>ERZ772908.15-NODE-15-length-61454-cov-40.2173_pt1 | contig 61454 bp, 45 predicted proteins | sample MGYA00512121_ERZ772908 | MGnify/ENA primary metagenome ERZ772908 (study PRJEB29015, sample SAMEA2738084) | human oral metagenome | biome: human oral; feature: human-associated habitat; material: saliva | place: China | collected 2264 ... | reverse complement strand
CGGCGACAAACCCCACGGATCCACCAAAGAAACCGGATTACCACCCACCAACGAGAACGGATCAGCACCCCAACCAGCACCCACAGGCGCAGCCAAAGGATCAGGCGCAGTAAAGCGAGCCACACGCGAATCCACCACGCGGGCGCCCAACACCTCAAAACCAGTAGAACCCAGCACCAGGCCCGAAGCCGCAGACACACCAACCAGCGAATCAGGCAACACAGGCGCGGAACCAGCAGGAGCTCCCTGAGCAGACGGCAGAGCAGGAGCGGCAACACCCAAAGAAGCCCAACCATACGGGTCCAGCAGACCGGCACCAGAACCGGCACCAGGAACCAGCGAACCCACAGAAGGCATCGACGAGCCAGCCACACCCAGCACACGCGGAACAAAAGAATTCTCATCCCACACCAGCGGGTGCATCACCGAAGCATCAAAACCAGCCACAGAACCAGCAGCGGCACCGGTTGAGGGTACGCCAAATTCAGGTACCCCAGCAGGCGCACCACCGGCAGCAAGCACACGACCATCAGTAGAAGCACACAACAGCGAGAAGGACACAGCAGAATCCTCAGCAGAACCCCACGACGCCACCGAGTTCACAAACCCAGCCGCACCATAGTTCAGCGACGAGCCAGAGCCATCCGAAGAAACCTGCAGAAGACGCGAATCATTACCGTCATAGGAGAACACGCTCGTCGAAACCGGCACCAAAGTGACGCCCTCAAGTTCTACAGACTCCGGGCACTGCGGAAGCCACGCCTGAGCATCCTCAACAGCAGAAGCAAACTCAGCCGGCTGGGAGTCGGTCTTCGCCTCATCCTGCACGCCGTAGACGCATACTGCGCGAACGCGGGCACCCTCATCAGTGACCAGCACCTTCACCCAAGCATTCTGCGGCTGGGCGCTATCAAAGTACTCAACACGCACCAGCGCGCCAAACGCATCAACACCCCAGAAGACAATGAGGAAAGTGCGCATGGCGGGTTCTCGTTTCGTGTGGTTGGTGAATATCCGCAAGTGCACCACCGGCAGGTGGCGTACTCTTTCCCAAGGATACTCTATGTGCTTGAAAGCTCTGATAAGTGGAAATACAGAGCAATATGATGCTCTATGGGCTAATCGACCAGAAGGATAACTAGGCGCAAGGCTCGGGTAAAGACTGGGCGGCCATTCACCAGCGGGTGGCACTCTAGGCTAGCTGCCGCTGGTATGCAGAAAGCCCTTGGGCTGAGAGATAAGCTCTCAGCCCAAGGGCTTTCTCTATGCGGTGCTACATATCCACATCAGCAAGGCCAGTGACCTTCCCCAGATTCTCAAAGTAGCGCATCGTCTTCCCCGCACAATCCAAACGGTCCACCTGCGCCACATCATCTGGGTTATCCATGTCAGGCCAGCGCTCTTGCTCAATCCTGAAACGCACAATCGCCAGAAGCCGGTAATTTTTATGAGGCAACGGGCTAAACAGCGCAATCTGGGTGCCTGACTTAGCGTAGAAACCCACCATGTCCTCGTCTTCATATTTTGCTGCTTTGTAGAACACGACGCGGTTAATCGCGGTGAAAGGATAACGGATCGGGTTGGAGAACCAGATGCGTTGCTCAATGCCGTCGGCGGAGGTTTTCACGTAGGCCACATGCACATACCGTAAGTATGCAGTACCTAGTAGGGGTAGCAATAAAGCCAGTATCTCAAACACCACATCATCTATACCAGGTTCGTATATATGGTATATAACCATAAGAGCTGGAAAAATGGGCAATATTATTATTACTAAAGCTTCGAGCTGAGTAACCCGTCGGATATAAATACCCTCACGTAGCCGTTGCTTATCTTTCCAACGCTGCACCTCGTAATTGATGAGGACATAAAACGTCGCAACTGTTGTAAGTAAAGCGACAGTGCTCCAGAAAATCAGGGGGAGACTAAGCATACTATTTACCTTCAGTAGTTACAGCAGTATTCTCAGTCGTAGCCTCATCCGGCTTCGTCATCTCACTCCTATGAGATTTAATACTACCGGCTCCCGACTTCAACAAATCTTTCGGAGTACCCAAAATAGCGTCCGTAAAATCCTTTCCCTTCAACATCTGAGCTCGACGCTCAGATACAGGCGTCTGGTCCCGTGCAGACTTTTGCAACGCATCACGTTGAAAATTTTTATCCAACCAGCCAAAGGTTGCATTTGATCCACGCGAGGCAAACTCATTAATTACAGTCTGTTTTGTTGCACCCCGAGTGAACTCATTTGCGATATCCCATTTTTCCTGAAGTCGCATCTTAAGCGGAGCTTTCTCACCCGGTGTAATTTTACTTTGATACGAGTCCTTAATCTTAGTGATTGAATCATTAGTCTTAGACGCAACCTTATCAGAATACCCAACCTTAACGCCCTTAGCTACACCACCTTTAGCAAGGCCAAAAATTGATGCCGAAGTAAAAGCCTTAGCAGCCTCCCCGGCGTTAAAATTCTCAGCCTTCCTCGTATAATCCCATACTGCGCCTATGCCCGAGGAAAGACCATCAGCCACAATATCGGGGGCATGTACACTTGCCCTCTTTTCCAGCCACTTCCACCCTAATCTTTTATCCTTAATTGCCTGCGCAATACCATCCTTCCGGGCATTAATAAACGAAGCAGTCTTCTCCGCAGGCTTCTGAACCCACGAAGGCACAAACCTATCAAAGCCTTTCTTAGAGGCAGCCTTAGAAGCCACCCTGGACGCAAACTTTTCAGTCCCACCATTCACAAAATAACTAGCAAACTTCGTGGAATGGGTAATAACCTTAGCGCTAGCACCTAGAACCACACCCTTAACAGCACCCAAGATTGCTTCCTTTACCACATTCGCAACGTCCACCTGACCGTTCTTAGTCTTCTCCAAACCAGTTGCGGCACCTTCGAGTGCACCAGCTAGACCAGCCAACAGGATACCCGCAACCGGTCCACCAACAAATACTGAACCAACCACTACCGCAACAGCAGCCACCTGCAACCAACGAGCCGCCATAATCGCACCCTTATTCTTAATGCGCTCCTGACGATACTGCTCATACTCCTCAAACGAAATCGGCGACAAACCCCACGGATCCACCAAAGAAACCGGATTACCACCCACCAACGAGAACGGATCAGCACCCCAACCAGCACCCACAGGCGCAGCCAAAGGATCAGGCGCAGTAAAGCGAGCCACACGCGAATCCACCACGCGGGCGCCCAACACCTCAAAACCAGTAGAACCCAGCACCAGGCCCGAAGCCGCAGACACACCAACCAGCGAATCAGGCAACACAGGCGCGGAACCAGCAGGAGCTCCCTGAGCAGACGGCAGAGCAGGAGCGGCAACACCCAAAGAAGCCCAACCATACGGGTCCAGCAGACCGGCACCAGAACCGGCACCAGGAACCAGCGAACCCACAGAAGGCATCGACGAGCCAGCCACACCCAGCACACGCGGAACAAAAGAATTCTCATCCCACACCAGCGGGTGCATCACCGAAGCATCAAAACCAGCCACAGAACCAGCAGCGGCACCGGTTGAGGGTACGCCAAATTCAGGTACCCCAGCAGGCGCACCACCGGCAGCAAGCACACGACCATCAGTAGAAGCACACAACAGCGAGAAGGACACAGCAGAATCCTCAGCAGAACCCCACGACGCCACCGAGTTCACAAACCCAGCCGCACCATAGTTCAGCGACGAGCCAGAGCCATCCGAAGAAACCTGCAGAAGACGCGAATCATTACCGTCATAGGAGAACACGCTCGTCGAAACCGGCACCAAAGTGACGCCCTCAAGTTCTACAGACTCCGGGCACTGCGGAAGCCACGCCTGAGCATCCTCAACAGCAGAAGCAAACTCAGCCGGCTGGGAGTCGGTCTTCGCCTCATCCTGCACGCCGTAGACGCATACTGCGCGAACGCGGGCACCCTCATCAGTGACCAGCACCTTCACCCAAGCATTCTGCGGCTGGGCGCTATCAAAGTACTCAACACGCACCAGCGCGCCAGCAGCATCGTAGGTCCAACGCAGAGTCTCGGTACCACGAACGGCAGAAGAGAGCATCTGTGCGTCAGTGTAGGTGTACATGACCAGACCAGCGGGCGAATCCACACCGCTAATACGGCCCAAATCATCACGAATAATCTCAGTGTGCAGAGCCTCAGAAGAGTCTGCCACAGCCGAGTCTGCCTCAGCGGGCTGCTCGGTCACAGAAGTCATGTGCGCGCCACGGTAACCAAACTCGCGAACCCAGGTACCCGCCAAGTCAGACACCTGTGCACGCACCAGCGCGTCTACCGCGTTGTACTCAAAGGAAGACTCCACACGAGACTCAGAGGTAACAGCGGTTCCATCCAGACGGTACGCGGTAATGTCAGTCTGCTTGACCATACGGCCAGCAGCATCATACGCATAAGCGCTCGAACCCAGGGGGTGCACAAACTCAGTGCGCAGACCATCAGCATCGTAAGCGTAGGACAGCTCATAGCCGCCAGTCTCGTCCATATAGGCGGTACGGAAAGATTCTGGAATCTGTGCACCGAATTCACGGCGCTGACGAACCAGACGACCCAAACGGTCATAAGACTCAACCGTCACCACGGGAGCACCAAACACATCAACGCCCGCGTGATCATAGGTCGTCATCGTACGGCGCGCAGAATCACGCTCCATACGGTACAACAGAGAACCGTTCACCGAATGGGAACAGGGAACGCCGTCACGGTCATAGCCGAAGGAATGTACAGCACCATTACCGTCAGTGCTGGTCAGCAGACGACCGGCAGCATCATAGGTAGAGGTAGTACGCACACCCAGCGGATTGGTTACCGCCAGAACATTGCCCATCAGGTCATACTCGTAGCTGGTAATGCGACCGGCAGGGTCCATCACGGAGGTAACGTTACCCGCCTCGTCATAGCGGTAATGGGTCACGCCACCGGCACCGTTAGTCACCGCAATCACCTGGGAAGCGGCATCATAGGTGAACGAACGAGTACCCCACTTGTTATCGCGGATGCTCTTCACGCGGCCACAAGAATCCCAGGTGTAGAACACCGGAGCAGCCACACCGGAACCGGTAATGGACAGCACACGACCGCACGCGTCATAGCGAACGCGCGCCTCAGAACCGTCACCGTACACCTGGCGAATCAGTCGGGAATCAGCATCGTACTCGTAGCGAGTCACAGACTGCTCAGCAGTGCCGACAGCCTCATAGGTTACAGCCAATCGACCGCACGCATCGTAGCTGTACTCGGTCACACGACCCGCGGGGGAAATCATGCGCACCATCTGGTTCGAACCGTTGTACTCGTAGCGGCTCAGACCGCCCTCAGCGTCCAGAACCTGCACGGGGTTACCCGCGCCGTCATAAACCATCGTAGAGACAGTCGGGTCGTCAGCATCTGCACTAACCTGCGGGCCAGAATCCTCGGAGAGAACCTCGGTACGCACCGGGCGGCCCAGGTGGTCGCACGAGATACGTACGCGATCAACACCATCGTTAGTGGTGAAGGTCTTGCGCGAGGAATCAACCGAAGTACGTACACTCACGCCGGTCGGGTCAATCAACGCGGTCAGAGTGCTTGCGGCATCATACTCGCGAGTCCACACACCACCGGCGGGGTCAATGGTGCGGACCAGACGCATCAAACCATCGTAGGCGTAGCTGAACTGCGCACCACCCGGCAGGGTAATGCGGTCAATATTGCCGTTCGTGTCAAAGGAACGCTCCATGCGGCGACCCAGGGGATCAACCACGGCAACAACATCACCGCTCGGACCGTACTCGTACTCGGTGCGAGCACCAGCGGGATCCGCCGATGCCACCAGGCGACCGCCAGCAGCGTACTCAAAACGCCAGCGGGAACCATCCGGATCCTGACGGCACACCATGTGACCGGCAGAATCATAGGTGAACTCAGTCTCCAACCCAAGGGCGGAAACAATCTTCACCAGGTGGCCCGCAGCAGAGTACTCGCAACGGGTCAGCTGCTGCTCAGCATTACGAATACCGGTCAGCAGACCACACTCGTCATACTCCAGGGAGACAGTAACACCGTCAGGGCTCACCACACGCTGCAGCAAGCCGTCAGCCCACTCAAAACGGGTCACATGGCCGTTACCATCGGTCATAGAAGAAGGGTTACGCTCAAAATCATTCGCATACTCGTAAGTCACCGTAGTCATCGGGCTTACGGCAGGGCTCTGGGCAGACTCCTGTCCTGAAACGGCTTCTTCAGGGGTGCGGCCCTGAGCCTCAGCCTCCAGGCGGGCACGGCGAGCCAGACGGGCGGCACGGCGAGCGCGCGGATCCGTCTCAATAGCACTCACCGTCATAGAAACTACGCGGTCCTGCTCGTCATACGCGAAGAGGGTTTCAGCGCCCTCATCAGTGACCTCACGAATAATACGGCCGCGCTCATCGCTGTAGCGAGTGGTGCGGGAACCATCGCGGTCCACCACACTCACACGGTTACCAAAGTCATCGTAGGCATAGCTAGCACGCCCACCTTCCGCGTCAACAATAGCGGTCAGGCGTGCGTACTGGTCGCTAACCCACAGGTTCGTGTAGGAGGCATCCTCGTTCGAAACGTCAGTAATGCCGTTCGGCAGGTAGCGGTAGCGAACACGACGACCGTATTCGGTGTCCTGTTCGGTAATGCGGCCGGCAGGGTCGTAGTAGTTCGTCACCTCAACAGTGCCGGTGCTAGCCACCACACGGTGAATCAGACCGGCAGCGTCATGTTCATAGCGGCGGGTACCGGCGTCACCGTGCACAGCGCACAGGTGAGTACGACCGTCAAGGGTGACGTACTCGTAACGCACAGACTGACCGCGTGAAGAGTGAATAGCACCGACAAGGCCACCTTCGGTGTACTCCACCTCGATACGTGCACCGCGCTGATGCACGATTGCATCAACACGACCCTCTTCATCACGCAGGTACGCGACAGCAGTACCTGCCCCAGCGCTCATGCCCAGGTAAACACCGGTGAGACTAAAAATGTGCTGAGTTCCAGAGTTGTCAGAGATACGCAGCAGGGACGAGGCATCATAGCTCGTAGCGTGCAAAATATAACGCAGGGAGGGGTCAGCAACAGAGCCATCCTCACCCATCAGCTGGGTGAGGGGCAGCTCTTCAAGCCACCACGCTTCACGCGGGGCACGAGCATAGCCGTGGGTGCCATCCTCACGAATCATTCGGTCGAAGGTAACCTCACGACCGTCAACCATAGTCCAGACAGCATTCTCAACGTTCAGCTGCACACGGCTCTCAATATTCGAGGACCAGCCCGCGCCAAACACACCGGATACAGCGTGCTGACCGAAAACAGCCACACTGTTGTACATGCGAGTTACAGAGCAAGCAGAAACCACGCCAGAGAACGCCATATCGGTCTCTTCTTCAATGAAGTTACCGGTCGCAACGTTCACGGGGTCATTCACATAACCGCTTGTGGTGGACATTCCTACTACAGCCGGCGTTGGAACTTCCAAATCGTGGCGCTCAGTACTAACACCAGCTGCACTGATTGCACCTTCCAGAGTCGAATTGGCAACGGTAATAACCTGGCCCGAGCTACCGTACTTTTCAAAAGTATCGGCTACGATACCCAGCCAGGTCTTATCGTTGGCGTTCGACTTATTCCACGCTTCAAACGTGCTAATGAGATTTTCAGCATCGACGGAGCCCCACTGGCACTTAACCATAAACTCTGTGGAAAGGTTACGCAGCTTGCCAGGCTCAGCATCAAAGCTAGTACCAAGGTTCGCCAAAGTATTAGAGAGAGCACGCACGGTCGAAGGGCGCGCTGAAGAGATATACATGCCCCCCGAACGAGTTGCAGTGCTCTCACGATGACCTAGCGATGTGGTGTCAATCGAGGTATCCGGCTTATACGATTGCGGCTTAGGCGGTTCACCTCCGAACGTTTCAACCCACCATTTACGGAAACCACCCAAGTCATGCTCATAGTGGTACATAAGGTCGCGGTTCTCATTTTCCTTATGAGCTGACTCTTTGAGGCGATCCACTACATCAGCCAGTTGACGGAAGATGCTGGCGATATCACGACCATCGCTAATGGTGGTATCAATATTTGCCGCCGCAACATCGGCGTAGTGACCTCTAAAGTCTTCCAGAGCCGTTGTCAGTGAGTTCTTAAGAGGGGGTAATGCATTATCAATGTTCTGCGCGACGGCGCGGCAGGCATTGGCAAGGGCATCCGACGTAGCATCATCGTACTTGACTTTTTCAGTATTCAGATCCATGCTCTGTTGTCTTTCAGTGTGGTTAGTACGGAAGTGTGGTGATTAAACAGATGTAGACAGACATGCGCACCATGCCTGGAAAACAACGTGGGTATAACCGAATAACAGAAAACGCCGTCTACCGCTCACCGCCCCGTAGCCGGGGAGCGGGGCGGTAAACGGCGTTTACCAGGGAAGGCTTAGGAGCCGCCACCTGCCTGGAAGATATCGGTAGAAATCTGGTTGAGCTGCTCACGCAGGTCAGTCAGTTCCTGAGTCAGGTTACGCAGGGTGTTTTCTACACCGGGCCAGGTGTCATTGCGGAAACGCTCAGCCAGGGGGCCGTCCCAGTTGTTGGGGTCCTTCAGCTGGTTACCCTGCTGGTTGAGGTTGTTGATTTCGTTCTGCAGACCGCCATTGATGATGTTCTGGAGAGCAGTAATGGCATCCTTGGCTGCCTGCGATGAGAGTACGCGATCGGACACGATGTTCCTCTTTCGTCGTTGAGTTGCCGGAAGATGTGCATTAGATACGCGAATATCAAATACGCACCGTTAGTGCTTTGCACCACTTTGAACATTACACTATTTCGCGGCAAAGCGCACCCTCTGCACCCTGTTGTGAGAAAAATTTCTCATAGTGGACATTGCACAACAGTGCGTGCATATACATTTATCTACTCTCATCAAGGGATTTCTCCCGCTACGGTATCCTTAGGAAATGCCAGCCCACTCGGGGTGGCACCCCATCAATAGAATCACCAACCACACACGAAATGAGGACTTTCATGTCTGAAAACACCCCGCAGCCGGCTGCACCGCAGCAGCCGCAGTTCACCCAGCAGGCACCCGCCGCACAGCCCGCACACGGCGCACCCATCGAAGCACCGAAAAAGAAGAAGTGGGCGGCAGTAACCGCACTAGTCCTGGGCATTATCTCCGCCCTGACCGGCATCATTGTCCTGGGCGCATTCACCGCAATCCCGACCGTTATTTTCGCGATTATTGCCCTAGTCATGGTCAAGCGCGGCACCGGCAAAGGCAAGGTCATGGCTATCATTTCGCTCGTGCTGGTCGCGGTTGCGATGGTCGCCTTCGTTCTGGGTAACAATGTGCGCGCAGAGAGGGATGCAAGGCTTAAGCAACGAGCCCAGGAAGCAATCCAGAAGTGTGAGAGCAAGGAATTTGTTGGCGCCTACTACACCGAGAAGGACGGTAAGCGCTACTGCGCATACGGCGGCTGGCTCTACCCTGTAGACGACGACAAGTAGACCGACCGCCTGGTTTATCGACCGATGATGTGATGGGTGGGGGCGTTCGCGTGTGCGGCAGTCGCCGCACCTGCGAGCGCCCCTCAACCATATCTTCTGGAGGCGCCGCCACCTAGCCTGAACGGGGCGCGTGCTCTTCCTATTCACCAACCACACGAAACGAGAAACCACCGTGCTTAGTCTCCCCCTGATTTTCTGGAGCACCGCCGCTACACTCGTAACAATTGCGACGTTTTATGTCCTCATCAATTACGAGGTGCAACGTTGGAAAGATAAGCAACGGCTACGTGAGGGTATTTACATCCGACGGGTTACTCGGCTTGAAGCTCTCATGACGATATTGACCCCGGCTCTCCCAATTCTTATGGCTGTAGTCTACATTCTTGAACCTGGCGCAGAAAGTATGAAGCTTGGGATAGTGGGTTTGTTGGCATCAGCGATATTTGTGGCCTACTTGCGGTATGTGCATGTTGCCTACGTGAAAACCTCCGCCGACGGCATCGAGCAGCGCATCTGGTTCTCCAACCCGACCCGCTACCCTTTCAACGCGATCAACCGTGTCGTGTTCTACAAGGCAGCAAAATATGAAGACGAGGACATGGTGGGGTTCTACGCCAAGTCAGGTACACAGATTGCCCTGTTTAGCCCGTTGCCTCATAAAAATTACCGGCTTCTGGCGATTGTGCGGTTCAGGATTGAGAACGAGCGTTGGCCTGACATGGATAATCCGGATGATGTGGCTCAGGTGGACCGTTTGGATTGTGCTGGGAAGACGATGCGTTACTTTGAGAATTTGGGGAAGGTTACTGGTCTTGCCGACGTCTACATGTAGCACTGCACGGCGTTAGTTTCGAATATAGAGAAAGTCCCTGGGCTGAGATATCATCTCTCAGCTCAGGGGCTTTCTGCATACCAACGGCAACTCACCTGAGCACCACCCGCCGGTGAATGGTCGCCCAGTCTTCACCCGAGCCTTGCACCGAGTTAACTTTTTAGCCATCTAACCCATAGACCATCAAAGTACTCGACAATTCAACTTGTCAGAGCGTTCAAGCACATAGAGTATCCTTGGGAAAGGTACGCCACCTGCAGGTGGTGCGCTTCCGGATATTCACCAACCACATACGAAATGAGGACTTTCATGTCTGAAAACACCCCGCAGCCGGCTGCACCGCAGCAGCCGCAGTTCACCCAGCAGGCACCCGCCGCACAGCCCGCACACGGCGCACCCATCGAAGCACCGAAAAAGAAGAAGTGGGCGGCAGTAACCGCACTAGTCCTGGGCATTATCTCCGCCCTGACCGGCATTTTTGTGATCGGTTCGTTCCTGACCATCCCGACCATTATTTTCGCTGTAATCGCTCTGGTCATGGTTAAGAATGGCACCGGCAAGGGTAAGGGCATGGCGATTGCCGCTCTCGTGCTGGTTCTGGTGGCGTACATTGCTACGTTTGCTTTCTTCCAGATTCGTGCGGCGAACCTTGAGAAGTCTAACCGAGAGGCCCGTGAGGTTATCCAGAAGTGCGAGAACCACGAGCCCGGCTACTACATCATTGAGAAGGACGGTAAGCGTTACTGCAACGCTGGCGGCTGGGTCTACGAGATGGATAAGTAAACCGGCTTATTTGGTTCCATGATTAGCCGTCGCTGATGGAGGGGCGTTCGTTCACGCGGCAGTCGCCGTGCCTGCGAGCGCCCCTCAACCGTATCTCCCGTGGGTGCTTCAGCATCTGGCGGCGAGTATGCCCCAGAGCACCTGCAGCGCATCCTCGACCGCGCCGCGGCAGAGTCCAAATAGTTGAAAGGGAAATAGCATGAACGCTATCTCTGAAACCTTCAGAATCCTATGGCTAATCTTCCTGTGGTTCTGCTTTAGCTTCATAGCTCTTGCATCTCTAGTGATGGCCGTTATTGGGGTATGGCCTTGGGGTGCGCTGTTCTTCGTTTTAAGCCCTCTGAATCTTGCTTACATAGATATGATTAACGCTGAAAATATTGGCTATAAAGCGACCGGAGGCCTCTTCCACCGCTTCTTTATTTTCGTTTATTCCATCAACGCGGTGGGCTTGATTGTACTGACGGTTCTGACGGCTTTCGGTGTACTCCAGGGGGACCCGGCTCCGTGGACCCCGGAGACGAACTTCGCCCCCTGGTACATGGTTGGCGGGCTAATCATCGTCGCCTTCCTCATCTACCGCATCGAGCCTAATGATGAGATTCCTGACCTGCAGCGCATGGAGCAGATGAATAGGTACTCAACCCGCGTGGGCGTTATATCAGCGGCTATTTTCACGGTTCTGTGCCTTGTGGTTCCTCTGACCAGTTTCATGACTGCAGGCTATGATCCGGCGGCTCTGGCGGTTGCGCTTTTCCTGACCCCGGGGTTCCTGCGTGTTGTGCGTGAGGGCCTCTTCTACCTGCAGGGCACCCGCTTTGAGGAGGGGTCTGAGGGGTACCGCACCCTGCGTGCCGTGTGTATTGGCGTGGCTGGCCTGGCGGCGTGTATTGCGCTTGGGTACCTGGGCTATTCGCTGGTACGCCTGGAGTTGCTGCCTGCGCTGTTCTTTGCTGCATCGGTGGCGATGAATGCGTGGTCGGTGAAGAAGTACGTCACCGTGGGTATCACCATTCCCGAGGAGGAAGACGAGGATTCCTCTTCTCATGCTAGCGTTCAGGAGGCGGAGTAAAACATGCTAGATACCATTTTTAGTATTTTCTGGGGAATTGTTTTGGTGCTGTCCATTGCTTCTATCCCCTACATTATTATTAGGTACGAGATTAATCGGCACCAAGATAAGAAAAAAGAAGCGCAGGGAGTTTACATTAGGCGAGTAAATCGCTTTGAGGTATGGATTTGTATATTTAATCCGTTCATTCCTTTTTTGCTATATATGGCCAATAGTCATAGTGGAAATATGGGTATCTGGTTTAATATCGCCGGAATTGCTTTAGCGTTATTCTTTTTCTTGTGTTGTCGCTATACTCTTGTTGCATATGTGAAGCTCTCCCCTGAAGGTATTGAGCAGCGCGTCTGGTCAGCCAACCCGACCCGCTACCCTATTAACGCGATAGACAGCATCGTGTATTACGAAACGCTGAATGTTGAAGATCAGGATATGGTGGGCTTCTATACCCGCTCCGGTAAACAGATTGCTGTCTTTGGTCCGACCACCCACAACAACTATCGGATCTTGGCAATTGTCAGGTTCAGGATTGAGAACGAGCGTTGGCCTGACATGAATAATCTTGATGATGTGGCGAAGGTGAATGAGTTGGACGATAGGGGTATGACCATTCTTTATTTCAGGAGTCGCGAGAAGGTTACTGGCCTTGCCGACGTCGACATGTAAATCGATCAAGAAATGAGGGAACAAGTGGAAGTTAATTATAAATTGCGGGAAAGAATTCTAGTAATTGCTTTAACTCTGCTGAGCGCATATATACTTTTTGTCATTCCTCAAAATGCACGCGATGACAGCGACGGTATCACTGCCACCTGCACCGTAACGAAGGCATATGCGCAAGAGCGTCGCGGCACGGATGTTAGTGGAATGACTGACACCGGGTTAAAAGGCGTCTTCGAGACGGAGGAATGCGGCACTCTCACGATGTACACAGCTCCCGAGGGCTGGAAGATTTCCGAATATGTTAAAACCGCACAGCCTGGAAAAAAGTACCTATTCCACGTATTAAACTTATCCACTAAAAAAGATCGGGATTTTGATACGACCCGCTTTGAAGAAATCAAAGAATAACAACCTCATAAACTAAAAATAAAGCCCCCGCAGCTGAGAGTCATCCTCTCAGCCGCGGGGGCTTCATCGTATCAGCGTGTCCTCACGCGGCGAGCGTTAGGAGGCTCGGCGGCGGGAACGCAGCACCATCACAGTGCCAGCACCCAACACCAGAGCGCCACCCACAGCCACAGACACCGCACCAAAACCAGTGCGGGCAAGGCCGCCCTGCTGGGAGCTAGCGCCACCCGATGCAGCAGACACACCGGACTGACCCAGGGAGCCGCCACCAGCGCCGCCACCGGAGATACCACCCGGGTACACGCCGCCAGCAGAACCATCAGCCGAGCCATCAGCCGAACCCTGCGCGTTCACGTCACCGGCAGCACCAGAAGCACCAGCCTGACCGGAGCCAGCCTGCGCAGCACCAGACTGTGCGGAGCCGGGCTGGTGAGCACCAGCGGTACCGCCCGGGGTCGCCGAATCCACACGGCGCACACCACTAAAGTCATCCGACGCAGCGTTCGGGTCCTTCGGCACAGCAGTCTCAAACGAGCACGCATCCGACGCCTTCTTACCCACAGCAACCGCAAGCTGCTGCACCGGGCTGTTCACCTCAGTACCATCAGCCAAGGTCGCAGAATAATGCACGTCAAACATGTACTGGCCGGGCTCAGAGAACACCCAGTTCGCGTGAGCGTGCGTCGCGTAATCAATGTCGATCGTGGTCTTGCCGGTCGTCGAATCCAGCAGCACATCCGCACCGTTCAGCGACTCGGTGAACATGCCGAAGCGTGCACCCTCAGGCATGACCTTCGGAACCACGTGCAGGCGCACGGGGCCGCGCAGCTGCGAGTAGTCGATATCCTGCGTGTTGTAGCCGGGCCAGGGCAGGCCGCTCTGCTGGGTCTGCGGCAGGCCGTAGAAGGCGGTGCCGACCGGGCCCATGAAGTTCAGCTTCTCATCAGCCATACGTTCGGTGCGTACACGGCGGGCGTTCTCGCTGACAGTCCACACGACCGAATCGAGCGGGCGCACGGTCGAATCAGCGTCAATGATGCCGCTGTCATCACGCAGACCCACGGACAGCTGGCGGTCCTTCAAGGTTGCCTGAATGTCCAGGTGGCCGTGCGAGATCTTGGTGCGGCCGTCAATCTTGCCGGGTACGCACTGGTTGCCGGGGGTTCCCGGGGTGGACGGCTGCGCAGACGGTGCCGGGCTAGTCGGAGCAGGGGCGCTCGGGGTCGGGTTGACCGGTGCGGGGCTAGACGGTGCCGGGCTGGAGGGCGCCGGGCTGGAGGGCGCCGGAGCAGGTGCACTCGGCTCTGCGGAGGCGGTGGGCACTGCGGGCACGGTCGGAACCTCGCTGGGGGATACTGACGGAGCGTTGCTCGGCTCAGCGGTCGGAGCCTCGGAGGGAGCATCGCTCGGCTCAGCAGAAGGCTCGGCAGAGGGCGCGACGGTGGGCTCAGCGGAGGGTGCCGGATCCACCGGGGCAGGCTTGGGTGCATCGCCAATGGGTGCGCTGTCCGGTGCCAGCGCGCCGTGTGCGGTGTACTTGGTGCCCGGCTCGTACTTCGCCGCGACCTCGGTGGTGGAGGCGGAAGCGTTCATATCCGGGTGGGTCAGCATCTTCACGCGCAGAGCGGTGCCCTTGTAGAAGGACTCGTCACGGAAGGTAAAGCGAGCCACACCGTCCTCGATGGAGCCTTCCAAATCGAGGTAGGGGTAGACCGGGTCATCCTGGGCGTAGAAGCCGCCGCGCAGGAAGCCGCGCACCTTCGGGTCCTTGAATCGGACCTCAACGGTGCTGAAGCCGTTGCCGTTCGGGGTGACGGTCACGTCGTAGTCCATGCTGGTCGGCGTGTACTGCTGGGTGCTGAGTACGGTGTTCGCCTGATCCGGGATTTCTTCGGGCCAGGAGCCGTTGCCGTCATCGCTGTAGACGCTCTCGGCACGGCCGGGCTCGTAGGTGAGCTTGTGCGAGATCCAGCGGGACGCCTCGGCGCTATTCGCGTCGGAGGTGTCGGGGGTGAAGACCGCCTGCAGCTGGGAGCCTTCGCTACCGAGCATTTCAGACCAGGTGGCGGTACCGTTCACGACCGGCAGGTCGGTCAGGAAGTAGCCGTTGTTGTACAGGGTCAGGGTGCCCTTGAGGTTCTTGTTTGCGGCGGTGAAGGTGATGTCGCTGAGCTTGTCGTCAGCGTCCTTGTTCTTTGCCGGGTCGGCATCCAGGCGGTGCGGTGCCACGGAGAGTGCGTACTTCGCGGTGTCCAGGTCACCGACGGGTGCCGCGTTGTAGCGGTCAACGGTGGGTACGGCGGTGGGGGTGCCGTCACCGAGCACGGGCTGCATGCCGCCAACCTGCCAGACCAGCTTCGACGGCTTGGAGCTGATGATGCGGCCGTCGGTGGAGCGCGCCACGGTGCGGTAGGTGACCACGTAGCGGCCGGGGCGGGTGAAGGTCGTGGTGTTGTGGGTGTGGCTACCCTTGTCGAGCAGCCAGGAGTGCCAGCCGGTCGAGCTGCTGGAGAGCATGCGGTACACGTCGGCGGGCGCGTCATCCGGGTTGTAGCGGAAGAGCTCCATGCGGCCGGGACCCTCAACGGAGAGGATGTCGGTAGCAAACACGCCGTCACGGAAACGCTCGGTGGGTACCTTCGTGGAGGCGCCCAGACCAGCCCAGATGGGGTCCTGGTTGCCGTAGGTCAGGTGCGGTGCCATGTAGAGGGTCTGGCCGGGTTCGCCGAGGAACGCCAGGGAGGGCGATTCGCCCAGGGTCATGGTGTACTGCGACTTGCCGTCCCTGGTGCTGTAGCCCTTGCCAACCCAGTTGACGGTCTTGTCCAGTTCGTAGGTGTCTGCGCCGGTCTTGTAGGGGTTCGCCTCGTTCATGAGGACGAAGGTGCCGTTCTGCTCGTCCCAGTATGCCTTGGGGGCGTCAACGTGGCCCTTGGTGGTGACGATTTTGCCGTCGTCGGGGCCTGCGGCGGCGGGCAGGGAGGGGGCTGCGCCTGCGAGCGCGAGCAGTGCTGCGGCGGAGAGGAATGCGGCGGCGCGGCGGAGGGCGGGCTTGCCGCCGGGGATGAAGAGTGCGGGGGTGTGTGTGGTGACCCGACGCTGGGTCTGCTTCTGAGAGCTCATGACAACCTTTCTCATTTTTCTATTTCTTAGGGTAGCTCTTTTGCAAATAATTGTCATTTTGAACCTAAGTGAGTATAGTGATTCTCAGAAATACGTGTGCGCAGAGGCGCGCCCAAAAACGCACACTATGCACATCCACAAAGAGAAAAACACGGCAGAGCACACCCCTGACGCAAGGGAGAAACCGGCAACAGGTCGCCGGATCTAACACCGGACCCAGTACTGGGCCCAGCACCGGGCAAACCCCGAAAACATCGGGCTATGTGCCAGCCAACGAGCAGTCATCCAAGGAGCCACCATGCAAGGACGCACCAAACCCCTGAGCCTACTCAGCGCAACCACCCTCGGATGCACCCTCGCACTCGGGGCGCCCCTCGCCCTCCCCCAGGTCGGTACCTTCACCGCCGCACAGGCGCAGGAAAACCAGGTCGGCACCCAGGCAGGTACCGAGTCGCGCAGCTACGTCAACTACGAAGGTGACTACGTCATCGCTGGCGTACACACCGAAATGCTCAACGCATTCCTCGACGGCAACCAGTTCACCCTCGCCACCCTCGCAGACACCGGCCCCGGCCAGCAGGGACGATTCAACCCCGCCCGCACCGTCTTCCACCTGCCCGACGTCGAGGACGCACACACCAACGTCGTAGCAGGCTACGACTACATTGCCCCCGAAGGCACCGACATCTTCTACATTCCCTCCACCCGCACCCGCGGCCTGCTCTACCCCGGCCTCGGTGCGGAAGGAATCCGCCCCGGCGCGCTCAAGGACAACACCATCAACCTTGAACTCGTACGCAGCAGCGTACCCGAAGGCGGCCGCGCCGAAGTCTTCACCGAATCCGGCCGCGACAACCCGCGCGTCTTCAGCACCAACGACAAGCTCGCACCGCACACCATTACCTCTGGCGGTCACGAGCACCTCAGCTGGGCATTCACCCGCGCGGGCATCTACCAGCTGACCTTCCGCGCCACCGCAACTCTTGCCGACGGCACCCCGGTCAGCTCCGAGGCGACCTACACCATCGCCGTGGGCACCGACGCTGAGGAGGGCTTCAAGCTCCTGAACGCGCAGAACGCCGCGAAGGAAGCGGCAAAGGAGAGCACGAGCGAGGCAACTGAAACCCCCGAGGCGAGCGCCACCGCAACCGAGAGCGCCACCGGCACCCCCGGTGCATCTGCCTCCGCAAGTGCTGAGGCAAGTGCATCGGCGGAGGCGAGCGCATCCACCGGTATTCGCCGCGTGGATGGATCCGTGAACGGCCAGAACGCCGCGCAGGTGACCGACCCGAACGGCGCGAAGGCAGCGGCGAATGGTGAGCAGGCATCCCAGGGCGGATCCGGTGTTACCGCTATCAGCGGCGCCAACAACACCAATAACGGCTCCAACAAGGGCGAAAACAAGGGCGGCAACCGCAGCGTGAAGGGCTCCAACGCCCAGAACGTCAGCGCGCCCAGCAACGGCGGCGGCATTACCGGCAGCGGTGTGCTGTCCTCCGGTCTGCCCGGTAGCCTGAACCAGCAGTGCATCGCCACCGAGGTCCCCGCCGAAGATGCCAAGGACTCCAAGGATGCTCAGAAGGACAACAAGCAGAGCAACCAGGCAGCCCAGGCACCGACCAGCATCCCCACCCTCACCGTGGTCAACACCGCCGAGCACAGCGGCCGTGAAGAAGTCACCCACGGTCACTTTGACGTGGGCCCGATCCTCAACGGCGGCACCCTCACCAGTAGCGTGAAGGACGACCGCACCAGCCCCGCCCGCCACGTCTCCCCCGGCGCCCTCGAGTTCGTACTCAATGACGCCGCGAAGATTAACCTGCCCGCAGGCATGGAAAACATCGCCCCGGCGGGCACCCCCGTGCACATGATTGGTGCAACCCAGCAGCAGGGCGTGCCCTGGCTCGGCTGGAGCACCCAGGACCCCGAACTGCTCAAGCAGCTCGACGGCCCCGTCACCATGAGCCTCAACGGTTTTGAGGGCCCCGGCACCATGTCCACCTTCCTTTCCGGTAACTTCGGTTCCGCCGGTCAGAAGGTCTTCGATTCGCGTAGCGGCGGCTCCTTCCAGGTGCCCGCAAACACCCACCAGCACAGCAACTGGGTGTTCACCGCCGAAGGTCGCTACACCGTGACCATCGGCTGGACGGCACGCCTGAAGAACGGCCAGCAGGTCAGCAGCGAATCGGTTCTGCACTTCACCGTCGGCAACCCCGATAACGCCCCGGCAAGCAACAACGCGCAGGGCGCGGCGGGCACCAAGCAGGACGGCGGCAACAACGCTAACGGTGCTAACAACACTAACGGCGGCGAGAAGAGCACCGCTAAGAACCCCGTCAACGGCTCCGTAGACGAAGCCACCGGCATCGTCACCAAGCCCGACGGATCCAAGGTGCGTATCGTCGGTAAGACCGCCTCCGGTGAGGATTGCGCCCTGACCAGCCAGGAACTCGCCAACGCCCAGAAGGCAGCCGCCGCAGGTAAGCTGCCGAACACCGGTGTGGTCATCGACCCGTTCATGGTCAGCACCTCCATTCTGGCGCTGGCACTCGGTGCCATGATTCTGCGTTCGGCACGCCGAAAGGGCCGCAGCGGTGACACCGCATAGCGGGCATACCGGCAACCGCGCACAAGCATATAGTCGGCGTACCGCCCTCACCCTCGCCTCCCGTATCGCGGTGGGTGCGGGGGTGGGGGCTGGTGCCTTCGCACTGAGCGGATGCGCCAGCACCGTGAACACCTCCTCTGACCGGATGCGTGTGGTCGCCACGACCCCGATTCTGGCGGATTTGGCGCAGCAGATTGCCGGGGAGCGCGCCAGCGTGCACTCTCTGGTGCCTGCCGGTGCTGACCCGCACTCGTATGAGCCCAGCCTGCGCGATATCCGCGATGTCGCCTACGCCCGCTGCGCCCTGACGAACGGTCTGCTGCTGGAACAGCGTAAGCTCAGCAAAATGGTTGAGGCGAACCTGCCCGCCGGGGTTGTGTCCGTGGCGGTTGCGGAGAAGATTGAGCAGTACGGCGGCAAGCTGGAAGCCATTGTTGAGGATGCCTCCCTGGACTCCATCTGGCTGGGTTTGCGTGTTGAAGAGGGCGGGCAGAACGAGTCTGCCCCCACCGACTCTTCGGATGCAGGCATGCGCTTTGAGGTGCAGAGCGTGCGGGCGCGCACCTCTACCGATTCGTCGAATGCACAGTTGGCGGCGTTCATTACGCAGACCTTCGGCGCGGTGGAGATGCTGTGCGATTCGCATGCGCGCGGCGTGAACCTCACCCGTGAGGGGGACACCGCGATCCGTACCGGCGATATGGGTTCACTGGAGCTTCCGTTGCAGGCGCATACGCACCTGTCGTGGGCGTTTAGTGATGCAGGCGAGTACGCCATTGAGCTGAGCGCCACCGCGGTCAATGCGCCGGAGTCGGTGCGTTCTTCGCGCGGCACCCTGTACTGCGCGGTCGGTCGTGACCCGCAACAGCTGGTGGACCGTCTGGCGAAGGAACAGAACGTTTCCGCCTCAGACATCAAGGTTCTTTCCGCAGGTCACGCCGATATTACGGCACGTACCGGCGACGGCAGGCTCGTGCTTCGCGCGGATTCCTCCCAGGGTGCCGTAGAGTACGAACTGAACCGCACCGTGGTCGCGGTCCCCTCCCGCACCCTGCAGGAGGTGCCCGCCGGCGGTAGCTACCGTTTCCTGCGCTCGGGTGCTTCGGAGCACCGCGGTCAGGTGTACCTGCTCGCGCAGGCCGTTCTGGGCAAGCACGTGCACGGCGAAATCGACCCGCACATTTGGCATTCGGTACCGAATGCGAAGGCGAGCGTGCAGGTCATTCGTGACGCGCTCACCTCCGCCGATCCGGCGGGTGCGAGCGAGTACGCGACCCGCACCGAGCAGGTCATGAAGGAGCTTGACGCCCTGGACGCTCAGCTGCGTCAGGTGTACGGTGCCCTGCCGGAGGCGGCACGCAACCTGGTCACCACGCACGACGGCTACCGCTACCTGGCGAGCACCTACGGGCTGCACATTGCCGGTTTTGTGAGTGCCAGCGCCAGCGGCGAGCCGAGTATTCAGCAGCGTCAGCGTCTGCGCCGCACGGTCGAGGATCTGAAGGTTCCGGCGATTTATCTGGATAAGTCCACGGCGATGCGTTCACCGGTTCTCACGGAGTTGGCTCGGGAGGCGCAGGTGCGTACCGGGGTGCTCTATTCGGACACCCTGGATGCGCAGGCTCCTCACTACGCGCAGATGATGTTGGCGAATGCTCACACGATTGCGCTGTGCTCTGGGAATGGTTCCGGCGGCGATTCTTCGGGTGCTAGCTGCTCGGACGCCAACTCCTCGTAACCTGGTTTTTAAGCTACCCACAAGCTCATATAGCCGTATCAGCATATAGACAATCTTTCACACACCGTTTCGGTCATGATCCAAGGAAGTCCTCATGATGAACTCAACCACCCCCTCCCGCTCCTCACGTAGCCGCGCCCTGCCCGCCCTGGCTCTGGGCGCCAGCCTCATGCTCGCACCCCTGGGTATGGCACACGCGGAAACCACCCCGACAACCACCGAGAGCGCCTCGGCTCAGCCGGGCGACAGCAACCTCAGCCGCGGCGATCGCGCCCTCACCCAGACCCTGTCGGCGGAGCAGCCGGTCGCATCCGGTCGCACCGAAATTTCTGCCGGTCACGTGGATATGGGTCCTCGTTTCAACAACGGCAAGTTTGAGCTCATGCTCCACGACGACCACGGCGAAACCCCCGTCTGGCGCAGCCTGGACGAGGTCATCTACCGCGGTAGCGACCAGGCGATCCTTGAGGTGCCGAACGACCCGCGCTACTCCTTCGTGGGCGCGCCCGCCGGCTCTAAGGTGTACGTCATTCCGCAGACCGAAACTAAGGGCGTGATCTGGCCGGGTTGGAACACTCAGGATCCGCAGCTGGTGTCCAAGCTGAACCGCGGCGTGAACCTGACCCTGGAGCAGGTGAGCGGCCCCGGCACGTTCAGTCTGTACCTGGAGAACGGCAACTTCTCGGCACCGCAGGTGCTGTGGTCCTCGACCAAGAGCGAGCCGCAGAAACTGTGGGTTGAGAAGAACACTCACACCCACGCGAACTGGGTGTTCACCGCCCCCGGCGAGTACCTGCTGAAGGTCACCGCGAGCGCTGAGCTCTCTGACGGTTCGACCGTGTCCGATACCCGCTACCTGAAGTTTGCGGTGGGTGACTCCGCAAGCGCCGATACCCTGTACGCGATGGAGGCGCAGGCACGCGGTTCGGCGTCCTCGGGTTCGGCTTCTTCCGATGCTTCGTCGAGCTCCGCTTCTCAGGCATCCGGCACCCAGGCCTCCGGTTCGTCTTCTGCCGCGGCATCGAGCGACAAGGGTGGTTTCCGTGCTGAGTTCACGATTTCGACTCCTATTGTTATCGGCGTTCTAGCTGTCATTGCCGTGGGCGCGTTCATCGCCTCCCGTCGCCGCCGTTCCTCCGCTCAGCGTGAGGCACTGGACGAAGTGCGCGGTGACCGTTCGTGAGCGCGTCGGTAACAGCGGGTACTGAGCCCGTCCTAGAGATTTCGAACCTGTACGCGGGCTACGCGCGCCGTTCCATCCTCAAAGATTTGTCCCTGACCCTGGAGCGCGGCGAGTTTACGGGTCTGATTGGTGCTAATGGTGCCGGTAAGACCACGCTGCTGCGCACTATTTTGGGTCTGATTCGCCCCGCCTCCGGGCAGGTTCGGGTGCTGGGTGAATCGCCCCGCGCGGCGCGTGCGCACATCGGTTACGTGCCGCAGAAGCACCAATTCCAGTGGGATTTTCCGCTGACCGTCAAGGATACGGTGATGACCGGTCGCGTGCGCGAGATTGGGTTCTTCCGCCGCCCGGCGAAGAAAGATTGGGTGCAGGTCTTTTCGGCGATGGAACGCACCGATGTCCTGCACCTGCAGGATGCCTCTATCGCAGAGCTCTCCGGCGGTCAGCGCCAGCGAGTGCTACTTGCGCGCGCCCTGGCGGCCGGCCCCTCCCTGCTGCTGCTGGACGAGCCGTTCACGGGCGTGGATGCGCCCACCCAGACCACTCTGACCCGCCTGTACCGCGAGCTAGCGGACGAGGGCATCACGATTCTGATGTCTACGCACGACATGCTGGCGGCGCGTGAGTCCTGCTCGCGTCTATGCGGTGTGCGCGGCAATATTCACCTGGATGGTCCGGCGGACTCCTTCAGCCTGGAGCAGCTGCATACGTGGTTGCACGGTCACGATATTGAGGAGGCGCAGGGCCACGCCCGCACGGGCTTCACCTGTGCCGGTGGTGCGTTGGATGAGTACGGCCACGAGCTGCCGGATTCCTGCGCTTCTGACTCTTCTCTCTCCCCCGCCCATACTGCTTCTACCGGGGGTGCCCGTTGATTACTCCTATCGATTTTCTTGCCGACCTGTTCAACCCGTCTCTGGCGTTCCTTCCGCGCGCCCTGGCGGCGGTGCTTCTCGCGTCGGTGGTGACCGGCGTGGTGGGCTGCCATGTGCTGATGCGCGGCATGGTCTTCATTGGCGATGCGGTGGCGCACTCGGTGTTCCCGGGTCTTGCGGTAGCGTTCGTGCTGGGCGGCAACCTGGTCATGGGCGGTCTGACTGCGGGCGTGGTGACGGCTATTCTGGTCGCTATTTTTAGCCAGAATCAGCGGCTGCGCGAGGATTCTGTGATTGGTATTTTCTTCGCGGCGTCCTTTGCGTTGGGTATTGTGATTATTTCCTTGGCGCCGGGCTATTCGGGGTCGGTACAGGATTTCTTGTTCGGCTCGATTGTGGGTGTTTCGAATGAGGACATTACCCAGGCGGCGATTATGGGTGCCGTTATTCTGCTGGTGCTGTGGCTGTTCCACCGCCAGATTGTGACGGTCAGCCTGGATCGTGAGAGTGCCCGCGCGATGGGTCTGCCGGTGCTTGCCCTGGATATTGTGCTGTACGTTCTGGTGACCATTTCTGTGGTGCTGGGTCTGCAGACGCTCGGTAATGTGCTGGTGCTGGCGCTTCTGGTGATTCCGGCGTCGGCAGCCCGCCTGGCGTGCCGCCGTCTGGGGTCGATGATGGTGTTCTCGCCGGTGTTTGGCGGTATCTGCTCGATTGTTGGCCTGTACCTGTCGTGGGCGTTTAACCTACCGACTGGTGGCACGATTGTGCTGTCGATGGTGGCGGCTTTTGTGCTGGTGTGGGCGGTGACGGCGGTTCGTTCGCGAGCGCGTGCCCAGCTGAAGAGCTAAATCCAGTTGAAGAGCTAAGCCCAGCTCAACCTCGACTCAACCCAACTTTTCTCGGCTAAACGCACGAGTAAACGCACGAGGCGCATCCCTGTTTTGGGGGTGCGCCTCGTGCGTTTTTTACAGGTCTTAAATACCCAAAGTGAATCATGTTCATGTTTAAAGAACCAAAAGATACACTCCGCGTAATAAAAGCGCATAATTCAACACGTCGGGTTTAATGAAAATACAACCTATCAAATATTTCTTATGGGTTGATACATGTAGTGATAAAGCAGTCACTGCACCCTCATTAGAGCTTCAAAGAAGGAGTCATCATGAAGGCATATGTATACCACGGCCCCGACCAGAAGGGCGCCTGGGAGGAAGTCCCGAACCCCACCATTCTTGAGCCCACGGACGTTATTGCCCGTGTCGACACCACCACCATTTGCGGTACTGACCTGCACATCCTGAAGGGTGACTGCCCCGAGGTGGACCACGGACGCATCCTCGGCCACGAGGCTGTCGGTACCATTACCGAGGTTGGCTCCGCGGTGACTGACTTGAAGGTCGGCGACCGCATCATCATCCCCGCCGTGACCAGCTGCGGTAAGTGCTCCTACTGTAAGGCGAACCAGCCTTCGCACTGCCAGACCGTTGGTGGTGTCGGCTGGATTTTCGGTTACATGATTGACGGCACCCAGGCAGAGTACGTGCGTGTTCCCTACGCAGAGACCTCGGTTCACCTGGTTCCGGAGGGCCTGACCGATGAGGACGTCCTCTTCCTCACCGACGCACTGCCCACCGGCTTCGAGATCGGTATTCTGAACGGCAACACTAAGCCCGGCGACACCGTCGCTGTCGTGGGTGCGGGTCCTGTGGGTCTGGGTGCGATTATGACCGCTAACCTCTGCGGTGCCGGCCGCGTCATCACCATCGACTTCGACGAGAACCGCATGAACAAGGCGCTGGAGCTGGGCGCAACCGATAAGGTCAACGCGGGCGACCCGGACTTCATCGAGAAGATTAAGGCTCTCTCCCCCGACGGCCTGGGCGTGGACGTGGCAATTGAGGCTGTGGGTGTTCCGCAGACCTTCGAGACCTGCACCAAGATTGTTCGCCCCTACGGCAATATCGCTAACGCTGGCGTGCACGGCAAGCCCGTTGAGTTGCCCCTGAACACCATGTGGATCTCTAACGTTCGCATCAACATGGGTCTGGTCAACTGCAACACCGTCGGTAACCTGCTGAACATGGTCCGCTCGGGTCGCCTGAACGCTAAGGCTATGGCAACCCACCGTTTCACCTTCGACCAGTTCGAGGAAGCCTACGACCTGTTCACCCACGCTGCTGAGCACAACGTGGTGAAGGTTGTTATCTCCCGCAACCCCGAGGTTGCGGCATAGACTGCGGTAGGCTCATATACCGCTCATACTGAAACCCCGAACATTCGTTAGAGGTTTCGGTGGGATGTCTTCATGACACTGCGAACATCCCCACGATTCGCCTCCGGGTGGGAGAGGGTAGGTCCCACCCGGAGCGCGAATCACTCCCCCACAGGGGCCAAGCTTCTAAGGCGTGATGCCTCCTCTGCCGGGCGCTCTGCCAACCCGCTGTAGTGGGTTCTTCTGCCAGGCAACCTCTACTGGCGGAGGGGCGCATCATTTGACTCTTCTTGGTCGGGCGGTACCTCCGATTCTGCTCCTCCTTGAAGGGAAAGGAAAAGGGTCGCACGCTTACGATTCAATGGCGATTCGTAGGCTGCGACCCTCTTCTCATGCCCAGATTTTCTATGCCCCAGATTTTTGGCACCCCGGGCGGGCTATTTAGTTTTTGGGTTTCTCACCGGCGGCTTTATCATCGCCGCTCTTCTCATGACTAGCGGCATCATGGGGGATGGGGTTGAACGCCTCCGTGGGATCGTCCGCGCCGGATGCGGCAGATACCCCAAATGCGGCAGAAGATTCGGCGGTGCCTCCGGTGACGGGCTCGGTGGGTGCATCAGCTAGATCCCCGGCAGGCACATCAGCAAGCACGTCAGTAGGATGATCGGCAGGTGCTTCAATGGGCACCTCCGCGACGATGGGTTCTTCCGAGGCAGCTTCTTCCGAAGCGGGCACCTCTGATACGGGTACTTCCGGGGCCTTCTGCGTGTCCTGACCCTGCGCGTCCTTGTCCTGTACGTCCACAGGCTGCTCAGGAGCTACGCCGTGCGCAGACTCCTTATGCTTATCCTTGTGCTCATCCTTGTGCGCGTCCTTATGTTCGAGCGTGTAGATGATGCGCGGTTCCAGACGCTCAAAACCAATCTTGGAGCGCACCCAGTTCACGGCACGGTCGATGCGGTCATCACTCTCGGTGGTTTCCACAACCCGGTAGTTACGCGGCAGCATCCCGGCATCGCTGAGCACGCGCGGGTACTCGTCGATCTCCTGGATGCCCGCCATGTACATGTTCTGCCGGAACTGGTGCGCAAACTCCTGCTGACCCAAGAACAGCTGGTCGGCGTAGGTTTTAGCCGCCAGGCGCTCGCTGTAGGCGTGCTTCGAATCGCGTGCGCCCTTCTTAGAGCCGTAAATATCCCAGAAGTAGAAGTACACGTTGTTCGCGATAATCGCGGAGATAACGCGGTTCTGCAGGTACACGAGGGAACCCACCGCAATCGCGCCAACAATCAGGAGCACCACGGCAAGCGGGGAGAGCGCAAAGTCAGGCAGATTGCCGCGGTGGTTCGGGAACAGGCCAATCAGGTAGGCGATGGTGACCACGACGATGGGCACACCGATGAACACCACGGCGAGCGGCACCCAAATGTACAGCAGGCCGCGCAGAATCAGGCGGTAGTAGAACACCGAGTCGCCAATGGGGATGGGCGTGGGCTTCACGGAAGAGTGCGCACGCTTCATGAGCAGGCTGAACACGCGGTTGCTGTCGATACCGACTTTACGCAGCTTCGATTCGAGGGACGCACGCTTGAGGAAGACCCGATAGTTTTCGAGGACGACACGCTGGTCGGAGGTGAGCTTTTCGGGGTCGGGTAGCGCACTGATGTCCAAGCCGGCTTCGGTGAGGAGCTTGCTCCACAGTTCCAGTCGCGCCAATTCGGAGGGTTTTGCCGCCGCCTGCGCCTGGTAGTTCTTGTAGGAGATGAAGATGGTGCTGGCACCAATCAGCAGTGTAATGAAGGGTGCAATCCAGTCTTTGAGTCCCATGGTGGCGTTCCTCCTTGAGTGTGTGGAGCCGTTGGTTCCTCGGTCTTTTCAGCGCGTCTTTTCAGGATGTCTTTTCGGGCGCGAGCCCGCTGTTTTTACCGTACCACCGGTACCTGTGCTGAACCTTTAAATGCGCAGGTGGGTGCGTAAAAATAGCCTCGCCTCCCGGCGCTCAAGAGCAACGGGAGACGGAGCTTATCTATGAGGTTTAGTGCGCTGTATTAGTGTTCTGCGGGCTTCATTTCGCGCGGTGCCTTGCGGATCATGAGGTAGCTGATAACAGCCATAACGCCCATGAGCACGGCGCTGAACGCGGAGCTAACCACCACGCCGGAGTCGAAGGCAGCGAATGCGGAGGAGAGCAGCTGGTTTGCCTGCTCGCCGCCCACGTGGTGTGCGACCGTCACGGCACCGCCGAGGGTTTCGTGGGCGTGGTCGGCGAGGGTCTCATCCAGACCGGCGGGCATGACGACGTTCTCACGGTAGATGGCGGTGAGCATGCCGCCAATGATGACGGTGCCGAGCACCGCACCCATCTCATAGGAGGTCTCAGAAATCGCGGATGCCGCACCCGCCTTACGCGGCGGCACGCTGGAGAGCATCAGGTCGTTCGAAATGGTCTGCGCAATACCGACACCGGTACCGAGCACGATGAAGATCAGGATAATGACCAGGTCATTATGTGCACCCAGGAAGGCGAGCACCGCGAACGCGGCAGCGTTGAGCGCCAGACCGAAGGACACCACCTGCGCCGGGTGGAAGTGCACCGCCACGCGCGCAATCACCAGACCGGCAATAATGGTCGCCAGGGTACCGGGAATCAGCAGCATACCGGCATACATGGGCGGCAGGCCGGAGACCAGCTGCAGGTGCTGGGAGGCAAAATAGATGAAGCCGACGTCCACCATCATGGAGATGAGGTTTGCGGTAATCGCACCGGTGAACACGGTGTTGCGGAAGAGGCGCACATCCAGCATGGGCTGAATATCGTTCTTCTCGCGGTTGAGCTGACGCAGCACGAACAGAACGATGAAGCACAGACCGACAAGGATGGTGCTAATTGCCACCGCATCGAAACCGGTTTCGGAGGTGTGAGTCAGACCGAAGGTAATGGCGGTCATGCCGGTCATAATCAGCAGGATGCTCAGCGGATCCACCGGGCTGGGGTTCGGGTCCTTCGACTCGGGCACCATGATCGGGGCAAGAATCAGTAGCGGAATCAGAATCGGCACAGCAAGCAGGAACACCGAACCCCAGTCGAAGTGCTCCAGCAGGAAGCCACCCACAATCGGACCCAGCGCCGCACCGGCGGAGAAGCCCGAAGCCCACACGGCAATAGCGATGCGGCGCTCGGTTGCGTCCACAAAGATATTGCGGATAATCGACAGGGTTGCCGGCATGAGCATGGCACCAAAAATACCGAGCAAGGCACGGGCAACCACGAGCATCAGCGCGGAGGGAGCGAATGCCGCGAGCGCAGAGATTGCCGCGAAGCCGGTCGAACCGATGAGCAGTAGCTTGCGGCGGCCGATACGGTCACCGATAGCGCCCATGGGCACGAGCAGGGCGGAGAGCACCAGCGGGTAGGAGTCAACGATCCACAGCTGCTCCGCGGAGGAGGGGCTCAGCGCCTTAGCGATTGCGGGCACCGCGAAGGCAAGCACCGTGTTGTCGATAGAGACCAGGAGCACCGGGAGCATGAGCACGCCGAGTGCCGCCCAGCGTTTGGTCTTCTGGTCGGGGGCGTGAATGGGCAGAGCCGTGGTGTGCGGATTGTGATTCGTCATGGGTTGTTTTCGTGCGTCTATAAGGTATCGGCTGATGCGGCGGACGCGGCGGCATCAGCTCGGCCTATCTTTTGGACTAGGTCTTTTAGTGAGGTTTTCGGGGCTTACCCGGAGTTTTTAGGGGTCCGGGTGGGTCCACAAACGAAGATTAACTATACCAACTGGACGGTATAGTTTCAAGCGGTTAAACTGGTACACATGACCACCCCCAACCACCGAAAACAACGCGCCAACAACTCCCGCGAACACATCCTCGACACCTACGTCGACCTGCTGATTCGCTCGGGAGAACGCGCCGCAACCCTCGACGCCGTCGCCACCGCCGCCAAGGTTTCCAAGGGCGGGCTACTCTACCACTTCTCATCCAAGAAGGCGCTCCTTGAAGCGCTCGCAGAACGTACCCTCACCCTGGCTGAAGAGGACTTCGCGGCAATGGAGCAGGCACCCGAGGGGGCAAGCGCCTACTACATCAATTCCTCCACGCCCGATAATTCGCCGTTCGACCGCTCCCTGATCGCCCTGAGTCGCCTGGCGCAGAGCAATAACGTGCTTGCCCAGCAGACCATGAGCCGCGTACAGGACGGCTGGCACGCGCTCGTCCTCGCAGAGATTGGTGACGAGCAGATTGCCCGCGCCGTGCTACTTCTGGGTGACGGCATGTACTACAACGCGGTGTTCGGAGGCGACTCCGCCAACCCGCAGAGGGCAGCCGCCATCACGGCAGACCGTGCGGCGCTGGAACGCGCCCTGCAGGTTCTCAAGGCGGCGGCTCATTAAAACCACGAAAGCTACTCGAGACAGCGGTTAAAGCCACAAGCTAAAACCGCCGCCTCAGACCGTATTCTTCAGCGCCGGCGAGCACCCAGGACTTAAACTGGAAGAGTACGTAACCGCTCTTCAACCAAGGAGTTCCAATGATTTTCATTGCTGTCAAGTTCCCCGTCAAGCCCGAATACGCTGACCAGTGGATCGAGAAGACCCGCGCTTTCACCGAGGCAACCCGCGCCGAGGAAGGCAACAAGTTCTTCGAGTGGTCCCGCAGCGTTGAGGACCCGAATGAGTTCGTTCTGCTCGAGGCTTTCAACGACGACGCAGCTGGCCCGCACGTGAACTCTGACCACTTCCAGCAGGCCATGAAGGACATGCGTCCGCTGCTGACTGCAACCCCGAAGATTATTTCTCGCCTGATTGACGGCGACGACTGGGAAGCTATGGGCGAGCTGCAGATCGACTAGTCTGCACCCCGAATATGCACCCTAAAATTACATAGTTAGACGTTGCATAAGTAGACGCTGGAGCGCCTCTCCTCTCTGCCTTTTGAGCAGTGCGGAGGGGCGCTTTGGCGTGTCCGGTACCTGAACTTTTCCCCTTGACACGACGCGGATGGTACCGGTTTTCGGGTCAGCGGGTGCCTTGCGTGCATTTTTACCCTATTAACCCCTTAAAATGGGTAGAGTATGCACACCTATCGATACCCATTCGCACAGGAGGCCTGAATGAGCATCGCATCCCAGCCTCTTCCCGGCGCAGTCGCCACTGAAGAGCACAACGACGTGGACCACACCTCTGTATCTCTCGCTGTCTCAACCGTGATTCTAGCTTTGCGTCCCAAGGAAAACGAGACCCACCCGACCCTGTGGCTGCCGCTGGTTCGCCGCCTCCGCGAGCCCTATAAGGGCCAGTGGGCGCTTCCTGGCGGTCCACTCAACCCGAACCTTTCTCTGGAAGAGGCTGCCGCTTCGACCCTGAAGCGTGCAACCAACCTGCAGCCCGGCTACCTGGAGCAGCTCTACGCATTCGGTGACGTTCTGCGCACCCCCGAGGCGCGCGCCGCCCGCGTTGTGGGTGAACCCGACCCGGAGCCCGGCGCTGATCACGAGCGCGTGGTTTCCGTGGTGTACTGGGCTTCGACTCCCGCCACCGAGGTCGCAAACACCCGCGTGCACGAGAACATCCGCTGGTTCCCGGTGGATGAGCTGCCCGAGCTTGCCTTCGACCACAACGAAATCATTGAGTACGCGCTCTACCGTCTGCAGAACAAGGTCGAGTACTCGCGTATTGCGCACTCGTTCCTGGGTGAGGAGTTCACCCTGGCGCAGCTGCGTGAGGTGTACGAGGCGATTCTGGGTCGCACCCTGGATCCGGCAAACTTCCGCCGCCAAATTGCGGCATCGAAGTCGATTATTGACACCGGCCGCCGCGTGGAGGGCACCCGCCACCGCCCGCCGCGCCTGTACCGTTACAACGACGCTCAGGCATACGCGGATGCGGGCCCGCTGGGCATGTACCGTGAGCGCCACGAGGCGTAATAGCGTTTCGCGCGTAGTACGCGCGCAGATTTAATGCCTAAAAGGAGGGGCGGCACCGAGTGGTGTCGCCCCTCCTTTTGTGTCTTCTGGGATTACATCACCGGTTGCATCGCCCCTTGTCGGCGGGTTTTGCGTGGGGGTGCTTGACTCAGCACCCGTGCGCTTCCTATGCTGGAGACCTCAGCTCTTTATCCGTGTTGCCCCACCGTGGGGCAACCTAAGAGGCTGAACGCAATGTTTGACCGAAGCCACCCAAGGCGCGACCGGGGTGACCTTCGGAATCTAGGAGGCATCAAAGAAATGACCCACCGAGCATAAGCCCGGACCTCACAGAATTTTTTTCGCGCGCTCACGCAGCAGCTTTATAGGCACAGCCGTATAGTCGCTTTAGCCTGCGTATTTCTGTCAGCGCGCATACACCCGGGCACAGGTATATCCACCGTTACGCTCGGGTTTTTTCGCGCCCTTTTTCGGGGCACACCCCTCTGCCCTCTCCCTTTGCCACGCTACGCAACCAATAGGATGAGCGCTGCCAGCTCTGGCAGTTGAGGGCACCCGAGCATCCATGACTCGCATCTATGATTCAAGGAGCTCGTATGACACACGTACTTCAGCCGCAGGCGACCTTTCCCCGTTCCGTTTCTTCCCGCGATGCCCGTTCACACGCCCATGCGGCGGTGCATGTTAGCATCGCTCATCTGCACTTTGCGCACCCGAGCCAGCCTCCGCTTTTTGTGGACCTTTCGGCGGTGTTTTCGGCACCTCTGACCGGGCTCATTGGCGATAATGGTTGCGGAAAAACAACCCTTATGAGGTTGATTTTGGGTGATTTGACCCCGGATTCCGGTTCTTTGGCGGCACCGGAACGCATGGCGTATCTGCCTCAAGATTTGGGTCTGGGCCGGGAACAGACCCTTGCCGAGCTCTGTGGGATTGCCGAGATTCTACAGGCGTTGCAGGCAGTGGAATCCGGCGAGTACTCCCCCAAACTCTACGAGGTCATCGGGGATAGTTGGGACGTTGAGGAGCGCACCCTAGCTACTTTGGCAACCTACGGTTTTACCCCGGCAACCCTGGTTGATCGTGACAACCCGGAAGCTGTTCGCGCACTCTTTGCCCGCAACATGCGCAGCTTCTCAGGTGGTGAGGCAGTCATTGCCGCACTTGCCTCGCTCATGGTTTCCGATCCCGAGTTTATTCTGCTCGATGAGCCGACGAACAACCTGGACTCCTCAGCGAAGGCTCAGCTCTTCACCGCACTGGAGGCGCTACCCTGCCCGGCGCTCATTATCAGCCACGACCGCGACCTGCTGGAGCGTGTAAACGTGATTGCCGAGCTTCACGCCGACCGCCAGGGGCTGGCGCATCTGCGTCTCTTTGAAGGTAACTACAGCACCTACCGCCAGGCGCTGGAGACCGAACAGCAGGCAGCTCAGCGTCGCGTGAGCGAGGCGAAAAACCGGGTGCGTTCGGCGCATCGCGAGTGGGTGCATGCACAGGAGATTATCTCGAAGAACATGGCGCAGGTGTGGAAAGACGACCAGCCGGATACGATTCTTGCCCTCACCAAGGACGCCTCGCGTCAGGCAGCGGCAAAGCTTCGAGTTCTGCGCATCGGCAAGCAGGAGCAGGCTCAGGAGGAATACCAGAACGCCCAGGATGAGGTGCGCGTGCAGGAGAAAATCTATGCCGAACTGAGCCAGCAGCCCCTGCCCGCGGGACGCAAGGTGCTGGAGTTGCACAGGGCTGACCCTCACCGGGTTTCACGTGAAACATTTACCGTTCAGCAACCCACTAAGGTTGATTCTCTGCATTTTTCACCCACCGAGGCGAATAACGAGAGTCAGCAGGGAACCCCGGCGGAGCGCCCCGAACACCTGATTCTCAGCGGCCCCGAGCACCTGCGTATCACCGGCGCGAACGGTAGCGGCAAGACCACCCTTTTGAACGCTATCGCCCACGCAGGCGATGCAGACTATCTCTCCCCCGTGCAGCCCGCCTACCGCGTCGACTATTGCATCGAGGGGGCGTATATTCCGCAGCGCATCACCCTCGATCCGGAGCTGACTCTTCTGCAGAGCGTGCAGCGGGCTAACCCCGGCGTGAGCGAACAGCATCTTCGTGATCAGCTGGCGCGGCTGCTTTTCCGTCGCGAGAGCGTGCACCATAAGACCGGTGAGCTCTCCGGTGGTGAGCGTTTCCGTGCAACGGTGGCGCAGGTGCTTTTGGCGGATCCGGTACCGCAGTTGCTCATGCTGGATGAGCCGACGAATAACCTCGATATCTCTTCGGTGGATTGGTTGGTGCAGGCGCTCGAAGCCTATACCGGCGCGCTCATCGTCGTGAGTCATGACGAGGATTTCTGCCGCCGCATCCGCATTGACCGCACGCTCGCGCTCTAGTCCGGTCAGCGCCGCGGGTCGGCAACCCGGGGCTTAACGAACGGGTGCCCGGCACCTCCGAATACGGAGGCGCCGGGCACCCGTTTCAGTTATCTCACCGCGGTCACTTCACCGCGCTGACAAAACCTTAGATTAGAGGACCAGGCCCTTGGTCTGGGACACTGCGCGCTCGAAGCGAGCCTGAACGTCAGCCCAGTTCACAATGTTCCAGAATGCCTTGACGTAGTCGCCCTTGACGTTCTGGTAGTCCAGGTAGAATGCGTGCTCCCACATGTCCAGTTGCAGAACGGGGATCAGCGCAACGGAGATGTTGCCCTGCTGATCGTAAAGCTGCTCGATGATGAGGCGCTTGCCAACGGTGTCCCACGCGAGGATTGCCCAGCCGGAGCCCTGAATGGTCAGTGCAACGTTGGTGAAGTGCTCGCGGAACTTGTCGAAGGAGCCGAAGAACTCGTCGATTGCTGCTGCCAGCTCGCCGGTGGGCTTGTCGCCACCCTCGGGGGACAGGTTGTTCCAGAAAATCGAGTGGTTGGTGTGGCCACCCAGGTTGAACGCCAGGTCCTTGGAGAGCTTGGAGACGTTGCCGTACGCACCGTTCTCGCGTGCCTCTTCGAGCTGCTCAAGAGCTGCGTTAGCACCTGCAACGTATGCTGCGTGGTGCTTGTCGTGGTGCAGCTCCATGATCTTTGCGGAGATGTGGGGCTCGAGCGCCGCGTAGTCGTAGGGAAGCTCGGGGAGGGTGTACTTTTCAGCCATGATGATGCCTTTCATTAGAATGCTTGGCCTGTATTAAAGATTACCAGCGTAGCGTTTACTTTACTTTTCACGAGTTGGGAGGCGTCACATGTGCGCACCAACCCGCACGAGCCTGTGGATTTTAGGCTGAAACTTTTCCCCACACCTGTGGATAACCCTGTATATCAACAGGCTTTTCAGGCTCGGCACCCTATTCTGCCTTGAAATAACAGGGTATGCACTCATGTGAATAACAGTGCTGCAAGTTCTCCACACTGTGGATAACCCCTGTGGATAACGCCTCCTTTTGGGGATGTGCGGGGGAAAAACTGCAGAATTTTCACCCTCACTCGGGGCATTTTTCCTTCTACTAGCCAAAATTTTGGACGCCAACAGGGGCGCTGAGCGGTCTTATACACCTCTTTTACGCCGGAGGTGGTGGATTAAGTGCACAGGGTTATCCACAGGTGTGGAAAATCTGGCGTTCCGCGAATTTAAAGGTGAAAAGGTCTTCTGTTTAAGAACTTGCCCTCGGTTTTAACGGCTGTGAAAGCCTGTAATTACAAGAATTTTTCTGCAGAGCTCTTAAATTGTGCCCGTGGCGAGCCTCGATTCCGCTCCACCAAATCACACGAGCGTAAGTTCTCCACACTGTGGATAACCCCTGTGGATAACACTCCTGGCACGATACGGCACGACAATACCGCAGGTACGCAGTGTAGCCAGGCGGCGTAGCCACACTTGTATAGCTACATAACAGCATAGGTGTTTGCGCCTCCTCGTATGCTCCTCCCCCGGCTCGTACAGCGCTCTTGCTGATGCCGATATGAGTGTAAAGAAAAAGAGCACCCGACCATTGGATGCTCTTAGAGTGAGTTGATAGAAATTTGAGTTAAAAAGATACGGTACGGAATGCAGCCCAACCACGAACTGCACCCGCACCGCACATCCGTCGGTAGAAATACGAGTTACTCGTACACCGACGACAATCACCGATAAATAGAGAGTCGAACCTATCGAAGCGAGCTTCCGGTCTCGCCTCGGAGGCTTCCTTCGACCCCGTTATGTAATTAGTGTACACGGTTTCATTACGGTTGCAAAGCCAAAACCGAGATTTTTTTAAAATTTTTGTTACCGTTTCGTTATTTTTCGACCTCGGAACACTCTTTGCCGGCCCGAGAATTTTCTTCCACCACCCAAAAAACCCTGATATTCCGCGGAAGTTGGCATTATGCACGGAGGTGCTTCTTGGTATGGTCTCGTCTATACTTGTACCAGAAATCTTTTTAAATATGTCGCATATCACTTGCTTACCCTGGGTATTTGCAGTCACCGCGTGCAAAAAGATACCCCTAGCACCCCTCAAAAAATTAGCACCAAAGTGTCAACCATTACTTGACCGTACCAATTTTGAGTCACCTAGTCAGACCTTTCGCTACAATGGGTGCCAACACGCCACTTCTCTCTTTATTTAAGAGAGCTCCATATCCGATAAAAGAGGAACCAATCTCGTGTCCATACCAACCACGTCTGCGCAGCAGCCGGAGAATGCCTCGCACAGCGAATCCACCCAGTGGCTCTCCCCGCAAGAGAGAGAAGGCTGGCTCTTTATCAGCTCCATCATCTTCAGCCTCACCCGCAAGCTAGAGAATCAGCTACAAACCGAGGCTGGCATCAGCTTCGTTGAATACATGGTGCTTGCAATGCTTTCCGAGTCCAAGGATCATTCCCTGACCATGACCGAGCTGGCAATCACTACGAACACTCTTCCCGCACGCCTCTCACGAGTCGTAGCGCGTTTGGAGAAGGATGGATACGTCCGCCGTTCCCTCAGTGCTGAAGACCGCCGTGTGAGCATCTGCCACCTGCTCCCCGCAGGCGAGCAGAAGATCCAGGAAGTCGCACCCAGCCATGTTGGCGAAGTACGCCGCCAAATTTTCGATCACCTCACCCCCGAGCAGGTTGAGCAGCTTGCCGAGATTGGTAAGGCTGTTCTGGGTGATACTCCTTCAAATGTCATCTCGATTGATGCGCTAAAGCGCGGAGAATACCCCGCACAATAACCTCCTCCACCCTTGGTGAGAGTTGAGAGAACCAGAGATAAGGCACATTCCCCACCGGAAACGTGCCTTATCTCTTTAATAGACTTTCTTTAAACAGCCTCTTGCGGCCGCGAGCACTACGGCATACGTGAACCCCAAAACTGCCTCAAGTACCCCCAGCCACCGCCACCTGCGAAGAATTTTAAAAAAATTTTTACAGCTCGAGGACCACTCAGGAACGCCGGATGAGCCGCTATCGAGCACAAGCCGCCTCGTGTAAGTGTGTGGGAGATTGAGGTATCCAGTGCCTCCCTCAACCGCGAAATCTCAAGGAAACACACCCAATACCACTCAATCCAAAGAAAGTATTCAGGGTATCCACACTAAGGGTTGTGGTGACAATATGTCAGGGGTACCTCATCTGCCTCACCGATTAGCCTTTTCTCTCTGTACATGATGCACCCCACCCCTTACGATAAATATCAACAGGTTGCACCGCGCCATCCGGCGCCCAAAAGCAACCACCATATAAGGAGAAACCATATGTCTAAGTCTTTCTACGACCTTCTGAACGAGCAGATCGGCCACGAGTTCGCTGCATCCCACCAGTACCTGTCCATGGCTATCTGGCTCGACGGTGAGGACCTGCCCCAGCTGGCTAAGTTCTTCTACCAGCAGTCCCTCGAAGAGCGCGAGCACGCACTCATGATGGTTCAGTACAAGCTGGACCGCGGCCACAAGGTCGAGATCCCCGCTGTTCCCGCCGTCAAGAACGACTTCGAGAACGTTCAGGAAATCGTTGACATGTCCCTGGCTCAGGAGAAGGTTGTCACCGGTCAGATCGAGGCTCTGTTCTCCGCAGCACGCGCTGAGAACTACGCACTGGGCGAGCAGTTCATCCTCTGGTTCCTGAAGGAGCAGGTTGAGGAAGTTGCCACCATGGAGACCCTGGTGACCATCGTGAAGCGCGCAAACGGCAACCTCTTCGACCTGGAGAACTACGTTGCACGCGAGCTGGCACACGACCACGGCCAGGAGTCCGGCGCACCCGCAATCGCTGGTTCCTAATCTCTCGCTTGACGGCTAGGCACCTAGTCGACTACGCAGAATATTAAAACGTTCCGCCCTTCCCACACACCGTGGGGAGGGCGGAACGTTTATGCATATACGCCATAAAAACACACCGCGGTGCACCGTCCATGAGCTAAAAGTCGCCAGAAGCTACTCGAATACTCATACAGTGCGGAGTAAACTTAAAAGCCTTAGATGCCGCATAATATCGCGGCAGAAAGAGGAGAGAATGACTCACACCAATCCAGATACCCTCAGCCGCGGCTCATATAGCAACTCACGCCGCGTAGCCGATATTCTGCGTGCAGAATCCGTCGGCGGTACCGTGCTGTTAATTGCGACGGTGCTGGCAGTAGTACTCGCCAACACCCCCGCATCCACCTTCTATTTTGGTCTGCGAGACACCGTTGTTGGCCCGGTCATCCCCGGCTTCAACCACCTGCAGATGAGCATCGGAACCTGGGCAGCAGACGGTCTGCTCGTCGTTTTCTTCTTCCTCACCGGCCTGGAGCTGAAGAAGGAATTCGTGATTGGTGACCTCAAGTCGCCCTCCACCGCTATTGTGCCGATTGCGGCCGCCTTCGGTGGCGTGGCAGTGCCCGCGATTATCTACACGGCGCTGAACTTCACCAGCCCCACCGCTCTGCACGGCTGGGCAATCCCCACCGCAACCGATATTGCGTTTGCGGTGTCTGTTCTCGCTGCCGTGGGTACTTTCCTCCCCTCGGCGATGCGTGTCTTCCTGCTGACTCTGGCTGTGGTCGATGACCTGATTGCAATCTGCATTATCGCGATCTTCTACACCAATAACTTCCACGGCGAGTACCTGCTCTTCGCGCTCATTCCCCTCGCTCTTTTCGCGTTCATTGCCTACCGCGGTGAGACCATGCTGCACCTGAAGCCGCTGGCTGCCTGGCTGCTGCTTCTGCCCCTGGGTATTATCACCTGGGCACTCTTCCTCGAGTCCGGTATTCACGCCACCATTTCTGGTGTGGTTCTCGGCTTCCTGGTGCCCGTGAAGATGTCCGCTCGCTCTGAGGCGGCACAGGCTGAACACGGTCTTGCAGAGGTGCTGGAGCACCGATTCCGTCCCCTCTCTACCGGCATCTGCGTGCCGATTTTCGCATTCTTCAGCGCGGGTGTGGCTGTGGGCGGTTTTGAAGGCCTCGGACGCGCCCTCACCGACTCGGTGGCGGTCGGCATTATGGTCGCACTGGTTGCCGGTAAAACCATCGGTATTTTCGGCACCACCTGGCTCGTGACTCGCTTCAAGAACGCTAACCTCGATCCGGACATCGCATGGATTGACGTGATCGGTCTGGCTGCAACCGGCGGTATCGGCTTCACCGTGTCCCTGCTGGTCGCTGAGCTGTCCTTCCCGCACGGCTCTCCGCACACCGAAGACGCAAAGATTGCGATTCTCGTCGGCTCTGTTCTGGCTGCCATTGTGGGTGCGGCTATCCTGTCTCGCCGCAACAAGCACTACCGCGCCCTAGCCGAGAAGGAAACCGTGGATGCTGACGACAATGGCATCCCCGATGTCTTCGAGGGCACCTACCGTGACCCGAAGGCTGAAGCCTAGCCAGAACCTCTAAGGTCCAGTACCTTCTCTACACCCCGATTCCTCGCTGATCATGATGTCTCACCGCACTACCTCACGTCGCCGTACAGCACGAGCAGGGCAGGCGCCTGCGCCTCCCTCAAGGTATGCAGAGATATCAGCACGCGTGGTTATCGGGGTGTATTCTTTTGCCGCGCTTCTGACCACGTTTGCGTGGGTTATCTCTCCTCTGCGGCGCGGTCGCGGCTTCACCTGGTGGGAAGTCACCGCTGACCTGCTGAATATTCCCTCCACGCATACTCTGCCCAGCGCCATTACGATGATTGTGCTGGTTTCCGGACTGATTGTGCGCAAGCGCGCTGCCCTCATTGCAGCCATCGTTTTCCAGGTGCTGGGCGCACTGATTGCGACCCATAGCGCCTTCACGCTGGCGTTCCCCGCGGGGATTATGCCGAAGGACCGTATTTTCTCCTCGACGGTCGATACTCTCTCCATCGTGTTTGCGTGTGTGCTGGTGCCGTTCCTTTTCTCGATTCGTTCAGCGTTCCCGGCGCGCATTGGTCGCCTCTCGTGGGCGGGTGCGGCGGCTACGGCTGTTGGCGGCATCCTGCTGACTACTCTGGTGCTCTGGTACCTCTGCCACATCGGCGTGTGGGAGCCGTTGCGTTCGGTGACCCCGTGGGAGTTGCTGATGCACGGCATGGGTATTGAGCGTACGCATCCCGGTGTGTGGGCTGCCGACGTGGTGGCTTTCTTGGCTTCTTTTGGTTACGGTGCTTCGCTGGTTGCGGCGCTGTACCTGTTGGCGCGCGGCTACCGTGCCCCGGACGCCTGGACCGGTGAGAAGGAGCTGAAGATTCGCGCTCTGCTGCAGCAGTATGGCGCCAATGATTCACTCTCCTATTTTTCGACGCGCCGCGATAAGCAGGTGATTTTCTCTCCGGATCAAAGGGCGGCGATTACGTACCGTTCGGTGGGTTCGGTGTGCTTGGCGTCGAGTGACCCGGTGGGTGACCCCGATTCGTGGGATGCCGCGATCGAGCAGTGGATGCTACAGGCACGTAGTTACGGTTGGGTTCCTGCGGCGCTGAGCGTGAGCGAGGCGGGTGCTCGCGCCTATAACCGGGCGGGTCTGTCGATTATTCAGATGGGTGAGGAGGCGGTCCTTGAGGCGGACCGTTTCACGCTCAATGACACGTCGATGTTGCCGGTGCGTCAGGCGGTTCAGCGTGTGCGCCGCGGCGGGTACACGGTGCAGATGCGCCGCTTTGCGGAGCTGGATGAGCAGCAGCGTCAGCAGGTTGCGGAGAATATTTCTGCGTGGCGTCATGGGCGCGTGGAGCGCGGTTTTTCGATGGCTCTGAATCGTGTGAATGATCCGGCGGATTCTTCCTCTCTGCTGGTTTCGACTCATGACGAGGCAGGTCGAATGGTGGCTCTGCTGTCGTTCGTCCCGTGGGGTCCTACCGGCCTGTCGTTGGATGTTATGCGCCGCTCCCCTGAGGCACCTAATGGTGTGGTGGAGTTTATGGTGGCGTCGCTGATGGAGCAGGCGGCGTCTTTGGGTGTGCGTCGGGTGTCGCTGAATTTTGCGATGTTTGGCCATATTTTTGAGGCTGCTGATCAGGTGGGTGCGTCGGCGTGGAACCGTTTTGCTTCCCGCTCTTTGGGTGTGCTGGATCGTTTTCTGCAGTTGCGCCGCCTGTATCGTTTCAATCTGAAGTTTGCTCCGCTGTGGGTTCCTCGTTTTTTGGCGACGGAGCCGACGTTGGCGATGGCGAATGTAGTGGTTGCGTCGGGTATGGCGGAGGGCTTTTTACCGAATTTGTCGGCGCGTCGTTTGCAGGATCAGGAGCAGGTTCTTTCTGCAGATGAGCTGGAGGCTCTTCGCCAGATGCAGCTCGCTACTGTGGAAGAGCTTCCTGAGGTGTCGCGTAGCGATCAGACTCAGCACCGTCTGCGCCATTTGGATGCGCTGCGTGCGGCGGGCATGGAGCCGTATCCGCTGGGTGGTGAGAAGGGCGGTCATGACGTCTCTGTGCTGGGCGTGAAGGATGCCCTGCGTATATTCTCTTCTGAAAATATTCCAGATTCGGAATTCATGGTTTCGGGTCGTATTCGCGCGCTTCGCAACCATGGTGGAGTCCTCTTTGCAACTCTGATTGAAGGGGGTGAAACCCTGCAGGTCGTCATGGAACGCAGCCTGGTGGGCGAGCGCCCGCTGAGCCTCGCCTCCCGCAACCTGGATACTGGTGACATCATCACCGTGCAGGGCACCTACGGGGCGAGCCGCAATGGCACCCCGTCGCTCATTGCTTCCTCGTGGAGCATGGCGTCGAAGAGCCTGCACCCCATCCCCTTCGACTCCTTTACTGACCCGGAGGCGCGTCTGCGTCGCCGTTCCACGGACCTGTTGGTGCATCCGGATCAGATGCAGAATCTGCGTCTACGTACCGCGGTCATTAAGGCGCTACGTGCCCGACTGGATGCGGAGGGTTTTCTTGAGGTGGAGACCCCGATTCTGCATACGGTGCACGGTGGCGCGAGCGCGCGTCCGTTCCGCACGTATATCAACGCCTATGGCGAGGATTTGACGCTGCGTATTGCGCCGGAGCTGTATTTGAAGCGTCTGGTGGTGGGCGGTAGCGGTCCGGTGTATGAGTTGGGTCGTGATTTCCGTAATGAGGGTGCTGATGCGACCCATAATCCGGAGTTTACGGTGCTTGAGGCGTATCGTCCGTACGCGGATTATGTGCAGATGCGTGAGTTGACGGAGCGTCTGATTAAGGATGCCGCTCAGGCGGTGTTTGGTTCGGTGTCTTTGCCGCTGGGTCGTAAGGCTTCGAGCGAGCGCGTGGTGCGTGATGTGTCGGGTCCGTGGCGTGTGGTGTCGGTGTGTGATGCTCTGTCGGAGGCGCTGGGTCGCCGAGTGGATGTGCAGACGGATTTTGAGGAGTTGCTGGCTTTGGCGCAGCAGCACGGTGTGCGTGTTCATGAGGGTATGGGTCCGGGTGCCATCGTTGAGGAGCTGTATGGTGAGCTGGTTGAGGCGCATACGGTGGAGCCGACGTTCTATACGGATTTCCCTGCGGAGACGAGTCCGCTTGCGGCGCCGCATCGTAGTGTTCCGGGTTTGGCGGAGCGTTGGGATTTGGTGATTAACGGCATGGAGATGGGCTGTGCCTACTCGGAGCTGGCGGATCCACTGGTGCAGCGTGAGCGCCTGACGGAGCAGTCGTTGAAGGCGGCTTCGGGTGACCTGGAGGCGATGGAGGTGGATGAGGATTTCCTGTACGCCTTGGAGACGGGTATGCCGCCGACGGGTGGTTTGGGTCTGGGTGTGGACCGTTTGGTGATGCTGTTGGCTCAGACGCAGATTCGTGGGGTGTTGTCGTTCCCGTTTGTGAAGCCTGAGCGTTCGTAGCCCGACTGATACCCCCGCTTCTTCGTTATGCCCGGTGTGAGGTTTTGTGCCTTGTGCCGGGCTTTTTCACGCCCGCCCTGCCGATGCCGTCAACACCTCCACGGAGTCTATATTTACTCTGCCCATATATTAAGTATTCGTTACATTTTGCATTTGACCCCTTTTTTAAGTTGCTCCGTGAGGGTTGCGCACCCCACAATGAGGTGACTAATCATACGGAGTGTATCTGTCTCCGTTACGCGGCTTTGAGTCCGCGCCACCCAGCAATGTAGCCCACACGTTGTCCGTCTTTCGGATTTGAGCGTGCGGGCTTTTTGCTTTCAAGATTGGAGTGCCGAGTGGATTTTCTTCTGAATATCATCGGGGACATTAATACGCAGACTGCGGAACTGACTTCCTCCGTGGATGCCGTGCAGAACTGGATGTGGAGTAATTTCCTCTACTACGCTCTGATTGCGGCTGGTCTGTACATTACGATCCGTACTCGCGGTGTGCAGTGGCGTTCCATTAAGGAAATGATCCGCGTCCTGGGTGACCCGGTTGCTCGTGAGGCTGACGGTAAGAAGAGCATTTCTTCGTTCCGTGCGTTTACTGTTTCGGCGGCTTCTCGTGTGGGTACCGGTACTGTTGCGGGTGTTGCTTTGGCTATTGCTATGGGCGGCCCGGGTGCTGTGTTCTGGATGTGGGTTATTGCTGCTGTTGGTGCAGCTTCTGCTTTCGCGGAGTCCCTTCTGGGTCAGCTGTATAAGGAGCGCGGTAAGGATTCCTATATTGGTGGTCCGGCGTACTACATGAAGCGCGGTCTGAATGCTCGTTGGATGGGTTATATCTTCGTGGCGTTCATTGTGATCACTTACGCGTTTGTGTTTGTGGCGGTTCAGACGAATGCTGTGGTGGATGCTGCGGCGAACTCGTTCAATATTGACGTTTCGGGTACTAACTCGATGGGCTTCCGCATCACTATTGGTCTGATTATGGTGGCGCTGACTGCGGCTATTATTTTCGGTGGTATTCGCGCGATTTCTTCGGTGACTGAGTGGCTGGTGCCGATTATGGCGGTGCTGTATCTGCTGCTGGGTCTGCTGGTTGTTCTGCTGAACATCACTGAGGTTCCGAATATGCTGCTGATGATTTTCCAGGGTGCTTTCGGCATTAAGGAGTTCGTGACCGGCGGTACCATGGGTGCCGTGATTTGGGGTATGAAGCGCGGCCTGCTGACTAACGAGGCGGGTATGGGTACTGCTCCGAACGCTGGCGCGACCGCTACTATTTCTCACCCGGCTAAGCAGGGTTACGTTCAGACTCTGGGTGTTTATTTTGACACCATGATGGCGTGTACTGTGACTGCGTTTATTGTTCTGCTGTCGAACCCGACTTATGGTGATCGTTCTCGTGGTGCGTCGCTGACTCAGTCGGCGTTGGCTATGCAGCTGGGCGATTGGGCGGTTCACTTCTTGACCATCGCTATTTTCATGTTTGCGTTCTCGACCGTGATTGGTAACTACTACTACGGCGAGTCGAACATGCGTTTCGTGACTGAGCGTAAGCTGCCGATGACTATTTTCCGGGTGCTGGTTCTGGCGTTCGTGTTCTTCGGCGCGATTTCTTCGCTGGATCTGGTGTGGACTACCGCGGATATGCTGAATGCCGGCATGGTGATTGTGAACTTGACGGCTGTGCTGCTGCTGACCCCGAAGGTAGTTGCGGTCTTGAAGAATTACGAGGCTCAGCGTAAGGCTGGTTTGGAGCCGATTTTCAAGGCTTCGGATATGCCGGAGATTAAGAATCTGGCGGCGTGGGATGGCACCGATGCGGTGACTACCCGTGAGTTCTGGGCTGAGTATGATGCGAAGGTTGCTGAGCGTCGTGCCGCTAAGAAGGCTAAGAAGGCTAGCCGCTAGTTTGTGAGCTACACGCAGGTTTCTGCGTAAGGCTTTGCGGAGGGTCCGTCCTGCTGTGTGCGGGGCGGACCCTTTTACACGCCCGAGGGGCGTGCGGATGGCGTGCCTGCCAGCGCACGTTCTGGGTGCGTCCTAATGCATATCCCGGGGCGTGTCCGGGGTCTGTATCCTTAGGGAGGATATTAGGAGGGTTTATGGATTGGCGTGCCGTACTGGAGCTGGTGGTCACGGTTGTTTTTCTGGCGGGTATTGCGTTGGCGCTGCTGTGCCTGGTGACGATTCATCGGAACCCGCATTTTTCGGAGGTGCAGAAGTTGAAGTGGCTTCTGCTGGTGTTGTGCCTGCCGTATGTGGGTCCGGTGACGTGGCTGTTGCGTGCGCGTCTGGAACGTATTGACCGGGAGCGTACTGAGCAGGAACGCGGAGCGCAGGCTTCTGCGGCTGCTTCCGATACTGCAACTTCCGAGGAGGGTGGCTGGTAACGGCTCGGAGGCTCTTTCTGACACCCCCACCAATAATAAGTAACGAAGGTCACACTCTCTCAATTGGACAGCACCGCATGCGGTCCGTATAGTTTTATGTGTTGCCTGCGGTGATACACCGTAAGACACATGCGCGAGTGGCGGAATAGGCAGACGCGCACGGTTCAGGTCCGTGTGCCCGTGAGGGCGTGGGGGTTCAACTCCCCCCTCGCGCACCAACGATCCCCGGTTCGAAAGAACCGGGGATTTTTTCATATCTATAACCAATCCCCCGCTAAATGACGGGGTTCCAGAGCGATGGCGAGTGCATCACCTAAAATAGAATCGGGTGTGTTCATTCACAGGACACACAGCTAACGCACAGACACGCTCGTTAAACTGAGCCTTTCGGATAAAGACCGTTTGCGCGGTCTGTTGCTCGGAATGGTCGTTGAGAAGGAGGCGGCATGAAGTTTTTCGACAAGCTGGGCAAGCTGGAGCAAGGCATCGGTCGCACTGTCGGCCTTTCCAAGGGCTTCGGCACCTTTGCGAAGGCGGATGTCGCTAACCGCGTCCGCATCATGATGGATGACGAGTCCTATGTGGACGGCAGTGGCCGCACTATGGCTCCTAATGTCTATACTCTCCGTTTCGCACCGGTTGATTTCCCTCGCGTACGCGAGTGGGGCAACCCGTTCGCTGTTGAGCTGTGCGATTTGGCGATTTCGCACGCCCGCGCGCAGGGTTACACCCTGATTGGTGCGGTTCGCGTGACGTTCAACGTTCTTGATTCTCTCTCTGAGGGCGAGTTTGAGGTTGTTGCGACCTTCGAGCCGTTCTCTGTGCCGGAGGCTCCGGCGTCCCCGTCTTTGCGTGGTGCTACTAACTATGCGCCGGTGCGTCCGCCGCGCGAGTCTTCTTTGCCGACCCGCATTACGAAGCCGGCTGCTCAGCCGGCCCAGCCCGCACACCCTGCACAGCCCGCGCAGCCTGCACAGCCGCAGGCTCCTGTGGGTCGCCCGAGCATGCCTGTAGCACCCCCGGCAACGGCAGCTCCCCGTTTCTTCTTGGAGATTGAGGGCCGCATGCACCCGGTGGATCGCCTGCCGTTTGTGCTGGGCCGCGGCTCTGATGCTGATCTTCGTCTGGATGATAAGGGCGTTTCTCGCCGTCACCTGCAGCTTTCGATGCAGGGTGGTGCGGTGGTCGCCTCCGATATGGGTTCTACTAATGGCACGTTGATTAACGGTGCGCCTCTGCGTGCGCCGGTGGTGCTGGCGAACGGTTCGCTGCTTCGCATGGGTAATACCCGCATCATTTTCCATAGTTCGACCGGAGGTGTCCGTTAATGGCGTCTGAATTGACCGTTACTATCCTTCGTTACGCTTTTCTGGCTCTGATTTGGTTCTTTGTTTTCCTGGTGGTTTCGGCGGCTCGCCGTGACCTGGGTTTGGGCAAGAACTATCGTGCGGCACCGGTTGATGCGGTTCCGGAGGCTACCCATATTGCGCCTCCGCCGGCTCGTCCTTCGCAGCTTGTGATTACTGCCGGCGCCCAGGCTGGCGCGATGATGCAGCTGGGGGACCACCCGATTACTATTGGTCGCGCTAATGACATTGAGGTGTCTCTGCAGGATGATTACGCCTCGGGCCGTCATGCGCGCCTGTTCCCTCAGGGTTCCCGTTGGTTCCTGGAGGATTTGAATTCTACTAATGGTACGTTCGTCAATGGCGAGCGTCTGACTCGTGCGACCCCGATTGAGCCCGGTGATGATTTCCGCGTTGGCGGTACCACCATGCAGTTGAGGGGCTAGTGTATGAAGATTGCTTTTCGTTTTGAGGCCCGCTCTGATACGGGTCTGAAACGCTCGAAGAATGATGACTCCGGCTACGGTGGTCGTTTCCTTGCGGTCGTTGCTGACGGCATGGGCGGTCACGTGGGCGGCGATGTCGCGTCGGCTACGACGGTTCTGAATCTGACTCCGCTTGACCACCCTGACTTTGAGGATGGTACCGGCAGCGTTTACCTGGCTGATGAGATTCAGAGCGCGAACCTGATTATTAATGAGCTGGCGGCAAATGATCCGCAGCTGGCGGGTATGGGTACGACCTGTACTGCCCTGCTGATTGACGGTGACTGCATTGAGTTCGCCCATATTGGTGACTCGCGTGCGTATCGTCTGCGTCCGGGTGCTGATGGCGAGTTTGAGCAGATTTCTACTGACCATACGTTTGTGCAGCGCCTGCTCAATGAGGGTCGTATTACCCCGCAGGAGGCGGAGAACCACCCGCATAAGAACGTGATTATGCGCGTTCTGGGTGATGTTGACGCGTCCCCTGAGCTGGAGTTGAAGACTCTGGACGCTGTTCCCGGCGAGCGCTGGGTGCTCTCTTCGGATGGTTTGGATGCTGTGGTGTCCCTGTCGGAGATTGAGCAGGTCATGCGTTCTACCGATGACCTGTCTGAGATTGCTGACACTCTGATTGCGATGACCTTGGAGCGTGGCGCTCCGGACAATGTCACGGTTGTGTCTCTGCAGGTGATTGACCGTGAGGTTCTGCCGGTGGATGAGCCGGTGGGTCCTTCGAGCCTGCCTGAGTCTGCTCTGCCTGATTCGATTGTGGCGGAGCAGGAGGTCAGCACGAATACTCAGAAGCTTCCCGAGGTTGCTGCCACGGCTGAGGCTGCTGAGGCTATTTTGGGTGCGCACCATGATGAGGACTCTGAGGAGTCTCGTCGTCGGTCGTTGCGCCGTTTCCGTCGTGCTCGTGACTTCTCTGGAACCCTGTTGCATAGCGGTTCTGGGGCGGTGCGTCACCATATCGGTACGTACGATAACGCCGTGGATGCGGCTCTTACGAACGCTGCGATTTTGCGTAGCGAGTTGGGTTCCCGCCCGCATCAGCTGGTTGGTGCCGCTTCGGTGGCTACTGAGACCGGCATGATTCCGGCGGTGACTTCGCGTACCCTGGAGCACCGTGCGACGGTGGCTCAGCGTGTGCCGTTGAAGGTTGAGTCTGATGAGGCGGCTCTGCCGGCTGAGTTGGAGGAGCTGATTGCTGAGGATACTGTGGAGCGTTCGCGTCCGCGGGCTTGGTCGATTCGCCTGTTCATTGCTCTGCTGGTTGCGGCTGTTTTGACGCTGGGTGCGTGGACCGGTCTGCGCTATGTGGAGCGTAGCTACTACGTGGGTGAGAGTGACGGCACGGTTGCGGTGTACAACGGTATTCCGCATGCGTTGGGCCCGATTCGTCTTTCTCACGTGGTGGAGAATACCGATATTCCTACGAGTGAGCTGAGCGATCATACGCGTTCTTTGTTGCGTAATGCGATTACGGCGAAGGACCTGGATGATGCGCACCAGATTGTGTCTCGTTTGAAGACTCAGGCGGATCAGACGCGTGAGAAGGCTGAGCAGGCTGCAGCGTCTGCCTCGGCTTCCGCTTCCGCTTCCCCGAGCTCTGCGGCACCCAGTGAGGCTCCGAGCTCTGAAGCACCGGGCTCTGATTCGGCATCCCCGGCTCCTGAGCAGGCTTCTTCGGAGGCTCCTGCTGCGGTAGGCGGTGAGAATAATGGCTAAGTTCTCGTTCCGTCGTGAGTCGGATGCGCCTCGTGCACGCCGTTTCACGGAGCTTTTCCTGCTGGTTTTGGCGGTGGGTATCAGCTCGTTCGGCATGTATCTGATTGATCCGGAGCATGCTTTTGATACGTCGAAGAGCCAGTGGTTGCCGTGCACGGTGGTGCTGGGTGCCGGTGCTCTTCTGATTCACCTAGTCATGCAGTTCCGCGCACGTTATGCTGATCCGTTTATTCTGCCGCTGGTGGTGGCGCTGAACGGTATTGGTTTGACCATGATTTATCGTCTGGACCCGCAGATTGCGGCGCCGGTGGGTGATGGTCAGCTGATGTGGACCGGCGTGTCTATGGTGCTGTGCGCGATTATCGTGTTCGTGCTCAGGGATTACCGTCTGCTACGTAAGGTCACGTACACCTCGCTGGTGTTGTCGATGATTCTGCTCATCATGCCGCTGGTTCCGGGTCTGGGTATGGAGCTTAATGGTGCTCGTATTTGGATTCATATCGGTAACCGCACGTTCCAGCCGGGTGAGGTCGCGAAGATTACTTTGGCGATTTTCTTCGCCGGCTATTTGGCGACGCACCGTGACCTGATTCTGGTGGCTGGCCGCCGTATTGGTCCGATTAATCTGCCGCGTCTGCGTGATTTGGCGCCGGTGTTCTTGGCGTGGATTGTGAGCCTGGGTGTTCTGGTGTTCCAGAAGGACCTTGGTTCGGCAATCATGTTCTTTGGTCTGTTCATGGCGATGCTGTACCTGTCGACCGGTCGTATTTCGTGGCTGGTGGTTGCGGGTATCGGTATGGCTGTGGGTGGCTATTTCGCGTACCACTATGTCTCGCACGTGCACGCCCGTATTTATGCGTGGGTGCATGCTTTTGATCCGGAGATTTACCAGGCGTCTCCTGGCGGTTCGGGTCAGATTCTGCAGGGCGTTTTCGGCCTGGCTTATGGCGGTCTTTTTGGCCGCGGTTGGGGTCAGGGCCGCGCGAACCTCGTCCCGTACGCTAACTCGGACATGATTATTTCCTCGTTGGGTGAGGAGCTGGGCCTGGTTGGTCTGGGCGCGATCCTGATGATGTTCATGCTCCTGGTTTCGCGCGGTTACCGTGCGGCGTTGGGTACTCGTGATGGTTTCGGTAAGCTGCTGGCTGCTGGCCTGTCTACGGTCATGGTTCTGCAGCTGTTCGTGGTGATTGGTGGCGTGACTCGCTTGATTCCGCTGACTGGTCTGACGACTCCTTTCATGTCTGCCGGTGGCTCCTCGTTGGTGGCTAACTGGATTATTGTGGCGCTGTGGCTGTCGATTTCTCATAGTGCCCGCGCACCTCACCTGGTGGCTGGTTATGATGCTCCGCAGGGTATTGACCATGCGGACACTAGCTACGAGCCGGAGGGTGCTACTAGCGTTCTGGCGCGTATTACGGCTAAGGATTCTGGAGGTGAGAAGAATGGATAGGGCTATTCGCCGCATGTGGATGTCTGCCGCGTGCGTGTTTGTCCTGCTGATGGGTACCCTCAGCTATATTCAGTTCTTCGATTCGAAGACGCTGATGAATAATCAGTGGAATTCTCGAGCGCTCTACGACAATTACGGTTCGGCACGTGGTTCGATTGTGGTTGATGGTACGGAGATTGCTTCGTCGGTGAAGTCTGATGATGAGTACAACTACCAGCGTGTGTATAACCACCCGCTTAAGTATGCGGCTCTGACCGGTTATTTCTCCACGATTTATGGCGCGACCGGTTTGGAAGCTGCTATGGATAAGGAGCTTGCCGGCACGAGCGATAGCCAGTTCTACGACCGTGTGGCGCAGCTGTTCAGTGGTTCTTCTGCGCAGGGCGCTAGCGTGGAGCTGACGATTAATTCGAAGCTTCAGGATATTGCCTATAACGCGTTGCAGGGCCGTAAGGGTGCTGTGGTGGCGTTGAACCCGAAGACTGGTGAGATTCTGGCGATGGCTTCTTCGCCGTCCTATGATCCGAATCTTCTGTCGTCTCATACGAGCTCTTCGGTGTTGGCAAATTACCAGGCTCTGACTTCTGATGAGGACAGCCCCCTGTTTAACCGTGCGATTGCGGGTAACACCTATTCGCCGGGTTCGACCTTCAAGATTATTGATGCGGTGGCGGCGCTGGAGTCCGGCAAGTACAACGCATCTTCGGTCATTGCGAACCCCGCGCAGTTGCCGCTGCCGGGCACGAACATCAGCCTGCCGAACTATACGGGCAGTCAGTGTTCGACCCGCACTCAGGTGACGATTGAGTGGGCTTTGGCTCAGTCCTGTAATACGCCGTTTGCGCAGATTGCGATGGATTTGGGTCAGGAGCGTATCGCGAAGACCGCTGAGAATTTTGGTTACGGCCAGGATTTGAAGATTCCGTTGACGGTTTCTAAGTCGTCTTTCCCGTCGAATCTGACGCAGAGCCAGCTGGCCCAGTCGGCGATTGGTCAGTACGACGTGAAGACCACTCCGCTGCAGGTGGCGATGACTTCTGCAGCGATTGCAAATGGCGGCGTGCAGATGAAGCCGAACCTGATTCGTTCGGTGAAGACCAGCAACCTGAGCACTTTGCAGGAGTTCTCTCCTGAGAAGCTGCGTACGTCCACTAGCCCTGAAATTGCTAACCAGGTGAAGCAGTGGATGGTGAATGCGGTTGATAATGGTATTGCACGTAATGCTGGTGTCTCCGGTGTGAAGGTGGCGGGTAAGACCGGTACCGCGGAGACCACGGCAGGTTTGAATAATTCTTGGTTTACCGGTTTCGCGCCGGCTGATGATCCTCAGATTGCGATTGCTGTGGTTTATGAGGATATTGACGTGGCGACCGGTGCCCAGTTGGCAACCAGTACTAGTAAGCAACTCTTTGAGGCGGTGTTGAACAAGTGAGGCCTGCGGCTGATATCACTTTGGGCGGGCGCTACACCCTAACCGAACGTATCGCGATTGGCGGTATGGGCGAGGTGTGGAAAGCTCGCGACAAGGTGCTTGGACGCATCGTTGCGGTCAAGATCCTCAAAGAGGAGTACACCGGTGACCCGGGCTTCTTGGAGCGTTTCCGCGCTGAGGCCCGTAATACGGCGCTGTTGAACCACCCCGGCGTAGCGAACGTTTTCGACTACGGCGAGGAGGACAACTCCGCGTACCTGGTCATGGAGCTGGTGCCGGGTAATCCGCTCTCGAGCATTATCGAGCACGAGACTACCTTGCCGCCCGATCGTATTCTGAACTTCATTGCTCAGACCGCTCGCGCGTTGGCTGCGGCTCATTCGCAGGGTCTGGTGCATCGTGACGTGAAGCCGGGTAACCTGATCATCACTCCGGATGACCGTGTGAAGGTGACCGATTTCGGTATTGCTCGTCTGGCTAACCAGGTGCCGTTGACGGCTACCGGCCAGGTGATGGGCACTGCCCAGTATTTGGCGCCGGAACAGGCAACCGGTCAGGCGGCTACCGCGTCTTCGGATATGTACTCGTTGGGCATTATTGGTTATGAGTGCTTGGTGGGTCGTCGTCCGTTTACGGGTGAGTCGCAGATTGCGATTGCTTTGGCTCAGGTGAATGATCCGCCGCCGCCGCTTCCGGAGACCATCCCGGCTCCTGCTCGTGCGCTCATCATGTGCTTGTTGGCGAAGGACCCGGCTCAGCGTCCTAAGGATGCGACCGCTCTGGCTTCTGCGGTGGATGCGATTCGTCGCCGCGATCTGAAGGCAGCGGTGAAGGCTGTTCCTCCGCTGGCGCAGTTCTTGGCTGAGGAGAATGCTGACGACGGTACTGTCGCGATGACCGCTATGGATGTTGCGGCTGAGCCGATTAGTGCTTCTGCTACTCCGCGTTTTGGTTCTGGTGGTCGTTTCTCGCCGGAGCCGACGACGGCGCCTATTCCTCGTACGGGTGCGCAGACGATGCGTCCGGCTTCGGGCCGCGTGAAGTCTACTCCTGCTCCTGCAGCGAAGCGTGGCCCGAACGTGTGGATGTGGGTTGCTCTGCTTCTGGCAATCGTGCTGATTGCTGGCGGTATTTGGACGGTTCTTTCCTCCAATAATGGTGGCGGTTCGACTGATCCGGTTCCGAGCGCTTCTTCGTCTGCTGTTCCGACGAACACGGGTACCGTTTCTACGGTGGAGCCGACTGAGTCTGCTTCTGCCCGTGCCGCTAAGCAGAAGGTGACCGTCAACGCGATTAACTACGAGGGTCGCGAGCTGCAGGATGCGGTGAACGAGCTGAAGAACCTTGGCCTGTCCCCCAAGACTGAGGGTGTTGAGTCGACTCAGCCGGAGAACACGGTGATTTCGGTTTCTCCGACGGGTACTTTGGAGCAGGGTAATAGCGTGACTGTTCGCTATTCAACCGGTCCGAAGTCGGTGACTTTGCCGTCGAACCTTGAGGGTAAGAATGTTGATGAGGCGTCGAAGGCTGTTGCCGCTCTGGGTGTGAATGTTTCTCTGCATTATGAGAATTCGGACACTGCGGCCCCCGGTACGGTGCTTCGTACTACCCCCTCATCTGGCACCAAGGTCACGGTTGGTAGTAATGTAGACATGTATGTGGCCTCTTCCAGTTCGGGTAGGGGTTCGAGTGCGAGCGCTTCTGCTGCACCGTCTGCGTCGGCTTCTGCTTCCGCTTCTGCGTCGGCGCGTTAGCCCCTACATTTTGATTTAGTTTTAGTCTTAGTGATCCAGGAGAACTTATGGACCTGTCGGTTCCCGACACGGTTGATAACCGTTACAAGGTACTCGAGGTAATCGGTACCGGTGCGATGGCAACCGTTTATGCTGCTGAGGATACTCGCCTCGGCCGCAAGGTTGCGCTTAAGATTCTGCGCCCGGAGCAGGCCCAGGACGATACGTTCCGCGCACGCTTTAAGCGTGAGGCGGAGGCTGTGGCGTCTCTGAACAATCCTGCGATTGTTGCTGTCTATGACACCGGTTCGTATAACCCTTCGCAGGATGGTGGGGAGTCTGCTTCTTCGGAAGATAGCACCGCTATTCCTTATATTGTGATGGAGTACGTGGAGGGTCATACTCTGCGTTCCATTCTGTCTCGTGGCGGCCACCTGCCGGTCCGTGATGCTTTAGGTTACTCCGAGCAGCTTCTGGGCGCTTTGCAGTACAGCCACTCCATGGGCATTATTCACCGCGACATTAAGCCGGCGAATATTATGGTGCTGGAGCGCACCAGCGAGGACATCGCTAAGGGTCAGCCCGGCCAGATTAAGGTCATGGATTTCGGTATTTCCCGTGCCATTGAGGAAGCCGGCGAGGCGCTGACCAAGGCTAACGTGGTGATGGGTAGCGCACGCTACATGTCCCCGGAGCAGGTCAGCGGCAAGGATGTTGACGCCCGTAGTGACCTGTACTCTGCTGCTTGCGTAATTTACGAGATGATTGCTGGTCGTTCTCCGTTCGATGCTGAGTCGAATGTTGATTTGGCGGCTAAGCACCTCTCTGACACTCCTGAGCCTCCGAGTAAGTTCACCCCGCTTGAGGTTCCTGCCGGTCTGGACGAGGTCATTTTGAAGGGCCTGGCGAAGAACCCGGATGAGCGTTATCAGAGTGCTGCTGAGTTCGCTCAGGCTCTGGTGTCGGTTGCCCGCCCGGGTGAAGAGACCGTGGTGCAGGATGCAGCGATGACTACTGCATTTGTGCCTTCGGCGACTACCGCTTCTTTGGGCGATGACTACGCTCCGTACACCACCTCGATTACTGAGGCTTCGGTGGAAGATGGCGGCCTCAACGGCTTCTTCGAGTACGAAGACGATGAGGAACTGTACGACGATGAGGAGTACGCGGAGTACGATGAGTCTTCGCCGCGTAAGCGTGCGTGGGTTCGTTTCCTCGTGGGTACTCTGATTGCGGCTCTGCTGGTTTTCAGTGTCGGCTCGGTTCTGTACTACCAGAACAAGCTCAATGAGGTTCCGCAGGTTCCGGTTCCGGCTGTGGTGAATGTTTCCCGTGATGATGCCGATAACCAGTTGCGTAACCGAGGCTTCGTGGTGGAGTACCGCACGGCTTACTCTGACAACATCAAGAAGGGCGACGTTATCAGCGTTGACCCGGGTGTCGGTTCAAAGGTTAATAAGGGTTCGACTGTGACCGTGACTGTTTCTAGCGGTCCGGAGAAGGTCAAGTTGCCGGATAACCTGCAGGGTCAGAGTGAGGCGTATGTCCGTAACGCTCTGAAGGATCTTGGTCTAGTGGATGGCCGCGTCTCCACTGTGGAGAGCGCTTCTATTCCTGCGGGTATGGTTGTGGAGCTGTCCCCTGAGAAGGGCTCGACCGATGATAAGGGTGCTCAGACCGTTGAGGCTGGTAGCACCGTGAACATCGTCCTGTCCTCCGGTAAGGTGAAGGTCCCCTCGCTGGTGGGTCTGACCAAGGATCAGGCAATTGCTGCTCTGACTGCTCAGGATGTTCTGCTGAACACCAACATTGAGACCGTTCAGACTAATGAGCGTCCTGCGGGCACTGTGCTTTCGCAGAGCTCTGCGGCGGGTACTCTGGTGGCTCAGAACAGCACTGTGACGATTCGTGTGGCTGCTACTCCGACTCAGACGACCGCACCGACTACTGCGGCTACTCAGCCGGCGGCGGCGACCGGTAACCAGAATTCTGCTGCAACCACTAACCAGCAGCGTTCTACCGCTACCCAGCCGACTACTGCGGCTACTCAGCCTGCGGCAGCGAATAACCAGCAGCGTTCTACCGCTACCGCTACTCCGGCACCGGCTGCGTCCACTGCTGCGGGTACCCGTACGATTCAGGGTACTAACACGAATGCCAATGCGAACAACGCAAATAATGCTAACGCTAATGCCCGCTAAGGGGTTCTAGCGGCTAGTAAAAGGGGCGGCGCTCCACACCAAACGGTGTGGGGCGCCGCCCCCTTTTTTTTGTGTACCTGGGTTCTGTGTGCCGGGGTTTTGTGTCCCTGGGTTCGGGTTGGGAAGTGTGCGGGGATAGAGTTATCGCCTCCAGTTTCCCTGTAGCGTGTCTGCTACGGGGCTTCTGGAGGCGATATAAGCCGTTGAGGGCTTCTTAGGCTAGAAGTACTAGGCCATGAGGGGCGAGAGGCTCTTAGCGCGCTCTGCGGCTCCCTGCAGGCCGGTTTCTTCGAGCCAGTTGCCAAGCATGAGGTATCCGCTTTCGGTCAGGACCGATTCGGGGTGGAACTGCACGCCGTGCATGGGGGCCTCGCGGTGGCGCAGGCCCATGATGATGCCATTGTCGGTGGTGGAGGTGGTTTCCAGGACCTCGGGCATGGTTTCGGGTACAACCGCCAGGGAGTGGTAGCGGGTCGCGGTGAAGGGGCAGGGCACGTCCTTGAACACGGAGACGTTCTCGTGCACGAGGCGGGAGGTCTTGCCGTGCATCAGCTCGGGGGCGTGGGTGACGGTGCCGCCGAATGCCTCCGCGATGGCCTGGTGGCCGAGGCAGACACCCAGTAGCGGCTTCTTCGCTTCGGCTGCCCAGCGGATGGTGTCAATGATGACGCCTGCCTCTGCGGGGGCACCGGGGCCGGGAGAGACAAGCACGCCATCGTGTTCTTCGGCGAGCTTGATGACTTCGGCGAGCTCGTATTCGTCGTTACGGATGACGGTGGTTTCAGCGCCGAGCTGCTGGATGTAGCCGACGAGGGTGAAGACGAAGCTGTCGTAGTTGTCGATAACAAGGATGCGGGTCATGGCACGTCCTTAGCGCTAATGGTTGATGGTGACGTTCAGGTTGAAGGGGCCGTACTCTGCGAAGTGGGGGAAGACGAATTCCATGAGCAGGTAGACTACGGCGAGTATCAGCACGATGGCGATGATGATGCGAACCCACAGGGGGCCGGGAAGGTGGCGGAAAATCCATGCGTACATCTGCTTTTCCTCTCAGATTTAGGATCCTGCAACGGAGGCGGCAATTTCTGCGGGCGCTCCGGCTGCGGCGGGCCGCCAGGATTCGAGGCGGGCGTGGACAATGTATCGTTCGGTGTCGCCGTAGCGCGGGTGGCAGGTGGTGAGCGTCAGGAGGCGCTCGGTGGGTGCTACGCCGGGCTGTCCGGGGACGGGTTCGATGACTTCTACCTGGTCGGGCTGCACGATTTCGTGGCTGTAGACGGTGTAGGTGTAGTAGCCGTCTTTGGTGCGCACGTAGATGTGGTCGCCTTCGGTGAGCAGGTCGATGTCGTTGAGGACTTTACCGCGGGTTTGGCGGTGGCCTGCGAGGGAGAAGTTGCCGACCTGTCCGGGCATGGCGCTTCCTTCGTAGTGGCCGAGTCCGAGGGAGTCGAGCACGTCGGAGCTGGTGCCTTGGGTGGCGGGGCGCTGGTAGTCGGATCCGAACTTGGGGATGTAGACGACGCCGAAGACTTCACCGTGGCCGGGTTCGCTCAGACCTGCGGGAGGGGTGTTGGGGTTCCAGTCGGGGAGGGGTTCGGCGGGGTTGGAGTCGAATTCCTGGACGAGGGTGCTGACGGCTTGGGATTGGGTGCGGTCGGCGTCGATGTTGGTCCACCAGAGCTGCCATGCGACGAAGAGCAGTAGCAGGAGGCCGACGGTGATAAGGAGTTCGCCTGTAATCTGGATAATCCAGTGCAGCACGGTGCGGGGGCGGCGCTCTGCGGTGGGTGCCGTTCCTTGGCTCATGCGTTCTCCTTTGTCCTTTGGGTTGTGTATGTTCTTGGGCGCCGGGTGGCGTTCCTTATCTTTCAACGCACGGAGAAGGTGAAATCATCCCGTAAGTCTGCAAAGATAGGTGTGAACATATATTTTTAGGTTACCCATACAACAATAAGCGGAGGAAGTATGTCGACCAACTCGGCTAAGGCATCGTCCAAGAAGAAGTCTCAGAAGTCTGCTAAGTCTGAGGTGGAGGATGCGAGCGAGCTGCGTCTGCGTGAGATTGCTCGTGAGATGGAGAGCGGCACGCAGCTGAAGGAGCAGACTCCGTTGTGGTACCGCGTGATTATGTTCTCGCTGTTGGCGGTGGGCATTCTGTGGATTATTGTTTTCTACATTACGCAGGGCCTATTCCCGATTCCTGATTTGGGTATGTGGAATGTGAGTGTTGGTGTGGGCGCCATGATGGTGAGCATGCTGATGATGACTCGTTGGCGCTAGAGTTTAGGCGTTAGAGCTTATAGAGAGGCGGCCGTCCCGTGTGGGGCGGCCGCCTCTCTATGTGTGGTGGGTATCGAGAGGTTTTATTACCCGGTTCTTATATGCTTATATAAGCATATAATCTAGTCAAGTATATATTTTTAATATTTTAGGTTAAGTTTAGAATCTTGACACAAGGAACTCTTTAGTAGATCAGGTCGCCTCGCGCCGCTTCGTGGACGCGGCGGGTTACGGTCTCCATAACGGGCGAGTTGATATTCCAGCGCTGCCAGTAGAGGGGGAATTCTACCGGAGTTGCGGCGAGCTTCACGAGGTACCCATTTTCGAGCTCTTCGGCGCATTGCGCCTCAGGAATGAGGCCCCAGGCAATACCCGAGCTGACGGCGCGCGCATAGTCTGGAGATGAGGGAATGTAGATGGTGGGGCTTTGGATGAAGGTTTCTTCAGCCTCCAGACCTACCTCTTTTTCAATGAGGGCTCGTGCTATATCCTGCACAAAATCTTTACGGTCGTATTCGACAACGGGGGCATGATTGAGCTCTTCGTGGCTCATGGTCTTGGGCCAGCCGGGCAGGTACCGCTGTACGTAGTCAGGGGTGGCAACGCACCAGTAGCGTGCCACGCCGAGGGTTTCGACGGAGCAGCCGGGGATTTTTTCGGGTTTGGAGGTGATGACTGCCATGACTTCTCCGGATCGGAGCATGGCGGAGGAGTGGAATTCGCCTTCTCGTCGCAGGTCGCAGAAGATGCTGTCTTCGCGGCTGAGGGTTCCTACCGCATCGATGAACCAGGTGGCGAGTGAGTCGGCGTTGACGGCAACGGAGACGCTCTGGAAGCCGCCGGCGCCCATGAGTTCGCGTTCCATTTCTTGCTGCAGGAATTCGCTCTGTCGGGCGATGCGCAGTACGCTTTGTCCGGCGTCGGTGGGGGTGACGGGGTTGCTTCGGCGTACCAGGACTTTTCCGGCGATCTGTTCCATGGCTTTGATGCGCTGGGAGATGGCGGAGGGGCTCACTCGCAGGATATCTGCTGCCGCGTCGAAGGTGCCGTATTCGATGACGGTGGCGAAGGTGGTGAGCTGGTCGGTACTGAAACGTGTCATAAGAATATCTTACGCAGTGTGAAAATATTTAGATAGATTTAGGGTCCTTTTTCCCGTATTCTCGTCTCTGGCACTTTACACTTCCGCTAACGCAGGCTTTATCCCTGCATCACGAGCTTTTGCCTGGCAAGCTGGTAGTAAGAGAGTCGTTACCCGCCACTACGCACGCGGGCTCATACCCCGTTTGAGCAACATAGAAAGTTTCACGATGTCCGCATCCCTGTCCCTGCTGTTTCTGGGTGCTACCACCACGATTTCTTTGGTGGCGGCTATTGGCGCCCAGGGAACTTTTGTGCTGCGTCAGGGTATTTTGGGTCGGCATATTACCCCGATTATTATTTTCTGCATTCTGTCGGATGCTCTGATGATTGGCTTGGGTGTTGTGGGCCTGGGTGCCCTATTGGATGCGGCGCCGTGGTTTATTGAGGTGTTCCGCTACGTGGGTGCGGCGTTTTTGGCGTGGTTTGGTTTTGAGTCTGGCCGCCGCGTGTTTACTCCGCACTCCATCGTGGTTGATGAAGCGGATGGTGATTCTCAGTCGCTGAAGGCGGCTCTGCTGACCACGGCAGCGGTGACGTATTTGAATCCGCTGGCGTGGTTGGATACGACTATTCTTTTGGGTTCGCTGGCGAACGCCCAGGGCGATCCGGGCCGTTGGTGGTACTACCTGGGCTGCTGCTGCGGTAGCTTGGTCTGGTTTTTGATGTTGGGCTATGGTTCGCGTCTGTTGCGTCCGCTCTTTGCGCGCCCTTCAGCGTGGCGCATTTTGGATGCGGCGGTGGCGCTTCTCATGGCGTACCTGGTGTTCAATCTGCTGACGATGAACCTGTCGACCCACTAGCTTCTACCCCCTGAGGAGCCCTTTATGCCTTGTCGGTCTCCTTTTCCGTGTCTTCCTCTTCTTCATGGAGTACGAGTACTTCGTTTTTGGGCATGGTAAGCAGGCCCAGGTAGATATCGCGAATAACCAGGATGTGCTTAATTCGCGCAATCATGGGCTTGAGGAAGCTTCGGGCGTATTTTTCGTCGCTACTGGTGGTTGCGACAAAGCTGAGTCCGGAGAACACGGCAACGATCATGGACACCTTGATGACCACGGCGTTGATGTTGGTGTCTACGCCGAGGATTTTGAGGTGTTCGGGTTTGACGGTCATCCACGATTCAATGGTGGTATCGCTAATGGCGATGGACGAGAAGCCCATGAAGAATCCGAAGACGAGCATCATGAAGAGGGTCGCCTGAATAATCTGCCCAATCATGGGGATGATAATGAGGTTGCCCCAGGGCGCGGTTTTGAGGGGTCGGTGTTCGAGGATTTTCTTCTCTTCGACCCAGTCTTGGGCGGTGTTCCATATTCCACCTTCGAGGGCTGCGGCATGCTCGTAGTCGCTCTCGCTAAACCTTGCGATGTCGTCGCCTCTGTTGCGTCCTAGAAGGCGTGCTGTGCGCTCTAGGGAGGTCGTGACGACCACGAACACGGCGAGGAGCCCCATGAGCCCCAGAACAGCCCAGGTGCGCGGGAAGCTGAGCCCGTTGGCGAGCTTCCAGAGGTTTGCATTCACGAAGATGAAGAGCACGGACACCATGAGTATGGGTAGTACTTTCGCGATCATGGGCGGCAGGGAGGCGAGCTGGTGGATGGCGTGTTTGAAGGACCACCCTAGGATGGTGTCTACGCCGAGGAAGATGGCGAGGTAGATGCCCACAACGATGAGCGGGAATACTTGGGAACCGTCGTAGACGAAGTCGAGGCCGTCGAGGCTGCTGGATTCAAAGACACTGGCGACAAAGAGCATGCCGGCAAAAAGTACGGTAAGAATACCCGTGGTGATTTGAACCCACTTCGGAGTGCGGACCATCAGCACGTGGGCAAGAGTAATGAACACACCGGAGATAATCGGCATAACGAGGAAAATCCCGCCGAGTACGAGCACTGGGAGTACTTCGTTGCTGAGGGCGCTATCGCTTGTGAGAGCTTTGATGTAGTTCGGTAGGGAACCCTTCACGTCCTCTACGACGAAGAGGAGAATGTCGCGCAGGAAGATATAGCAGATATGCATGATGCCAGCCCACAGGATCCACGGCACGGAGCGTGGGAACGCATCGAGAGCACGTTGACGGGCAGGAATAATGAGGGGCACGCCCTGTTTACGGAACCAGATATTGCTCTGCTTTAGCATGTCAGCCCTGGTGTAATGGTGAGGTTGCGCCTCTTCTGCTGTGGCTTTAGTACGCAGCCGCGCCCAGATGGGGCGTGCGTCCTTCTGCTGCGGGGTGTTCTGGTCCTGTGTGCTCATGACATACCACTCTACAGGGGTTGAGAACCTCTTTTATCCGAAGGCCCCTATAGCTCTTCTCGCTGGAGTTCAGTTCCAATGAAACGACTGTAGGCACCCATAAGTAGGGCTGCTGCTGCTTCCTGTTCAGCGTAGATGCCCAGTTCCTCGTCTTCACGACCAGTGTAGGTGCCGCTACTGATTTCGAGCAGGGATAACGGTCCTTCTGCGGTCTCCGGTGCCAGGGCATCCAGGATGAAGCTCAGGCTTTCTTCTGATTCTTCAGCTACTCCCAGGAGGCGTCCCAAGTGTGTACCCGGGTAGGGTGCGATGGTGAGGACGTCTTCGTTCTCGCATTGGATAATGCGTGCGACAGGAATGATATCCCCGGCTGCGGTCTCTTCGAGCAGTAGCTCAGTGGAGAGGTCGATATGGCTTTCCTCGCTCTGTAGGAGCTGCCTGGGCCACCAGAGGTGAATGTATTCGGTCAGTGCCGCCCAGGTTTCGTGAGGCTCCAGTGTGCTCTCTACGTAGAGGGCTGCCGTTCGTTCTTCACCGTTGTGTTGGTGCTGCTGATCGACGGGCTCTGGTGCGTGGGAAAACATGGGGTAGTGCATGGTTCTACTCTATCCCAGTGTGTCTGTGAAGAGCATTCTTCCTTGTAGTCAGAGCCATAGACAAGGGTCTGAGGGTACAAAAAAGGGGGCAGACCCATGCGGGTCTGCCCCCTTTCTAACTTTAGCTGTTAAAGCAAAAGAGCCCGCGTAAGCGGGCTCTTTTTATTGCCTATTGGATTGTTATCCAAAAACCATACAGTGAACGCAAACAACAAAACACTTCTTGAAAAGTAAG
>ERZ772908.14-NODE-14-length-62309-cov-6.73394_pt1 | contig 62309 bp, 50 predicted proteins | sample MGYA00512121_ERZ772908 | MGnify/ENA primary metagenome ERZ772908 (study PRJEB29015, sample SAMEA2738084) | human oral metagenome | biome: human oral; feature: human-associated habitat; material: saliva | place: China | collected 2264 ... | reverse complement strand
ATCATGGGGTCCATTGGGCAACCCAACTTTGAGGCAATCGGCGCCCAAAAACCTGACCTGATCCTGGTGGACGGCACAGGGTTAAAAAACAACGCCAAGGCCCTGGCCACTTTGCGGGCCATCGCCCCCACCGTATACACCGGCGACGCCGGCGGTGATTGGCGCAGCAACTTCACCAATATCGCCAACGCCCTAAACCAGGAGCAAAAAGGCAAGCAGGTACTGGCTGCCTACGACAAGCGGGTCAAAGAAATGGCTAGCGCCCTGGCTCCCAAGTACTCCGGCAAAACTTTCTCTATCATCCGCTGGCAGGGCACCGCAGCTGCGCTGATCCTCAAAGAGCTACCCGCCGGCGTGGCCCTAAACGACCTGGGATTAAAGCGTCCAGCCAGCCAAGACCGTAAAGGACATGGGCACAGCGAGCCGGTTTCGCTAGAGAACATCTCCCAGATCGACGCCGACTACATGTTCTTTGGCTTCCTTGCTGGCTCCTCAGTGTCCAACCCCAAGGCCGGCGGCAGCGCCGACACTTCCGCCGCCACCAAAGCTTTACAGCAGGCCGCGCAGGTGCCCGGATTTGCGGAACTCGGGGCCTACAAAGCTGGGCACGTCTACCCGGTTGATGGCTCCGTCTGGACTTCTACCGGCTCGGCGATTTTGATGAACTCCATTCTCGACGACGTCAAGCGCCACCTGCTCAGCTAGGCCGGTTTCGTAAAGATTAGGCTGAGCCTTGAAAGGCTGAGCTTTAAAGGGCTGCGCCTTACGAGGAGCTGTGTCTGGCAGCTGTGTCTGGCAGGAACTAACGAAATAGGCTCATGAAATTACGTAAATTTACGCTCAGCCTGGCGCTGTTAGCCCTGGTCGGGGCCATAGCTTTGAGTCTATTTGTAGGTTCTAAAGCTTTGGATCCGGCCTTGGTGTGGCAGGTTTTGCGGCTTGGACCAGACGCTGTCAACTCATCAGCCCAGGGTACGCAGCCGGAGCAGCACTCGCAGCTAGCTAACGCTGCCACGGTGGTGTGGCAGCTGCGAGTGCCGCGCACCCTAATTGGGCTCAGCGTAGGGGCGGCGCTGGGCCTAGCCGGGGCGCTGATGCAATGCCTTACCCGTAACCCTCTAGCTGATCCAGGCATTTTGGGGGTGAACTCGGGCGCGGCTTTGGCGGTGGTGCTCAGCGTGGCCCTGTTTGGCTTAAGCGGCGTTAACACCTATATGTGGGCGGCTTTTGTAGGGGCGGGCACGGCTGCAGTGGCGGTATACCTACTGGGAGCCACCGGGCGAGCTGGAGCTAACCCGGTGCGTTTAGCGCTGGCGGGGGTGGCGGTTTCAGCGGCCTTGGGGGCACTCACCCAAACGGTTATTTTGGCCGATCAAGAGGCTTTTAACGAGTTTCGCTACTGGGTGGCTGGCTCGTTAGAAGGGCGCGGCACAGATATCGCTATGGCGACGACGCCGCTAATCGCCTTGGGGATAGTGCTGGGCTTGGCACTTTCGCCTAGCCTAAACGCACTAGCCCTGGGGGAGGAGGCCGCTAAAGGTTTAGGGGTGCGCGTGGAGGCTACCCGCACATTTACCGCCCTGGCAGTGACACTGTTAGCTGGCGCGGCTACGGCCGCTGCTGGACCAATTTCTTTTGTGGGCTTAGCGGTTCCCGTGGCAGCGCGCGCAGCGCTTGGCCCTGATCAGCGCTGGGTGGCTTTAGTTAGCCTGCTGCTGGGGCCGGTGTGGGTGCTGAGCGCTGATGTTTTAGCGCGCGTAATTATTGCCCCCCAAGAGCTACAAGTTGGGGTGGTGGCGGCTTTGGCTGGTGCCCCCTGCTTTATTGCCATGGTGCGCACTAAGAAGGTGGCGGCGCTATGAAAAACCTAAACCAGAACGAAACTAAAGGCGAAACTAGCCGCCCAGGGGCGCAGACGCCGGCTACAAATAGCAAAACTGCCCCTAAACCTCGCCGGCACATCCTACTGCGCCTGGGCCCCTACTCGCTGCTACTGGGTAGGCGTTCACTGATGGTGGGTTTAGCGCTGCTGGTGGTTTTAACCGTGGTGGCGGTAGCCAGCGTAAGCACCGGCGCCTACCCAGTTAGCCCAGCCCAGGTCAGCGCAGCCATCTTTGGCTACGGGCAGGAAGATAGCTACGCGCGTTACTTTGTCACCCAAGTGCGGGCCCCACGAATTGCCACCGCTATGTTGGTTGGCTCTGCCTTGGGCCTGTCCGGTGCCCTGTTCCAGGCAGTGTCAGGTAACCCTTTGGGTAGCCCCGACATTATTGGTTTCACCACCGGCTCTGCCACTGGCGCCCTGGTAGCCATCATTTTGGTAGGGGCCTCCCCGCTAGGGGTGTCGCTGGGAGCCATTGTGGGCGGCGTCGGCGCGGCGGCCCTGGTATACGTACTGGCCTGGAAAAACGGCATCACCGGCAACCGCCTGGTGCTAGTGGGTATAGGCCTGGCCGCCGTCGAGCACGCCCTTAACAAGCTGCTGATTGTGCGTGCCCCACTAGCTAATGCCCAGCAGGCCGCCCAATGGCAGGCGGGCAGTCTTAATGACGCTAACTGGGCCTGGCTAGCTTGGCTAGCCTTGGCTCTGGCGGTGCTCACCCCAGCACTGGCCTGTCTGACGCGGCCCCTGAGTGCCCTGGCTTTAGGTGATGAGCTCGCCCATGGTCTGGGCACGCGCGTGCAAGCCACCCGTTCAGGGGCGCTGGCGGTAGGGGTAACCCTGGTGGCTTTGGCGACGGCGGTAACCGGCCCAATTGCTTTCGTGGCGTTGGCAGCCCCGCACTTGGCACGCCGAGCTAGCGGTGCGCCGGGCGTGAATCTAACCAACAGCGCCCTGATGGGAGCCACGCTAGTGGTGGTGGCCGATTTTGTGGCCCAGCGGGCCCTAGCCCCCACCCAACTAGCGGTGGGGGTGGTGACAGCCACATTAGGCGGGCTGTATCTAGTGTTGTTCTTGGTGTTGCAGTGGAGGAAAGGCATATGAGCAGGCAAGTCACTTTGGCCGGTAAAGGCCTGGTGGTGGGCTATGGGGGCGCTCCGGTGCTCGACGGCGTCGATTTCGCGGTCCCCAGCGGCCAGTTCACCGTGATTGTGGGCCCTAACGCCTGCGGTAAATCCACCCTGCTTAAAACCCTATCTCGCGTGCTGCGCCCCAGCAGTGGCCAGGTGGAGCTGGGTGGGCGTCCGCTCAGCTCCTATAGCCCCAAACAGGTGGCCAGGCAGGTGGCTTTGCTACCCCAGTCTCCCCAGGCCCCTGAAGGGATCAGTGTGGCCGACTTGGTGGCGCGCGGGCGCCACCCGCACCAAAGCCTGCTACGCCAATGGTCCCCAGCTGATGAACGCGCCGTGCAAGAGGCACTAGAGCGCGCCGGGGTGGCCAACCTAGCTAGCCGCCGGGTTGAGGAACTCTCCGGTGGACAGCGTCAACGCGTATGGATTGCCATGGCCCTAGCCCAAGACACGCCCGTGCTACTGCTAGATGAACCCACCACCTACCTAGACATCAGCCACCAGGTTGAAGTTTTAGAGCTAGCCGCCGCCCTGCAGCGCCAAGGCCGCACAGTGGTAGCCGTGCTGCATGAGCTAGCCCTGGCTTTCCGCTACGCCACCCACCTGGTGGTGATGCACCAAGGCGCCATCGTGGCCCAGGGTAGCCCGCGTGAAATAGTCACCGAGCAGCTCATTGAAAAGGTGTTTGACCTACCCTGTCAGCTTTTACATGATCCCCAAACCGGCGCCCCACTAGTGCTGCCACGACCTAGAAAGCAGGCCCTATGACGGCGTCGACCAGGCCCACCCCACCAAAGCTACCGCGCCCCCAGCGCGCCCCGCTGGCAACCAGCCCCACCCTGGCCGCTATGCACCAGCGCCTACTTGAGCGCCCGCAACTGGCCAGCCAGCTGCAAGCACAGCTGTGGCAGCAGGTAACTTCCACGCCCCTGCTGGAGGCGGACCCCACCCAGGAAGGCAAATACCTGGTTACTTTTCTGTGGCGCGGCGCGGCACACAGCGTGTTGCTGTTCGTTAACCGGCTTACGGACGAGAAAAACCTAGCCGACTCCTACATGCGGCGCCTGCCCGGTACGGATACTTGGCACCTGACCTACCGCATGGATGGCGATTGGCGCGCCTCCTACTGCTTCCTGCCGGCCCCCGCCGCTGCCCAGGCGCCCTGGCTACAGGGCAGTCAGGTGCGCTTGCGTCAGGCTCTAGACGGCGGCCTGCCTGACCCCCACAACCCGGTTACCTGCACTAATCGGCGCGGTTTTGTGCAGTCTGTGGTGTCGCTGCCGCTGGCGCCGGCCTGGCCGCTAGGGCAATGGCCCGTCTTTAGTGACGACGCCGGAGCGGGCAGATTCGATGGTGGCGGACTTGGCGCGGGCAGGGGTGACGCCGATGCGGGCAGCTTAGATGCGGGCAGGCTCGACGTCGTCGTCGACTTAGACACCCTGGGGCGCCAAATTTGGGTTTATACCCCCGCCCCGATTAGCCGCACCCAAAGTTACCCGGTGCTGCTGGTACTTGACGGCGAAGTCTGGCTTAAACGCCACCACCTACACCTGGCCCTAGCGCAGCTCATGGACGCGGGCCTGATCGCCCCGGCCTATATCGTGTTCATTGATTCAGGTGGCACTGAGCAGCGCTGGCAGGAGCTAGGGGAAAGCGAAAGCGATTTTGGCCGCTACTTAAGTGGGCCGCTACTTAACTGGCTCAAAACCCACTACGCCATCAGCCCTAAGCCTGCTGAGCGGGTAGTTATTGGACAGAGTCTAGGGGCGCTAACCGTGCTGCGTACCCTAGTGGCCTACCCGCAGCTAATCGGGGCGGGTATAAGCCAGTCGGCCTCACTGTGGCAAGACGTGCTCTTTAACGAACTAAACGCACTAGATGCCATGGCAAGGCCTCTAGCAGGCACCCGAGCCTGGATAGAGGTAGGTAGTCAGGAATGGATTTTGGCACCTCTGCAACCCAAAGCAGTCTGCCAGCTACGTAAGGCCGGGATGCAGGTTAAAGACATGGTTTACAACGGCGGGCATGACTATGCCTGCTGGCGCATCAACCTAGCCAGTGCGCTAATGCAGCTACTGCCTGGGCCAAATGCCCTGACCTGCCCGGGCCAAATGCCTTGCCTGGGCCGGGCGCATACCCGGCCGGAAATCTTTCCTGAGCTGAAAGCGGTCAGGGATACTTTTTAAAAATGCGGCAGGTAGAAATCCAGCCAGCCCGAACAGGCGGCAAAAGTGTACAAACACACCGCCAGCAGCATCAGCAGCGAGTAAGGGGCAATCTTACGCAGAACAGTGGCTTCAATGCCCGGCGCCTCAACCGCAGTGGCGGCCACCGCCAAGTTCTGGGGTGAAACCAGCTTACCGATACCCCCAGCTACAGTGTTAGAAGCAAGCAAAGTGGCGGCGTCAGTGCCAACCGCGTGGGCTGCGCTAGCCTCCATAGAGCCAAACAAAGCCCCAGAACTGGTAGTAGAGCCACCCACGGCTGTGCCCAGCCAACCCAAAATCGGGGCAAACAGGGTGAAAGCATGACCAGTTGAAGCCAGTGCCGCGCCAATAGCGGTGGTTTGCCCCGAAAAGTTCATCACATAAGCCAAAGCCATAACCGCTGCGATGGTTAGCAGCGTGTAACGCAAACCAGAAATGGTGTGCCACAGCGCCACCAGGGAACGCAGCACTGGCAGTGCAAAGCGGGTTTTGCGGCCATACCAGGCATACAGGCCAGTAACCACAATGGCAGTAAAAATGATTGGGGTACCCGGGTTAGACAGCAGTGGCAGCTGGTAGATCGCGGTGGTGTTTACGCTGCCGTCGGCGCTATGCAGGTGCCCATACAGGCCTGGCCAGGGAATATTGATGTCGGTGGATTTAAGCAGCGCATCTAAATCCACCCCCCACTTCCATAGTTTGGTGGTGGCAATCAGGGTTACCACCAGCAGGTAGGGGGTAAGGGCCAGCACTACGCGGCTAATGCTTAGACCCTCAACAGAAGCTTTAGAGTGCTGCTCGGGCGGCGTCGTCGGAGTCCAAAACAGCAAGAAAATATAGGTGGCTGCCAGGGTAAAAAGCGCCGTGGCCACGCCGGTAAGTTCAAAAGAAACCAGCGGCATAAAAAGATGCCCTAGTGCGGAAGTAACACCGGTAACCAGTGCTAGCGGCCAGAGCTGACGCACACCTCGGCGCCCATCAAGCATAAGTAGCAGTAAAAATGGGACCACCAGTGCCAAGGGGGCAATCAGGCGTCCCATAAGTAGAGAAATGTGGGCAGGATCCACGCCGCCCATACGGCCGGCGGTCAGCACCGGCGTGGCCATGGCGCCGTAAGCCAAATAAACCAGGTTACCCAGCAAACACAGCAGCACAGCCCTAATCTTGGGTAGCCCCAGCGTAGCCAGCATGGCACAGGTAATGGCCACCGGCGCCCCAAAACCAGCTAAACCCTCCAGCAAGTTACAAAATGTGTAGGCCACAATCAGGGCCTGAATACGTATGTCCGCCTTACCGATACTGGAGAAAACTGCACGCAAATCCTGTGAGCGGTTAGAAAACTCGGTTAGGTTATACAGCCACACGGCCCCCACCACGATAAAAATCATGGGCATAACCGCAAAGGCCAGCCCCTGTGAGGCCGACAGTAGTGTCATAGACACCGGCATTTTAAAGACCGTCATGGCCAGTACAACTGCCAGACCTAAAGCCAACAGCGCACAACGGTGAGTTTTAACCTTAAACCCACCCAGCAGCGCAAAAAAAGCAATCAGCGGGGAGGCTCCGACCAGGGCGGACAGGTACACGTTGCCAGCCACTGCAGTGGTTGAGGGGGTAAATGTAAGCGGCAGACTAGCGGCGACAGTGGCGTTTGTAGCCCCGTGCGCAGCTGCCAGTGCAGCGACACTAAACGGCATGAAGGACCCTGGCTAAGTACAACATTTTTCTTCAGTGATCATAACAAGTTTTAGACGGCTGCTTGCACACCTAGGCACTAATAGCGACGTCGAGTTGCCCCAGTAGGTGACAAAGGTGCTTTACCAGGCAGACATATGGGTATAAGGGCATACATAAGGGCGTCGCCCAAGTAAATAGGCGACGCCCTTAATGAGTATTAGTTAACTCAGGTTTGGATTAGTTAACTTTAGACCTGGCCTAAGCCGTCCAGGTGAGCGGCTGCGGCGGCGTCCTCGGTCTCCTTCTCAGCCTGCGCCAGGGCGGTGCAGCGGCGAGCGTAGGCGGCCAGCTCAGCGGCGACGTCGTCCTTGGACCAGCCCAGCAGCGGGGCGGCGATCTCAGCGATCTCGTCAGCAGCAGCCAGACCGTGGTCGCGGTGCTCCAGGTCCAGGCGCACGCGGTGAACGATGATGTCGTCCAGGTGCAGGGCGCCCTCGTGGGTGACGGCCCAAACAACCTCAGCCTTCAAGAAGGCGGGGGCAGACTTTAGCGGCTGGCCGTACTCAGGCTTAGCGTCGATCAGCTCAAGCAGCTCCTGGGTCTCAGCGCCGTAACGCGAAAGCAGGTGGTCAACGCGGGCCAGGGTCCAGCCGTGGGCGCGGGCAATCTCGCCGGAGTGGGCGGTGACCTCGTCCAGGCCCGCAGCACCCACCAGAGCCAGGCGCTCAGTGCAGGTGGGGTGTACCTTGGTCTGCTCCACGCCGAGGGCGAAGTCGACGGCGTCGGCAGCCATCACGCGGTAGGTGGTCAGCTTACCGCCGGCGATGGAGGTTAGCCCCGGGGCTACCTCGGTGACAGTGTGCTCACGTGAAACCTTGGTGGAGGCGGTCTCGCCGCTCTCGCCTTCCTTCACGCCAGGCTGCAGCAGCGGACGCAGACCGGCGTAGACGCCGATGATGTCCTTACGGCTAATGGGCTTTTCTAGCACCGCGTTGGCGTGCTCCAGCACGTAGTCAATGTCTGCGCTGGTGGCCACCGGGTGGTCGATGTTCTCGTGCCAAGCGGTGTCAGTGGTGCCGATAACCCAGTAGCGCGGCCACGGGATGATGAACAGCACGGACTTCTCAGTGCGCAGGAAGATACCGGTCTCAGCCTCAATAGCCTCCTTGGGAACCACAATGTGGATACCCTTACTGGCCAGCACTTTCAAACCGTTGGTGACACCAGCTAGCTCCTGGGTCTGCTCAGTCCACACACCGGTGGCGTTGATGACGCGACGCGAGTAGATGTCACGTACAACCTTCTTGCCGGTCTTGGCGCTGGCCTCAAGGTCTTCCACGCGGGCACCAATAACGCGGCCGTGGTCGTTCTTTAGGTACTCCACAACCTTGGTGCGGCTAGCAGCCAGGGCGCCATGCTCGACGGCGGTACGCACCAGGGTAATAACCAGGCGCGAGTCGTCCACGCGGGCGTCATAGAACTTGATAGCACCGGCTAGGCCAGAGGTGTCTAGCGAGGGGGCTAGGCGCTTGGTGCCCTTGGCGGTCAGGTGGTGCTGCACCGGTACAGTGGCCTTACCGCGCGCACCCAGCAAGGCCAGGGCGTCGTACATGCCCACACCCACAGCCGAGTAGGCGCGCTCAACCTCGTGCTTTAGCGGCCATAGGAAAGGCTGAGCCTTAACTAGGTGCGGGGCAGTCTCAGTGAGCAGGCGGCCACGCTCTGCCAGAGCCTCAGCCACCAGGGGGAAGTCAAGCTGGTAGAGGTAGCGCAGACCACCGTGCACTAGCTTGGAAGACCAAGAGGAAGTACCTGCTGCCCAGTCACCCATTTCCACGATACCGGTGCGTAGCCCACGGCTGGCGGCATCCACTGCGATACCTGCACCGGTGACGCCACCGCCGACAACTAGGATGTCTAGACCTTCGGCGTCAGTCATTGCATCAAGTGCCGCCTGGCGCTTTTCGGCGTTGAGAGCGCTAGACGGCAAAGAAGTGTTTGCGGACATCTCTATCCTCCAAAATTAAGGAACTGTTCAAACAGGTAACAGTTTGGTTCATGTAAGTGAGCCTGCCAACAGCCGTGAACGTGCGTGCAGTAAGCTAACAGACCCTCCAAAATATGCCCAGCTAAGCCAGGAAATTACGCTTTTATATGGCGATAAAATCGCCTAAAGCGCTATAAAAGCCATAAGGGTGGGTCCATGCAGACCCACCCTTATGGCTTGTGTTCCCAACCGTAGGGGATGACGGTTAGAAAGCCCTAGTTAGCCTGGCTCGTATGCGGCTAAGCCCGGCCTAAAAGGGACGAATCACTCCACCTCAGCATCGACGTCGGCGTCGACCCAGTCCAGGGTCTTGGTTACGGCCTTCTTCCACAGGCGGTACAGGCGATCGCGGTGCTCCTGCTCCATGGCGGGCTCCCAGCGGGCACCCTCAGCCCAGTTGTCCACCACGTCCTGCGTGCCGGACCAGAAGCCGACGGCGATACCGGCCGCGTAGGCAGCGCCCAGAGCGGTGGTCTCAATGACCTTGGGGCGAACCACAGGCACGCCGGCTACGTCAGCCTGGAACTGCATCAGCAGACGGTCGTTGGTCATGCCGCCGTCAACCTTGATTTCGGTTAGCGGCACGCCAGAGTCGGCGTTCATGGCCTGCAGCACGTCCATGGTCTGGTAGGCGGTGGATTCCTCGACGGCGCGCGCAATGTGGGCCTTGTTGACGTAGCGGGTTAGACCCACCAGGGCGCCACGGGCGTCAGGACGCCAGTAGGGGGCGAACAGGCCGGAGAAAGCGGGCACGAAGTAGGCGCCACCGTTGTCCTTAACTGAGGCAGCTAGCTCTTCAATGTCGCGAGAGTTGGCGATCAGGCCCAGGTTGTCGCGCATCCACTGCACCAGCGAGCCGGCCACGGCAATAGAGCCTTCCAGGGCGTATACCGCCGGCTGGTCACCGATCTGGTAGCACACGGTGGTCAACAGGCCGTTCTTGGAGGGGACCGGGGTGGTGCCGGTGTTCATGAGCATGAAGCAGCCGGTGCCGTAGGTGTTCTTAGCCTGGCCCTTGTTGAAGCAGGCCTGGCCGAAGGTGGCGGCTTGCTGGTCGCCGAGGATACCGGCGATGGGGGTGTCAACTAGTAGGCCGTTCTTGCGTCCGTAACCGAAGATGCCTGAGGATGGCTTAATTTCGGGCAGCATAGACATGGGGATGCCCATGTCGGCGGCAATTTCCTCGTTCCAGGACAGGGTGTCCAGGTTCATCAGCATGGTGCGCGAGGCGTTGGTGACGTCAGTGGCGTGCACGCCGCCGTCGACGCCGCCGGTGATGTTCCACAGTACCCAGGTGTCGGTGTTACCAAAGAGCAGGTCGCCAGCTTCAGCCTTCTCGCGGGCGCCGGGGACGTTTTCCAAAATCCAGGCGATCTTGGGGCCGGAGAAGTAGGTGGCTAGGGGTAGACCCACCTTGTCCTTGTAACGGTCGGTGCCTAGCTCGCTGCCGGCGGCTAGACGGTCGCAGATCTTCTGGGTGCGGGTGTCCTGCCAGACGATGGCGTTGTAGATCGGCTTACCGGTGGTCTTGTCCCACACCACGGCGGTTTCACGCTGGTTGGTGATACCGATGGCGGCCACCTCGTGGCGGTTGGTTTCAGCCTCAGCTAGTACCCCGCCAACTACGGAGCGCACGTTGGCCCAGATTTCTTCCGGGTCGTGCTCAACCCAGCCGGGTTTGGGGGTGTAGTTGGTGTGCTCTAGCTGGTTCATGGCCACGATAGAGCCGTCGTGATCGAACAGGATTGCCCGTGAGGAAGTAGTGCCCTGGTCAATGGCGATTACATATTTCTTCTCGGTCATAATTCATCCCTTCCACTTCGTTGTGACGCACAAAGATTCTCCAAGGCGATTTGTTTGGCTTGGCGAACCCTGGCGCTGTCGGACCTCTAAGTCCGACGCGTTAATGCTTGGATCTAACCTAACCTCCCAGCTAGGCCCACAGACCTAAATTCCCCTGAAAGCGGTAAAAGGGGTCAAGCAGTAGTGTAATGCGCGATACAATCGTTCAAGAATTTCCATGCATAGTCCGACGGGGCGCTAGCTTGGTCGGAACCTTAACTAACCAAAGAAGGCAGCTTAGATGGTTGAACGCGATGACATGGCCTTCCAGGCCGCAATGATGTACTACCTGCAGTCTGAAACTATGGACGGCGTTGCTCGTCACCTGGGGGTATCGCGTTCAACTGTTTCACGTCTGCTTTCGCACGCCCGTGAGGCGGGCTTGGTGCGTATTAGCCTCAATGAGCCCAGCCGCCCTGACGCCCTGGCTTCACAGATGAAGAAGGCCTTTAAGGTACATGCCCGCGTGGTGCCGGTGCGTGAGGGGGCTACGGAGATTAACCGCCTCTCCCAGGTGTCTGCGGTGGCCGCCGAGATGATCAGCCAGAAGGTAGAAAACGGCACCATTATGGGTGTGGCCTGGGGTAACACAGTGGCGGAGATTGCCCAGTCACTGCCTCCACGTGAGTTGCAGCGGGTGCTGGTGGTGCAGCTAAACGGTGCCGCTAACTCTTCACAAACCGGCTTGCCTTATGCGGATGCAATTTTGAGTCAGTTTGCCGCTGCTTTCCGAGGCCGTACAGTGCATTTCCCGGTGCCTGCCCTGTTTGACTATGCCTCTACTCGTGAGGCTATGTGGCGTGAGCGTTCGGTGCAGCGCGTGCTAGCGATTCAGGAACGCGTTGACTTGGCTGTCTTTGGGGTGGGCTCGCTACGTAGCCCGGTGCCTAGCCAGGTTTATGCCGGTGGTTACCTAAATGAGGAAGATCGCCGGGCGCTGGATGCTGAGGGTGTGGTGGCTGATGTGTGCACTGTGTTCTTGCGCGCGGATGGCTCTTACCGTGATATTTCGCTAAATGCGCGTGCTTCTGGGCCTACCCCGGCGCAGTTAAGTCGCATTAAGACTCGTGTGATGGTGGCTTCTTCGGCTGCTAAGGCTCCGGCGATTTTGGCGGCTTTACGCGCTCGGGTGGCTACTGACGTGGTTTTGGATGTGGCTGCGGCCCAGGCAGTGTTGGCTTTAGCGGGGCGTAACCGCATGGGCATTGGGCTAGGTAGCCATAAGCCGGTAGAGTCTTAGGTATGGCTAGAGGTGACAACAACAACCGTACTGGTGGTGGGCGTAAGTCACCTTTCCCGCCGTTAAGGCTGGTTCAAGATCTACCTGATAGCGACGACGCCGCCCCGCGTAGCCCTAGTGGCGCCGGTAAGGGCGCTGGTGGTGCGCGCCCCACAGGGGGGCGTAGCACTGGCTCAGCTCGCGCTAGCTCTCATGGGCAGCAGGTGCGTGGCGCTAAAGCCCGCACTAATGAGCTGCGTGCAGCACGCTCTGGCGAGCGTTCGCAGGCTAGCTCCGCCCAAGCGCGTAAGGCTCACCCAGCCTCTGGGGCAGGGCAGGGGTCGGCGGCGTCGAGAAATACTCCGGGACGCCCTGCCGCAAAGGGAACTAGCCAGAAGGCTGCTGGGCAAAAAGCAACTGGGCAAAAGGGCTCTGCGCAAAGGGGCTCTAATGCTTCGGCGCGAGGTGCTCAGCGCGGCACCAGTCGAGGCGGCCAAAACGCGGGCCAGGCGCGTAGCTCTCAGGGCAGTAGCGCTCAAGCTCGCCCAGGCCAGGGACATAGCGGACAGGGCCGTAGCGGGCAAGCTAGTAATGCTCAGGGACGCGCTCAGGGGCGGCCGACTGCTCGCACAGGCCAAGCCGGTAATGCTCAGCGCGCCGCTCAGTCGCGTAGCTCTCAGGGCCACACTAGCCAAGGCCACTCTGGCCAGGCGCGTAGTTCTCAGGGACGCGCTAGCCAACCCCGCACTAGTCAGGGCCGCAGTGGCCAGGGACGCGGTGGGCAAGGTGCTGCTTCACGCACCGGCGTCGCTAGCACTGCCCGGCGCGCTAGGGCTGGTGGGCAGCAGCAAAATCCGCGTAAACAGGCGCAAGGCGCCCCCGGTAAACGCCGCGTTAATGCGCCTGGTGCGCGTCCCTCGCGCCCGCAATCGCAGGCACCCGAACGGCGTCGTCCACCCGCTAATCGCCCTAAGAGGCCACCGCGCCAGCCAATGGACCCGGCACTTAAAGCCTCCTTGATGCGGCTGGGACGTAACGTGTTTTTGGTAGTGCTCACAGTGGTGCTGGTGGTGTGGGGCTTTAACTACGTCACTGAGACTGTGCGCGTGCAAAACTTGCAGGCGGCGCGTCAAAACCAGGGTAGTGGTATGCCCACCCCGCTGGCTTGCGACACTAAGAATCTGGATGTCACGATTACTTTGCCGGCTCAAGTGGCGCGCGGCCAGGCTTTAACTGTCAACTTGAAGGTGGCTAATAAAGCCAATATTCCCTGCATATTTGATGTGGGCTCTGAGCATCTGCAAATGCGGGTCACCTCCGGCACAGACACTGTCTACGACGCCGCCACCTGCAAGGTTGAACCAAACAGCCGCAAAATGCTGCTGGCGCCGCTGACAGCTAAGGCTGCGGGGGAATCAGCTTATGTATCGGCTAACCCTACCCCTGACTCTTTCACCACTTCAGTTAGCTGGAATGGGCAGCGTTATAAGGCTGACTGTTCTTCAGCGGGCCCTTCCCAGGCGGGGACATACGTGCTGCGGTTAAACCTGGATGGTAAAGAGCTCGTAGGCCAGCAAGTTTTTATCGTTAAGTAGGTAGATAGATGAACAGCGTCTTTAAAGTTTTGGCGATTATTTCTTTTGTGATCGCCGCGCTTGGCTTAACGGCAGGAATCTGGTCTGGCTACAACCTGTTTACGCTCAGTAAAGAAGCTAGCCAGAACCGGGTGATTACCTGGCATGACAACTCTGGCCCGTTTACCGAGACGTTTACGGACAGTAAAAACGTGCTGTGGGCGCGCCTAGCTGATGGGGTGCAGGCTGATCAGGTGGCTAAGCCAGTTTGCAGCGTGACCACCGCTGACGGCGCGCAGCTAGAGGTGAAGCTGGAAAACTCCAAGTACCGCCTAGAAGAGGATGACACGGTGATTGTTGGTCACGTGTTTCCCTCCACCACCACTAATGCCACCGTAAATTGCGACACCAGCGCCGTGGCCCAGGTGGGGATCAGCCATGTTAAAGATGGCTCAGTGGCCACCTTCTTTGCGATTATCTTTATCCCCGCAGGTATTGCCCTGGTGGTGGGGTTGATGGCTGGCGTGCTGTTCCTAATTATCGGCGCAATTACCGGTAAGAAAGCTGTGCGTCGTTACTGATCTGATGGCGTTAGCGCGGCACCTACCGCCTGGGCCAGGTGAGCTACCGGTAGCACTTTCATGCCTTTAATAGGGCGCAGCTCAGCGGAGCCAGCCAAAGGCACAATTGCGCGGTCAAAACCAAGCCTGGCAGCTTCAGCTAAACGCCGCTGCACCCCTACCGTGGCGCGCAGCTCTCCGGTTAAGCCCACTTCACCAAAAGCCACCAGGCCTGGGGGAGTTGGTAAATTACGGGCCGCAGACACCACCGCAATAGCTAGGGCCAGGTCAGCAGCTGGTTCAATGGCTTTGGCCCCACCCACGGTGGAAACATAGACATCACTTGAGGAGGTATCCACCTTCATGCGGGCCTGCAATACCGCCAAAGCCATGGCGGTACGTGAATAATCCAGCCCCGAGGTGGTGCGGCGTGGTGAGCCGGCATGGGTAGAAGCCACCAAAGCCTGAATCTCAATAGCCATGGGCCGGCGTCCTTCTAAAGTGACGGTAGCGCAGGTGCCGGGAACCTCAGAGCGGGCCTGAGACAAAAACAGCCCAGAGGGATCAGCCAGCTCCACAATGCCGCGTTCACCCAGCTCAAAGCAGCCCACCTCATCGGTAGGCCCATAGCGGTTTTTAACTGCCCGCAGCAGACGCAAACGGGCGTGGCGCTCACCTTCAAACTGGCACACCACATCCACTAGGTGCTCAAGCACGCGCGGACCAGCAATGCCGCCGTCCTTAGTTACGTGCCCTACCAACAACACCGGAATATTGCGTTCTTTAGCTAGGGCAATGATTGCTGCCGCCACTGCCCGCACCTGGCTGGTGCCACCAGCTGAGCCTTCAACATCAGCGGAGGCAATGGTTTGCACCGAGTCCACTATCAGTAGCGCCGGATTAGCCTGCTCAACCTGGCCAAGCACCGCCCCTAGCTCAGTTTCCGCAGCTAGCAGCAAGTTGTCAGCTAAAGCATCAATGCGCGCCGCGCGCAGACGCACCTGGGAGGCAGACTCCTCGCCGGTTATGTATAGGACGCTGCCGGCGCCAGTTAGCTTAGCTTGCCTGGCCGCGTTGGCGGCTACGGTAAGCAGCAGGGTGGATTTACCGACGCCGGGCTCGCCGGCCAGCAAAATCACGGCCCCGGGCACGATCCCTCCGCCCAGCACCCGGTCAAGCTCACCAACCCCGCTGGGGCGGGCCTGGGCTGACTCGGCACTTACCTGAGAGATGGGCTGGGCAGCTTGAATCGGGGTGCGTACAGCGGTTTTGGCTAGGCCAGCACTGGCGCCAACTTCTGCCAGAGTGCCCCAAGCTTGGCACTGGCGGCACTGCCCCTGCCATTTCGCACTGAGCCAGCCACATTCACTACAGCGATAGCTTTCCTTTTTTGCCACGGCTTCACTCTAACGCGCCTATACCACGGCGATAGTGGTGCAATTTGCAAGCTGCCAAAGCCCCAACTTTGCTGAGATAAACCTAACCTTGCTAGCTTTGGAGTTCTAGGCCACACTCTTAAGGGTAAAACCGTTTAAAAGGGGATAAAAATGATGCTTTCACGTCGCCACCTGCTGGGCGCCAGCGCCGTCGTCGCCATTGGGGCAGGCTTAAGCGCTTGCGGCACCAAAACTGCCAACAGCCAGGCCACCACCGCCAGCAAGGCCACAGACAAATTCCCGGTAAACGTAGCCCACGTCTACGGCACCACCACCATCAAAGCTGAACCCAAGCGGGTAGTATCCATCTCCTCGGGCAATGAAGAAGCCATTATTGCCTTGGGGGTAGTGCCCGTAGCCATGCCCGCAAACACCTGGGGCGGCAACAAATACAAGTCCCTGCCCTGGAAAGACGAGGCGCTAACTAAGCTCGGCGCCGCCCCCGGCAGTGCTAACTACCCCAAGCAGTTCACCTCCACCGACTCCCTGCCCATCCAGGAAATCGCCGGTTACAAGCCGGATCTGATCGTGGCGGCACTTAGCGGCATCAGTAAAGAAGAATACGAGCAGCTCAGCAAAATCGCCCCCACTATCGCCTACTCCAAGACCGGCGGGGCCTGGACCACCCCCTGGAATGAAGTAACCACTATGGTGGGCCAAGCTCTCGGCCGCAGCGCCAAGGCTAAGGAAGTAGTAGACGCCGTCAACGCCCAGTTTGCGCAGGTAGCCAAGCAGCACCCCAAGTTCAAAGGTGCCACCTTCATCACCGGCGCTATCGGCAGCGCAGACCACTCCATCTCTCTGTACATGCACGGCGACAACCGCTCACGTTTCTTCCAGGCCCTGGGCCTAGTGCAGGCCCCGGTGGTGGCCGCCATTGACGCCAAGAGCCAAACCTTCTACTCCGACTACTCCGCTGAGCAGGCCGACAAGCTGGTGGCTGACGTTTTCCACTCCTGGGTTGATGACGAAAAGGCCGCCGCCGCAATCAAGGCTGACCCGCTGCTAAGCAAGATCCCGGCCATCGCCAACGGCAGCGCCATCTTGGATTACAACAAGACCGATGCCATGAGTATCTCGGCTTTCAGTGCGCTCAGCGCCACTTATGCGCTCAAGTCCTACGTGCCGCGCGTAGCTAAAGTCCTTGAGAAGTAGCCTTGTCGCTGGCTAAAAAACGCCTACTTATGGCGGTGGCGCTAATTATTGGCCTGGCCCTGGCCTGCGCGGCTTCCTTCATGTTTGGGGCCCGTGCGATTAGCTGGCAGGTGGTTAGCGCCTGGATTGATGACCAGCCGGTAAAAGCTATCGACGCCGCCGTGCTTGAGGCCCGCCTGGCCCGCACCGCAGTGGCTTTGGTGGCTGGCTCAGGGCTGGCTTGCGCCGGCGCCGCCATGCAGGCCATCACCCGCAACCCGTTGGCCGACCCGGGGTTAATTGGAGTTAACGCCGGGTCGGCCCTTGCCGTGGTGGTTTTTACAGTGCTAATTGGTTACGCCACGCCCGCCTCATACCTTTTTAGCGCCATGGTGGGGGCGGTTATCGCGGCTGCGCTGGTGTGGGGCGTGACTATCACCGCCTCCTCGGGGGCTGATCCCATCACGCTGGTGTTGGCGGGTGCGGCCACCAGCGCGGGCGTGGCCAGCGTGACGCAGCTGTTTATTCTCACGCGCGGCCAGGATATGGATTCTTTTCGCCGCTGGACCTTGGGTGTGGTTAGTGGCCGCAGCTGGGAGCTGATTTGGCCAGCCGCCTGCCTAGTGGGGGCCGGGATTTGCCTGCTTTTACTGCAAAATCGCGCCTTGGATGGGCTTTCTATGGGCGACGACGTCGCTACCGGCCTGGGTATTAACCTGCTGCGGGCCCGCTCACTGGGGGCTTTAGGGGCCGTGTGCTGCTGCGCTGGCGCTACCGCTTTGGCTGGTCCGCTGGGGTTTGTGGGCATTATTGTGCCCCACCTACTGCGGGGCGTGGGTGGACCGGCAATGGGCTGGGTACTGGGCTCTAGCCTGTTAGCTGGCCCCATACTGGTGATCGCCGCCGACACGGTGGGGCGCCTAATTTGGCCGCCGGCGGAGGTGCCCGCTGGGGTGCTGGTGGCCCTAATTGGGGTGCCGGTGCTGGTGGCGCTAGTACGACGGCGACAGGTGGTGTCGCTGTGAAAGTCCGCTTCAAGAACGTAAGCGTGGCCGCAATTTTGCTGGCCCTAGCTGTAGGCGGCGCGCTTATTTCCCTGCTGCTGGTAAACCCTCAACTGGGTTTTGGAGATCTGTGGCTAGCCGTAACTGACCCCGATTCCACTGCCGCCTTGATTGTGTGGGAGTTTCGCGCCGCCCGAATAGTGCTAGGTGTGCTGGTAGGTGTGTGTTTTGGGCTGGGCGGCTCACTGCTGCAACGGCTTATGCGCAATCCCCTGGCTAGCCCTGACGTGCTGGGGGTAAGCGCAGGTGCCTCGCTGTGCGCCATGGTGGCGATGGTGATTTTTGGGCTGCGTGGCCTGCCAGTGTCTGGGGCGGCCTTTATGGGCGCTATTGCCATTGTGGCCATTGTGGGTTTCCTGGCCGGTGGGCGCGGCGGTATTTCTGGCCGCTTTGTGCTGATCGGGGTGGGGGTAGGGGCCGCCGTCAACTCCTTGATTATCATGGTCACCACCTTTGCTAACACCTACCAGGTGCGCGAAGCCATGGTGTGGCTGTCAGGTTCACTAGCCTCAGCCACCTGGCAGCGGGTAAGCCTGCTGGCCGCGCTAATGGTGGTGCTAGTGCCCCTAGTGGCGCTGCGTCGTCGTAATTTGGAGGTGCTGGAGGTAGGTGACGATCTGGCCGCAGGTTTAGGGGCCCGCCCGGTGCGCGACACCATGATCATTGTGGCCCTGGTGGTGGCGCTAATTGCTAGTGCGACGGCGGCTGCCGGGCCGATTGCTTTTGTATCTTTTGTGGCCGGCCCCTTGGCGCTGCGGCTAACTGGCCGCTGGAGTTTGACCTTAAGTGCACTTACCGGCGTGGTGATTGTGTTGCTAGCTGATGCGGTGGGACAAATCTTGCCTTCCGGCCCTTACCCGGTGGGGTTGATAACTGGTGCTTTGGGGGCGCCGGTGCTGCTAAGTGTGTTGCTGCGTAAAGGAAATTAACAGATGACGAATAAATCACCGGCCCCCGGCTCACAGGCGGTTGCCGAGCAGCCGGGCGCGGCCAGACAAGGCCAGCAGGAGGCTACCCAGCTAAGCGCTGACCAGCCGGGCCAGCAGGGCGCGGCAAGTCAGACCCAGCCGGGCACGGCCGCCCAGGGCCAGCTAAGCGCCCAGGGAGTGCAGCTAGGCTACGGCGGTCAGCCAATCGTTAAAGGCGTCAGCCTTACCCCTCCACCTGCCCAGCTAACTGTGCTGGCTGGGCCTAACGGCTGCGGTAAATCCACCCTGCTACGCGGCCTAGCCAGGCTGCTTAAACCCAGCCAAGGCCAAGTGATCCTAAACGGGGCCGACATCGCCTCACGCCCCGCCCGCGCCGTCGCCAAAGAACTAGGCCTACTACCCCAGGGCCCCCAAGCCCCAGCCGGACTAACCGTACGCGAACTAGTGGCGCGCGGACGCTACCCGCACCGCTCCCTGCTACGCAGCTGGTCGCGCGAGGACGAGCAGGCGCTTACCCAAGCCCTGGCCGACACTCACACCACCGAGCTAGCTCACCGCCAGGTAGATTCCCTCTCCGGCGGTCAACGCCAGCGCGTGTGGATCGCCATGGTGCTGGCCCAGCGCACCGGCGTGCTGCTGCTAGATGAACCCACCACCTACCTGGATCTAACTCACCAAATCGAGGTGCTGGATCTGCTGCGCGAGCTAAACCGACGCCACCAAACCACCATTGTGGTGGTACTACACGAGCTAGCCTTAGCCGCCCGCTACGCCGACTACCTGGTGTTTATGCGTGCGGGGCAAATCCTGGCGGCCGGCGAGCCCGCGCAAGTGGTTACCACCCAAAACCTGGCGGCCGCTTTTGAGCTAGAGGCGCGGGTAGTGCCTGACCCGGTCTCGGGCACGCCCCTGGTGGTGCCGGTGCGCTCGCTGAGAGGACAGAAGTGAGTTACGGGGCGCTGGCACTAAAAGTTGTGCAGGTTGAAAACCCCCTGCCTGGATACGCCCGTATTTGGTTAAGCGGCCCCCAGCTGCATTTAGTCGACGACGGCGGCCTAGGTGGGTTGCGTGATACCCGCATCAAACTGATTGTGGGGGCAGCTAGCGACGACGCCGGCCTGGCTCTGGGCCAGTTAGATGGCGGCTGGTACCACCAATGGTTAGATCTGCCGGTGAACCAGCGCGGCTATATGCGCACTTATACGGTGGCCTGCCAGCGCCACGACCAGGTCGGCAGGCTCAACCAAATCGCTATCGACATCCTAATTGGTGGCGTTGAACCTGGTGAGCAAGGGGAGCGCAGTGGCGGTGTGCCCGGCCAGCCAGGCGAGCACGGTGACAGTGAGATAGCAGAGCATGAAGGACCGGGCGTGAGCTGGGCGCGGCAAGCTAAAGCCGGCGCTAGCTGCGTAATGTTGGCGCCCTGGCGCGGCTATGACGCATCCGGCAAGCGCCTGCCCTCTACTTTGGGCCAGCGCGGCAGTGGACTGGAATACCGGCCCGGGGCGGCTAAACAAGTAGTGCTATTAGGCGACGGCACCGCCCTGCCCGCAATTAACGCCTGCCTGCACTACGAAGCCCAACAGAAAACAGAGCGCCACTTCACCGTGGTGCTCAGTGGCCCGCCAACTTGGAGTGACTACCTTAAACAGGCCGGGGTAGGACCGGAGCATTTGCAGGTAAGTGCCGTAAGCCAGGGCTGGGTGGAGCAGGCAGCCCGCGCCGCAGCCCAAGTATGGCAAGACTGGCTGGGTGAAGTGGCAGCGCTAGGCGGCGTCGGCAGACAAGACTTACCCAAGCTCGACGTCGACGCCGACATACTGTGGGAAACCACCACCGAAACCCAAGCTGACCTTGGCCAAGACCAATCGCTGACACAAGCTCCCTACTTTTGGGTGGCAGGCGAACGCAGCCAGGTAGCCGCTATTCGGCGGGCTTTAGTGCGCCAATGGGGCGTGGACAGGCGCCAAGTGTCCTTTATGGGCTACTGGCGTGCGGGCCAAGCCGAATCGTGATGCCTAAGCATTAAGAAATATCGCTAAGGCTGTGGCTGGCGTTGCACAGATGTGCCCAATATCCCAATTTGACTGGCATTTAGTGGCTCTAGCAAGGCAAACTGTGTCAGTGGCTAAGTAAGCCTTTGGATGCTGTATACAAAGCAGTAACCGCAATCATTACTACTAGCTATACCTGTGGTATGCGACAAGGAGGTTGTAAATATGGGATTCAAAGTAGTTGTTGGCGCTGATATCGCCGGATATGAGTACAAGGAACGTCTAAAGGCAGATCTGCAAGCCGATCCGCGTGTTGACGAAGTAATAGACGTAGGTGTTGATGCGGGACAAGACATTGATTACCCGCACATCGGGGTGGCAGTAGCCCGCAAAATTGCTGCCGGTGAAGGCGATCGCGGCTTGATTGTGTGCGGTACGGGCATGGGTATGGCGATGGCTGCCAACACCGTGCCGGGAATCCGCGCCTCAGTCGCTCACGATTCATTCTCTGTTGAGCGTTTAGTGCTTTCCAACAACGCACAGGTACTAACCCTGGGGCAGCGTGTAATTGGAATTGAACTGGCTCGCCGACTGGTTAAAGAGTGGCTGGGATACGTATTTGACGAAACCTCCCACTCAGCCCCCAAAGTTGCGGCTCTAAACGACTACAGTCTGAACCGGGAATGACCCGCACTTCACACTAGAAGTAACCTACCTCCCAGAAATTGCAATAAGGAGCGCAGATTAAATGGATCTCGACCTCGCGGTCGCCGGTATCTCCGTGTACTGGATTATCGCCGCTATCGCAGGTGGCTTTATCGGTGCCTGCATCGGTGGTAACTACGCATTCGTATTCACCGGAGTATCGGCCCTATTCGGCCTAGGCTATATGGTTGCCACCAAGGACAGCTACGTCCTAGACTACATTGCCTTTGGTCCCGTCTTTGGCCCTCACGTATGTTTTGCTGGTGGCGCGGCAGCCTCAGCATATGCAGCTAAGCGCGGCTATATTGAAGACGGTAAAGACATTGTTACCCCGCTTAGTGGCCTAGGTAAGCCGGATGTATGGCTGGTTGGTTCTGCCTTCGGTGTATTTGGTGCCATCTTGCAGAAGTTCGTGCTGATGATCCCGTGGTTCGGCCACCACACCGACTCGGTTGCTTTCACCGTGTTCATCTCCGCCATCGTGGCTCGCCTGATGTTTGGTGACTCCATCTTTGGTTCCAAGCCGGCCCTGCAGGGCTTCAAGCCCCGCGAAGGCGCTCGCTGGCTCGAATGGCAGGAAAAGCCCTCGCAGTTCATCACCCTAGGTGTTATGTGGGGTATGGCTTTCGGTGGTGCCGCCCTGGTGCTCAGCCACCACTTCCCGGTTCTAGCTGAAGCCAAGAACGCTCAGGTATTCGGTTTCGCTATCTCCGCCCTGTGCATCTTGATCTTGAACCTGGGTCACAATGTGCCCGTAACCCACCACATGACCATCACCGGTGGTCTGGCTGTAACCCAGTTCATCCCGGTGCTGGGCCTCACCCCCGGTCACGGCGTGGGCTTGATCTACCTGCTGCTCGGTGCCCTAGGTGGTCTGACCGGTGCGGTTATCGGTGAAGTTGCCGCCCGCCTGTTCTATGACCGTGGTAACACCCACATTGACCCCCCGGCCATCGCTATTTGGACCACCACCACCATCTTCATGGCGGCGGCCCAGATTGCTGGAGCCTAAGGTTTAAACCGTCATGGACGACGTCGTTAAAACCCCCACGGACTTTTACGCCGCCTACATCTTTGACATGGATGGCACTATCTACTTAGGAGACCACCTCCTGCCCGGTGCCAAACGGATGATCGAGCAGCTGCACGAGCGCAATATTCCCGTGCGCTACTTATCCAACAATCCCACCAAAGACCCGGCCGAGTATGCGCAAAAGTTGGCGCGACTGGGACTACCGACGCCGGTTGAAGAAATCGTCAACACGGTGGTCACCACGGTACGTTGGCTGCAAGCTAACCACCCCGACGCCGTCGTCTATCCAATCAGTGAAGAGCCACTTAAGCGGGCCCTAACCGAAGCCGGTTTTAAGATCAGCGAAGACCCCAGTGAAATCGATGTGGTTATCGCCTCCTACGACCGCACCTTCGAATACCGCAAGCTACAGATTGCCTTCGACGCCATCTGGTTTTACAAGCGGGCCATCCTGATTGCTACCAACCCAGACCGTTTCTGCCCCTTCCCGGGCGGACACGGTCAGCCGGATGCGGCCTCGATCATCGCCGCCATCGAGGCCTGCACCGGTACCAAATGCGTCGCCAACCTTGGCAAACCCAACCCGGTGATGCTCACCGCCTCACTAGCGGGTCTAGATGTAGAGCCAGCCAACTGCGTAATGGTGGGTGACCGGCTACAAACCGACATCCAGATGGCCCTAGACACCGGCATGGCCAGTGCCATGACCCTCACCGGCGAAGCCACTCTCGATGACGTGCGTGCACGTGCACAAAACCAGCGCCCACGCTACATACTCGATCGCATCGACAAACTTATCCCGCTACAGTACTGGCCCCAGCTAGGCTGGAGTGAAGACGACTAGCGCTTAACCGCGCCGGTTCTTACAGCCCGGTGGCTTCCTTGCTAAATAGCTAAGTCACCGGGCTGACTATTAACCAGGGACACGGTAGTCCCACAAGCAATTGCATTTTCGCTAGTGCAATTACTAAACGCAAAGGAGCAAATGATGGCATTTGTAAACATTAACGGCCCATTCGTAATGGGTATTGATTTCGGCACCGAATCATGTCGCGTGGCTATTTTTGACCTAGAAGGCCACCCGATTTCATTCGCGGCCACCCCTTACAAGACCCACTACCCGCGTCCGGGCTGGGCTGAGCAGTCGCCTGACGACTGGTGGAACGCCCTGATGGCCTCCACCCGCAAAGCCATGGACAACGCCTACATTCCGCCCCAGTCCATTGGGGGCATCTCCTATGACGCCACCACCATGACTGTGGTGCCCATGGACAAAAACGGTAACGCCCTACGCAACGCCATCATGTGGATGGACGTGCGCGCCGCTGAGCAGGCAGAGCGGGCACTTACCTCAGACTCCTGGGCGCGCCTATACAACGGCGGTGGCACCATGCCGGCAACCGCCGAATGGTACCCCTTCAAGGCTGCCTGGCTACGTGAAAACGAACGCGACATTTACGACGCCGCCTACCGCCTAGTTGACGCCCCCGACTGGCTCACCTACCGCCTGACCGGCACCTGGTCAGTCAACATCAACTCCGCCGCCCTGCGCATGTACTACAACCGTGACCACGGCGGCTGGCCGGAAGACTTCTACGCCCACGTGGGCGCCGGCGACGTCTTTGACAAGCTCCCTGAAACCGTAAACGACCTGGGTGTACTAGTGGGCGAGCTGTCCACCGTCGCTGCCCGCGACCTGGGCCTAGTGCCGGGCACACCGGTAGCTCAGGGCCTGCCCGACGCCTGGGCCGGCCAGATTGGTTTGGGTGTGGTCAGCCCCGGCAAGCTCGCCCTGATCACCGGCTCTTCCCACGTAATCACCGGTCAAAGCGCGGTGGCCGGCTATGGTGAAGGCTTCTTCGGCTCCTACACCGACGGCGTTATTCGGGGCCAGTACACCGTTGAAGGTGGTATTTCCTCCTCCGGTTCGGTGCTCAAGTGGTTCAAGGAAAACTTTGGCGGGGCCGTTGCCGCTGAGGCTGAAGCTACCGGCATGAGCCCCTACTACCTGTGGGACCGTAAGGCTGATGAGCTGCCCATTGGTTGCGATGGCCTAATCGTCAACGAATACTTCCAGGGCAACCGCACTCCCTACACCGACTCCAAGGCGCGCGGTATCTTCTCTGGTCTGTCCCTGGGTCACACTGCCGCCCACCTGTACCGGGCCATTGAGGAGGGCGTGTGCTACGACGTCGCCCACAACCTACTCAAGCTGCGTCAAGCCGGGATTGAAACCAAGGAGCTGGTGGCTTGCGGTGGGGCAACCAAGTCGCGTCAGTGGATGCAGATGCACGCGGACGTGACCGGGGTGCCCATCACCCTGACCGAAGTGGGCGACGCCGTCGTGCTGGGCTCTTGCATGCTGGCTGCGGTAGGTAGCGAGTTCTACTCCTCAATTGAGGACGCCGCCGCGAACATGGTACACGTAACCGAAACCATCGAGCCCAACCCTGAGGCTCACGAGGAGTACCAGTTCTACTTCCAAACCTACATGGAGCGTTACCCGGCACTACGCGAGCAAATCCACTCCACGGTTGACCACCTCAACGCCAACGCCAAGAACTAAACCAGAGTAAGCTTATAGGGTGCTATAAAGCCCGTAGCTTGCCAGGATAATAAGAAAGGCACTTTTGAATGACTAAATCGTTTAGCTGGAATGAGCTAGATGAGCGTGCAGTGGCGTTTGGCAAGGCACTGGCGGCAGACGCCGTGGAGAAGGTTGGCTCCGGACACCCGGGCGCTGCAATCTCCCTGACGGCGGCGGCCTACCTGCTCTACCAGAAGGAGATGCGAGTAGACCCGGCTTGCCCCACTTGGCTCGGACGCGACCGTTTTATCCTCAGTGCCGGGCACGCCTCGGTGATGCAGTACGTGCAGCTGGTGCTAGCTGGCTACGGGCTGGAGGTTAGCGATCTGGAGCAGCTGCGTAAGCGTGGCTCGCGCACCCCTGCACACCCAGAATATGGTCACACCCCGGGCGTGGAGGCCACCACCGGTCCGCTAGGCTCCGGTTTTGCCGCTGCAGTGGGTATGGCCGCTGCCGCCCGCCGCGAGCATGGCCTCTACGACGCCACCACCCCTGCCGGTGAGTCAATTTTTGACCACAACATCTACGTGATCGCCGGTGACGGCTGTATGCAAGAAGGCGTAACCATTGAGGCCGCCTCCTTCGCGGGCACCCAGGAGCTGGGCAACCTGATCGTTATCTGGGACGACAACGCCATCACCATTGAAGGTGATGCCGCCCTGGCTTTCCGCGACGACGTTGAGGCCCGTTTTGCCGCTCAAGGTTGGCACACTGCGCACGTGGACTGGCGCAATGCTGGCAGTGACGGCGGCTACTACGAGGATGTAAAGGCCCTGCACGAGGCCCTAGAAGCTGCTCGCGCAGAAACCAAGCGTCCCTCACTGATCCGCCTGAGCACCATTATTGCCTGGCCGTGCCCCACCAAGCAGGGTAGTGCCTCCTCCCATGGCGCTAAGCTGGGTGAGAGTGAGGTGGCTGGTCTCAAGCAGAACCTTGGTCTAGACCCCAACGAGCGTTTTGCTCTGCCGGAGCAGGTGCTGGAACACACCCGAGCCCAGGCTGGCCAGCGCGGCGCTGAGCTGCACGCCGCTTGGGAAAAGCGCTTTGAGGCTTGGGGGCAGGCTAACCCGCAGGCCCTGGAGCTGCTAGAGCGAGTACGTGCTGGCCTACTGCCGGCTGAGCTCGACGACGTCCTGCCGGTTTTCGAGCCGGGCTCTAGCCTGTCCACCCGCGCAGCCAGTGGCAAGACCCTGTCGGCTATCGCCTCCACACTGCCTGAGCTGTGGGGTGGCTCTGCTGATCTGGGCGGCTCCAACATGACCAACATTGCTGGTGCCAGCGAGTTCCTACCCGAAGGCTCACTAAACCCTGAGGAAAATGGCCCCTACGGGCGCATTATCCACTTCGGGGTGCGCGAGCACGCTATGGGTAATATGCTCAACGGTATTGTGCAGTCGGGGCTGACCCGCGCCTACGGCGGTACCTTCCTGGTATTTTCTGACTACATGCGTCCGGCGGTGCGCCTGGCTGCTTTGCAGAAGCTACCCACCGTCTTTGTGTGGAGCCACGACTCTATCGGCGTGGGTGAGGATGGCCCCACCCACCAGCCCATTGAGCACATTGCTTCACTGCGAGTTATCCCTGGCCTAAGCGTGGTTCGCCCCGCTGACGCCAACGAGGCTGCGCAGGCTTGGCTAGGCGCCTTGGCTCACCGCGATAGCCCCACTGGATTGGTGCTGTCGCGTCAAAACCTGCCGGTCTTTGATCGCAGTCAGGGCGGCTTCGCTCCCGCTGAAGGTACTTTGCGCGGTGCCTACACCCTGGTTGAGGCCAGCGACTCTAAGCCGCAGGTGCTGCTGCTGGCTACCGGTAGTGAGGTGGCTTTGGCGGTTGAGGCACGCCAGGCTCTAGAAGCTGAAGGTATCCCCACCCGCGTGGTGTCTGTGCCCTGCTGGGAATGGTTCTACGCGCAGGATGCCGAGTACCGTGAGTCGGTGCTACCCAGCCAGGTAAAGGCCCGCGTGGCCATGGAGGCTGCCTCCTCTATGGGTTGGCGCGAATGGGTTGGCGACGCCGGCGAGATCATTGCCATTGATGAGTACGGCGAGTCGGCTACGCCCGCTGAGCTGTTTGAGTACTTTGGTTTCACCGTGGATAACGTGGTGGCTAAGGCTAAGCAGTCACTGGCGCGCGTCTAAGCACGCACCTAAAACACACCTAACAGGTTTAGAGCGCGGTCAAACGCGTTGAACTCTAGACCTGAACACTAAGCAGGTGGAGATTGAATGCATCGTTAGATTCAATCTCCACCTGCTTGTTTTTATAAGAAGGTGTATTAAACCATGTCTATCTGGCAATATTGCGTCTCATTTGCGTGTCGTCTATTGGTTATAATCTTTGCACTGCCATAGGCTTGGCACATGAGATTCGGCGTCGATTTTGGAACCACCCACACTACCGTCGCTTATGCGGACCGTGGCAACTACCCAGTTGTCAGTTTTGGCAATGAAGCAGGCGACTGGATCGATTACATTCCGTCCTTAGTGGCCTGGGATGGAGCCAAACTTGTCTACGGTTTTGAAGCTGAAGCCGTAGCCCTGACTGGCGGCGATTTCCTGCGTTCAATTAAACGCCTGCTGTCTGATGTTGACGTCACCCCCAACACCCAGGTGAGCCTGGGGGAGCGCAGCTATCCCATTATGGAGCTAGTTAGCGGCTTTTTGGCTTATGTAGCCCAGCAGGTGCGTGAGACCTCCACTATCAGCCCGCTGCGTGAAAATGAACCGCTGGAGGCGGTAATTGGTATTCCTGCCCACGCTTTTAGCGGTCAGCGCCTAATGACTATTGAGGCTTTTGAACGTGGCGGCTGGCAGGTGCTGTCCATGATTAATGAGCCCAGTGCTGCCGGTTTTGAATATACCCAGCGTTACGCTTCCACCATTAACTCCAAGCGCACCCGCGTACTGGTTTATGACCTCGGTGGTGGCACCTTTGACGCCTCCCTGGTTTCTTGCGAGGGCAAGCGCCACGAGGTGATTGATTCTTATGGTCACAACCAGCTCGGTGGTGACGACTTTGACTCTGCCCTAGCTGACCTGGTTTTGGCCAAGCTGGGCCGCGAGCGCGAGCAGCTAAGCTCGCGTGAGCTGAACCTGCTGCTGCATGAATGCCGTATCGCTAAGGAGTCTTTGAACCCCAACTCACGTTCGGTGGCGGTTGAGGCTCTGGGTAAGAGCGTGAGCGTGCCGGTTAAGGCTTTCTATGAGGCTATTGATGAGCTGATTGAGCGTACTTTTGCCGCCATGGAGCCGTTGGTGCATGTTAATGCGCGCGGTAAGTTTGCGCTCACCACTGAGACTGCGGGTCTGTATGTGGTTGGTGGCGCCGCCCACCTGCCGGCTATTACTCGCGCCCTTAAGCAGCGTTATGGCTACCGTGTGCACCGTTCTAGCTACACGGCTGCTTCTACCGCTATTGGTTTGGCTATTGCGGCTGACCCCGACTCTGGTTACGCCCTGTATGACAAGCTTTCGCGTGGCGTGGGTGTGTTCCGTGAGATGCGTGGGGGCCAGGAGGTTAGCTTTGACCCGCTGCTGGGTGCTGACTTGTCGCTGGCTCCTAGCGGGGATGTGAGCTTGGTGCGTACCTACCAGGCTGCCCACAACGTGGGTCACTTCCGGTTTGTGGAGTATACCGAGACGGACGCTTATGGTGTGCCCGTGGGTGAGGTTTCCCCGGCTGGCACGGTGCTGTTCCCCTTCACTCGCCAGCTGCAGGAGGACCGGGGGGTTGACCTGGCTGAGGTTGCAGTGGAGCGTATTGATAACGGCCCGCTGATTGAGGAGCGTTACGTAGTTTCTTCTGCTTCTACGGTGCAGGTGACTATTAAGGATCTTTCTACTGGTTTCGCTGTCACCTGTGACCTGGGCGCCTGAGCGGGGCGCCAGTGCCGCTAGCCCTAGGCGAGATAGGCTTGGCTTGTGAGTGAAGTAGCCCCGCGTCGTCCGCGTCGTCCTTTGGCTATGCGCCGGTCTGTGGCTCAGCCTGTGCCTGAAGATTTAACTAAGGTGGTGGCTGAGCCGGAGCCGGATCCGGAGCCTAAGGCTAAATCTGCCGCTAACCGGCTTGAGGCCGCTAAGTGGGCTGAGGTGGTGCGCCTGCGTACTTTGCCGGCTGCTTTAGCGCCGGTGTTGGCAGGCTCGGGCGTGGCTGGTGCTTTGGGTAGGTTCGACGCCGTGGCTGCCTTGCTGGCGGCCCTGGTGGCGTTGGCTTTGCAGATTGGCTGCAACCTGGCTAACGACTACTCTGACGGGATTCGTGGCACCGACGACGAGCGCACTGGCCCGGCCCGCCTGACCGCTTCTGGGCTGGTGGAGCCGGTTAAGGTTAAGCGCGCAGCCTTTGGTTGCTTTGGTGCCGGGGCGCTGTTTGGCTTGATTTTGGTGGCTTTGAGTGGCACCTGGTGGCTGATTGCGGTGGGTGTGGCGGCTGTGGCGGCGGCTTGGTTTTACACGGGCGGCGCTAAACCCTATGGCTACTTGGGTTTGGGTGAAGTGTTTGTGTTCGTGTTCTTTGGGCTGGTGGCTACTGCCGGCACTACCTACACGCAGGCTCATGCGGTGCCTTGGTGGGGTTGGCTGACCGCTGTGGGGGTGGGTTTGATTGCCTGCTCGCTGCTGATGGTTAACAACCTGCGCGATATTGAAACCGACCCGGCCCACGGCAAACGCACTTTGGCGGTGCGTTTGGGTTATGAGCGTGCTAGTCGCCTCTACCAGGTGATGCTGTTTGTGCCTCTGGTATTGGGCCTGGCCACCCTGTGGGGTGGGGGTGAGCCGGGCGGTTCGCTGGGCGTATTGGCCGCCGTGTCTGTGGTGGGGGTTGTGCTGTGGGGGCAGCTGGCCCTGCTGGCTTGGCGCCCAGTAGCGGCTAAAGCTAAGGGCCGTGAACTAATTGGCGCCCTGAAAATGGCTGGTATTTACGAGCTGGTTTACGGCCTGAGCCTGGGCTTAGCTCTACTGGCGGTCTAGGGCACAGTTAAACTGTGGCCATGAGCGCCCACTACCCACTTCCCAAACGGGTTTCTGAAATTTTTGATCCCACTAAGTGGCGTGACATCGCCGGCTTTGAGGATCTAACTGACGTCACCTATCACCGGGCAGTTAGCCGCGACGAAAACGGTAACTGCACCGATAAGCCGATTGTGCGCGTGGCCATTAACCGCCCTGAGCTGCGTAATGCTTTTCGCCCCCACACTGTGGATGAGCTTTACCGCACCCTTGACCATGCCCGCATGAGTGGGGATGTGGGCACGGTTATTCTCACTGGTAATGGTCCCTCGGCGCGCGACGGCGGCTGGGCTTTTTGTTCTGGTGGCGATCAGCGTATCCGTGGTCGCGACGGATACCGCTACGAAGTTGAGCCCACCCAGGCCCCAGAGCCGGCGTCGTCGGCAGAAAAAACCGCAGAAAGTGGGCCGCAGGGAGCACCAGAGCCTATAGCAGCGCTAGACCCCAGCGGGCAGCTGGCCTCCACTACCGCCAGGCGTGAACGTATCGACGCCGCCCGCGCTGGCAGGCTGCATATTTTGGAAGTTCAGCGCCTAATTCGCACCATGCCTAAAGTGGTTATTGCGGCCGTGCCCGGGTGGGCGGCAGGCGGTGGTCACAGCCTAAACGTGGTGTGTGACCTGTCGATTGCTTCACGTCAGCACGCGCTTTTTAAGCAAACCGACGCCAATGTGGGTTCTTTCGACGCCGGCTACGGCTCGGCCCTACTGGCACGCCAGGTGGGCGATAAACGTGCCCGCGAAATTTTCTTCCTGGCGCGCACCTATGACGCGGAAACCGCTGAGCGTTGGGGGGTGGTCAACGAGGTGGTAGACCACGAAGAGCTAGAAAATAAAGCCATTGAATACGGCGAGATTGTGGCTACCAAATCTCCCCAGGCCATCCGTATGCTTAAGTTTGCTTTCAACCTGGCCGACGACGGTTTGGCCGGTCAGCAGGTCTTTGCCGGTGAAGCTACGCGCCTGGCCTATATGACCGATGAGGCTGTGGAGGGGCGTGACTCTTTCGTCAACAAACGCCCGGCAGACTGGTCTTCCTTCCCGTACTATTTCTAAAACCGGCTCTGAACAGGCCTTTGTTAACCGCCTGTACCTAAGGTCATGGCAGCCTAACCTGGTGTCAGTTTAAACTTATCTATGCGTACGTTTCGGTGCTTTTAGCTGATCAGCTTCGCCATTGCGTTTGCGCTGCTGTACTGCATTGCCGCCGAGTACTTCCCCAAGATCAAGCTGTGGCAGGGCGCTGCCTTTGGTCTACTGGTGTGGATCGGTGCGCGGGGAGGCGGTGACGTACGGGGCTGGCAGGGCGGCGTCGTCGCTAAGGAATAATGAGGGCCATGCTTGAAACAATCCGTAAGCAATGCCCCCCGCCAGCCGCTGCGCTGTGGGAAAGCATTGACCGGGTAGAGGTTTTCTCAATCGCCATGCGGGTGCGCTTTCGCGGTATCACCGTGCGCGACGGCGTCCTAGTGCATGGCCCCGACGGGTGGGCAGAGTGCGCCCCATTTTGGAACCACCCTGATAGCCACAGCGCTAAATGGCTGGCCAGCGCCCTGAGCCAAGCCACGAAACCGCTAGCTGACCAAGGCGTCCCCGAGCCTAAACGCCACCAAATTCCGGTTAACACCACTATCGCCGCCCTGGGGCCTGGGGAAGCTGAGGCACGCGCGCTCGCGGCAGTGGGCGCAGGCATACACACCGCCAAGGTGAAAGTGGCCGACAAGCCCGATTGTTTAAGCGAGGATCTACAGCGCCTAGAAGCGGTGCGCGGCGCCATGGGGTCAGGGGCGGCTTTGCGCATTGATGTAAATGCCGCTTGGGATTTGGATCAGGCCCTAAAGCTACTACCCCTATATGACCGCGCCGCCGGCGGGCTCGAATACGCTGAGCAGCCTTGCCGCTCCACCGCTGATCTGGCGATTTTACGCCGCAAACTCCAGGTGCCAATCGCCGCCGATGAATCCTTGCGTCTAGATGCCAACCCTATGGCGGTACGGCAGTTAGAGGCGGCGGATGTGGCCGTACTAAAAGTGGCCCCACTAGGTGGTATAAGCGCTGCTTATGAAATCTATAAGCGTTTAGAAATGCCGGCGGTGGTTTCTTCAGCCCTAGACACTTCGGTGGGGATTTACGCCGGTCTGCGCCTAGCTGGAACTCTAGATGAGCTGCCCTATGCTTGCGGCCTGGCCACCGGCTCGCTGCTGCAAGAAGACGTGATTGAGGCGCCCTTTAGGCCGGTAAATGGGCATTTGCTGCTTGGACAGCCGGTGTCCGTTGAGCGTATCCCGCCCGCTAGCGAGCCTCTACGCGAGCGCTGGTGCCAGCGCCTAGTGTGCCTGAGCACTCTGCTAGCTAGCTAAACTTAAAATCACATCTGGCGCCTTGGCGCGCTAGAGACCCAACTAGTTAGGCCAGTTGTGACCCCCCAAGAAGCATCCGCTCCCAGCGGCGCCGCCCTCCCGGCCGCTCAGCCGCCGGCCAGCCCAAAGGTGACGTCCCCAGAAAACCCTGCCGCCTTAGAAAACCCTGCCACCTTGCTGGCCCGTGCCGTGGTGGCATCCCTAGTTGAAGCTGGGGTTAAACGGGTGGTGATCAGCCCCGGCTCGCGTAACGCTCCGCTGACCTACGCCCTGGCTGACGCCGCGCAGGCCGGCTACCTGCAGCTGCGCGTGGTGGTTGACGAGCGCAGCGCCGCCTTTGTGGCTTTAGGCGCCTCCCGCTCTGACTGGCTGCATGAAGGTCTAGCTCGCCCCGCCGTGGCGGTTATGACCTCCGGTAGCGCGGTAGCTAACGCGCACCCTGCCGTGGTGGAGGCCGACGCCGCCGGGGTGCCGCTAATAATTTTGAGTGCCGACCGCCCCCATGCCCTGGTTAACACTGGCGCCAGCCAAACCACGGTGCAAACCGGGATTTTTGGCGCCGCCACCCGCTACCAGGCGGACCTGGGCGACACTAACGCAAGCGACGCCGTCGCCAATCAAGTACGCCGAGCGGTAGCTGCAGCCTCAGGGCGCCTAAGCCTAGACCCCGGCCCGGTGCATCTAAACGTGCGACTAGCCCCGCCGCTGGCCCCCGCCGCCCCCTGGCAAGTGCCGCATTTGGAACCTAAAACCCACTGGCTGCGTGCGCGCAAGCCCCTAGAGGAGCAGCTAAATGGGGTTACAGTCAGCCAGGTAGGGTGCCGCTTAGGTTTAGATCCCGCCCGGCGTGGGGTGATTGTGGTGGGGGACAACGACGACGCCGAATTAGCCCACTTCGCTGCCTCCCTGGCCCACGCTTGGGGGTGGCCGCTACTGGCTGAACCCACCTCGCTAGTGCGCACCGACGCCAACGCAGTGGCTGCCTACAGTGCGCTTTTAGCTGGTGGCGACGGCTCAGTTGGTGGCGACGGCGCTCAGCTTTCTCAAGAGATCGAGCAGTTGCTGGTAGTCGGGCACCCCACCCTCACCCGCCCCATCGGCGCGCTACTGGCGCGGGAGGATATTTACCAGGTGGTGCTGACCAACCGGGCGCGCTGGAGTGACGTGAGCGGGCAAGCCGCCTACGTAACCACCCTAGAACAGGCTCTAAGCAGCCTAAATACCCCGGACGTCAGCGCCGGTGCGGGGGCGGGCGCAGACGCCGATGCCGGTGGAGATACCAGCGCGAGTGCAGATGCGGGGGCGGGCGCCGGCGTCGGCGGTAGCATTGGCAAAAACGCGGCGCCAACACTGTGGCTACAACGCTGGCTACAAGCCGGCCAACAGCAACTAAACGCCACCAGCGTAACTAAAGCCGCACAAATGGCTTTAACTACCTGGCAGGCCACCTCACAATACGAATCTCATAGCCAATCAACAGCAATTCACAGCGACGGCCTAGAAAGCAGCGTTACTTTAATGGCAGCTTCTTCGATGACCATCCGCTATCTAGATGCTCGATTACCTGCGGGTAAGCAACTGAAAAAGATGCCCGGCCCAGTAGTGGCTAATCGTGGATTAGCCGGTATTGACGGGACTATCTCCACCGCCGTGGGCCTAGCCTGGGCCAGTGGCCAACCAGTGCGGGTGATTATTGGAGATTTAGCGGCAGCACACGACTTAACCGGCCTGGTTAAGGCAGTTACAGAAAACGAGGTGGACCTGCAAGTAATCGTGTTAGACGATCATGGCGGCAAAATATTTAGCGGCCTTGAATATGGCGCCAGCGAGCTAAGTAATTATTTCCTACGCTTTTTCACTACCGCACAGCAAGTTGATTTCGCACAGGCAGCAGCCGCATTTGGCGCCCATGTGAGCGTAATTGACGACGTCGATGGGCTGCAATCCCTATTGTCTAAGACAATTGAGGGCCGTAGCCTGGTGCATGTCAAACTTGTTTAAGGGTTGCTGCTAACTCCACCAAATGACCACGTCACTATGATTAGCGTCCATAAGGTAGCCATTGTTAGCTACCGCTAAGCAATTAGGAACTATTGATGAGCGATAACTACCAGCCCCGTAACCCCTACGCCCCCAACTATGGCGCTAGGCCGGCCGGAAACTATGGCGCCGCCCCCTACGGCCAGGCCCCCTATGCTCCCTCTAGCGCCCCCGCAGCTCCCTCCGCTCCTGCTAGCGGCTACCCCGGCGGCTACAACAATGGCGCCAACTACACCTCTAACAGCGACAACAAGAAAAGCTCCCCAGGTTGGGGTGGGGTGATGGCCCTATCGCTGACCACCGCCCTGGTGGCCTCAGGTATCACCGCCGGCAGCATGTACTACGCTGGCGGCACAGAAGAGGCGCGGCCCGCTATCACCTCCACCTCCACCGTCTCAGCCAACAACCAAGGTAACACCAAGCTGGTAACCACCCAGGGTCAAACCCCTGACTGGCAAAAGGTAGCCGAAAACGTCTCCAGCTCCGTGGTTTACATCCGAGCCAAGCACTCTGAAGGCGGCGCTAGCGGATCGGGCGTGGTGATCGACAAACAAGGCCACATCATCACCAACAACCACGTGGTAACCGGGGCCACCGCACTATACGCCCAGCTCAAAGACGGGCGTATCTACGAGCTGGAACTAACCGGCACTGACCCCGCCAATGACCTGGCAGTAGTCAAAATCAAGAACGCCCCCTCAGACCTGACCGTAGCCCAAATTGGCTCCTCCAAGGACCTGAAGGTAGGCCAGGGCGTAATGGCTATCGGCGCCCCGCTGGGACTTTCCTCCACCGCCACCACCGGTATCATCTCAGCCCTAGACCGCCCGGTAGTCACTAAGGGCGAGTCCAGTGATGACTCCTCCGGCTCCTCAGCCAACCAACGCGTTTACACCAACGCCATCCAGGTTGACGCCGCCATTAACCCCGGTAACTCCGGTGGCCCGCTATTCGACTCACAGGGACGAGTTATCGGCATTAACTCCTCCATTGCCACCCTGAGCTCTTCCTCCTCCTCGGGCGGCGCACGTAGCGGAAACATCGGTATCGGCTTCGCAATCCCCATTGACCTGGCCAACAAGGTGGCTCAGCAGCTGATCAAGGATCGTAAAGCCACCCACGCCTACCTGGGAGTTTCACTTGAAGACGGCGGCGCCACAGTGAACGGCGAAACCCGCGCCGGAGCTAAGATCACCAAGGTTGGCTCGGGCACCCCGGCCGCCAACGCGGGCCTGCGTGAAGGCGACGTGATCTTGGCTGTTGACGGTCACGCAGTAGGCGAATCGGCGGCCCTGATGGGTTACGTGCGCCAGTTCAGCGCCGGCGACCAGGTCAAGTTCACCGTTGCGCGCGGCTCAAACAAGATGGAAGTTACCGTCAAGCTGGTTGAGCGCCCCGACGACAAGTAAGGGCCGCGCGCCTAGCCTCGGGCTACAAGCCCAAAGCGGCGCGCATAGGTGCCATTTTGGCGTTAGTTTCCGCCAGTTCATCAGCGGCAACCGAGTCCGGCATAATGCCTGCGCCCGCAAAAATCCGCACCGAACCCACCGGCTGGTTACCCATCGGGTAGCCAGCCGGGTCGCCCTGTGTGCCAGTTGGCTGCGCCGTCGGAGACAGAACCTGCCCACTACGCAAAGCAATGCACCACTGGCCCTCACCGCGCCAATCCACCCAGCCCACCGGCCCGGCATAGCGCTCGCGGTCCATGCCCTCAAGCTCAGTGATCAACTGCGCGGCCGCCGCTGTGGGAGTGCCGCACACGGCCGCCGTCGGATGCAGCGCCTCCACCAGCGCTAACGCACCCGTATCGCCGGCTACCTGGCCGTAAATATCGGTGGCCAGGTGAATCACATTAGGTAGGGTCAGCGCGAAAGGCTCACTGACGCGCAACTGCTCAGTGATGGGGGTAAGCGCCTTAACCGCCGAAGCCGCCGCCAGCTGGTGTTCACGAGAGTTTTTAGGTGAGCGGCTCAGCCAATTAGCTAACTGCTCTAACTCGCCTTGGTCCATATTGGCTTGGCGCCGGGCTGTTCCCGCCAGGACCCGCGAAAACACTTCCCGTTCACGCAGCTGCAACAGCATCTCGGGGCTGGCCCCAATCATCCCGTCCACGCTAAAAGTCCAGGTGGTGGCAAAGCGCGTGGCCAGGTGCTCTAGCGTGGCGCTCAGCGTGAGCGGGCTGCTCAGGTAGCTGTCGCGCGCCAGCACCACTTTGATGGCCCGCTTTTGTTTCAGTGCCTGCGTGGCGAGCTCAACGGCCTTGCTCCACTGTGTGTCACTAAGTGCGGCGCTTTGGTTGGTTTTGGCGCTCTCGACGGCGGGCGCGTTTGTTTGTCCGACGGCGGCTGGGTTTGTTTGCACGACGGCGGGCGCGTTTGTTTGGGCGACGACGTCCGGGCTGCCTGCGCTAGTGGTGCCGCTTGCATGGGCCTGTGCGCCGGCAGGGCTAGTTTTGGTGGCAGAAGCAGAGCCCTGCGCGCAGGCGCAGACAAAATCCAAAATGCCTGCCAAATCAGCGTTTTCCGGGGCAGCATTGTTAGCTACGGTGCGCACAAAACTTAGCTGAGGGGTATAGGGCTGGCCCCTAAAAACCTCGCTGCGCGGCGCCGTCGTGGTGGGGGAGAGCTCAAAGCGAGTCAGCCACCAACCCTGACGGTCGCGCCCCACCAAAACCTGGGGTACCACCAGCACCGAACTAGCCTGGGAAGTAGCGCTAAAAGTGATAGCTCCCAGCGCTAGTGGCCCACTGCCAGGGCGACGCACCTGGTCAACCCAACTGGCCTGCCCCACCTCATGGCGCCAAGCCTGACGCAGCTGCTCAATGCGCCTAGGCGGGTTATGGCAGGGAGTATCTGCGCTAGGGGAGGGGCCTGGCTGGGCAAAGTGGGTAGAGACGGCTGGCTCTGCGGACGCCGTCGAGACCGACTCTGCGGGCGCCGTCGAGACTGGCTCTGCGGGTGGGGCGCTTAAAGTGAGCAGGCGTCCCAAACCCACCAAGCCGTAACCCTCATGCAGCCAGCAGCTGACCGACGTCGGCGCATACAAAAAATCAGTCAAGCCAACGCCGGGGCTAACCGACAGCGGGGTAGAGGTGCAAAACAGCTGACCGCTCATGCGCTGGGCTTAACCGCCTGATGCAGCGCCACAATGCCGCCAGAGAGGTTCTTATAAGCCACCTGACGCCAACCGGCCTCAAGCAGCAGCTGCGCCAACTCCTCCTGGTTAGGCCAAGACAAAATCGACTCAGCCAAATAGTCGTAAGACTCAACGTTAGAAGAAAACACCCTGGCCGCCGGGGGCATTACGTGACCCAAAAACCACTTGTAGCTCTCACGCACCACCGGGGTAGTGGGGGTGGAAAACTCCGCAATCACAATCCTCCCCCCGGGTTTAGTAACCCTATACATTTGGCGTAAAGCCGCCAAAGTGTCGTTCACATTGCGCAGGCCGTAAGAGATAGTGACCACGTCAAAAGCGTCGTCGGCAAAAGGCAAAGCGGTGGCATCCCCAGCCACAAACTGCAGATCAGGGTAGCGGCGCTTGCCTTCTTGCATCATGCCAATGGAGAAGTCGCAGGCCACCACCTGGGCGCCGGTAAGGGCATAGTCGTTAGCGGAGGTGCCCGTGCCCGCAGCCAGGTCCAAAACCTTCATGCCCGGGCCCGCTCCCACGGCAGCGCGGGTAACTGCTCGCCAGGCGCGCACTTGGAAACCGCTCATGACGTCATTGGTTAAATCGTAGCGGCGGGCGACAGTGTCGAACATGCCCGCTACTTCGCGCGGGTCCTTATTTAGGCTGGCTCGTGACATGGTCTAATCATCTCAGGTTTTAGAGTTTATGAGCGCAGATTTAAGCAAGCTAAACCGCGCGTAATAAAGCATTTTACTTAGGTGTGACAATCCGTCGTAAAAACGAACTTTTGGCGTAATATTGGGAAAAGCTAGAGGTTAAACGCGTCGTGTGCGCAACCCCTGGCACCTAGCTACTACAGTTTAAAGGTCAATCTCTGTGCGTAAAAGGATGGTGTTCTCGCCGTGAATCCCTATGTCTCCTTACTGGTGATGGGGGCAGTTGCGCTACTTATCGCCATTGGTGGTCTGGCAATGTCTGCCATTATCAGCCCCAACCGGCGCAACTCCACCAAGGTGCGTAACTATGAGTGCGGTGTGGATCCAACTCCTGCCAACAACGCTCACGGGCGCTTCCCAGTCAAGTTCTACCTGGTAGGTATGACCTTCATCATTTTCGACATTGAGGTCGTGTTCCTCTACCCCTGGGCCAGCTCTTTCGCAAAGCTAGGTCTGTTCGGGCTGGTAGCAGCGCTTATTTTCATCGCCCTAATCACCGTTCCCTACGTCCTTGAATGGCGTCGTGGCGGCCTGGATTGGGACTGATAAGGGGATAAAGCATGAGCCAAGAAAACCAAGCCGGTAACCCCGGATTCCTGCTAACCAGCGTTGAGACCGTGGCCGGCCTAGCTCAGTCACGGTCGCTATGGCCTGTCACCATGGGTCTGGCCTGCTGCGCTATCGAAATGATGGCCACCGCCGGCCCCCGCTTCGACCTGGCCCGCTTCGGTTGGGAGGTGTTCCGCGCCTCGCCGCGTCACGCCGACGTAATGATCGTTTCCGGGCGTGTAAGCCACAAGATGGCTCCCATCGTGCGTAACGTCTACGACTCGATGCCTGAGCCCAAGTGGGTTATCTCCATGGGTGCCTGCGCCTCCACCGGCGGTATGTTCAACAACTACGCCGTAGTGCAGGGCGCCGACCACATTGTGCCGGTAGACATCTACCTGCCTGGCTGCCCCCCGCGCCCCGAAATGCTGATCAACGCCATGCTGGAGCTGACCAAGCAGATCTCTAAGCGCCCGCTGCTGGGCCACCGCAAGGAGATCGCCCGCGCCGTCGAGGCTGCCGCCCTGGCCGCCACCCCCACCCACGCACAGAAAGGCCTGCTGGCATGAGTGAAGAGCTAAGCCAGGCAACCGAGGCGCCCGTAGCCCAGATTGACGGCGTCGCCGTACGCCCGCAGCTAGCCCTGGAAGTTATCGGCAGCGAACACGGCCTATTTGGGGCCAAAGACGCCGGTGACACCACCGGTTTTGACGGCCTCAGCCAGGTAATCACCCTAGCCCCCGCAGCGGTGCGCCCCTACGGTGGCTGGTTCGACGCCGTCGTCGACGACCTAATCGAGGACCTACGTAAGGGCGGGCTGGAACCCTCCCAGGTAATCGAGAAGGTAGTTGTAGAAAACGGCGAGCTAACCATTTTTGTGGTACGCGAGCACCTGGTGGCCGTAATGCAGTACCTGCGTGACGACCCCGACCTGCGCTTTGAGCTGTGCATTGGGGTCTCGGGCGTTAACTACCCCGGCGACAAAGACCGCGAACTGCACGCCTGCTACCAGCTGATGAGCCTGACCCACGGCAGCCGTCAGCTGCGCATTGAGGTAGCTGTTCCCGACGCCGACCCGCACGTACCTTCAGTAGTTAGCGTTTACCCCGGTAACGACTGGCACGAGCGCGAAACCTGGGACCTGATGGGCATCGTTTTTGACGCGCATCCCGGCCTCACCCGCACGGCCATGCCCGATGACTGGGTAGGCCACCCCCAACGCAAGGATTACCCGCTAGGTGGTATCCCGGTCGAATACAAGGGCGCATCCACGCCCCCCGCTGACACTCGGAGGTCTTACCGCTGATGAGCATTCACGCAACCGGTGCAGCACTAGACTCTCTGGCCGCTGACGCTCCCCAGTTCCAAACCAACGGTGGCGACTGGGATGAAGTACTAGCCCAGATTGCTGCCCGCGATGAAGAAGAACGCATGCGCGATGACCGCATCGTGCTGAACATGGGTCCCGTCCACCCCTCCACCCACGGCGTGCTGCGCCTGGTACTAGAGGTGGAAGGTGAACATGTCACCGATGTGCGCGTAGGTACCGGATACCTACACACAGGTATCGAAAAGAACATGGAGTTCCGCACCTTTACCCAAGGCGCCACCTTCGTAACCCGTATGGATTACGTGGCCCCCTTCTTCCAGGAAGTGGCTTGGGCTCTGGCGGTGGAAAAGGCCCTGGGTATTACTGACCAGGTGCCCGAGAAGGCCTCGGTAGTGCGCGTGCTGCTCATGGAGCTAAACCGCATCGCCTCCCACCTGATCGCAGTGGGAACCGGTGGTAACGAGCTGGGTGGTACCACCTTGCTGACCATCGCCTTCCGTGGACGCGAAAACATTTTGCGCGCCTACGAAATGATCACCGGCCTGCGCATGAACCACGCCTTTGTGCGTCCCGGCGGCCTAGCCCAAGACATTCCCGCAGGCGCGGTAGAGTTCATCCGCTCCACCCTGCCCAACATCAAGCGCGACCTGGGCGAGCTGGAAAAGCTGTGCATGGGTAACCCGATTCTGCGCGGCCGTATGATCGGCGTCGGCGAGATCGACCTGGCCGGAGCCATGGCCCTGAGCCTAACCGGTCCCTGCCTGCGCGCCACCGGCTACCCGATGGACCTGCGTAAGAGCGTCCCCTACTGCGGGTATGAAACCTACGACTTTGACGTGCCGGTTTACGACCGCTCCGACTGCTTCAACCGTATGCGCGTGCGTATGGATGAATGCTTCCAGTCCCTCAAGATTGTCTCCCAGTGCCTTGAGCGCCTAGAGCAGCTAGAGGGCGAGCCCACCATGGTGGATGACCCGGCTATCGCTTGGCCGGCCCGCATGAGCCTAGCTGCCGACGGCCAGGGCCAGTCCCTAGAGCACGTGCGTGAAATCATGGGCACCTCCATGGAGTCCCTGATCCACCACTTCAAGCTGGTCACCCAGGGTTTCCACGTGCCCGCAGGGCAGGTTTACCAGACGGTTGAGCACGCTAAGGGTCTGCTGGGTGTGCACCTAGTTTCCGACGGCGGCACTCGCCCCTACCGCGTGCACTTCAGGGATCCTTCCTTCTCTAACCTGCAGTCCATGGCCATTATGGGAGAGGGCGGCATGCTTGCCGACATCGTTCCGACTCTGGCTTCCATCGACCCCGTACTAGGAGGTGTGGACCGCTGATGAGTTATGACGAAGCAACTTTGACGCGTCTACGTGAAGAAAGCGCCCAGATTATGGGGCGTTACCCCAGCGGGCATGAGCGTAGCGCGCTGATCCCGATGCTGCACCTAATTCAGAGCTATGACGGTTACGTCTCGCCTGACGGCATCCGTTTTTGCGCTGAAACTCTGAACCTAACCACCTCCGAGGTTAGCGCTGTAGCCACTTTCTACAGTCAGTTCCGCCGTCACCCCGGCGGCCAGTACCACGTGGGTGTATGCACCAACGCACTGTGTGCAGTTATGGGTGGAGACGCGGTTTGGGACGCGGTTAGCGAGCACCTGGGCATCGGTAACGACGGCGTCACTGAAGACGGCAGCATTTCGCTAGAACGCATCGAATGCAATGCGGCCTGCGACTATGCGCCGGTAGTGATGGTCAACTGGGAGTTTTTCGACAACCAGACCCCCGCCAAGGCCATTGATCTGGTGGACAAGCTGCGTCAAGGCAAGCCGGTAGGCCCCACCCGTGGCCCCAAGCAGGTGCCCACTTTCAAGCAAAACGAGCACCTACTAGCTGGTTTTGAAGACGGCCTGGTAGATGAGGGCATCAGCGCTGGCGCCCCCAGCCTGCTAGGACAGACAATCGCCCAGGAAAAGGGCTGGAGCGCACCGAAGGAGGAAACCAAGTGAGTGACACTGCAGTGGCACAGCCCGCTTACAGTGCGCCAGGGACGCTAACGCCCATCTTGACCTCCATGTGGGGTGTGGACCGCTCTTGGACCCTGGACGTTTACCGTCGTCACGGCGGCTATGAGGGCCTAGCTAAGGCCAAGAAAATGCAGGCCAGCGAAATCGTTGAGCTGGTTAAGGCTTCCGGCCTGCGCGGCCGTGGTGGTGCAGGCTTCCCCACCGGTCTGAAGTGGTCATTCCTGCCCGCCCCTGACGGCAAACCGCGTTACCTGGTAGTTAACGCTGACGAGTCTGAGCCGGGCACCTGCAAGGACATCCCCACCATTATGGGTAACCCGCACGCCCTGATTGAGGGTGTGGCCATCACTTCGCGCGCTATCGGTTGCGACCACGCTTTCGTATACCTGCGCGGTGAGGTTAGCCAGGTTTACCGCCGCCTGCTGGCTGCGGCCCGTGAGGCTATGGAATCTGGCTTGCTAGACACCGGTTTTGGCCTGGATGGCAAGCAGCCGCTAACCATTACTGCCCACGCCGGCGCCGGCGCCTACATCTGTGGTGAAGAAACCGCGCTGCTGGACTCGCTAGAAGGCCGCCGTGGTCACCCGCGTCTCAAGCCGCCTTTCCCGGCTGTGGCCGGTCTGTACGCCCGTCCCACCGTTATCAACAACGTTGAGACCATCTCCCAGGTGCCTGGGATTTTGCGTGAAAGCGCCGCCTGGTACTCCGCCATGGGTACTGAAAAGTCCAAGGGTCACGGTATTTTCTCCGTCTCTGGGCACGTGCGTAACCCCGGCCAGTTTGAGGCTCCTTTCGGCATCACCATGCGCGAGCTGATCGACATGTGCGGCGGTATCCGCGACGGTCACCAGCTCAAGTTCTGGGTGCCCGGTGGTTCCTCCACCCCCATCTTCACTGAAGATGAGCTCGATGTTCCCCTGGACTACGAGTCTGTAGGTGCCGCCGGCTCTATGCTGGGTACCCGCGCGCTACAGGTATTTGATGAGACTGTTTCGGTTGTGCGCGTAGTGACTCGCTGGACCGAGTTCTACCAGCACGAATCTTGCGGTAAGTGCACGCCTTGTCGTGAAGGTACCTACTGGATGCGCCAAATCATGCTGCGCCTAGAGGCCGGTAAGGGCCTGCCTGGTGACGTGGAAAAGCTGGAGTCGATTGCCTCCAATATCGCTGGGCGCTCCTTCTGTGCGCTAGGTGACGCTGCCGCCACCCCGGTGCTAAGCGGCATCAAGCGTTTCCGCTCCGAGTTCGAGGCTGGTTACACCACCCCGGCTTGTGAGCTCTTCCCCTACGCAGCCAGTGCAATCACGGAAAGCGGACGGTGACTTCTATGACCGACCTGGTAAACATCAAGATCGACGGCGCCACGGTAGCCGTGCCTAAGGGTACGTTGCTCATCCGCGCCGCCGAACAGGTGGGCGTGCGCATCCCGCGTTTTTGCGACCACCCGCTGCTAAAGCCCTCAGCTAACTGCCGCCAGTGCCTGGTGGAAGTAGCTATGCCCGGGCGTGACGGCGTCGTACGTAAGATGCCCAAGCCCCAGCCCTCCTGCGCCATGACCGCCATGGAAGGCATGGAGATCGAAACCCAGGCAACCAGCGAGGTAGCTGCCAAGGCCCAGAACGGGACCATGGAGTTCCTGCTGATCAACCACCCGCTAGACTGCCCGGTCTGCGATAAGGGTGGCGAATGCCCGCTACAGAACCAAGCGCTTAAGCTCATGGAACAGGGCGGCCAGTCCGTCACCCGCTTCACCGACGTCAAGCGCACCTTCCCCAAGCCGCTGCGTCTAACCAGCCAGATCCTGCTAGACCGTGACCGCTGCATCCTGTGCCAGCGTTGCGTACGTTTCGCAGACCAGATCGCTGGCGACCGCTTCATTGCCCTGCAAGGACGCGGTGGCGGTCACCCCGCCGGCGAGCACTCGGGGATGTACGGCGAGCAGATCGGCCGCTTTGACGCCACCGCCCTGGACTTCCACGAGCCCGGCGACTACGCGGGCACGCAGGACATTCGCGGCGAGCACCACCTGATTCCCGACCCCACCCTGGCCGGCCCCGGTGGTCAAAGCGGCGTGCAGGACGGTCTAACCGCCGGCGCTGAGGTAGGCAACCAGGATGTAAGCGGACGTCCCTTCGCCTCCTACTTCTCTGGCAACATCATCCAGATCTGCCCCGTAGGTGCCCTCACCAGCGCCAAGTACCGTTTCCGGGCCCGCCCCATGGACCTGGTTTCCACCGACTCAGTAACCGAGCACGACGCCTCCGGCTCCGCCATCCGCGTGGACATGCGTCGCGGTGTGGTGCTGCGCCGCATGGCCGGCAACGACCCCGAGGTCAACGAAGAGTGGATCACCGACAAGGACCGCTTCGCCTTCCCGTGGGCCAGCGCTCCGGACCGCCTGACCACCCCGCTGGTACGTGAAGCTGACGGCACCCTGGTTCCCACCAGCTGGCCTGACGCTCTCGACGTCGCCGCACGCGGCCTAGCTAAGGCCATCGCCGCTGGTGGCGTGGGTTTCCTACCAGGCGCCCGACTGACGCTAGAGGACGCTTGGGCCTGGTCTCGCTTTGCCCGCACCGTGGCCCACACTAACGACATCGACCAGCGAGTACGTCCCGCCGGCGCTGAGGATGAAGCTTTCATCGCCGCTAACGTGGCTGGTCGCGGCCTTGGCCGCGTCACCTACACCAGCCTGGAAAGCGCCGGCACGGTGCTGCTGGTGGCCCTAGAGCCCGAGGATGAGTGTGGTTCGCTGTTCCTGCGCCTACACAAGGCCGTGAACAACCGTGGCCTCAAGGTGCACACCGTGGCTCCGATTAAGAGCGCCGGTTCGGTAAAGCTACGTGCCAACATCATCAGTGCCACCCCCGGTAGCGAGGTTGCCGCTGTTAAGGCCCTGCCCGCCGAGCTAACCGAGGCCCTTAGCGCTGAGGGTGCCACCATCCTGGTGGGTGAACGCGCCGCCGAGGTGCCCGGCCTGCTCAGCGCCGTCGACGCTTTGGCTAAGAGCACTGGTGCCCGCCTGGCTTGGGTGCCGCGCCGTGCCGGTGAACGCGGTGGTATCGAGGCTGGTACCCTGCCGGGCCTGCTGCCTGGTGGTCGCCTAGTTTCCGACGACGCCGCCCGTGCCCAGGTTGAGCAGCTATGGGGCGCCCTGCCCAGCGCTGCCGGCCGCGACACTGAGGCCATCCTTAACTCGGTGCTCAGCGCCGAGGGTCTGGACGCCCTGGTAGCTGGTGGCGTTGACCTGCGCGACTTTAGCGACCCGGGACTGGCCCGCACTGCCATGAGCGAAGCTGGCTTCCTGGTACAGCTAGAGGTGCGCCGCTCAGAAATCAGCGAGCATGCTGACGTGGTCTTCCCCGTGGCCCCGCCCGTGGAAAAGAACGGCACCTTCGTTAACTGGGAAGGCCGCGTACGTCCCTTCGGTCAGGCCCACGTTTCACGTGCCCGCACCGACCGTCAGGTACTGGCCATGCTGGCTGCAGAAATGGGATCTGACCTGCACGTAAATGACCTAGCTGAGCTACACCGTGAGCTAGCCGGCCTGGGTATTAGCGCAACGCACCCTAACATGCAGCCCACCAGCGCCGTCGCCACTAGCAAACTGGCCCCCGGGCAGGCTTACCTGGCCACCCACAAGCCCATGCTTGACGGCGGGCGCCTACAGGACTTCGAAGAGCACCTGGCCGCCACCGCGCGCCGCCCGGTGGTCTACGTGGCCCGCGAACTGGCCAAGGCTAATGGCATCCACTCCGGCAGCCAGCTGCAAGTCAGCACGCAAACCGGCTCGATCACTTTGCCGGCGGTAATCGCGCCGCTAGCACCCAACACTGTTTGGCTTCCCGAATGCTCGGCCGGTTCCACCGTGCGTCAGAGCCTAGGCGGCGGCCAAGGTCTTATCGTTAATCTCTCGGAGGTGAAGTAAATGCACGCCGTCGTTATGACGCTGCCAACCGCAGCCGGGGTAACTGCGGACTTTTCTGACACCCCCTGGTGGATTACGCTGATCAAAGCCGTATTCCTAGCGGTATTTTTGATCCTGTCCGTGATTATGGCGCTGTGGGTTGAACGTCGCGGCCTGGGCCGTATGCAGACCCGTCTAGGGCCTAACGTTAACGGCCCGCTAGGTCTGCTCCAGGCTGTTGCCGACGCAGGCAAGCTGATCATGAAGGAAGACTTCTGGCTCAAGGGCGCTGAGAAGTTCATCTACCTGCTGGCCCCCACCATCGCCGCCTTCTGTGCCTTCATGGTTTACGCGGTGATCCCCTTTGGGCCTTCGGTGAGCTTCTTTGGTCACCACACCCCGCTGCAGCTAACTGACTTCCCGGTTTCGGTGCTCTACATCCTGGCTATCACCGCCTTTGGTGTGTACGGCATTGTGCTGGGTGGTTGGTCCGCCCACTCCACCTACCCGCTGTTTGGTGCAGTGCGTAGCGCCGCCCAGGTGATCAGCTACGAGCTGGCCATGGGTCTGTCCATTGTGACCGTGTTCCTGGTTTCGGGCTCCATGTCCACCTCCGGGATTGTGGCCGCACAGACCAACCTGTGGTGGTGTGTGGGCTTGCTGCCCAGCTTCCTGATCTACGTCATCTCCATGATTGGTGAAGTTAACCGTCTGCCCTTCGACCTTCCTGAAGCTGAAGGCGAGCTGGTGGCTGGACACATGGTGGAGTACTCCTCCATGAAGTTCGCCTGGTTCTTCCTGGCCGAATACATCAACATGTTCAACGTTTCCGCCGTGTGCACCACCTTGTTCCTAGGTGGCTGGAGCGCCGGCCCGCTAACCCTGATTTGGGAAGGCGCCGACTCTGGCTGGTGGCCGGTGCTGTGGTTCGTAACCAAGGTGTGGGCCTGCATGTTCTTCATGATTTGGACCCGTGGTACTTTGGTGCGTTTCCGCTACGACCAGTTCATGCGTTTTGGTTGGAAGTTCCTGATTCCGGTGGCTCTAGCCTGGTTTGTGCTGGTAGCCATTGTGCAGGGCCTGCGCGCCTTCACCGACATGGACGCACAGCAGCTGCTGCTGGGTCTAAGCGTGATCTGTGTGGTGACCATGGTGGTGCTGTTCTTCTGGCCTGAATCTAAGTCCGACAAGGAAGAGCCTGAAAGCGACAAGTTTGACGCTTTCGCCGGTGGTTACCCGGTCCCGCCGCTGCCCGGGCAGGAACTACCTGCCTCTACCCGCCACGCGGTGCCCGCCAAGTCTGCCAAGGAGGTTGAAAAGTGAGTAAAAAAGAAATTGATGCCTCCAACCACGACCAGTGGCTGCGTGACGAGCCCTCGGCGCTAGCTAAGCTGCTCTCGCCCCTGGCCGGCTATGGGGTAACTATTTCCTCCATGTTCCGTCCGGTGGAAACTGAGCCTTACCCCTTTGAAAAGCCTCGGGTTATGCCTCGCTTCCACGGCCGCCACCAGCTCAACCGTTACGACGACGGGCTGGAAAAGTGCATTGGTTGTGAACTGTGTGCTTGGGCTTGCCCGGCTGACGCTATCTACGTTGAGGCCGCCCCCAACACCCCCGAAGCCCAGTACTCTCCCGGTGAGCGTTACGGGCGCGTCTACCAGATCAACTACCTGCGTTGCATTTTGTGCGGTTACTGCATTGAGGCTTGTCCTACCCGCGCGCTAACCATGACTCACGAAATCGATGAGCTGGTAGGCGACGGTCGTGAAGGCCTGATCTATGAAAAGCAAAACCTGCTAGCTCCCTTGCCTGAAGGCGCCCTAGCTGCCCCGCACCCGATGGCGCAGGGCTGTGAAGACGGTGACTACTACCGTGGCGAGGTTAGCGGCCCCACCCAGAACCAGGTGGATTGGGTACGTGCCAACCGTCCCGATGACCCCAGCCTGGCCACCGCGAAAGTCGTAAACCAGAAGGAGGCTGTGCGCTAATGGCAACTTCACTAGCCACCGCCCTTTTACCCGCCCCGCAACTGGGCTTGGGTGAAAGCATCCTGTTTGGGGTAGTCGCCGTCATTGCAGTGGTGTGCGCCCTGGGCGTGCTCACCGCTAAGCGTGCGGTCTACGCGGCCGTAAACATGATCATGATCATGATCTGTTTGGCCACCCTTTACATTGCTAACTCTGCCCCCTTCCTGGGAGCGGTGCAGATCGTGGTCTACACCGGTGCGGTCATGATGCTTGTGCTATTCGTGATCATGCTGGTGGGTGTGGCCGCAGACGAGTCCATTGCCGACACTGTCAGTGGACACAAGCTCCTCTCCAGCCTGATGGGCTTGGGTTTGGTAGTCACCCTGGTGACGGCGCTAATGCGTTCGCAGCTGGTGGGGCCGGCCAAGTTCTCAGCTGAAATTGCTGACGACTCCATTGGTTCTCTAGCCAAGGTGCTGTTCAACGACTACTCCACAGTTATGGAGCTAACCGGTCTGCTGCTAATCACCGCAGCCCTAGGCGCGCTGACCCTAACCCACCGCGAAAGCGCCACTAAGCGTCGCGGCCAGGCTCAGGTTGCTAAGGACAAGCTTGAGGCCTACGCCAAGCGCGGCGAGCACCCGGGCCAAAAGCCCTTCTCCGGTGTATACGCCACCACCAACAGCGCCGCCGCTCCGGCGGTGGACGCTTCCGGCAAGCTGCTTGACGAGTCGGTTTCGCGCGTACTGCGTATTCGTGGCCAGATGCTAAACACTGGAGCCCTGGTGCCTAAGGCCAGCGCACCCTTCCCGGTAGAAACCAAGGCACAGGTTGAAAACGCAGTGCATGGTCACTCCGGCATGGACGCCATGAACGGCGCCCCGGCCCCGCAGGTGAGCCAGCCTCTGGCCGCTGAAGCCGAAACTAGCGCTGACGCTGCTAAGGAGGAAAAGTGAGCCTAAGCGTTTACGTAGTCCTGGCCGTGGTGCTCTTTAGCATTGGTGCGCTCACCGTGCTGCTGCGCCGCGACGTGATTATTGAACTAATGGGGGTGGAGCTGATGCTTAACTCAGCTAACCTCGCCCTGGTTACCTTCTCACGTCTGCACGGCAACCTTGATGGCCAGGTTTTCGCCTTCTTCGTGATGGTGGTTGCCGCAGCTGAAGTTGTGGTGGGGCTATCGATTATTGTGTCCATCTTTAAGACCCGCAGGAGCGCATCTGTTGATGACGTTGACCTGCTCAAGCACTGAGAGGAAAACCGGTGAACTTTACTCCTCTCGCAGTACAAGCCTCTAGCCAGGGTGCACTAGCGGTGCCCGCTACTGGTTTGCTCGCTTACGCCTGGCTGCTAGTTGCCGTCCCGGCCGCTAGCGCCGCCCTGTTGCTGCTGCTGGGACGCCGCAGCGACAAGTGGGGCCACTGGCTGGCTCTGGCCGCAGCTGGTTTTGACGCCTGCTTTGGGCTAACCCTGATCTGGAAGCTACTAAGCCTTCCGGCTTCCCAGCGCGTAACCGACCACCACCTGTGGCGTTGGTTCAGCGCCGGCAAGTGGGAGCTAGACCTGGGTATCCGGGTTGACCCGCTGTCGCTGACCTTTGTTGGGCTAGTTACCTTCGTGGGTTTCCTAATCCACGTTTACTCTGTGGCCTACATGTCCCACGACCGCGACCGTCGTCGTTTCTTCGCCTACCTGAACCTGTTCGTGGCAGCCATGCTCACCCTGGTTCTGGGTGACAGCTACCTGGCCCTGTTCGTGGGTTGGGAAGGCGTGGGCCTGGCTTCCTACCTGCTAATTGGTTTCTGGAACACTGCCGACGCCGACGCTCCCGACGCCGTCAAGGCCACTAGCGCCAAGAACGCCGTCGCCGCCAAGAAGGCCTTCGTAATGAACCGTGTCGGTGACATGGGTCTGCTGGCCGCCATGATGGCCATGATGAGCGTGGTGGGTTCGGTTGACTTCGACGCCGTCCTGCCCGCCGCCACTACAGGTGCCGTATCCACCGGCTGGCTGACCGTTATCGGCCTGTTCCTGCTGGTGGCTGCCTGTGGTAAGTCTGCACAGTTCCCCTTGCAGGCCTGGCTGGGTGACGCCATGGCTGGCCCCACCCCGGTGTCGGCCCTGATCCACGCGGCCACCATGGTTACCGCCGGTGTGTACCTAATGGTGCGCTCGGGCGCTATCTACCAGGGTGCCCCTGACGCCCAGCTGGCCGTGGCCATCATTGGTGCCATTACGCTGCTGTTCGGTGCCATTGTGGGTTGCGCCAAGGACGACATGAAGAAGGTACTGGCCGCCTCCACCATGAGCCAGATTGGTTACATGATGCTGGGCGCGGGCCTAGGCCCCATCGGCTACGCCTTCGCTATCTTCCACCTGCTCACCCACGGCTTCTTCAAGGCCCAGCTGTTCCTGGGTGCCGGTAGCGTCATGCACGCCATGAGCGACCAGGTAAACATGCGTCGCTTTGGTAACCTGCGCACCGCCATGAAGATCACCTGGATCACCATGGGTATCGGCTGGATCGCCATCCTTGGTTTGCCGCCTTTCTCCGGCTTCTTCTCCAAGGACAAGATCATTGAGGCCGCTTTTGTGGGTGAAGGTGTGCGCCCGTGGATCCTGGGTTCCATTGCCCTGATTGGCGCCGGAATTACCGCTTTCTACATGTCGCGTCTGTTCTTCATGATTTTCCACGGCAAGGCCCGCTGGACTACTGAAGCTGACCTGGAAGGCCCGGTCCACCCGCACGAGTCCAGCCCCTGGATGACCGTCCCCATGATCATCTTGTCGGTGTTCTCGGTGGGGCTAGGTGGCGCGCTCAGCTACGGTGACGCCTTCACTAACTGGCTCACCCCGGTAGTTGGCCACCACGAGCACGGCGAGCCGGTTTTGGCTATTCCGGTGATCATGGCTGCCACCTTGACCCTGGTAGTGGCCGGTGTGGCTCTGGCTTGGGTGATGTATGTGCGTCGCCCGGTAGCCACTGTGGTTCAGCCTTCCAACGTTCTGGTTGAAGCTGCACGTCACGACCTATACCAAGACAACCTCAATGAGGCTGTGGCCATGCGCCCGGGTAAGGCCCTGGCTGATGGTGCTGACCGCTCTGACCGTTACGTCATCGACGGCGTCATTGCCGCCCTGGTGGCCACGGTTAAGGGCTCTGGTAAGGCAGTTACTGCTGCTCAAAACGGTTATGCACGTTCCTACGCCGCTTACATGCTGGTGGGGGTTGTCGCCTTGTTGATCGCCCTCGTCGCCGCCCAAATTTGACGGGAAGATGTAAATGTACACGTCAGTAATTAACGCTTCATTCCCGGTGCTTTCCATCGCGGCGGCAGTGCCCATGCTGGGTGCGCTCCTACTGTGGTTAGTGCCTGCAACCCGCCGCCAGGCTAAGCTCCTGGGCATGGTGTTCTCGCTGGTAACCCTAGGTTTAGCTGGTCACATGCTGGCCAACTATGACTACTCGGCTACCGACAAGCTACAGTTCGCCCAGTCCGGCAGCTGGATCCCCATGTTCGGGGTGAGCTGGTCGCTGGCGCTGAGCCCGATCTCGCTGGCCATGGTGGTGCTAGCCCTGGCCCTGGTGCCGCTGGTGCTTATCGCCGCTCGCTCTGACGTAAGTCAGGAGCAGCTGGGCGGTTTCACTGGACACGTACTGGCTCTGGAATCGTTCATTGTGGTGATTTTCAGTGCCCAGGACCTATTCGTCTTCTACCTGGCTTTCGAAGCCATGCTGATCCCGGTCTACTTCCTGATCGGTAACTACGGCGGCCCCCAGCGTCGTCGTGCAGCTATGAAGTTCCTGCTTTACTCGCTGGCCGGGGGACTGGTCATGCTGGTGGCGGTATCTATTGTGGGTGTGCACGCCTATGGCAACCCCGAGGGCTTCACCTTCACCCAGATGGCTGCCACCTATAAGGAGCTAGGCCAGAGTGAACGCACCATCATGTTCATCTGCCTGCTGGTGCCGTTCATCATCAAGGCCCCCATGGTGCCGCTGCACACTTGGCTGCCTGACACCGCCGAGCAGGCCACCCCGGGCACCTCCGTGCTGCTGATTGGCGTGCTGGACAAGATCGGTACCTACGGCATGATCGTGATGTGCGTACCGTTGCTGACCAGCGACATGCACTGGGTCTCGCTGACCATGATGAGCCTGGCGATTGTGGCCATTATTTACGGCGGTTTGGCTGCCATTGTGCAAGACCACCTGTACCGCCTGATTTCCTACACTTCGGTAAGCCACTTCGGTTTCATGGTGCTGGGTATCTTCGGTGGCTCGATTGCTGGTGCCAGTGGCGCCATGGTTTACATGGTGGCTCACGGCCTGTCGATCGCGGGCCTGTACCTGATCTCTGGCTTCCTGGTGCGTCGCACCGGCACCGCACGCCTGTCCGAGATGGGCGGTATTGCCCGCGTCAGCCCGGTTATTGCCGGTACCTTCCTGTTTAGCGCCCTGGCTTCAATTGCCCTGCCGGGCCTGAGCGGGTTTGTGCCTGAGTGGCTGGTGCTCACCGGCACCTTCTCAGTCTCGACGGCGGCCGGCCTGTTCGCCCTGCTGGGTGTGGTTATTGCGGCTCTGTACGCGCTGTGGCCCTACCAGAAGGTGTTTACCGGTGCGCCCAAGGAAAAGTACGTGGGTATCGGTGACCTGAACAAGAGTGAAAAGCTGCTGGTTACCCCGCTGCTGATCGCCATGCTGGCGCTGGGTCTATTTACTGCGCCGCTAACTAACTTGCTAGCCAAACAAGCCGAGCTGATCAGTGCCTACACCGGCCAGCCCGAGCAGGTTTCGGTAGTCCTGTCCCAGGGAGGGGAAGCCAAGTGAACGAAACTGCTGCTACCGCAGCCCAATTTAACTGGGCTGCCTTGGCCCCCGCACTAGCGGTGGCGTTAACCGCAGTCCTCGGGGTGCTGGTTGAAGCCCTAGTGCCGCGCGTTTGGCGCCCCACCACTCAGCGAGTACTGGCTGTGGCCGGTGTCGCGGTGGCGATTGTGTTGGCCACGGTGCGTTGGCTAGACACCCTCACCCCCACCAAAGAGGTAGTTAACCAGGTAAACGTGGGCCAGCTTGACTTAAGCTCAGTGGCTTACGGGTCTATCGCCCCGGGCTTGGTGGAGGACCGCTTCTCGCAGGCAGCCTCCCTGATTTTGCTGGTGATTGGCCTGCTCAGCGTGTTCTTGCTGGCTGATCGCACTAGTGCCCGCGACGGCGCTATTGCCGCCCAGGCCGCTGACCGTCCCGGTAGCGCTGAGGAAGCCCAGTCCCTGCACTTGGGTTGGCAGACCACCGAGGTTTACCCGCTGACTCTGCTGAGCCTAAGCGGCATGATGCTGTTTGCTAACGTAAACAACCTGGCGGCACTGTTTGTGGTGCTGGAGATTATCTCCCTGCCCCTGTACGTACTTAGCGCCACCGCCCGCCACCGTCGCCTGCTCAGCCAGGAAGCGGCCCTGAAGTACTTCATCTTGGGTGCCTTTGCCTCCGGTTTCCTACTGTTTGGTTCCGCGCTGATTTACGGTGTTTACGGTGTGCTGGACTACAGCCTGCTAGCTAAGGGCATGACCCGCTGGGCTCAGCTGGGCGCACCTGGCCTGCTGGTGCCGGTGGGCGTGATCTTGATTGTGGTTGGTTTGCTGTTCAAGATTGCGGCAGTGCCCTTCCACTCTTGGAGCCCGGACGTATACCAGGGTGCCCCCACCCCGGTTACTGCCTTCATGGCTAGCGGGGTTAAGGCTGCTGCCTTCTTCGCCCTGTGCCGTTTCGCCTTCACTGCTGGGCTGTACCCGCTGTTCTCTAAGGCGGCCACCAGCCAGGTGCTGTACTGGTCGCTGTGGGTAATCGCGATTGCCACCATGCTGGTAGGTACCGTCGGTGGTGTACTGCAAAAAGACATCAAGCGCATGTTGGCCTACTCGGCTATCTCGCACGCCGGCTTCATGCTGATCGCCATTATTGGGGCCCAGGCGGTTTCACTGACCGCGATCGCCCTGTACTCGCTGGTTTACGGCCTGGCTACCATCGCCGCTTTCGGTGTGGTCAGCCTGGTGCGCCGTAGCCACAACGGCATCAGCGCTGAAGCTAACGAGATTGCTAGCTACGCCGGTTTGGGTAAGACCAACCCGATGCTGGCTGCCGCTATGGCCCTGGCACTGCTGTCCTTCGCCGGTATCCCGCTGACCGCCGGTTTTGTGGGTAAGTTCCAGCTGTTTGTCACCGCCGCCTCGGGTAACACCCTGTGGCTGGTTGTGGCCGCAGTGGTGTGCTCGGCGATCACCGCCTTCTACTATGTGCGAGTTATCTCCAACATGTTCTTCCGTAAGCCCGCCCAGGGCGTGGAGGTTGTAGTTAGCGACGGATTCGCCCTGGTAGCTATCTTCGCGGCAGTGGTTGGCACCATCTTCCTAGGCGTATACCCGCAGCCGGTTATGCACTGGCTTAGTCAGGTAGCCGTTATGCTGGTTCCGTGAGTAGCGCATTGCAGTTAGACGTTCCAGAGCTAGAGGAAATTATTGTTCCTCAGCTTGATGAGGTAGAGGCGCGGCTGATGGAGGTAGTCTCCAACGCCGACGAGACCATCAACCCGCCCACCTCACACCTAGCTGCCGCTGGTGGTAAGCGGCTGCGTCCCATGCTGGTGCTGCTTACAGCCCAGTTAGGTGACGCCGCCGCAGCCTGCTCACAGCAGGTGCATGATGCGGCCGTGGCTGTGGAACTAACCCATATCGCCACCTTGTACCACGACGACGTCATGGACGATGCCCCCAAGCGTCGCGGGGCGCCGTCGGCACAGATGGTGTGGGGTAACTCAGCCGCGATCCTAACCGGCGACATTCTGGTGGCGCGCGCCTCTCAGATGGTGGCCGCGTTGGGGCCCGATGCGGTGCTGGCACACGCGCGCACTTTCGAGCGCCTCTGCACCGGCCAGCTGCATGAGACCCTGCCGCGCCCTGAGGGCGTGGACCCGGTAGATCACTACATTCAGGTGCTAGCTGATAAGACCGGCTCGCTAATTGCCCTGTGTGGGCTTTATGGCACCATGCTTACCGGCGCGGGCGCCAAGGCTCAGCAGATTGTGGAGCTTTACGGTGAAAAGATCGGGGTGGCTTTCCAGCTTGCCGACGACGTCATCGATATTTGCTCCGACTCAGAAACCACTGGTAAAACCCCCGGCACTGACCTGCTGGAAGGGGTAGACACCATGCCGGTGCTGCTGCTGCGTCAGCGTTTGGCTTCCGGTGAGCTCGACAGCGCCGGCCAGGCCATTTTGTCGCTGCTGTCTACCGGTAACTTGCAGCGCCAGCAGGTGCTTAGCGATGTGGTGCAGCGTCTACGCAACCACCCGGTTACCGCCGAGACCCGCGCTATGGCTGGGGCTTGGTGTGATGAGGCGGTAGCAGCCCTAGCTGATTTGGACGACGCCGTCGTCGAAGCTACCCGCACCCGCCTGGAAACTGAGGGCTTAAGCGAGGCTGAAGTGACCCAGGGAGTTGAAAGCGCCCGTAGCCGCGCCCAGCTGGTACGCAGAGGCCTAGAGGACTTCGCCCACCTACTGGTGGATCGCGCCGCCTGAAATACTTTGGTGTTTTAACACTTAGCACAACGGCTCACTAAAGGGCCGCGTTGACCACAAAACTACCCTCGCCAGCGGCGGGGGTAGTTTTCTTGGGGTAGCCTTAGAAGCGCTTGCTGAGGGCTGCCAGTGCGCTAACCGTAAAGCTCGCCCCTACTTCCTAATCTCCGTTTATTCTTGAGGAAAATCGTGACCGCTCTAAACGTTGCAGTGATTGGTGCTGGCCCGGCCGGCATCTATGCCTCGGACATCCTGTCGAAGTCAGGTTTGGACGTTAACATTGACCTGTTCGAGCGCCTGCCTGCACCCTACGGGCTGGTACGTTACGGCGTGGCCCCCGACCACCCGCGTATCAAGCAGATCATTGTGGCGCTATACAAGATTTTGCAGCGCGGCGACATTCGCCTGATCGGTAACGTGGAAGTTGGCCGCGACGTGAGCGTAGCTGAGCTGCACGAACACTATGACGCCATTATTTTCTCCACCGGCGCTGACACTGACGCACCCCTAAACATTCCCGGCGCTGACGCCCCTGAATGCTATGGCGGCGCTGACTTTGTTTCCTGGTACGACGGTCACCCGGACCACCCGCGCACCTGGCCGCTAGAGGCTAAGGAAGTAGCCGTGCTGGGTGTGGGTAACGTGGGCCTAGACATTTCCCGCGTGCTAGCTAAGCATGCTGAGGACCTGATGGTCACCGAAATCCCTGAGAACGTGGCCGAAATTCTTAAAACCAACCCCTGCACTGACGTGCACGTCTTTGGTCGCCGTGGCCCGGCCCAGGTTAAGTTCACCCCCCTGGAGCTGCGCGAGCTAGGTAAGCAGCGTGACGTGGATGTGCTGGTGGATGAGGCTGACTTTGAGTACGACGCCGGCAGTGAGGCTGCGCTCAAGTCCTCCAACCAGCAGCGTCAGGTAGTTAAGGCGCTTGAGGGCTACGCCATGCAGGAGCCTGAGGATCTAACCGCCTCACACCGCATTCATATTCACCTGTTCCAGTCTCCCGCCGAGGTGCTTACCGACGACGCTGGTCACGTGGTGGGGCTGCGCACTGAGCGCACCCGTCTAACCGGTGACGGCACGGTGGAAGGCACCGGCGTGTTCACCGACTGGCCGGTGCAGGCTGTTTACCGCGCCATTGGTTACGCCTCCAGCCCGATTGAGGGTATGCCTTTTGACTCTAAGCGCCACGTGATTCCTAACGAGGGTGGCCGTGTATTGGGCGAAGACGGCAAGCCGCTGACCGGCATGTACGCCACCGGCTGGATTCGCCGTGGCCCGATTGGTTTGATTGGCTCCACCAAGTCTGACGCCCAGGAAACCATCACTAACCTGGTGGCTGACGCTAACGCTGGGCTGCTGCACGCCACTACCGACGCCGTGGGGCATGACGCCATGATTGCGCTACTTTCTAGCCGTGACATCCCCTTCACCACCTGGGAGGGATGGGAGCTGCTAGACGCCTACGAGCGTCAGCTAGGTGAGGACTTTGGCGAGCTGCCTAACGGCAAGACCCGTGAGCGCGTCAAGGTAGTTAACCGCCACGCCATGGCCGACATTTCGCGCGGCAAGCAGGCTCCGCAAGACCTAATCGGTCAACCTGACACCGACCGCGTGCCCGAGCGCGTAGCCCACCGCCTACCGGCTCAGGACTGACTCTGCCTGGCACGGGCCGGGCCCGGCGCTAGCCTAGAGGAGCTAAAAACAACGCATAACGGCGTTGTTTAGGCGCGGGCGCTAGCCCAGAGCAATAGTGACCAAACGTGCAGGCCGCAGCTTAGCTGCGGCCTGCACGCCTGTTTAGCCTGGTTTAACGCATTAAAACCTGGTTTGGCTGGTTAACGCTGGTTTAGCGGTTTAGTCTGGTTTAGTGGGTTAACCTGGTTTAACGCTTTAGCGTTGGTTTAATGCGAATCGTCTAAATCAGGATTAGTTAATTCAGGGGCACTAAAACTCCTGATTTGGGCCGCCTCACTGGCAATTGGACTAGGGCTAGTGAGCGTGTTGCCAAGGTTTTCTAGGCCCTTGGCAGTGCTTAACAGGTTCTTCTCAATTGAATTCACTGTCTTGTTATAGGTTTGCACGCTGCGGCGCAGGCTAGCGCCTAAATCATCCATATAGCGGGCCACAGTACCTAGGCGCTTATACAAGGTGGAGCCGATAGCCAGTAGCTGGCGGGCGTCGTCGTTAATGGCGTTTTGCATCCAGGCATCAGCAACCGTACGGGCCACCGCCAACAGCGAGATGGGGGTGGTTAGCAGCACCCCGTTAGCCAGGGCGTATTCAAGCAGGCTGGCATCCACCTCCAAGGCGGCGCTGAGTACCGCCTCAGAGGGGATAAACATGATGGTGAACTGGGGGCCCTGGCCTAGCTGCTCGGGGTAGTTACGGCGGATGAGCTCATTAATGTGTGAACGTACCGCAGCAGCGTGATCGGACAGGTAAGAGTTAGCTGCGTCCTGATCGCCTTTAGCGCTCGCATCAGCGCCGCGCAGGAAGGCATCCAGAGGGGCCTTAGCGTCAATGGCCAGGAATTCCCCACCGGGCAGCAAGATCGTGGCGTCTGGGCGCGCAGAGCCGTTAGTGGGGGAGGGGGCCGCATTTAGAGAGCCAACGCGGTTTTGTTTGCGTAAAGTGGATACGCTTTTTTGCAGCTCAAAGTCGATGTGCTCGCTCATCCCGCCCAGCTCCAAGACCCGGCGCAGCTCCATCTCACCCCACATGCCGCGCGCTGAACGTGAACGCAGCGCCGATTCCAGGGAGGCGGTGGAGGCCCGCAGGCGCTCCTGGGCAGCGTCTGAAGCCCGCAGGCGCTCAGCAATTATCGCGTTTTGTTTGGAGCGTTGCAGCTCCATTTGCTCCACCCGCAACGCCATATGCTCAAGCTGCTCGCGCACCGGCTCAAGGGCGGTGAGCACCGCGCCATCTTGGCGGGCCCGCTGCTGAGCCTCCAAAGTGCGCTGTTGTTCAGTACGCAACTGCTGCTCCAGGGCCTGTGCGCGGGCGCTAGCCCCGGCGGCGTCGGCCCTAATGCGAGCCACCTCCCCGCCGTTAGCTGCCAGGCGGGCTGCGCGGGCCGTGGCTAGGGCCCAACCCAACGCAACACCAAGTGTGATACCCAACAACAAAAGAGCAATTGCGTTAACGATACTCATAATTTCCTACTATCTCAGGTCTATACCCCGCAGAAAGCCGCCATTTTTGCGTGCTTAGCGACGTCGTCGTTACTAACTGAAGTAAAGCTTTATATACGATGTGGGCTATAAGTCACGGAAAACTAGCAACATGCTATGAGCGATACATGTTACCGTTTTGTTGTAAAGCTGGATCGTAATTTTGGAGTCGTTTTGGAATACCGCGCGGGTACTGTGCAGGATCTGGATGTTTTGGCCCGCATTGGTGCGGATGCCTTCTCTGACTACCCCCTGTTTCGACTGACAGAGCCGGAACTACGGCCGGGTGTAACCTTCGACCAGTTTCACTTCGCCTTGCATCGAATGCTGGTGAAAATCTTCCTTAAGCGCGAATCTGTGCTGGTGGCTTGCGAAGACGGTAAGCCGCGTGGCTATGCGCTACTACAAAAGCAAGAAATGCCTTTTTTGCCTTACCTGCTTAATGGCGGTGTAGGCCTACTAAAGTACATCCCGCTAAAGCCGCTACTAGAATTCCTTACCCTTACCGATGCGGCTGACCAGCACGTAAAACTAAACACCCACTATGACTGGTTCCTGGAAGTTATTGCGGTGCACCCCGAGCACCAGGGACGTGGCATTGGTACCGGCATGTTGGATGTAGGTATTGCCAAGTTTGTGAAGGCCAGCGGCGGCTCTAACTACGCCTTTGTTACCAACACCGCCAAGAACGCCCGTTTCTATGACCGCAACGGCTGTCGTGAGCTGGCTGTAAGCCACCTGGACTACCGTGGCCGGGAAATCAACGTGTGGGCTTTCAAGAAGGAACTGGACAAGAAGAAGGCCAAGCCCGCCAAGGATGCAAAGGCCGACGCTAAGGACGTCAAGGCTGCCAATGAGGCTAAGCCCGCCAAGAACGCTGAGGAAACCGGCAAGTAATCAAAGCGGGCCGCAAACCCGCTAAACTAGGCGCGTGGCTCTAACTATCGGAATTGTGGGACTGCCCAACGTAGGCAAGTCCACCCTGTTCAATGCGCTTACCCGCGCAACCGTCCTGGCGGCTAACTACCCCTTTGCGACCATCGAACCTAACGTGGGTATCGTGCCGCTTCCCGACGCGCGCCTGGATAAACTGGCGCAGATTTTCGGTAGTGAGCGCATTTTGCCCGCTACGGTGTCTTTCGTTGACATTGCTGGAATTGTGCGCGGGGCTAGCGAAGGTGAAGGCCTGGGCAACCAGTTCCTGGCTAACATTCGTGAAGCTGACGCGATCTGTATGGTCACCCGCGCTTTCGACGACCCGGACGTGGTGCACGTAGACGGCAAGGTTGAACCGTCGTCAGACATCGAAACTATTTCCACCGAGCTGGTGCTGGCTGACATTCAGACCCTGGAAAAGGCCATCCCGCGCCTGGAGAAGGAAGTGCGCGGTAAGAAGACAGATCCCGCCGTGCTGCAAACCGCTAAGGACGCTTTGAAGGTGCTTGAGGAAGGCACCATGCTTTCGGCCGGCGCTAAGGCAGCCGGGCTGGATACATACATTTTGCGTACCTTCCAGCTGATGACCACTAAGCCGTTCATTTATGTTTTCAACATGGACGACGCCGGCATGCACGATGAGGCCAAGCAGGCTCAGCTGCGTGAACTGGTCGCTCCCGCCGAGGCCATCTTCCTAGACGCCCAGTTTGAAAGTGAACTGGTGGAGCTAGAGCCGGCCGAGGCCGCCGAAATGCTAGCCGACAACGGCCAGGCCGAGTCTGGTCTAGACCAGCTGGCTCGCGTGGGCTTTAAGACCCTGGGCCTGCAAACCTACCTGACCGCTGGCCCCAAGGAGGCGCGCGCCTGGACTATCCACCAGGGCTGGACCGCCCCACAGGCTGCCGGCGTGATCCACACCGACTTTGAGCGCGGCTTCATTAAGGCTGAGATTGTCTCCTTTGACGACTTGGTGGAGTACGGCTCTGTAGCTGAGGCCCGCGCCCACGGCAAGGTGCGCATGGAAGGCAAAGACTACGTTATGGCCGACGGCGACGTAGTTGAGTTCAGGTTTAATGTTTAATCATTTCTGAACGAGGCAGTGGCCGGGTCGCGCGAGGGCGTGGCCCGGCCACTTGCTTATGGCGAGAGTAACAGGTCCATCTGCGTGACGAAGTGTGCGATGCTCTTGGAATACCAAGGGATCCTCGCCTTGATGGCGAGGATCCCCGTAGTAGTCTGCGTTGGTCCAAGCCCAACGCGATTACCAATATGATAACATTAAAGTGTGGTAGAGGGAAGTGTGATCTTAAACCTAGCTGGTTCGGCGAGGCTTGCTCCGTACCTCCAGGAAGCGGATGGAGATGACGAGCGTGCTTGTGAACTTTACTTGTGGGTTACAGATCTCGCGGGGGCGTTGTTTTCGACTATCGCGTTTGTTGAGGTCGGTCTACGTAATTCAATGGACCGGAAGCTTCGGGTCTGGAATGATAAGCAGGGGATAGACTATGGGGAAGAATGGGCACTCCGTAAGGGTGCGGCACCCCTGCTGTATGATCTTGTTACGCATAAAAGTTTGGCGAGTGCGCAGAATTTTGCAAGTGAGCAATCACGCTTGCGTCCAAAGACTCATCCGCGTCGTTTGGCAGCCGTCACGCACGATGATGTTGTGTCGCATTTTATGTTCGGAACCTGGGTCTATCTCATTAAGCCAAGGGTCCGCAATCAGCCTCAGCAATGTCAACAGTTGTGGCAAGAATGTTTGTCGCACGCGTTTCCATATGCCGACCCTTCCGACTCCGGTCGTGAGAAGCTGGCTGATCAGCTCGATCGGGTGAGGAAGCTGCGGAATCGTGTGGCTCATCATGAGAATTTGCTGTCCGTCGACATACGCTGGCGGCTGCGGGATATGCTCGGCGTTCTTGCGTTGATAGATCCGAATCTACCTGATCTTGCGATGCAGAGCAATCGTGTCCGCTCGCTTGTTCGGGCGGATCCTCGCCGCTCGTGGTAAGCGTAGTCGTGGAGGGTAGAGGCCTGGGCGACGCTGGTCCAGAAGGGGTTGAGATCGTTGACTACCACTAAAATTGCTCCGATTCACCCGGGCGAGGTTCTCATGGAAGACTTCATCGAGGGGTTCGGAATTACGCAGCACAAGCTCGCCGTTGCTATCGGTGTTCCGCCCCGTCGCATCAACGACATCGTCCATGGGAAGCGGGGAATTACGGCCGATACCGCGATGCGGCTTTCCCGCTACTTCGGCACAACCCCGGGATTCTGGATGAACCTGCAGATGCGCTACGAGCTCGACCGTGCCGAAGATGCGCTGGGGGATACGTTGAGTGGAATCGTTCCGCTTGCGATGGTGGAAGTCGCCTGAGGTGAGGGGCCCGACGAGGCGGTGGCAGGGTCGCGCGAGAGCGTGGCCCGGCCTTGCTGTGTGCGCTGGCCTTGGGCTTGCGGCGTTGGCGGCGTCGGCGGCCCCTAGGTGGCGTCGGCGGCCCCTATGCGTCGGTGGCCCTTAGGCGGCGTCGGTGTCTTTAGCGGGCTTGGGGGAGTCTTGGCCCGAAGCGG
>ERZ772908.10-NODE-10-length-64803-cov-7.5284_pt1 | contig 64803 bp, 95 predicted proteins | sample MGYA00512121_ERZ772908 | MGnify/ENA primary metagenome ERZ772908 (study PRJEB29015, sample SAMEA2738084) | human oral metagenome | biome: human oral; feature: human-associated habitat; material: saliva | place: China | collected 2264 ... | reverse complement strand
GTTATATCATATAATGATTTTTGCGACTATTTAGAGTCATTAGAACTCATAGAGGGTAACGAGGATTTTATAAAATTTGATGATAATATATATTATCAAATTACAGATATTGTAAATAACTTATAGAAAAGAGGTATAAAAATATAGAATTTAGAGAATTATTAAAATATGGTAGAATTTTAAAAAATGAAAATGAATATATTTGTGAAAATCTTGAACGCTTACAAAATTTTACAAGTGAACAATTGCATATTGTTGATTTACTAATTGAAAATAAAGCCGTTTGTAATGTTATTGACGGTATAGAAAATCAAGAATATGCAATTTATGATAATTTCTATGATTATATAGATGAATATATGAATAGTTTATGTTCAGAGTTACCTAGTTTTATCGAATTAGATTATATTTCTATGTATTATCGTACATTTAGGTATGACGATAATCTATTCATTGATTGGCAAGAACCAAAATGGTGTAAAGATCGTGATGAGTACGGAACGAGCGAACAAAAAGAAAATCAACGAGCATTTATAGAATACAATTTACAATATTCAAAATGTATCGACTTTTACGGCTAGAGGTAAAGCATATGAAAACAAAAGATAATATACATAAGATTATTATCTTGATGAGTTATATCTATAGTTATTTATTAATCGAAAGGAGAACACATCTATATGGCTTTAGTTTTATTGTCTTTAATCGTTGTATTCATACAACGGAGTAAACAAACACTATGATGTATCAAAAGATGCATCTTTTGATGATGTGTTTATTGAGTATTAAGAAAAGGAGTTATTAAGATGAGTTTTACTATTTCAATATCATACACAAAATACGTTATCCTTGATACACTACAAGCATACGCCAAAAGTGGCAAGCTAACCAAAGAAAAAGAAAGATTATTAGTTTTAGTTGAAGAGTCAAGATATAACTCATACGAGCCACGATATAAACAAACTGAATTTGATCGCACGCCACAATATAGAGTGTATGTCATGAATGAAATTATAGACTTATATGAGTCAACCTTAAAGAAAGCAGATAAATATAAATGGTTGCCGTTCCTTGAACATGAATTATATATTTGTTACCAAAATCTAATAGCGAATAACTTAAATCTATAAACAATAACAAGCGGTACAGATCAATTCTGTACCGCTTATATTTATATCTATCATATGAACAACCATTCATATATACGCTGGTATTCTCAATATGTTTACCTAAATGAGAAAATACAATTGCGTTATTTGAGTTATATGGTGCGTTTAAAGACTTTCGAATATAAACATATGCAACGAAAACAAAAGACCATACAACGCAAAATATAACGGTTATATACGATTGATGTATACCGTTGTATTTTTATTTGGTTTATACATATGTATAATTAATGTATGTAACAGATGTATAGACGTATGTATATGTCTATTGTGCGTGTGTGGTGGTGCGTATGTAGGCTACTAGGGTGGGGACTTGGGTTTGATGTGTACTACAGAATTTTCAAACCCTATTGATATACCCAATCAAAATACATTTTATAAAATACAATTGTAACCACCACCAGCCAAACACCAATAACAAACATTACTAAAAATCATGAGTATAATGCATATGGTGCATACATGAGTATCTGCTCATATGTTACCCAACTGTAAACCATTAGCTGACACATGAACAAATGTTCATATGTACAAACATATATATCGACATTTGTCTATCTAGGATATCTACATATTGAGAATACAAATGATAATGAATGAATGATAATGGATATTCTATTACATTGATACTATTCGATTGATTGACTAACCCTAGTATGGTGCATATGTGAACATGTGTTCATATGAACCAATGAGACACCCCTAGGCGTATCGAAAATTTTCAATATCCAAAAGGGAGAACCATTCTCAACTGGGGGCGGTATAATCATAACAAACCCAAGACCATACAAAAGACCATACCACAGTCAACACATATGAACAAACTTGTCACGCACATACAAATGTTCCATACCCCATAACATACAATGGTCTACAAACCCTTGTTTTATCTATGGTTTCATACATACGAACATATGACATATGTAGAAAGCAATCGCAAAAACTATCGAGAAAACAATCGTTCTTATTGATTGTCTAAGATATGAAACATCATATGGAACAATCGTATTTTCCAATTAGGGTTGTCTATCGAAAATACAATCGTTTAAAATTTTTGTAGAAATTTTTATAGTTGCACACAGGGTAACTTATGTAATTTCTATAAAACGTAAACCCTAGTATGATGATTATGTTTTCTGATATATGTTTTCCTAGTATAGCGTTATTATAAGTTTGTGACATGGTACTAGGGTTGCATCCTACTAGGATTGTGTATCGTATAGACAATCTTTTTCAACATAGTTAATCACCATACTAGTATGGTGATTGCTTTATTTTTAGTCAGACTAACTTGCAGCCGAAGCCAAAATATTTTCCACCAAAAATCACGACCCTAGGATGGCGTTGGCGAAAACTCGTCATAATACTATGGTTGTGTTTTCCAACGTACATTCGTTCGATTTTATCCCACGTGGGTCAAATTGTGTCCAACCCAAGAATTATACTGTCGTAAGCCTAGTGTAGTGACACCAACCTAGTGTGGCGTGAGTTAAAAATCATGTATCGGATTTTACCGATTTAAGACTTATGTGGCATTTTTTACTCATAAAAGCTAAAAAATTTTTTCAAGTCTCAAAACGCAGATGTTTACTGGGCGGAGTGGCATTTTTGAGGGGTAAATTTTAGCTTGTAAAATAAAATATTTATCCAATTTTATGAAAAATGTGTTACAAAAATCAAGTGTTTTACCCTATATATAGAGAGAGTTTTCACTTATAGGTTTTAAAGCGATGGTTTTCTTGAAAGAGTTTTAAGAAACAGCTTTTGAAAAAGGGTTTTGCCCCAAACTTAAGAAACCGACTTGAAAGACACTCCGTAAGGAGTATTGCGAAGCAATCTAAACAAGAATACTCTAAAGAATACATAAGTATATACCTATAGGATTGTCTTCGACAATAAACACTAACGTGTTTGCTTTATAGTCAGATATTATGTTTGAGACCTAACCTATGAGCCTACAGAACAACATACAGGTGAGACATACAGACTCAACCCCAAGAAACACAAACAGGGCATACATAAGAATATATCATAAGATATAAACTTATGTATGCCCTGTTGATTGCTTTGTGATTAATACTCTGGGAACTCGGCAATGAATCGCAATCCGATATAAATAAAGATTGCACAAATTGCAAAAGATAACCAAGAGTCACCAAATCTTACAGTACCATCTAAGATATTACTAATAGTGGATGCACCAAACATGCCAGCGACAATAATATATAAGAACCCTGCTGTTCGTGGCGATGTCAACCATCCGACTACCAAAGCAATCGCAAGACTAACTGCTGTAACCAATAATAGAATTAAAATAGTTGCAATCATAAGTTTCTCCTCCTGTTATAAAGCCATAATGGCATAAACTTTAGTATTTAATTCCTCGGTTGTGATACCAATGTATCGCATTGTGATTGCTTCCGAGGAGTGATTAAAGACTTGCATAAGGTATGCAATTGGTACACCCTTGCGGTATGCGTGATACCCAAAGGTTTTACGCATAGAGTGTGTACCGATGTTATCTAAACCGCATTTCACGGATGCAGCCTTGATTTTTCTCCACGCTTGTACAGTTGAGATATGACCGTCACCAGAGCGACTTGGGAACAGCCAATGCTTGCATCGGCTTGCGTATTCGCATAACAATGCGTACACTTCTTTGGATAACATGAACCGTTTAAACTTACCTGTTTTTTGTTCATACAATTCCATCTCTGGTTTAACATCATCTACGGTCAACCCTACTAGGTCGCTGATGCGGAGACCAGAGTTAATACCAAGGGTGAATAACATTTTGTCTCGGTCGTTGCCAAGTGCTTGTTTCATTTCTTGGACTTTGGATAAATTTCTGATTGGTTCTGTTGTATTAGCCATGATTTATTTCCTCCTGTATGTTTCCTGTTTCTACTTATATAATACATGATGAAATATATCGTGTCAACAACTTTTTGAAATATTTTTGGAGAATCTGACATTATGAATGAAGTCGCATTAAAACGTAAGAAAGGTTATGAGAACCGCATTGACTTTTTTGGTCTCGGCGACTATGTAACCGATTGGCGAAACGCTGGTAAGTCATACACAGCCATCGCACGACAATTGAATAAAGAACATAAGGGCGAACTACAGAATATCTTAATTACACCTAAGATGGTCGGTGATTGGTGTCGCACAAATTTAGTCCAAGAGATGCAACCATCGGAAGAAACCGAAGTTGTTAACACCTATAACCAACAAAAGAACTTACTTGATATGGTTGAAACACAAATCGAAATGATACAACTCTTTATTGACGACTTACAATGTCAACAGGCGACTGGTTATTCGGATGCCGATGTTATTTACAAGCGTATGAAAGACTTAATGTTAGACCAAGAGAAATATATCGCAAGAAAACAATCTATCCTAAAGGACATGCAAACAGTCGCAGAGAAAATTTATACATTCCAAGCTATGAACTCTATTATCGTTGAAATTATGGATATTATTAATAAAGAAGACCCTGTTTTGGCGAATAAAGTGCGTGAACAGATGAAAGATAATAAGATTTTATTGGCAAATTATGCAAAAATTCAACAAAATTGATAGTTTTTCTCAAAAAAAAGTGTTACAAAATTAAAGTGTTTTATACTATATATAGAGAACGAATTTTCTGTAAGGAGGTGTGTTAATGGCTGAAAACATTTTAGACACGCTACTAGGGGCATCTCGAGCGACAACAGAGCCAAGTGATAACACACCAACTGACAAAGATATTGGTGCTACAAACTTGGAACATTTCGCTAAGACATATTTTCCCCATATATTCTCTACTCCATTCTGCGACTTTCATCATTCGATGTTTAGGGATGCAGAAAATATGATACTGCACTTTGACAACTTGCATAACAAGTTTGTTCGTGCGGCACCACGAGGTCACGGCAAGAGCCGTATTATCTCGGTCGTGTTCCCTATATGGTTAATCGTGTATGGTTATCGTAAGAACATACTGATTATATCTGATACCTTTGAACAAGCCAAAGAGTTCATTCAAACGATAAAAGACGAACTTGAAGACAATGAACGTTTGAAAAAAGACTTTGGTCTTCTTAAAGGTGATAAGACATGGGCGAGCGACAAGATTGTTACAAAAAACAAAATTCAAGTGTTTGCAAAGTCAAGCGGTCAATCCTTACGTGGTTCAAGTTATAACAATATTCGACCAGAAGTTGTTATCTTAGACGACCTTGAGAATGACGAAGCAGTAGAAACAGAAAACCAACGTAAGAAATTATATGATTGGTTCATGAAAGTATTGATGCCGATTGGCAATCCTCGAACTGTATTTTTATATGTTGGTTCGGTGTTGCATTATGAATCATTACTATATAAAGTGTTGACCGACTCCAAGTTTAACAACTGGAACCGTGCAACATATAAAGCCGTATACACGTTTTCCGAAAGTCCTTGTTGGACTGTATGGGAAGAAATCTTTAATGACTTGTCCGACCCAGATGCGGCAAAGAACGCATCTGATTATTTTGAAGAACATCGAGATGAAATGATGGACGGTGTCAAAATAATGTGGGAGGGTCGTAACTTTGGTTTGTTCGAACACCTTAATTGTTCATACGAAGAGAAAATGAGATTGTCTCGTGATAACTGGTATCAAGAACTCATGATTTTGCGTATGCAAGATGATGAAGCATTTAACTCCGAGTATCAAAACAATCCTATGACCGAAGCAAGCCGAGTATTTAAAGAGTCGTGGATTAAGGCTAACTATTATAACGAAACGAACTTACCTAAGATGAAGCAGATATATGCATCTGTCGATTTATCAATGGGTAAGTCACGGACATCTGATTATTCTGCGATTATATTCGTCGGTCGTGGCGTAGATAACTACTTATATGTATTGGAAGCCGACATTGAACGCAGGTCACCAGATATTATTATTAATGATATACTGTTGTATCTCGACAAATACAATGGTCGTTTAGACGGTTTCATTGTAGAAGAAAACGTATTCCAAGAGTTCTTCTCGAAGACATTACAACAGACTGCTATTGATATGGGTCTGTATGTAAACTGGATTTCTGCTCGTAGTACAGCGAGCGACAACAAGGGTACTCGAATACGCTCGCTTGCACCGAAGATAAAACAGGGGTACATCAAGTTTAACAAAAACCATCGTGTTCTCGAAAGTCAACTTAAGAACTTTCCGAAAGACCACGATGATGCACCTGACTGTTTGGAACGGTGTATATCTAAATTCTTAGAAAACTCATCGACTATCAATGTTGGTGCGATGGGTACAATTCGTAAGAAACGAATGGACACACTATCATTCATGAAAGGTTGGAAACGATGAACCTACGAGAAAAAATTTACGCATGGATGAGTGCTTTCGTTACACGAGATACTATTGCCAATGTCACACAAACATGGTTTGGTCGTTGGGGTAATAAGAAACGCAAAAACACGGAAACTAAGTTGAGTGTCGATGCGTTACGAAACATGGCAAAAACACCTATCGCTAGAAGTGCTATTAATCAGATACGAGAGGGCATCCTAGCATTGCCATGGGAGGTTGTTTCGATTGATGATAATGAAAATAAAAAAGCAATTCGTAAAGTAACCGAAATCATCAAACAACCTAATCCTGTGGACGACTACTACGATTTCATTGGTAAACTATTTGAAGATTTAATTGTGTTAGACCTAGCATTTTTTGAACAAAAGGTTGTCAAGCGTGACAGACCTTTATATTTGTTCCCTATTGATGCTCAAACAATCGAAGTTGTCACAAATTGGTCTGGTGATTTAAACCAACCAAGATACATGCAGAACGCCAATGGTGTTCAAGAGTGGTATAAATGTGACAAAATCGCAATGTTACAACGCACGAAATTGACCTATGATGAATTTGGTTATTCTCCATTAGAGCAAGCATACAGGCATATCAAGTATCTGTCTGAGGTACAAGAGTATGCAAACGATATTTCCTCTAATGCGATGCCAAAGTATTTGATTAATCTTGGTGCAAACGCATCCCAAGAAGAAATCGAGAAAGTTCGAGTTTACATCGAAAGTGAAATCCAAGGTCAATCCGCTGTTGCGATTGTTGGTACAACGCAATTAGATGCAAAACAAGTATCTCCAATTGGTGACGAGTCAGCATCTCTAAATTGGCAAAAGTTATTACTACAAATCATTGCCACATGCTTTAATATTCCACCAGAACGACTTGGGGTTGCTATCTCAAATGACCGTTCTACATCATCTGAAAAAGACAACGAGATGTTGGAATATACAATTAAGCCATGGGCGAAGATATTTGAACGTGCCATCAATAAGTATGTCGTAGATAGACTTGGATATGGTGGCAAAATCGAGTTCCGTTTTGTGTTTACTCCTACTAAAGCTCAACAAGCTGATGCCGTTGAACGAGTTAGAAAACTTGTTGATGGTAATGTTATCACAATCAACGAGGCTCGTCAAGAACTAAATGGCGTTCTTGGTATTGAACTCCCTGATATTCAAAAGGGCAATCAATTGCTCGATGAATATAAATCATCTCTAATTGAACAACGAGTGACATCCACCCCACAAGATGTTCCTTTAGAGAAATCTACGGAGAAAGGAGAGACAGATAGTGAATAAGCAAAAGGTATTCTTGCAAGCTAATGCAATTAGTGTAACTCTTGATAATTTACACCCCAATGCAATGCGTTTTACAGGAACTTGTATGTTTTTGAACACACCGTCTGATTACACGCCTAATGGTGTTGACAGACCAGTGGTATTATCTTCGGATGAAGCTAGAAAATGTGCATCTACAATGAACCTTATGGGTATTAATTGTGATTATGACCCATGGTTATTTCCAGATGAACTTATGACTACTCACAATCAAAGAAATAAAATTGGTGTTGTCGAAAAGTGTTGGGTCGATGGTGATGAGCTAAAGTTTACAGGCATCATGTATAAAAATGATTTCCCAGATATTGCGGACTTCATTAAAAAGACCGTTGACTCCCTTGGGTTCTCCGTGGAAGCCATGTTTAATCTTCGAGAACACGAAGACTATATTGAAATGGCAGATGTCGAATTTACTGGTGTTGCAATGTTGTTTAAAAACGCAGCCGCATACCAAAACACTTATATTGCTGAAATTGCTGCAAAAGCAGCGAAAGGAAAACAAATGGAAAAACAAGAAATTCAAAACCTTATTGAAGAAACAATCAAGGCTCAATTAGAAGCTAATGCAAAAGCTGAACAAGCAAAAGTTGAAGCTCAAGAATTGGCAACTACAAAAGCAGAGGTTGAACGTTTGACTACTGAATGTTCTGCTAAAGATGCAACAATCGCTGAAAAAGATGCGAAAATTGCTGAATTAGAAAAAGCTGTTGCTGACAAAGATGCAGAAATCGAAGCATCCGCAAAAGAAACACCTATTGTTTCTGATGTTAAAAATCTTGAAACAAAAGCAAAACTTGAAGCTGGTAAGAAAGAAAAATTCACAGACTTCGCAGATATGGTTAGCTCTGTATTATAATACAGAAACACTATTGGTAAACTATTTATAACAGGAGACTACATAATATGGCAGTAACTAAAACAGGTTTTATTTCTGCGGCAGCAGTTGCAGATTACAATCAATCTCACTACATCGAACTTCCTAAGTTCCAAAAAGACATGCTTGACTTGTTAAACCGTCAAGTGACAATTCGTGACCGTATCAAATCCGTAATGGCGACAGGTCATCCATCTCGCTACTGGGAACAAACTAAGATTGCACACAACGCAAAATTCGTAGATGCACGTACAGGTGACTCTGGTAAATACGGTGTTACAGGTGCTTACGATGAAGACTACGGTCGTAAAGAACGTGCGTTGTTTATTAAAGCAATCACTTCTGGTATTAAATATTCTTTATTTGATCAAGATATTGTTGCTCAACAAGGCGATGAATTGGCTAAACAAATGTTGAACAAAGACATGGCTGATATGCTTGTGGATTTATACCAAACATCTAACAAGGGTATTTGGACAGGTGATGCAACTTCTACAGAAGACTCTACTGCTACTGAATACTGTGGTTTGGCAACACAAATTACAGACTCTGTAACTGTGGCTAACCCTTACAGTTTTGCAACAGCTTCTGGCGACTTTGTAACAGATACTATTCGTACTAAAATGGCTCAAAACTTGGCATCTACTAAGTTCGTAGGTATGCCTACAGCTATCTATGCGAACCCATTGACTATTGATTACTTAAGTCGTGCAGAGCTTCGCCGTCCTAACTTTAGTGTAGACCAATCTGCTGATAAAGTTGATTTAGGCAATGGTTTCATCGTAAATACTATCCGTACTCAAGCTGGCTACTTGCCATTAATCCCAGATAACTATATCCCATATGACCCATCCAATAAAAAACATACATTGTATGTTGTAAACGAAAACTTAATTGAACGTCATTGGGTTGGCGATTCCGAAGCTCGTGTATTCAAAATGGGTGACACTAAAGACTTGCTTGACGAGTATGTTGCAGTATTGTTTGATGCAGTTGTTGCCAAAGGTGCAGATGCAGGTGCTCACTTCAAAGTTGATTTTGTTGAAGCGTAATACGCCTAATTCAAACGATTAATCACAGGGGTGTCTTTTGACACCCCAATGTTTTAACCGAATGGAGATACATATGCTAGTAACATTAAAAGATAGTGATGCAAAACGTATTTATTTATGTGGTCGCATCATTGAATCTGACAACGGTCGCTTTGAGGTGTCCGAGGAAGAATACGCTTTAAATGAAGCTGTATTAGAACCTGTGGATAAAAAATCTGGCAAAGTTGTTAAACCCTTAGACACAAAACAGTCTAAAGAAAAAGAAGAAACGGAAGCTGAATAACAGGAGAGTCAATATGTCGATGTACTTAGAACAAAATGAGATTGACGAATACGGTTCAATCATTCCTTTTGATGAGACTCATGTTCGTTTCGCATCGACAATGATTGATGCCTACGTTGGAACGAACAACGGTAAATCCAAGTTTTCATCCAATGTGACAACCGAAGTGGTTCATCCAAACCGCAAAGGCGTTCTTATTCTTAAAAATGACCCTGTGATAGATATTGAGTCTATCCAAGGTATTCATACACGAGATATTAGTGAAGTCGGTGTTGAAATAGAACCCTATCTGTATGACTTTGACGGCAGTAAATACGTTTACTTATTGAATAGTAACGACAGAATGTCATACTCAAAAATCTTCTTACGTGGTGCAAGATATTACAAGGTCACATACAAATATGGATTTGATGAAATCCCAGAAGAAGTAAAAACTGCATGTGCCATGCTTGCCATGAATATATCTCAAGTATCTACCTTTACTGCATTAGACTCAATGACTACACTTGATGCTAGATTTTCCCTTGCTGACCCTAATTTGTTTACGAACGAGATTAAGTCTCTATTGTCTCGCTACAGATTTTAACGGAGGTGTTATATGAAAGAAAAGTATACACCGAAGTTTGACTGTACTCGGATGTTCGCATCATGGAGAGAGACTGTTAAATGTGATGGCAAGAAACCTGAGTTTGTGTTATTTACTCGTATCGGTCGTGGTACTAAACGGTTTCTTGTGAATAATGTCAGATGGGGAAATCTAATGTCTGACTCTGCACTTGAGTGTGGAGACATCTGCGAACGCAAGAATGGCGATACGTTGTTCTTGGTCGCAAAAACAAACTCATTTAATGGAGATAAAGGTGAGTTTTATACAACAAATACCACAGTAAATATCTATAGTGTTGACAATCAATTAGACGAATATGGTAACACGGCAGGCACCACCGCTACACAAAAAGTAAAAGACTTAAAGTGTGTATACGAAGATGTTTCTGCCAAAATGCATATGTTCGACTATGGCTTGCTACCGACTACAACCAAGCGTTTTATTTTACCCAAAGATACAGAAGTTGCACTATTGGACAGAATAGAAATCAATGGACAGTTCTTGCAAATTGATGCAATTAACAAGTTCGATTTTGCTCCGTTCTTGTATGTGCAGTGCTCACCAGATGAGCGTGGCTAACCATGGAAACAATCCAAGATGTTGTCTCTAAGGTTGTCGAAGACCATTTATTCGCTTTAACTGAACGCATCAAGCAACAATGGAGTGCGAACGACAAAGGCAAATATACTGCTCACGACATAACACTTAGAAGATATACACCAAGCAAAAACATGGTTAGACTTGGTTTAGACTTTGAGGGTCTTGGTGCTTTTATCCTTGAGTATGGCTCTGGTTCACTTATGGTAACCAATAGTAGCACAGAAATTGGAGACATGGGTAACCCAGATGTCTCAGACTATATGAACTCCTCATGGTTCAACAACGCTAGGACAGCTAATGGAAATGCAATCACAGGTCGTGCCAAAGGAGAGACTGTTCATTCGCCAAAACAAGATGGAAAGGACACAACCTCTAGCGGTAAATTATATGGTAAAAATCTTGAGAAACCGTTACCACGGAAAAATCCCAAGGCAAAACCATTGCCACCATTAGAACCCCAAGAGCCACTACATATTGTAGAGACCGAGGTTTTCTATTGGTGTATAGAACTCGAAGATGCAATCAATGAAGCAGTCGATGAGTGGTTAATGAACTCAATCGAAGGATGTTTTAAAGGGGCAAACGCATGAAGTATACGGTACAACTATTAGATGAAATATGGGATTTATTCCGCAAGGATGAAACCTTGGCTATGTTACTAAGGGTGAAAGACCCAACGAGTCTTGCTGAATGGAACACAAAAATGAGACGAGGGTTAGCAGGTGCTGAACTTGTCGATGAAAAACAAGAGATTTACTTTGTTATGTCATTTATACCATCCGTTGGTGGAACAAAGAATTGGATGGTAAATAAGAATATGCTTGAGTTTCGACTTATTGGTCGCAGTAACAATCGTAAACTTATGAATGACTTATATATCCACCTGAATAAATTATTGAAACAACATTATGAAGATATGTCTGTGTATGCCGAGGGTTCATTCTCAACAGGCACAGCAGGTCTCATTGGTTATATGTTTAGAGTTCGACCATTTACTTGGTCTTAATTACAGGAGAAATACTTAATGGCTACACAAACTGGTAAAAACTTTGTATTGAACGGTGTAGGTGAAGCTTGGGCGAAAAGGGTTGTCAACGGCAAAGTTGAAGCCTATAAACTCGGTACACTTCAAACAATGAAACTATCTTTCAGTTCCTCTGACGAGAAGGTGTATGGCTCAGATGCCTTACCACCAATCTATATCTTGAATAAAGAGTCCTCTGTATCTGCTTCCTTTACTGAAGCACGTTTCAACCTTGACTACTTAGGTGTGACAACTGGTGCTGAAATCGACAATAAAGGTACTCTAATCTTTAGCGTTGAACCTACATTGATTGCAAGCGGTACTACATTTACTGTACCAAATGTGTCCAATGTTATTCCAGAGGACACAATCGTTGTACTTGCGAATGATGTTCAAATGGAAGACGAACGTGTGACACTAAAATATGTTAAATCTCAACTTCCATCTGCTGGTGAGTTCACAATTACTGCAAGCGGTGCAATCACTTTGGGTGAGTCTGTAACAAACAAATACATCGAAGTATCTGGTTTACGTACTGACACAACTTCTCGTCGTGCAACAATGAAAGCAACATCTGTTCCTCAATTCGTGGAAATCCGCCACGTTTCCAACCCTGTTGATATGGGAGATGGCAAAAAAGTTGTTCTTCATACTCATATCTTCCGTGCTCGTGCGACAGGTAAAATGGACATCGACCACGAACGTCAAAAAGCATCTGCTCCTCAGTTGGAGTTTGAAGTTATGTACGATACTACTCGTACTGACGGTAAAATCTTGGAAATCACTCAAGAAATTCAGTAATACTTATGGGGGCATCTTTACGATGCCCCTATTTTTTGTATATGGAGATTTAACAAATGACAGACACATTAATTCCTAAGAGTAAATATGTTGAGTTAAATGGGAAAGAATATCAAATACATCCAATGATTTTGGGTGACTATGCAAAAGTGGAACGATTGTTGTCTAAGATTAATGACAAGTACTTATATTTGAATTTACCAACACCAATCACTAAAGATGATGGTACGTTTGAACTTGATAAGAATGGTAAAGTGAAATATGATTATGTGGCATTTAATGCCATGTGTGAATTATTTGAACTTGCGTTGCATATCCCTAGGAAAGAGGTCATGAATGTTGTTGACCTTGAGAGTGGTGTTGAAATCTTAGACGAATACATGTGTATCTCAGGTTTAAAAAAAAAGATACTGAGCAATCTACAGGCGATGGCGGACTCGACAATGTAATCGCATCCCTAGTTCAACACACGAGTGAAACAAAGGCAAGTCTCATGGCATATACCTTGCCAGAACTTGAGGGTCTATCTACCGCTTTAAACGAAAACAATAAAATGGATGAGTCAGATGGTGACTCTTTCGTGGACTCAAATTCCGTCACAGGGGCAGATGCCATCCGTGGTCTTTTGAGTTCTGGGTATTCATCTGAATAGAATGGAGAAAATGAATGGCTAATAAAAAATTCGGATATGACATAAAGGTCAATTATGGCAATATTCATGATGATACCAAAAAGGTTATATCTGGTCTTAACGAACTTGACAAAGCAATCGGTCGTCTTAAGAATGTAAAAGATATTTCCATCAATGTTAAAGCGGGTGGCGACCAATTTAAGAAATTAACCGATTATGCCGCACAATTAGACCGTAGTCTTAAAACTGCATCCGACAGTAGCGACAAACTTACAGGGTCACTTGGGCGTGTTGTCTCCCAATTTTCAAACGTAAGAGATATGACTAAAGGTGTCTCTAAAGAAGTCACTGATGCATCTCGTAATATTGAAAAACTAGGGCAAGCATTACAACGGTCAACCATGGTTGCAAAAGAGCAGTCTTTCTCAGGTCAGATTGCAAACTTAAAGCGACAAGCCGAAGAAAACTATAGACAGAATTTTGCATCAAATCCGATGGCATACGCTCAAAATGCACGAGCGTTAAATGCTGAATTGCAGAAGTTATATCAAGCACAAAAAGCTGTTAACTTGGCAACAAGAGAGCACATTGGTTTTTTAAAGCAATGGGGTATTGACACAGAAAATGTAGGTCATAGACTTGGTTATTTGGCAACACGAATGGTTGCATCTTTTGCTTTAGACAAGACCATCCAAAGCTTCACACAAATGGCTCATGTTGAAAAGGATATGGCTGGTTTCGCTCAAGTAATGAAACACGGTACAGGTCAGACTAATGCTTTTGCCAAAAGCCTTATGGAAGTTGACCCATCACATATGATTAATGGTCTTCAACTATCAGGGCAAGAGGCAGAACACTTCAAGCATGAACTTGAGGAAATGCAAAGTAAATTACAAAGCCTTGCTGTTAAGTATGGCACAACAAGCCATGAAATGATTGAGTCTGCTAAGTTATGGGGTCGTGCATATAAAGATAACAATACTGTTCTTGCGTTGACAGATGCAGCCACCAAACTTGCGGTTGCCGATGCGTTCGACATTGTATCTGCCAATAAAGCACTTGAGTCTTCAATCATGCAATGGGGTTTCCAAATCCACAATGCTAATGATGCCATGTCTGTATCAAATCGCATTATTGACTCATGGACTGCATTGGCTCATAACTACACGGTATCTGCACAAACATTATCCGAGGCTAACAAACGTATGGCACAATCTGCCGCCGAAGTTGGTGTATCATTCCATTCTGCACAAGCACTCGTTGCTGTAATGGCTAGGAAGACACAAGCTGAGGGTGGTGAAATCGGTAACGCCTTGAAATCTATTTTCGGTTCTATTCACTCTAAGAAAGCGATTACTGCATTACAAGAGTTTGGTATCGAAGTTTACAAAGTCGGAGAGAACGGCGAAAAATCATTCCGTAAGGTTGACGATGTGTTGCTTGATTTAATGATTAAAGCACAAGGGTCTAAAGAGTCCATGGAGGGTCTCCTCAAGGCAATCTCTGGTGGTAAATGGCAATGGAATAAAGCCGATGCCATGTTAGACCTCAATGAATACCTTGAGGCATTAAAGCAATCGTCTTCTTCTATGGGTTTCACAAATGCACAAGTTGGTATGCAACTCGATACCATTGAAACCAAATTAAAACAAGTGTCTGCTCAATGGGAGAAAATGACCTCTAGTAGCCATACGATGGGTAAAGCCTTTAAGGGTGCACTAGATATTGTACTAGGCTTATTACAATGGCTTGACTCTGTTCCAACCTCAATGTATACTATTGTTGGTGCAACGGTTGCCGCCTTGATTGTCCAACGTAGATACGGTCAAGTCAGCCAATTTGTACTTAAGAATGTTTCTCGGTTGTGGTCTACTGCAACAACACATGTTAATAAATACATTGTTGCCGCACAAGAGGCATCTGTTGCGACAAGCGGTGTTGGTCGTGCGATGGCAACAACAAGCGGTGCAATCCGTGGTGTTGGTTCTGGCTTGAAAATGATGGCAGGCGGATGGCTTGGCATCGTTATGACACTTGCATTGGTTGCAGATGTATTAATGGATGTCTACAATGCATCTCAAGATACTACTAAAACGTTGTATGAAGATTATTCTACTCATCAAAAACTTGCTCAACAATACGAAGAAACGGCATCTCGTATGGAAGAGGCTAGAGGTGTTGCAGAACAATATATCACTATTCATGCAAGACTGAAAGAAAAAATCGCTGATACTGCAACAACAGAACAAGAACGCATGCTGTTACAAAACCAAATCCATGAAACAGAACAAGGTCTTATTGCGATACTTGGCGAAGAAGAAACTGCTTATGTGCTTGCCGCAGATAGTGCAGAAGAACAAAGCCAAAGAGCACAAAATGCTATTACACGCAAGAAAGAAGAACTTGAGAAGTCTGCCAAGGATGAACGTGCGGCAATCGCTGAAACCGCAAATCAATTAAGAGCGGCAACTAATGAAAACATCGAGTCTCTCAAAAGTGAAGAGACAGGATGGATTAGACGGATGGCGTTGCTGAAAGAGTACATTGGTTGGGTCGGTCTTGCTCAACTGGCTTATGCTAAGCTGTTACAAATCATTGGCGAGTGGAAAGAAAAACGTGCGACCGCCAAGATTGACGAACTCAAGAAACAACTTGAGGAAGATAAAGCCGAAGCCGAAGCAAGACGAGCAGAGGGTGACATGCAAGGTGCACAAGCGTTTGAAAACAGAGCATCTGATTTAGAACGACAAATGCATATCTCTCAAGAGTCTCTGTCGATGGCTCAACAATGGCAATCTGAGGCTCAAGATGCCATCGCTAAACTTAATGCACGAGCAATTGCAAACATTAAGGTTGAACAAGCGGAAAAACTGAATGAATTGAACATGACTGCAAGTTCAGGTCATACAGGCGATGGTACTGTCGGTGGTGGCAACACAGGTAATTACACTCGTAGTGAAATACCTGATGGAGCAGGCGAAGACTCTAAAGGGAAAAATGGTAAATCCTCAAGCAAGAAAGAAAAGAACCCTTTGGCAGAAACACGAGTTGGTGCAGCTATTGACTTCTTGATAAAACAGGGTTTTACTCCAAACCAAGCGTATGGTATTGTCGGTAATCTACAAGTAGAGTCATATGATAGCCTAGACCCAACGGCATCAGACGGTCATGCTTTTGGTATTGCTCAATGGCAAGATAGTCGGTTGGAAGACCTAAAAGAGTTCGCAAGAGAAAACGGCTCTGATTATACTGCTTTTGAAACACAACTTGCGTTCCTTGTGTATGAGCTGCAACATAAAGAACGAGATAATTGGCAAAAAGTTTTAAGTAAAGCTGTCAATAACACACCAGAAGAATACGCATCTTACTTCGACCAATACGTTGAGCGGTCTTCACAAGAGCATAACTGGGTAAGACAACAAAAGGCTCGTGCCTTGGCTGACAACGGTTATGGCGATGAGGACAAAACCGCTGATAATCGTGCGAACAAAATCATAGACAAGCAAAAGAAGATTGAAAACATCGCCTTAAAACTTGCCAAAACTCAGCTTGAGATGGAAAACGCCATGAAACCAAAACAGCAAGCTGATTTTGCACAAGAGACTGCGGCTTTGACTGAAAAGCTAAAGGGCATGCAAAAAGAGATTGATGAGTTATTAAAGCTCAATCCTCAAGCCAATGTCAAGAGTCTTCAAGAAACCATGAAGAAATACGAAGCAACCATGACTCACCGTCTTCAAGATAAATATCGTGACAAAGACTATGACGAAGCCACACAAATGATGAAAGACCGTCATGAAAGCGAAGACTTAGACCGTGAGATTGCAGGCATATCTGAAAACTTCTGGGTATCTGACTTGCGAACAGTCAACCGCTTGGTTGAAGAATACACAATCAAAACCAAGAAATATCATGACATGGTTGAGGCATTTAAACGTGGTGACTCTGAATATACTGATGCTGACATCCGTAAGACTGGTCTTGAACTCAAGAAGCTAGAGGTTCAAATCAAGAAAACAGGTAATTCACTCAATAAGAACATCAAGCAACAAACGCACGATGTATTCCATGGATTGTTATTTGAGGGTAAAAAGTTTAAAGACATTTGGAAAGACTTGTGGAAACAACTTGCCGAAGATGCCTTAAAAATGATATTTAAAATCCAAGACGGTAATGGTGGTTTGCTACAGAACTTACTAAAGAGATTCGATAAGAAATATCAAAAAGGTATCAATCCTGTGTTGGGTGGCGATGGTAAAGACGGTAAAAACATTGGAGGTATTGACGAAAGTCTAGACCATCAAATGTTAACTGCTCAATCGACACGAAATCTTGATAAAAACTTTGAGACATTCATGGCTAATACACAAAACGGTACTGCTTGGCAACAAGCGACATTTACCGATGCGGTAATATATGGTAATGTCCAAGGCGATGCATCCAAGGTAGACTTACCAGAGAACGCCACAGATAAAGACGGTAAAACCGATGTATCTCAATATATCAATGCTGGCATGAAGATTGCTGGCGGTGGTAATAACAAATGGATGGGTACACTTAGTACTGTCATGGGTTTTGCTAAACAGTTTGGCTTGTTAAAATTCGCTGGTGGCGGTTCTGTTGATAAAGACCAATTAGTCCGTGTTGGTGAGGGTGGTAAAAAAGAATGGATTATTCCTACCTCAGATAAAGCACGAGGTCGTCAATTACTTAATCAAGCGGCAAAAGACCTTGGGGTCGGTGTAACAAGTGGTATCGAACCGAAGTGGCAACATGAGGAAACAAAACATGGTGCGATGTCGGATGCAACTAAGAGACAAGACCGATTAATGAACCAAATGGTTGCTAATACCAACGCTATGACTAAGGGTATGAACTATATGGCGAACAATAGTTCTGGTTCACAACAATCTATTGCTCAACCTGTGTTTGTAAAACAAACAATATCCGACCAAGATTTCTTGTCTAAATACCAAAAACTCATTGCATTGGGGAAATTAAAACAATCATAAAATCGTGTTACAAAAGTCGAATGTTTGATACTATAGATAGAGGGGTATTTACCCCTCTATTATTTTTTACTTTGGAGGTCATATGGAAGACATAACGAAATACCTTGGGTTGAAATATGGCTTTGATAAATCAAAAGGTCAATACCATTGTGCTGATGTATGTAGAATGTGGTATAAAGACCATGGATATACACATTGTTTTGATGATGGGAAGAAAGACCCTGTGTCGTGTGAAGATTTTCACAAGAACCATCAAATGCGACTCTTACGATACTTATTGAAATACTTTAATAAGGTCAGAGATGCGAATGATTTACAACATGGTGATGTTGTGGTATTCAATGTTGATGGTGATTTACATACAGGAATTTATTTACAAAATGGACAAATACTGGCGATGCAAGTTCCATGTATCACCGATAAGTCGTTATCTGCTGTTTTTAAACGCAGTTATTGGCAACCATTATTCTATTGTGGTTTCCGTCAAGAAAGGAATAACTAATGGCTAATTTACCTAAGTTTCCTTTACCGTATATATTCGAGGTTGAAAAAGGTCTCAAGTTCGCTACACAAGAAGTTGTATTCGCAAGTGGTAAAAAACAAGTACGACAAAATGCGGTAACACCGACAAGAACTTGGAATATCTCGTTACGAGGAACAACAGAACAACAAAAGACATTTGAAGACTTTTGTGAAACTGTTGGTGGTAACACAAGACATTTTGTGTTTACCGATGAGTTTGGTAAAGAACAAATCTGCCGTTTTGCAACCAACGAGTTCAATCTAAAAGTGCTACGAGACTTTACAATCGAGAATGGCACACACGGTAATGCCGTTGGGTTTACGGCAAGCGTACAAATTGAAAAAGTAATCTAACAGGAGGATGTATGATTAATCTACCTGTTGCGTTTCGTGATGCTTTGGAAAGCGGTTCGGTGTTTGACATCGAACTTTACGAAGTGCACATTCCTAACATGACATTATATTTATGCTCATGTGATATAAATATACAATTCAACGGCAACACTTACTTGGCGTTACCAATCCGCCGAGGGGAAATCAATAAAACCGTTGACAGTTCTATCGACTCATGCGAATTAGAAATTTCTAATGCTACTGATAAGTTTACTCAACTGTTGTTCAAAGGCATACCATTCACAGGTAGTCGCATCTATATCTACAGGATTTTATATCCTGAGTCTCTTGCGAATAATCGATTGATTAAACCTGTGTTTATGGGTCGAGTTGACTCACCTGAACTATCTAGTGACGGCATCTTTAAGGTAACAGTCACAAGCGATGTTCCGAACGTGCGTGGTGGTCGCAGAACGCAATATTCTTGCACATCTGTATTTGGCGATGCATCATGTAAAGCCGTTGTTAAACAAATGACACCAACAATTACAAATATACAACAAACTAACAACGGATATGAAGTTACGTTAAATACCACGGTGTCTGAACAAGACTATACCAATGGTGTATTAATCGTTGAGGGTGAAGCAAGAAAAATCGTTGGTTTTATTACTAATAAAACTGTTAAATTAGAATATCCGTTATTACAGGCGACAAACTTTTTATTAAATAAACAATGTACGGTACAAGCTGGGTGTGACAAAACTCCATCTGACTGCAAGCGACATAACAATCAAAAACGATATGCAGGATTCTTGTCTGTGCCATTTGAATTTACAGTCAGAACATAGAAAGCAGGTGACATATGGGTAAAGGCGGAGGAAAAGGCGGTAAAGGTCGTGTTGGTAAATTCCTTGGACTTGCTGCGGCTATCGCCTTTGGCTTTGGTGCTGGTGCTCCATGGGCGTTCCTAGGTGGTGTAAAAGCATTTACCGCAGCCATGTATGGTTTATCTCTTGGCTCTGCCATTGGTGGACTGTTTGATAAACAAAAGAATCATACACCAGAGTCTACGTTTGACTCTAAGAATAACCAAGTGACATCTGAGGGCACAATCCCAATTATTTACGGTCAGTCTAAAGCTGGCGGTTTACAAACGTATCATCATATGGATGTTAACGGTCGTAAATTACTAAAGCATGTTATTGTTGGTGAGGGTGAAATTGATGGCTTCTTCGGTGCAACTGCCAACGGATATTTACTGCCGATTAAAAACGGTGGTTCTGTATCGAAGAAAGTCAATATATTTGGCATCCGTAATAATAAATGGCAAGATGCAACCGCTCAAATCACAGGCGGTTCTGCACCGTCTAAAGGCTTTAGAGGTATAGTACAATTACCATCTACATCACAACAATCCATTTATCAAGACGATATTGACTATAAAGACTTTAATAAATTTCCTAAGTTGGTTCTCAAAGCAAACGGCAAAGAAACATACATTTTCTTAACAGAAGATAATACTAAGATTGACGACAAGTATTCTCTTGCGTGTAATACGTTTGGTAAAGTCTATCAGATTATCTTGGGTGATACATATTTATCCGACTTACAAAAAGACGGATGGGAACTTGTAGACCCTGTAATTTGTCAAGATTCACCGAACAAGATACAAACAACAGATGTCCTACCTTGTTATAAAAAAGACGTATTCTTCACGACAAACGGTGAGCAAGATGCCAAAGAAAGTACTGTTGTATTATACGATGGGAAACACGATGCGGAAGCTCCATCGACTTACAAAACAACAGGCGGTTATCCAAATATTGCTTACATGGTTGCAGACTTGCGTTATACTGATAAAATGGGTGCAGGCAATCCAACGATTACTGCTATCGTTAGAGGTCGCAAGGTGTATGATTGGCGTACAGGCAAAACTGAGTATTCTAAAAACCCAGCGGTATGCTTGTATGATTACTTAACAAATGATGTCTATGGTGCTGGTAAATACATTACGCCAGAGGTTCTTGATATGGAATCATTCACGGATGTTGCAAATTATTGTGACGAAGTAATTACATATAACGACCCATACGGTGTAACGAAATCAGAAAAACGATATGAGCTTGATATAATTCTTAATGAAACAAAATCTCATTTAGAAAACATGCAGTCAATCTTAAATTCATTCCTTGGTTTCGTTGTATTCTCAAACAATAAAATCAAACTACGGTGTGAGCGATTGGAAACACCTGTGTATGCATTTAATGATGATAATATCGTTGAAAACTCATTATCTTACAAAGGTGCATCCATCGAACAAAGTCCAAACAAGTTTAATTTAACTTATGTGGAACCTGCATTGGATTATACTGCTGTTAAATTAATCGTTGAAGATGCAACAAACCAATTACCACCACCGATTGGCATTGGTCGCCCTGTAGAACAAGATATTGAGTTTAAGGGTGTCCGCAGACAAACCCAATGCTTACGACTTGGGAAAATCGCACGAGATATTATTCGCTTATGTCCAATTACGGTAACATTTAAGACAGGTCTTATGGCATCCCATCTTGAAGCTGGCGATGTTGTAACAGTCACAAAAACATACATTGATGAAAATGGCGAAAAACAAACCTTGTTTGAAAATCAACAAGTGCGTATCGTTGAAATGAAAGAAGAAGATGGCACGTTTGAAATTTCTGCTAAACAATACAATCCATCAATCTATGACGATGCCTTTGGTGCATCTCTTAAAGTATTCGCCCCTACAGGGGATAATTCAAAAGAGATTAATTTAACACCTGAAACTGTAAAACCTGTAGAGAATGTATCTGTTGAACAAGTCTATAGACAAAAAGTCAATGGTGTTCCCACATATGATGCTATGCTTGTGTTTACAGAACCAAACGACATCAATTATGGATATTCACAAGTCTCGGTTCAGATTGAACGTGACGGTGTACTCGGTGATTGGAAAGTCTATGGTATTAGCCATGGTATCATGCCTGTGATTGGTCTTAAGAAAAATGACAAAGTCCATTTCAGGATTATACCGTATGATTCTAAAGAGTTGCCACATGAAGAATCGATGGTAACATACATTTATACGATTGTTCCTAAGGTTGGTAACCCATCTGCACCAGAGAATGTTGTGATTCGTTTTACTAAGGAAAATGCAACCATCTCATGGAAACGTGTGACAACCGCAGATATAGACCGATATGAAGTACGTTCGTCTGATTCTTTGTCTACAGATAATCTATTGTTAATGACATCGGAAATTAGCGGAGAAATTGATTTAAGCCGAATTGGTCGGAATGGTACTGTTTGGGTCTATGCAGTTAACTCAGAGGAAATCTATAGTGCTCCTACTAAGTATGGGTATAATCTACCGAAACCAACCGCTCCATCTGTAACGATTAAATCATTCTTGCAATCCTTTAGAGTAAACTACAATGCGATTCCAAAAGGTTGCGAAGCCGTTGTTCGTATTGACGGTACAGACTACAGAACTAAAGAACCTTTGTTTGTATACAATAGCGATGGTGGTTTATATAACGTGTCTGTTGCTTTTGAAGATTACTTTGGACTTGGAGAATTTTCTCCTGAACAAACAGTTCAAGTAAAAGCAACTATTGATGCAGAGATGCTCGATAGAGAAGCTCTTGGTTTAACCACGATTGAAAACTTTGTCTCTACTCTTAGTGATAAAGTAGATGGTATTAAAAATGATGTAACAGCAAACACAACCAAGATTTCAAACACAGAAAATACTTTACGGTCTGAAATCACACAGTCTAAAAATGGGATTTTAACTCAAGTTAACGCTATTGATGGTCGTTTGACACAAATGGTTCAGACTGTGTATGGCATCTCCTCAAGCGTACAAAAGAAGATTGACGATGCTAAAAGTGAGATGTCTTCTCAATTGACACAAACTGCTAGTGCTATTCAACTAAAAGTTGAAGAAAACTTGACAGGCGACAAGCTGGTATCGAAAATCAATTTGTCTTCCGCAGGCACGTTGATTGATGGTCGATTGCTTCATGTCACAGGTCAAGCTAAGTTTGACGACAACATTATTACAGATAAAATGTTGCAAGCCAATGCAGTAACTGCTGACAAGATTAAAGCTGACTCCTTGAGTGCTATTAGTGCTAACTTGGGGGATGTCCATAGTGGTACAATCATAAGTTCTACCATTAGAAATGACAACGGAACATTCTCTGTTGACCCTAATGGTAATATCCGTGGTGCTAATATCACAGGTTCAACTATTAGTGCTGACTCAATTATAAACGCTGGATTTAAAGTCAAGAATATTGACTATGCGATTCTTACTGTGGCTCACGGTCAAGATGTTCCACCGATTGGCAACTATAGTGTTAGTGAGTGCACTTTTGTACCGATTGGGTACAACTTTACGGAAAAACATATTCGTGATGGCTCAACATCTAGCGGAAGAAGAGAATGGGATAGGCAATGGGATAGAATGGTAAAAGGGTGTACCGTTTATCTCCAAGGTAATCAACCAAATAACAATGACAATGGTTTTATTGTTGGCTTACAAGGTAGAAAAGCTGTATGCCAAAGTAAATACGTTATTAAGTATACTAGCGGTGGCAATGGCGGTAATGACTGGATAAACAATTTCCTTGCTTTTGGCGTTCTATATGTTCTTGTGATTGGCAAGAAAGGGTAATAACATATGTTCTATATATTTGATAATAACACTGGTCTATGCGTGTGTTCTTCACCTATTGAGGTACATATAGATGGAACAACCGCCATTGAAACCGAGCAGTTCTATAACACATGGGAAATACAATTGGTTAACGGTGAGATTAAACCCTATGTGATTGAACAGCCAGAGATTACACCAGAAGAACCATCTGATAACACAGGCGGTTCTTCTAAAGCATTAATCTTCAGGATTAAGCATGGGGATGCCGTTTATACGGAAGAATACCCAAGTTCTAAATATAGAGCAACAATCGTATCATTCCAAATGGCAGACGACAGATTTAATTCTCCAAATGTTGGTGCGATTGTTAAAGCTCCAGAGTTCCCATTATATCGTGGCTCTGATTATCTCGTTGGTATCAACTCAGATGGTATTGCTTATTGTAAAAACAATAGCACATCATTTGAGCATACAATCTCTGGGTGGATAACGGTTGTATTAAATCTAATAAAGGCAGGTGATTAATATCAACTATGTGATTGATGTACCTGAGACATTACATACTGGTGCTGATTGGGAACGTCTGTATATCATCAATAGTCAAAACCCTGATTTTACACTAGACGATGCATCTGCGGTATGCAAAATCAGAGACATGAAAAATAATGTCTTGTGTACGGCAATGTGTTCGATTAGTGGCAATCAAGTCTTGGTACAAATTGGATATGACATAACTCTTGGTATTGATGAACGAATACGCAAGGGTAAATACGATGTGTTTCTTCTCAAGGATAATAAGTCTTATAAAGTTTGTATGGGTGACATCGAGATTATCCATGACATTTCTATGCATTAATTTTTTACAGGAGATAAACTATGGCAGACGATACTATTACAAAAATTTCTTTGGTTGACCCTATACAGGTCAATGTTGCTATCCCAAACTTTGAGGGTAAACCGGGTCGAGATGGTATAGACGGTCGTGACGGTGACGATGCATATCGTGTTGCCGTTCGCAACGGTTTCATTGGTACAGAACAAGAGTGGCTTGATAGCTTAAAAGGCGGTAAACCATCTACAGCCGAACAAGCACGGAATAAACTGTTGGAGAACAACATCTGGTGTGACGACTCTACTGTTGACTCTGTTCTCTCAGCAGTTATTTCTAACTGGGGCAAACCAATGCCACGAACAGATTATAAACCAATAGCTTTACAGTCAACATTATTAGTTGGAAATCCAAACTTTACTCTTAGTGGCGAACCACACTTTAAAGTAAAAATTGATAATAAAACTGTTGAATTTAATTCAGATGGACTTGCAAATGTATCTGTTTCAAGCTCTAATGCAGGAGACTCATATACGGCTGGATATTTTGGGTATCTTGATAATCATATTTCAGATATTAATATTGCCTTTGGTAATTTAAACGCTGTATTTGATAAAGGCTCTTTTGTTGAGACAAAAGAGCTCAGCTTAGGTGGTAGCGATAAAGTAAGTGTTTCAATCTACAACAATAAAGTTGTTGAGTTGAATCATATTGGAGACAAAAACAATCAACCAACGCTTGGTCAAAGTGAGTTCCAAAAAATCAAAAATTATGTTAAGACTAAGGTTAGCGATATTGACACCTTAATCATAGACGATGCACTCACTAGCCAAATGTGGGCTCCTTATAGTGGCTCATCTCTCCAAAATATTGCTAAAGGCATTGGACATGGGGTTAATCTTAAATTAGATTTCTCTTACTATCAGGCAGAAGGATATGGACGAGAAGAAGAAAGGTTCTTTAGTCAAGTATCTGCATCTGATAACAAATCAAAAGACTATATTGGAAAGGCTTTACAAGTTGGTACTTCTAATGTATTCTTTGTAAAACAAACTCCATACTACGTTATCTACAGATATAGAAACAATACAATTTTAGAATCCTCTGACAGCTTATAATACAACATGGGAGACACCACCGTCTCCCTTAGTTTTTAATACGAAAGGCAATCAATGGAACTACTTACGATGATTTCCTTGATATGTGGCATACTTGTGTTTGTTGGAAGTTTCATCGGCTTTGTTTTTAAAGTCATGATTATTTCTCCATTAAAAGTCTCAATTGACAACTTAAGCACAACTATTGCCGCAATTCTCAAGGATATTGAAACAGGTCGTGTTGACCGATACAACATGTCTATCAAACTTAGTGGAATGGAAAGTGATATAAAACATATTGGACAACGCATTGATGCCTTGGAAGAATACTCTCGGAGGTAATCAATGGACACAATATTTTCTAAAGCCAAGGAATACTGGGGTCGATTGAGAGAAACCCATGGGAATATTCGTTCTCTACAATTCGTAAAATTTGTAATTACAACCAGTTTTGTTCCGATATTCATTTACCTGATTGTATGGCTATATGCAATCTATGCGATGCACATCGGACTAAACGTAAATATTCTCGTGTCTCTCTTAACGGAGCTAAGGTTGTTTGTTTCCGTTATCTTCTCTACACAAACTGTAACAGGACTTCTTGCGTATGGTGTCGCTCTTATTGATTCAGATGGCGATGGTGAATCTGACGAACTGGACTCGAAAGCACACATGCGACAACAAACAAATGTTCCTGTAATTAATGACGAAAAGGGTGATACGAAATGAGACAATTAACAAAAGACGAGTTGATAACCATGGCAACAAACGCACGAGGTTATATTGATCACATTTATCTACATTGGAGTGCTGGTTATTATAACCAAAGTCACACAGACAAATATCACATCTGCATTGATAAAGACGGCAATTTGTTTACCGATGTTGATGACTTAACAGAACACCGTGATCACACATATATGCGAAACAGTCGTTCAATCGGCATCGTAATGAACGGTTGTTGGGATGCGACTGGCATCTACAATATGGGCACAGAACCTCCAACAGAAGCACAAATTTACGCAATGTCTTATGTAATTGCACTATTGTGTGTACAAATTGGTATTCCTTTGGACATACAGCATGTTATGACTCACTCCGAAGCCGCCGACAACAAAGACGGCATGGACTTGTGTTATAACGACCCAACGCCATACCCAAACAATACTTACGGCCCAGACTCAACGTGTGAACGATGGGATTTATGGGTTCTCCACCAAGGAGACCCAGAGTGGTCTGGTGGTGACAACTTGCGTGGTAACGCACGGTTTATCGCTAATAACGAATGGGGGATAAACATATGAATTTCCACATCGAGAAACCTCCATTATGGAAAACAGTTGGTACTGTCTTCTCAGTGTGTCTAATTGGATTATTCGTGTGTGTGTATCTATTGTTTAGTGGTATACATACGCACGAGAAACAATTGGAAGAAACCGAGAGAGAACTGCATGAAACACAAGTACAACTACAGGTAACGAAACAAGAACGTGCGTTATTGCAACAAAAAATTTCAATCTTAGAGAATCTTGAGTATGAGCGTGGCACACTTGTGCCATCTGCACAAGATACACAGGAGATACGATGAATGAAAATATTAGAACATACATTATGTCGAATCCAAAGCGTAACGGTATTATTATTCTTGGGATTATTCTTATGTGTGCCATCTGTATCTGGAGCTACATCAGAGCAGACAGTCGTATTGACACAAAGCCAATACAACGTGCTAATGAAGAACTTCGACACGCTGGAGAATACAATAGACAGTCAGTTGAATACAATCAACGAATTAGAACAGCAGTTGAGCATAGCCAAGATGTCAACGAACGAGTCACAACAAGCGTTACTCGAAGCCTTGAAGCAACTCGAGGAACAACGGCAGCTATTGATAGAAGCACAGAACTCGTTAAGGCAGCAAGAACAGATGCTACAAATGCAAAGGCTATCATTAGAGAAAGCAGAAATATACTTGAATCAGCAAAAAGAGATAATCAAGAAAGCACAACAACAGAACCGCAACAGTAAAATTTTAAACATTGTTCTTGGAACTGCCCTTGTGTATAAAATCGCCAAGGGTTAGCGGAGGTGGTCTTCTTCATCTCTCTAGCGGACAAGAGTGGATGTCCGATATTGTCTTTTTAGTATGTTAAATATTCTACATAATACAAATGGGGAGTATACCGTAATTGGTATACTCCCCATTTTTTGCGTTTTAAGCGTTATTTTGTTTTAATTCCAATGGCTTAACCTTTGTGATTGTGTCGCCACGCACTTGGATATAATATCCTGTACCGACCTGTAACTCAACCAAGTAGTTAGACCACATGACATACTTGTTGCCAACATGGTCGAATACATATGCCATAGGTTTGCCAGCCTTGGTTGTTTTCGTTTTAAAATCAGACACAATGATTGCCTTGACGTCACGACCATTGGCTAAATTTGTGTTATATGCTTTTAAAGGGTCTTCAAACGTACACCCAAGGTATTCATACCTAAGAGATACCACAGGCACCTTAGAGCTCAAATTTGGGCGTTCTATGAGCATTATAGAGTTATACTTGTCTGTCCATTCTTGGATTTTCTTTTCGATGTTCTGTTTCTTTTTATCCAAAGACTTTAATTCTTTATCAGAGAACAATCCATCGTTTGTATACATGGTGTCTTCGTGTTGTTGTAACTTAGATTGCCACTCATGTATTTTATGCAAAGCGTTCTTGCGGTCTTTATCATATGACTTATACTCAGGAATTAACGCCATGAGTTCATGTGTATTACCCAAGAAGTCTAATGCACCACTACCGACTAGACCCTGTAATTGCAACTTAGAGTATTTACTAAAGATGGCATCTATTGTATATTCGTGTGGTTTTTCAATCTTGTTAATACCTTTGATGTACGAAAGACCAACACGCACAGAACTATCTTCGACTGTCCACTCACGTTCACTGTAGCGTAGGTCAGGTGGTAATATCTTGATGCCCTTGCGTTGCATCTCTTGGATGTACGGCAAGATTTTCTCTTGGTTGCCATCTTCGGAGTTAATAGTTGCCACATAAAATTCGAGCGGATAGTGTGCCTTGAGGTATGCCGTTATGTATGCCATGTAGCCGTATGATTGACTGTGAGCCTTATTAAATCCATAGCTCGCCGCTGCAATAATCATGTCTAAAATTTGTTTCGCCACATCTTTATCTGTACCATTCGCAACCGCACGGTCAACAAATTCTGCCGTAATCTCTTGCATTAAATCGTGGTCTTTTTTACCAACCGCACGTCTTACCGTATCTGCTTCCGCCATTGAATATCCAGCGATAATCTGACACACACGCATAATTTGTTCTTGGAACACCATGATACCATATGTTTCACCTAATGGTTCTTTTAATCGTTCATCTAAGTACTCAAACGGCTTACCATTACGGCGGTCAATATACTCATCTAACATGCCTGTTAAAATACACGCTGGTCTATACAGGGCAACCACAGCGATTAAATCGACAAAGTTCTTTGGGGCAATACTTTTAAGAGTTCTTACCATTCCTTGTGATTTCATTTGGAATACTCCAAGTGTATCACCTTTACATAGCAAGTCTAACGTAGGTTTATCATCCCAAGGTAATTTTGCCAAGTCAAGACTGTTTTTGACACCAGCCATCGTTACACAATCATTGATTACATCCAAGGTTCTAAGACCAAGAATATCCTCTTTTAGAAAACCCATAGACTCTAAATGTTTAAAGTTTGTGGATGCCACAAAGGTTTCTTCTTTTGTTTGAGAATTTTTTTGCATCTCTAGTGAGCAATACTTGGTAATATCTTGGTTTGAAACAATGACTGCCGATGCGTGTTTCCCAAAGCCAGTCATAATACCGACCAGCTTCTTAGCGAGTTCAAACATCTCTTGATGTTTACCATCATTTATATAATCAAGTTTTGCATACTCAAGGTCGTTATCATGGAAATCTTCATCATCGTCAAAAGATACATCCTTGATTTTCTTTGAATAGGCATCTGCAATAGTATGGTCTACGCCTAGACATCGTGCAGCTTCTTTTAATGCTCCAGATGCTTTCATGTAGGAAAATGTACGACATTGATAGACATATTTGTATTTTTCTTCAAGATATTGAATAACTTCTCCTCGTCTTACCTTAGAGCAATCGTTGTCAACGTCTGGGGGTGATACACGATTGGGGTTTGCAAACCGTTCAAAATACAAGTTGTTTGTAATAGCATCCAAAGATGTAATATCGAGTAAATATGCACACTCGCATCCTCCAACCGAACCACGACCATGTCCAACTGGAATATCACGTTCACGACAAGCATCGAGAATATCTTTGGTAATCAACAGATAGTCCATATAACCAACTTGCTCCAAAATATCAATCTCATGTGGGACACGTTCGTCAACACGTTTCTTAAATTCTGGGGTCACCTGATTTAAAATCTTTTGTTTATACCCCTGTCTCAACGCATCTAAAAACACAGGTTTTACATCGCCATCTTTAACATACTTTGGATAGACATCCAAGTTGAAATCAACTTGTGTATTACATTTGTCAAAAATAATATTGGTATTCTTCACCATGTCTTCAACCATATCAACACCAAATTGTGGATATAGACGGTCGAATACCTGCGCTTCCGATTGGATAAAGAAGTCGTTTGAACCATAGTATTGGTCTTCATCGTCATCTTGAGAACGACCACGGAAAGCCTTATGTAAAGCGTAATCTTCTTCATACACATAATGAGAGTCACAAGCGGCAATCAATGGTACATCATATTTTGCACCCATTTCTGCAACCATTGCATTAAAACGCTTTTGGTCTTCATGTTGATATGTATGGATTTCAAAATATAAGTCGTCACCAAAGATGTCTTTGAACTGCGGAATTAACGACTCACGATTATCACCCTTAAGCCATCCACCCATGCATGCCGATGTACAGATTAAACCCTCTGAGTACTTGCGTATCATATCAAGGTCACATCTTGACTTGTAATAATAGTGTTTATGTGCTTCACTTGTTAACTTGAACAAGTTCTCAAGTCCGACTTGATTTTTCGCAAGAAACAAGATATGATTATATGATTTGTCCTTTATGTGGACATCATATGTATAATATAACTCTGACCCCATCACAAGTTTTAAATCTGTGCCATGTTTCTTGTTATATTTCTGTAGATGCACATATGTATCAATCAAGCCTGAACAACCATTGTGGTCTGTGAGTGCAAACCCTCGTTGTCCAAGTTCGTGTATACGCTTAATGATACCATCTACAGAACTAATTGCATCTTTCATCCCATAGTTGGAAAACTGTGAGTGCAGATGCAAGTGAATAAAGTTGTCTGCCATATTTTTACCTCCTGTTTGAAAACATTTTTATTCGTTATTGACATTATATCACAAGTGGTGTATAATTGCAAGTGAAGTTGATTGAACTTCAAAAGTATTTTCCGAACGGAAAGGAACAAAAGCATATGGCAAAAGTAAACGAAAAAATCGTGGATGTTGTGACTCCTGTTGGTGAGTCTGTATTCTGTAAGATTAATGGTGTCGTTGACGACTACATGGGTCAAAACAAATATACCATTACCATTAAACTGGATGATGCAGATGCCAAAGCGTTACAACAACAGTTGATGGGCATCTGGGAGCAATCCGAAACCCATAACTCTCGTGTAGACGAAGAAAAAGAGGTTGATAGACCTAAGTTCCCATTAACTAAATCTAAACAGTACGGATGGCAATTAAAGGCGACTACTAAGACTGAGTTTACTGACAAAAACGGTACAGTTCATGAGAACATCATCCAATTAGTTGATGGCAACAAAAAACCAATGGACACCAAAACACAAATTTGGAAAGGCTCTAAAGTTGCATTATGGTTGGGTGCAAGACCGTATGAAACACCAACAATGTACGGTGTTTCACTCAAACTCAAGGGTATTCAAATCATCGACTTAATCACAGGTGGCTCTGGCGGTGCGTTCGGTGGTTCTGCATCCGATAGTGTTCAATCCTTTGGTGGTTCTGCTATGGGAGACACTTTTGGTGGCTCCGAGGATGACTCCATCCCATTCTAACAAAGATTAACAATCAAATATTGAGAACCAAAATCAACCCAAGTCAAATACGGCTTGGGTATTTTGGCGTTCAAACAATGTAATTCTTATGTCTAAAATTTTGTGTAAAATTGTGATATTTATCCTTGACAAATTTAGACTTTTGTGATACCCTATCAAACCTTAGTATTAATACATAAGAATATACCTGTGTATTAATACCTAAGTATACTTGTGTATGAATACCTTTGGATTAAAACGTTGGTATGGAATACATTGGTTGTTCATACCTTGGTTATTAATACTTTGGTCTTAAAACTGTTGTTCCCCATACATATGTTTTCACTCTCTGTTTTTCTACTTAAGGTTTTCATACAGTAGTGGAATACTTGTTTGGTATCTTATGTATTCTCACTACGTTCGAATAACATAAGATACACGACAAACCATATGAATTGCTTCGCAATAATCGGCAAGCCGATTGTATTTTTCTTAGTCAGATAAAAACTTCCTTGACTTGGTAATACAGGTATGCTATAATGATGGTACAACAAGTCAGAAACAAACTATTTATCAGACAGGAGGAACATCATGGCAACCGACTTTGAAAAACAAGAACCAAAGAAAAAAGCATGGACACTCGCCATGCAATACTTTAAAAAGTGTACCAAAAATGGTGCGTTCAAAAATAACAAACCAACATCTGAGTTCTTTAAAGTTCGCTCATTCTTTATGCAGGTTGACGAAAACTCTATGTTGAAGTTACATAAATACATGAACTCGTTGGAATATAAAGAGATGTCTTTAACCGACCTATTTATTCAGGCAAACGAGTTAAATGCAGTTCAATTCGCAAAAGCTAATACAAACACAACCGTTAGAGAACGTAAACAGTTTGACATTAAGAAATGGTTAGATGACAATGCGTAGAGTTAACCAACTAGGGTTCTTGGTTGTTAACAAGAAGAAACCAACGCCAAAGAGAAAAATTGAAGATATAAATGTGAATACATTCTTCACTAGACTCAATAGCCATAAATATTTAGCCAAGCTAAAAACAGCAAATAAAGAAGAAGTATTTCTCAAATTAGAATCTATTGCAGATACTCACAAGCCATTTGATTATCAGTTGGTCGGCAATGCACTCAGGATTGTGTTTGAAGAAGAAATAAGACCTTTTGCACGAAATTGGAATATCGAACATATTGGCTTTGGCTCATATCAAAGAGATAAGCGTTCATATTTGTTTATCTTTGACTACATGAAGAACGAGACGTTTATATTTATTATTCGCAAGCCACATCCAGAGACAGAGCTTGAGATATGGGAAATGTCAGATTTAAATTATTGGGGGTAACATGAAGATTGAAGACAATTTAAGATACTTTCATTTATTGTACTCACTGGATATACGAAAGAATCTAATAAAGTTGATGGAGCTAATTTATGAACATGGGTATCAAACAATACAACCAACAGATGACGGTTTATTGATTCTATCTAATGGAGAATACTTGACATCTCTTAGACATAAAGACTTTTGTTATCTTAGTGAAAAGTCTGCTATGACACATAAACAAATGCCTGTGTCTCAATTTATCAATAAACGCAGAGCAACCATCAAAGGTTCTTTTGATAATGCTGAGGAGATTGTCCGTAGTATTGAAACATCGTATCAACAACTATTGAGTGTGTTGGAGCATGTGGAAAATCCATATAGTCCATTTGAGGAGTTATATCTAGTTGACCGTGAACGAGTTGTTCGCAACTGTTCGGTTAGCCCAAAATTCATTACACACGTTGAGCCGATTAGTGAGTATCTACCGCTTATAGAAGTCAGAGACAACAAGCCTGTCCCTGTGAGAGAACTAGTTAACACATTATACTTGCTAAAGTGTTGTTTTGATGATACAATAGATTATGAGATGAATACTTTGATTAAAAAACTACAGGAGGAATATAATTGGTATGAACACAATCTCAACACTACGATATAAGATAGATATACAAGAACTCGTGGAAGAATACACCACGTTATCACGAAACGGCGGTAAAGTGCCACGAGGAACATGTCCTATTTGTCATGGGGATAACCCAACAGAGTTCTGTATCTTGGGTGACCGATACTATTGTCACCGATGTGGTTCATCTGGTGATGCCATCGGTTTCTATGCAGAAGTAGAGGGTCTTCCGTTCTATCAAGCGGTAGAAGCCTTGGCAGAAAAGTACGAGGTATCAACAGATGACCCAACATACCAAAAGCAGAAAAGCATCGTAGGTCAAAACACTAAGGTTGCCATGAAGTATCACAAAGCTGTTGATGCCGTTCGTGAATACATGAATATCAAGCGTGGTATCAATGATGCAATCCTAGACGAGTTCTTGATTGGCTATGATGCTGGTGGTTTCTTGGGAGTGCAATCTTCAGGGATTGTCATTCCAATTCAAGATGCCTATGGTCGTATCGTTGGATTTTCCAAGAGACGACTAGAGGAGACCAATGAACCTAAGTACAAAAACACAAGAGAAGACGATGTGTTCATTAAACGACAACTATTGTTTAATTATCATCGTGCTATTAAGATGTTAAAACCAAACGGTGTACTGCATGTTGCCGAGGGTTATCTCGATGTTATGTCAGCACATCAACAAGGTGTACCATGTGTTGGGTATCTTGGTGGTCGCTTAACTAAAGACCAAATCGGTTTACTCTGGGAGTTGCAAAAGCGATATAATGGAGATATCACATTCGCATTGGCTGTTGATAATCCAGAGTGTGATGCGACAGGTCGAAAGGCATTATTAAAGACACGAGAAGACATCAATAAGTACGCACCAGAGTTAAACGTGCGTGTTGTTAAATATCCGAAACAGGAGGTTGAATTATGAAAATGAAAGTTGTATCTTATGAAGATTTATTCGGTTCAAACGATATTACCGCTTATTGCGAAAATAAAGCCATTGTGAAAGATGGTAAAAAGTACTTTTCATTAGAAGTGCTAGATGGAACAGGTTTTGATTATTTGGAGCAATGGGTGCAGGAGGTTGAGTTCTAATGAATGTATTAATTGCATGCGAAGAGTCTCAAACCGTTTGTGCAGCCTTTAGAAAACTTGGGTTTAACGCCTATAGCTGTGACTTGGTTGAATGCTCTGGTGGACATCCAGAGTGGCATATCCAAGATGATGCACTACAAGTAATCAAGCGTAAAGGCGGTGTTACCCAAAGCGGTAATCTTGTGTTTGTCGATAAATGGCACCTCATGATTGCACATCCGCCATGCACATACTTGACATCTAGTGGTGCAAAATGGTATTATCATCCTAAGGACAAACATCTTCCGATTAAAGACCGCAGACCACATCCAAAGTTTCCAAATCGTAAGCAAGACCAAGAAGATGGTGCAAACTTCTTTATGGCACTTATGAATACAAACATTGATTATATTGCGGTAGAAAACCCTGTTGGTGTTATGTCAACGAGATACCGCAAGCCAGACCAAATCGTTCAACCATTTATGTTTGGCGACCAAGCACGGTAAACAACATGTTTATGGCTCAAGGGTTTACCGCTGTTAGAATCTACGAATGTCGTAGACGAGGGTGAGACGCTTACTTTTAAAAGTGGCAAGCGTATGCAAAAATGGATTTCAGATGCATTGACCGAAACAAAATCTGCCGAAGAACGTAGACGGTTACGCTCTAAGACTTTCAAGGGCATGGCAGATGCGATGGCTAAACAATGGGGCGATTTTTTATTACAACAGGAGATAAAACATGAAAAAACTAATTGAACAACATCCAGTATTTACCTTTCGTGTTCTGTATTGGACACTATATGTGATTTTACTGTTGGTGTTAAATATGCAACAACCAACGCTCATTGCATTGACGATTGGCATCTTTGGCATTTTAAGTGTATGCCGAATGGTGACGGCCTTGGTTGCTATGGTGTTGGTTAAATACAAGGATTACGACTTACAGGTTATACCACACAGTCTACTTGAGATTAACGATAAGTACATTGGTTGATTTATTACAGGAGAAAAATCATGAAATATACAAACGGAAATGCCAATATTTGGCTGGATTTACGAGATGGCACACGCATTATCGAATACCCAGACCATCAGGATTTAACACTAGATACACCACTCAATATTGATATTCGTGTGTCTACACAATGTCCATATGGTTATAACACGGTAACACAAAAATCTACTTGTGCATTTTGTCACGAGTCTGCCCTAGTGAATGGACAAGAATGTCACTATGGTATTCTACAACAGGTATTAATCGATGCAAAACTCCCTAGAGGAACTGAGATTGCATTGGGTGTCAATGAAGTAACACCAGATTTAATCCAATTCGTTAAGAACTTATGGAAACTTGGGTTGATTGTCAATATCACTATGAACGAGCGTTATATTACTGAATTTGGCGATACAGGGTTGTTACAACTAAAGCCATACATATTTGGTCTTGGCATCTCTTATCGCTCCTTACAGGGGTGTTTATCGCTACCAGATTGGATTGCAGATTATCCACACACGGTTATCCATGTAATTAATGGTATTGACGACTTTAACGATGTGGTTGAACTTGGGGTTAAATACCGTAAGTTATTAATCCTTGGGGAAAAGGACTTTGGCTTCAACACAGGTAAAGTCAATTTGAACACCCCAAGTCATATCGAATGGAAATCTAATGTTATGCAATTAACGAAAATATTCGATGTTGTATCATTCGATAACTTGGGGTTGCAACAATTAGAAATCCGTGGTAAAATATCTACAGAAGAGTACGAAACCTTTTACCAAGGTGAACACTCTATGTATATTAATGCCGTTGAACAATATTTTGCTCCATCAAGTCGGACAAGAAACGGTATTAAACATTTCAATGAAACGGATTTACGTTCGTATTTTCAATGCTGTGAAACACAGGGGGTATCTCATGAAACTGATTAGACAGGGCGTGTTTGAAACCAATAGTTCTTCTTGTCATTCTATGGCATATGTCGCAAGATTACAATTGGCTAGACCGCCACAAACACAAACGATTACACAACAGTTTGGTGTCCTTGGATTTACACCGATGTTTAACGACCAGTCTTGGGAAGTTCACTTCGTAGATTATGTATGGAAAGAACAAACATTGTCTACACCACAAGAAAAGTTTTCTTATCTGTTGACACAAATGGCAGATACATCGGTATTTACACACCAGAGCCACAAGATGAGTTTGCAAACGATTGGGTGGTGATTAAATGACAGATATGTTTTTACTGGTGTATTGCCAAGGTGAATACGAGGATTATTTCGAAAGTCCATCTTATATGTTTACAGACATGATGTCAGTAAAACAACAATGGGAAGAACTCATTGCAAAATCAGCAGCAGAAGACATCGAATACCAGTTCTTGACATCCAAGTTACAAGAGTTGGATGGATATGAATTGCATAAATTATATGGTCAAGTTGTTTTAAACGAAGATATTTCTTTTGATGATTTCTTGGATAATCCAACGGACTACCCAAAGATTATTGCGTTGTTCTCACAAGAACATCAAGAGTTGTTCTTGCAATACAAGATTTTGAACGCAAGATATGAACAATTAGGTGGTTTCTCCAGAGAATATGACAATGGTTATTTCAAAGTAGACCATTATGGTATTCAACCAGATGGGAGTCTATTCTTGCACGATACATTTTATGACATTGGAGACATCCCATGTTAAAAACACAATTAATTACCAAAATCCCATTGGAAGCACCTGTCAACCAATGTCAGGGTTTCTGTTACGACACCAAGCGTAATAAATTCGTTATCGCAACCATTTCAAGTGACAACCAAACACAAGATATTATGCGTGTATGTACCGATTGTGGTACGGTCGTATACAAAAAACGGTTTAAAGATAAGCCACGCTTGGGTCATATGAACACGTTGTCTTATCGTGACGACTTGGATGTTATCTACACGACAAATGCAACTGTTGATGGGTTCTTGTTGACTGTACTCGATGCAGAGACATTTGAAGTTCAGGAAACCATTAAGATGCCACACAAGGTATTTAACGTGGCTTACGACTCATTCTATAAGACATTCACATCCATTCGACCATTCAAGAAAAACATGCGTTTAATTCAAGAGTACACATGTGATTACTTGGATGCAAAACCAAAGTTTTCTCATGAATATCAACTTGATTGTTTCAACGAAGATATTAATAACAATGGTGCGTTATCTCAAGGTCAAATACTTGTGTTTACTAATATGACACACCTGTTGGTGTACAATCGTTTTACGAAAGAGATGGACACATATGAAATCCCAAAAGACATTGAGCCAGAAGATTTTGACTTTGTTGGAGACGAATTATACTGTGCCGTCTATAGACCAAAACATCAAGTTGAAATCCACAAAGTCATTGAACCACAATTTGTACGTTGACGAACCACGTTTGGATATGTTACAATGGGTTACACGAGCGTTTGCCACAAATGTTCGCAAGAGTCTTGATATGGCATTGTTGCTGCATTTGGCATCCCATTATACCGAAGAAGAATTGCGTAAACTGCCTGTGAGTGATATCTCTCACTTGGTCGATGTTCGGTTTATTCGAGATATTGATGGTGGTATTGGTTATGAGATACGACCAAGGTTAAAAACCATAAAGATATAACACAGGAGGTCTGTATGAAATTCATTGATTTATTCGCTGGTATCGGCGGTTTCCACTCTGGCTTAACCAAAGCTGGCATGGAGTGCATTGGTTGGTGCGAACAAGACAAATACGCACAAGCATCATACCGTGCGTTATACCCAACGGATAATCTTTGGTTTTCACCAGGTATTCGTGCATTAAACGGTACAGAGATGCCGTATGCAGACCTGTGGTGCGGTGGTTTTCCATGCCAGTCGGTATCCATTTCTGGTCTTAAACACGGCATGGAAAACACTCGAAGTGGTTTGTTTTATCAGATTACGAGGCTATTACATGAAACAAAACATAAACCCCAATGGTTGCTTATTGAGAATGTTAAAAACCTCTTGTCAATTGACAACGGATGTGGATTTTACTCGGTTTTGTCTGAAATGGACAAAGCAGGGTACAGTATCGCATGGCGTGTGTATAACACAAAAGACTTTGGACTACCACAAAACCGTGAAAGGGTGTACATTATCGGACATCTTGGAAACGGATGTACCGAAGACATTTTATACAGACCAAACCAAAGCGAACAATCTATTGTTCAAGTCGGAAACATAATCAATACGACTTCTTTTGTTGGCAATCCACAACGAGGTCGCATATATTCACCACATGGGTTATCCCCAACTTTGACGTGTGTCAAGGGCGGTGGTATTGAACCAAAGATATTATTAAGTCGCAATCCTAATGTAATACGCAAGTTGACCCCTAGAGAATTCTGGCGATTACAAGGATTTACAGACCAACAGTTTGATACCTGTGCAAAGATACAATCGAACGCACAATTGTATAAACAAGCTGGTAATTCCGTGTCTATTCCGATTATATATGAACTTGGGAAGAATATTATTGAACACCACAGGAGGTTACATGGTAATGAATAAATTTATTGATAACTGTATCGAAGCCGTATTGCTTACCATGAATGTCGAAGACAATAAAGTTGATGAGGTATCTGAGTCTCTAAACATTGTTTGGTTCTCAAAAACATTGCGAAACCATAAAGCATTGGTTATGTCAACACATGATGATTACGACCATACATACTGGGAAGTGACATTTAATGGCAATACCAATGAGTATTATGTCGATGAATATCATAAGAAATCCAATACCGTGATTACGTTATCGGAGGACTAATGGAGAAACAATGTAAAGATTATAACGACTTGTTAGTACAAAATATTGACATTGGCTCACTTGAGACTGAACCATTAGATATTACATGCTTGAATGTCCTGTTGGAAGAATACCCAAGGAAAGAAGACCAATATAAAAAAGCATCTCGGTTCTGCAAGTCAGTCAACGACAAAATGGTGCTTGCCGATATTGCAACCATGTTAGCGAAGAGATGGGATAGAACCATTGAAGATGTCAAAAATTATCTCGATGTGACCGCCTCAAATAGTGAAGAACTTTGGGAAAAAGTCCATGGATTTAAAGACTCGTTTGAAGACATGAAGACATTCATCGGTCAAGAGGGTGTTCCCCTTGGATTCCCATCCTTAGATTTTGCTATCAATGGTGTTAAGCGTAGAGAAATCGTGTTGCTTGGTGCGTATACCAACCAAGGTAAATCATTCTTTGCAGCCAAGGTTGCCGCACATCGGTTGATGGACTCAAAGGATAATGTCTTGATTTTCTCATTGGAGATGCCACGAGGTCAATTCTTAGCTGAAATTGTCAAGGAAATTCTTGAGGTTGAAGAAGACGAGTTATTCGAGATGTTGCAAACAGAACAAGGCATTGAGATTTACTCTCAAGTGGCATCTATATTGGATAAGCGTGTACGCTTTGTTGACGAACCAAATAAGACCATTGAAGACCTTGAGAAGATTACCGAAGCGTGTTATGCCAATGATTTCCCTGTGGATTTTGTTATATTCGACCATTTCCACTTGATACCTGACATTGACGACATTCCTGTGTTGTCAAAAAATGCAAACAAAATGAAAGAATACGTTAAGAAATTCAATTTGATTTTGTTTATGCTTTGTCAGTTCAATGAGGAATCTCAAAACACCTTTGGCAAAGAAAAAAGTAAGAAACCATATGAACCAATCTTGAGATACATCAAAGGTTCTAATGCACTTAAAGCCATCGCAGATATTATTCTGTTGTTATGGCGACCGTATATGACTGACACGCAACTTGATTTTGACGAGCGTGAGAAAATCAAGAACCATACATATGTTAAAATTGGTAAAACTCGCAGAAAATTACGAGGGCCAGCAAACATCTTCCAATTCAAGTATGACGATAAAACATCTCATTTAACAGAGATAAATTATTTCTCATAAAAACACAAATCAATACTTGACATATACGACTGCAAGTGTTATTATAATAATGTACCAAGGGTTGTGTTCCTCCTTGGTGCACCTCCTTTCTTAACATAGTCAACGGAGTCACATCCGTTGACACACATGGGTCGTTGCAGGATGCAATCAGTACACTTGAGCTTGGGTTCGATTCCCAAGAGACCCAAATAGCATACGGTGCTGACTACCGTGTCAAAAGTGTGGCGTTACATGTGACGAGAAAACATGTCAGAGACAACTGCAAACCATCACTAGAGATGTCAACCTAGGGTCTTGTGCCATTCCATAATTGCACACGCTAGATAAAGCGACAACAATCATATGTAGAAATGTAAGTATTAAAACCATACTACGAATTTCTTACTGCCGTCAGACCAGACGTTAAAATCCGCAGTCGTTGACGTGCGATAAGCAACGGAGTGTATACACATCTACCGCCGATGAGTATAGACGTATACGAACATAAGACATCGAGATTGCAATCTTTCGGTGGTCGAATGATACAACAAGGATTGTATGGCGGTAGACATGGAGAATTAGCTTAATGGTAAAGCACTATGAGGTTCAACATACTGGTTCGACTCCAGAAATTTGACGGTTCAGAGTGTACGAAGTAGAAGACGTTGGTTCGAATCCAACATTCTCCATAAGGTAAATCCACTATGGGTCGCAACCATGGTGGTCGGTATGAGTTGGTTTGCCGTTAGAGAGAGAACGGAGGTACCCTGTTTTCTCAACCCACTCACATGGATGGTTGTCAGAGTGGCTTATTGAGTTTCTTTGCTAAAGAAATGTTGTTGCAAAACAACCACAGGTTCAAATCCTGTACCATCCTCCAAAACGGTATTCATGCATTGCCGTTAAGGGTAGAACGTAGCCATGGAATGTTTTACCATGTATGCCACGCAACAGCTACATACTTAGTTTAAGAGTAAAACAAAGTCCTTTTGGGCGGAAATATCGAGTGCAAATCCGATAGTATATAGTGGTGTTGTATTTATTCTTGGGTAGTTCAATGGTAGAGCATCTGGCTGTTAACCAGAGAGTTATAGGTTCGAGTCCTATCCCAAGAGCCACATGGAAAGTTGGCAGAGTCTGGTTTAATGCGACAGTCTTGAAAACTGTTGAACAGAAATGTTCCGTGGGTTCAAATCCCACACTTTCCTCCAGCATGTCGTTGTAGTCAAGATGGATAAAGACAACAGACTGTAAATCTGTCGCTTATAGCTTCATAGGTTCGAATCCTATCAACGGCACCATAGCCACGATACATATGTTACGGCATTGTATCACCGAATGGGTTACTCAAGGGTTTCTCATTCGGATGGCATACATCGTATGTCTTGGGTAACAGTCCAAGAGATACGCATGATTTTTCCTCCTGACTGACTTGGGGTAAAACCCAAGTCGTTATGTACCCATAGCTTAATGAAAAGCAACGATTTTATCATCTTCTCGTGATGCAAGTTCAAATCTTGCTGGGTGCACACAACTACTACTGTTGCGTACGCAATAGCGTCAAGCAAAAGACGAAAACATTTTGCAATCCTCTACAAACCATCATCTTAATCTTTAGTGTTCGCACTGGCACGTTAATACAGTGCACTCCTTTAAAAGACCCAAGCGTTTTCCTCCTTTCACGCTTGGGTCTTTTTATTATGTGGAAAATTGTTGACAAACACAGATAAATACTGTATAATAGGTATATACGAAAGCAGGTGAATACATGAAAGAAAATTCATTTTTGTGTCCTGACGGCAAAACCATACTTGTGAAAGATTGCATGAAAGAATGTCGTATGGGGCAACGATGTCTTGCTAAACCATTGTTGGTAAATGCAAGTTGTCTCAGGAACTTAAATAGAGACCACTTCTCAGTCACAGAGGTATTGTCTCCAACATTATATATGTATCTAAAGGCAAACAATCCAGAGACAATCAATCCATTTTCCTCGATTGCTGCGACAGTCGGTACAAGCATGCATGGTATACTTGAGAATTGTCTACCCCAGAATTACGCAGGCGAGTTTCGATTAAATTATCAGGGTCTCACAGGTCAGATGGACTGTATTGACTTAGAGCATCATACCTTGTATGATTATAAAGTCGTTGGTGCATATAAGTGTGCGACAATGATGGGTGGTAGACCTTTGTGGCGACCATATACAATCACTCGTGGTAAACGCAAGGGTGAAACCGAGATGCGACAACAATGGGTGTACGATGGGTTACATCATTATGGCGATTACTGCAAGCAACAAAATTTATATCGTATACTATTGGGGAAACATGGCATACCAGTTAACGACATGTTTTTACAAGTGATTATTAAAGAGCCAATCAATACGATTAAAACATTTAATCTGGATAAACAATGCTACTTGATACAACTGCCTAAGATGAATGACAAACGGTTGCTTGATTATGCGTTATACAAGAAAGATGCCTTGGTAAATGCCATCGCTAAACAGGAGTTACCACGAGAGTGTTCCGCAAAAGACCGATGGGTGTCCAAGACATATCCAATGGGTCGTAAATGTAAAGACTATTGCTCGGTGGCATACTGCTGTCCATACTATCAAGAAAGGATTAAAAAATAATGTTAAACATAAAAACTCAAGAGTTTCGTACTGTTGACCGTTACCGAGTCACAGCAATTCATCGACAATCGAGAACAGCATTTGTTAATGACTTAAGCGTTGGTGATGAGTTTTACATTTGTACAAAACTGCATGGGGAACGAAGTCAAGCAGGTTATCTCGCACCACGAGTGAGACTGTATTTCCCAGACAAAAAGAAACATACAAAATATATCACACAAGAGCGTTTACAGAAAATCTTTAGTTTCAACTTCGATGCAGAGCCTGTAAACGCAGACGTGTCGGATGCGGAGGTAGTAGAATGATATTAATTGGTCGTGCTGGTGTTGGTAAAGATACTGTTGCTGAAATGTTTGGTGACATTCCACAATATGCATATGCAGATGCCATTAAAGAGATGGTCTCCATTGTTCAATCAGAGAGTGTAGATGCAGGTATGAAATATTTATCAGACCTAAGTGGATATTCAATCGAAGAATTACAAGGTATTCTACCTGTGGTACAAACGATTGAGAAAACAGTCTTAGATGGCAAACAGCGGAAGCATCTGCAAGCACTTGGTAATGGATTGCGAGCTTTATTTAAAGACTTTTGGATTGTTGTCTTAAAGAATCAGCTACTCATAGACAAACCAAGTCGATATATTGTTACTGATTGTCGTTATCAAAATGAACTTGATATGTTGAGAGAATTACAAGTCGGAGACCCAGCATTTAATGTTGCAATCTTTATCTCGGCGAATAAAAAAGAACGGGTTAAGAGAATGAAGAAAAGAGATGGTTCGTGCGATGAAACACGGCTTAATGATGTGTCAGAGACATCTGTTGATGATTTAAAATCTCAATGTGATTTTGTAATCAACAATTCTAAGGACTTAAACCATTTAAAGGAACAAGTTGATAAAATCAAAGCTGTAATCGGAGAATAAATTATGGTAAAAGAATTACACATGATTGCGATTATTGATTATAGAACTAACGAACTGAAAGCGGAAGTTCGCAGACGAATGTTAGAATCTGACCTATCCAAGCAAGAAGCCGTTCATCTCGTGGACAAGGCTTGCGATGATATTACAGATGCATTATGTCGATTGTACGATAAAGCGGAGGTTTAATACTTGAAATTAATTTATTCAGCAACAGTAATGGGTGAACCTGTTCCACAGGGTCGTCCACGTCTATGTGGACGAGGTCGTTTCGTAAGAGCATACGACCCTCCAAAGTCCAAGGCTTACAAACAACTGATTAAAGACTCTATACAGCATCCAAAAGATGTAACGGAAGTTCCATTATTGTTTGAACTTGATATTTATAGAAAGATACCATCTGGTGGTCGCAAGAAAGACCGAGAAGATATGAAATCAGGCTTAATTCTACCGACTAAGAAACCAGATATTGATAACGTATTAAAAGGTGTCATGGATGCCTTGAGTGGTATCGTGTGGCACGATGATAATCAAGTGTGTGATGTAATCTGTAGAAAACGCTATAGTGAGCATCCACGCATTGAGTTTAAAGTTTATGATATTACACCATAACAGGAGATTGCATTATGCTAGAACAAAAATTAATAAATACAGATGGTTTAAATAAACTTTGGGGAGAACAACTATTGTGGTTCAACGGTCAATCTTATTGTTTGACATCCACAGACTCACCATCATGCGAAGACATTCGTAAATTGCATCCGCATTGGCTTGTGTATTTAACAGGCGATGTAGATGAGGACACCAGTGAGATTGCACGTCAAGCGTTCTTGAATGGTGAAGCATTGGACAAATGCTTGTGCGACTTGGGTGTGATTGATGAAGCCTTTACTGTATTCCATGGCGATATTATCGTACATGCATTTGTTAACACACAAGGCGACATTGAGGAAGAATATTCCGTCTCCGAGTTCGATGAAGTCGAAAAAGAAAACCTGATTGCCGTGTATCGCTTAGACGAAGACAATCAGTCTAAAGTTAACAAGATTGTGTCTGGTGCATTATTAAACGACTACACATTAACTGTTGGGTTGATTTGGGCGATGCAACTTGGGTATCAAGCACAAGACAGTATCGTTGATGAATTAAACCACGCAATGGATGCTGTGCAATCATGGACTGTTTAATTATTCTGGTGCTGGTGCACAAATTAATCGCCATATTAATGTTTATTGGATTTATTTATATGTGCTACTTATGGATTAAACAAATTGTTGAATATTACGACAACAGGAGATAGATATATGAAAAAACGCTTAGATATGTTACGACTGGGTTTGCTTGCATTTGTGTTATTCCTTGGTGGTTTAATACCATCGCATGCATACCAAATGCAAGCCGAGGTATCTGCGTATACAGACCGTGGTACAATGGCAAACGGTGAATGGACACACGATGGAGCAATCGCAAGTGACGATTTACCGTTCGGTACACGAGTAATTATCAACGGTCGAACGTATGTCGTAAAAGATAGATTCGGTGGTGGCTATTCAAATGCTATTGATATTTGGATGCCATCATACGATGATGCCATTAAATTTGGACGACAGTATATTACTGTTGAAGTTCTTGTATAAACGGAGGATTGATTATGAGTCAAACATTAAATGCAATACGAAAACATCACGGTCTTAAACCAATAGTAAAGCGAGTACGAGGGTTTGAGCCTGTATCACGCCTAGGAACAATCGTTAAAAAACCAACACGAGGTACATCCCATAGTGCTGGTTATGATATTTATGTGAATGAAGATTATACTATCGAGCCAAAACAATCGGTGTTAATCCGCACAGGCATCAAGGCGTATATGCCATTTGATGAGTACTTGGATTTACGAGTACGTTCATCTTTGGGTATTAAACGGCAATTAATGCTTGCGACAGGTGCATCGGTTATTGATGCCGATTATTACAATAACCCAGACAACGAGGGTGAAATCATGGTTGTGTTATACAACTATGGAGACACCACTCAAACAATCTCAGCAGGCGAACATATCGTTCAAGGCATCTTTACAAAATATCACTTAGCAGATAACGATTGTACAACCGCCAAACGCACAGGTGGTACAGGGTCAACAAATAAATAACAGGGGTAAAACAATCCATGCATAAAAGATATATGTTCTTAGTGGATATGTTCAAGAATGGAGAGTTGTATCGTGTTTCTATTTATGGTAACAACAGGGATTTAATACAACAGTATTTATACTCGATTTCACCAGAGGTAATCTTTTTGCGTGAAGATGAGGAAACAGAAAAACAAGAGAAGAAACGTACGAAAGGCAACTATCGCAAGATAACGCATAACGGCAGACATGTCGGTACAATCGTGCAATGTGATTTCCGTACAGACCGTTGCCAATCCATCGGTGAGCGGTCTAAACGAATTACAGGTGTTGATAGTAGATATACGGTGGTCGCATGAATAAACTAATGGAGTTCTTTTGCTCTAATTCGGATGAACTCTTTAAGATACACGAGTTTGATAACCGTATGTCTTTTAAAGAATTCGACCAAGAGCGAATATCAAAGAAATTGGTACGCAAGATGAAACGTTACAGGGATTTTGATTACGAACGCTCACCAGAGGACATCTTGATTGAACAAGAAGAAATCAAGGAGTTAATGTATGCGTTCTTGCGACTAAGAAAAGAAATTGGCACAAGCAGTATGAAACGATTAATGCTGCGGTATGGCTTACGCATGAAAGTCAGCGAGATTGCCAAACATTTTGGTGAATACAAAATGTTAACCTCAAGACGACTCAAGAAGTCCTTGGGTATTGCACAACAAGTTTTATCTGAGTTAATTTCCAATGGTGTACTTGACGAAGATGTCTTGAGACCAAGCATTAGATGTTATGAAGCGAAAACACCAACCATTAAGGTCAATTATCCGTTCGACTCTGCAAGACAAACATTTAAACGTATGTATAAGTACGCAGGCGAACAAAGACCTATGACTACTTGTAAAGCGGTTGAATATCTCGATGAGTCATTCGGTGACAACCAGACCATTTGTAATTTCTGTGGCAACCAATGTACACGTTTAAAAGATATGGAGAAACGAATTTGAATATTGCTGAACAATCACTAAATGTGAATAAAATAGATGTGCGAGTGGAGTCAGAGCGAGCATATATTGCAGATATTTCTGATATTCATGTTGGCAACATCTATCACAATCGAGAAGCATTTGAGAAATTTATTTCTCAAGTTAAAACGATTGACAATCTGTATTTAATTATCGGTGGTGACTCTACAGACAATGCAACAACGAGTTCCGCATCATCTGTATTTGAACAATCGGAACATGGTGGAGACCAAGTACTTACGGCGTATCGCTTGTTAGAACCTATTAAAGACCGTATTTTGTTCTGCCGAAGTGGCAACCATGGATATGAACGAGCGTTGAAACACAACCGTTTAATCCCAGAACAGATGCTCGCTGAGCTATTAGGTGTTCCGTTCTACCACGGTATGGCATCGGTATTCTTTAATGTCAATAAGAACCTGTATGTCATCGGTACGTGGCACAACTCAAAGAAACCTGATAAAATGGAATGGCTGCATACCGATATTACGTTCTACGAGCATCTACATAAGACAACCTACGAGAGAACCATGGTCGCAGAACCCAACCGTATTGCCAAGGCTTGGTCTTTAATTGAACACTTGGATGTCCAAACAGGTTCATTCCTTGGTTGGGGCGGTTATTCCGCAGACAAGGGTTATCGACCAAATGATTGTGGTACATCCATTGTCGAATTATCTGGCGAACGCAACAAGAAACAAATGCGAGTACACGACCACATCGACCGTGTTCTTGAATTAGAGCACTTGCGAAAGGCAGTTGAACATGCCAAAGAAAACAAATAAAAAGAAACGCAAGCCATCAAAACCAAAGACACCGCTCGAAGCAATCCACAAGAAATGTAGAGAGTGTTGTTGCGGTACTCTTGCTGAGGTGCAGGCTTGTGAAATAGACGATTGTGCGTTATGGCATTATCGTATGGCGGAAGATTAATTTCTTCCGTCTTTTTTTATTTTGTTGTTGACATACGCAATCATCCATGGTATTATAATGGTGTAAACAAATTGTTTTTAACACAGGAGGAACAATGGATAAAACAATTATTAAAGAATTGCAAGAGCACGATGGTTTTAAATATACGACCATTCTACCAAAAAACATGATGTATGAAGAACGCCAGATGTGGTGGTTCTCGTTTAACAATGGTTATAATGTAGCCGTTATTCAATTCGAGTATACCGAAGACGATGGTGTCTTTTGTTTGGCACTATTGAAAGATGGCGTGATTTACCATGGTACACAGTTGTTACCTGATGGGGATGTCACAAAAGTATCTTTGGATGTAGTTTTGGAATATTTACAACAGATTTTAGAATTGGAGACCTTATGATGAAGCCAAATTAGCAGACGACACAAACAAATAAAACGCAGGAGACCACATAGTTGGTCTCTTTTTTATTATATGTAAAAATCTTGTGTTTATTAAAAATAAGTTATTGACATAAGCATAGTTATATGATATTATCTTATTAGAAAGCAGGTGAGACATGGCATCTAATGGATTTGGTGGTGGTCGCAAACTGCCGAAAAAACGAGAGTATTTCATTAACTATGGCGATGGGTTTGACGATGTGTTAGACCGATGTCAGACAACAGATGGTTGTTACAAATGTAAAACCAAGCCAATACCAATACTTCAACATTTAAGGTCAGCGAATGAACATTGGATATACTTGGCGTGTCCAAAGCACCCAAAGAATAGAACATATATCAATCTTGACTATAAGACAATGTTCAAGTCATGGAAATTTTTACAAAAGATTGGTCGAGAAGAATTAAAGAAAGGTCAGGAAGAAAATGGACAAACAATTAATACTTGATATTAGACGAATGATTGACATCTCATGTTTATTGCTGATGGGTGGTTCATTTATTCAAACATTTGTATTCAATAACCAAGAATGGCTTGGGGCAATGTTCTTAAGCGTGGTTATTTTATGTTTATTCCCAAGAAAGGAGAAGTGTTGTAAATGCGGTTCCACGAAGCATACGAATTAATGGAAAACGGTAAGGGCATCCGCAGACACAACTGGCCGCAGACACAATGTCTACGAATGAAAAAAGGCGTGATGTACTTGTGTACAGACCAGTGGCATAAGCGTGTGAAGTCCTTGGGTGCTAAATGCATCTGTAGTTCCGATTGGGTAACAACGGATATGTATCAAATCAAGAAAACATCCAAGCAAGACTTATTGGATTATCTACAGAAATTAAACAAAACCTTGTAATGAAACAACAGGAGAAACCTAATGAAAAACAAAACAAAAACTATGATTATTTCCGCAGTATTAGCAATGGCAACTATGGGTGTGTCCGCCAACCCAGTTGCGATTGGCTCTTTAGAACCATCTGCGGTTGACCCTATAGCAACAGGTTATAATAGTGTTGCAATCGGTGCAAACACAGTTGTGAATGGTACTAATACGATTGTATTGGGTCGTGACAATACTGTGAATGGCAACGATAATATCATCTTAGGTGGTGGCAATGGTACAACATCTGCGAATCAATCCTCTGTAATTGGCTATAATAATTACATTGGCAATCACCAAGAACAAACTGTAATCGGTGCAAATAACACGGTTGACAACCAAGGTTCAATTGTCATTGGTACTCACTCTGTTGTCCGTGGTATTGATGCTGTGGTTGTTGGCAACAACGCAAGTGCCCCAGTACAGAACTCTGTGGCAATTGGCACAAACTCTCAAACATCTGACCCTGTTGCGTTTAGTCAAATGGACATCAATGGCACGACTCATGTGTTCGCAGGTGACAGTCCAAACTCCAGTGTGTCATTTGGTGCTACACAATCTTCCACCTATAGTGCAATCCACAATTACAACCGACAATTACAAAATGTGTCTGCTGGTCGTATTACCACAGATTCCTTAGATGCAGTCAATGGTTCTCAGTTGTATGCAGCCATTGATGAAATTACAAATAACGGCAACAAGATTTATAATCTTGGCACAACGGTAAGTACATTTGATAATCGCATCCGTCAAAATGCGGCAGACATTGGTACTGGAATGGCATTAATTAATGATAACCACCAAGCGATTACAAATTTAGGTGCACGAACAAATACACTAGAGCGTGTTCAAAACGCTCATACAAGCGATATTTCAGCGTTGAAACAGGTGTCTATGAACCATGAAAACCGAATTACCACATTGGAGCACTCAAGCCAACAAATGTTGGGTGATATTACCAATAAAGTAAACCAATTAGAACGTGGCACCAATGCAGCTATTGCATCTGTATCTGCTTTAGGAGCATTACATTGGAATGGTTTCGATGCACATAATAAGTTCTCTATTAGTGCAGGCTTTGGACATTACAAAAATGCAAACGCTGGTGCATTGGGTGCGTTCTACGCTCCGAATGAAAATGTAATGTTTTACGTTGGACAGTCTTTTGGTTCTTCTTCTGTAACTAATGCATCTGTAAACTTTAAGGTTGGTAAAACAACAAATGTTAAACGAGATGAATTACAACAGTTAAAAGAACGTGTTGAAATGTTGGAAAATTTATTAAGTAAGTAATATAAGATGGGGCGACTCGTTCGCCCCAAACTATTGGAGGAATATATGAAAACACATGTACGAATTAATGGAGTTGTAATCGAAGAAGATTACAAGAAGTTTGAAGAAACATCGGTGTTGCTGTCAAAGTTGCAAAATGTATTAGAAGATGACACTTTTAAAGATATTGAAGATGTCAAAACATACCTTGCACGACTCAAAGTAGACATTGGAACACGATACCAAGAACGACACACAATGTTGCGAGGAATGTTTAAAGACCGTAATTTGGGTGTCGGTAAAGTTGCATCCCTATTAGGAATTAGTCTCACAAATTTGTCTCTCAAACTAAACGGTCATAGAGACTTTACTGAAAAAGACAAAGACGACATCTTAAGGCTACTTGGCTTTAGTTATGATGAAGAAATTGCAAAAATGTTATTCGAGGAAGACTATGATGATTGAGCTACATCAATGCGATTGTCGAACCATATTGCAACCCATCAAAACCCAATTGCAAGCGGAAAATAAACCATATATCATCGTGTCAGACCCTCCGTTTAACATTGGGTATCATTACAACGGTTATCACGACAGAATGAGCGATGGAGATTATAGACAGATGTTGCAACAGGTGTTCAATCCATCGCATCCATCTGTTGTTATTCACTATCCAGAACAACTGTATCAACTTGCGATTGATATTGACAGACCACCAACTAAAGTGGTATCATGGGTATATAATTCAAACAACCGCAAGCAACACCGAGACATTGCGTTCTTTGGTGTAACACCTGACTTTAAACAAGTGTTACAACCATATAAGAACCCAAATGATAAACGGATTAAACGGTTGATTGAAAACGGTTCACAGGGCACACCGATTTACGATTGGTGGAACATTAATATCGTGAAGAACACCTCAGCAGAAAAAACAGTGCATCCATGTCAGATGCCATTACAAGTAATGAAAAACATTATTGGTATTCTGCCAAAAGAATATACCATTATTGACCCATTTATGGGTTCTGGTACAACAGGTGTTGCAGCCGTTGAATTGGGTCGAGATTTCATTGGTATTGAGTTAGACCCAATGTATTTTGATGTTGCCAAACAACGGATTTTTAATGCACAGGAGAAAACAAATGAGTAAATTTGTAGCAGGCGAGCTATGTGAAGATGTATTTGGTAGACCAGTCGTATTTCTAAACTATGTACATGGGGCAGAATGTATTGTTTACAATCCAAGCCGTGATATTTTTGAAGTTCACGATAGTAGACCATTAAAGCCTGTCGATAAATATTATTCCCACAGACATACAGTTGATGTAGAAAGCAGTATTAATGCATTAAGTGAAGCCTATGAGTTTAAAATCTTTGAACTATATCGCAAAGCATTACCGACCGCTGAGAAACATTTACACTTATTCAAGTCTTTAGAGGGCTGTACTATTGATTTATACGACAGCAAATTTGACATCACTTATGTTACCATTAATAGCAACGAGTCACACAATTGGGAAAACTTAATTGAGTTTATTGGTGTTAGAACTTGTGACTAGAGCAAAAAACGCTATTGTGCTCCTCTTAGTGTTTTAAAACCTAATAGTGCGTTACTAAAAAACATGGTAAAACAACTACAGGAGGACTAATGTACAAACTTGAGTGGCAAGACACACGAACATACGAAACGAAACACCATGGTCTATTTGAGACCGAAGCCGATGCATTAAAGGCGATTAAAGATTGGTGGCATTACAATGGCTTTACACCGCCGTATTATCGCATTATGCATAATCCGTTGGGTATCACTATTGACTATGGGTCACACTATTGTTTTTATCATATCACACAGGAGGATAACTAATGGCAGAATTAATGGATGCTTACCAACGAACACACGAAACGATGGGAACATTAGCAAAGAATGTTGGTAAAAATAACGAAGCATTACAAACCACGACATTACAGCTAGGTGAGTACTCAAGTACTATTAATGAACACCATAAACAAATTGAGGTTCTTTCAAAAAAACAAGATGTTCAACAAGATTCAATCTCTAGTCTACATAAGTCTATTTCAACGCTATTAAAAGTCGGACAACTGCACACAGAGCGTATAGATTTATTGACCGCACGAGTTGACGACTTACAGAGTCAAATGAGCAAAACACATAAGCGTATTTTTTGGTATTTAATTGCGGTTATTGTAATTAATGTCGGTTCATTGATTTATTGGTTGACGGTGTAACAGGAGAAAAAATATGCAATTAAAACATGCAACAGAATACAAATGCGTATTATTACATACACACACTCTTAGTACCACAGAAGAACAATTGAATGAACTATTTGAAGATGGCTGGTGCTTTCACACCGTATTTACAGTCGGTCTTGCTAATGGTGGTACTGCCGATTATGCCGTTGTTTACCGCTAATGGGAGGAATAATGAGCTATCTAAAGAAACTACAGGACAAATTCTTACAAATGGAAACTAAAGTCAAGCAGCGGACACATGCTATCGATTTATTGGTGAGCGGTCAAACCGCAGCTAATCAACGCTCGTTATCAAACACACGAAGTATCAAAGAGTTGCGAAAAACTTTAGATGATACCATCTTGATAATTCGAGATACGAACATCGACAACAGATTAAAATTCCGTGCGATTAACTGTGAGATACAGAAAAACAAGCGTTTTATCTTATGGCTTAAGGCTTGGTGCTTTGGTCTCACGATTTTTAACATTGTAATGGGAATATGGTTTACAATTCAAATGTTTTAACGGTAACGGAGGTATCATATGCAGGTAGAACTACAGAACTATACACCACTTAATACAGCGACTCATGCCATGGGTCAATGCTATGGTAAAGAATTAACCGAGGATGCATTAATTCGAGCCACCTCTAGTGGACATTTGTCACTATTAGAACATACATTGGTGACATTCGATATTGAAATGTCACAGAAATGTCTTGCACAGATTACACGACACAGACACTTGTCTTTTACTGTGAAGTCTACACGAGGTACAGACTTTGGCGATGCCACATGGTTTAATTCCACGGAACATCCGGAGATTACAGACGATATGGGTCAACTCATGAATAAATTGATTGAGAACCAAATTCTTGAATATCGCCGTTTGGTTAAAGCAGGTGTTCCATATCAAGTTGCATCTTATGTTTTACCCTTGGCAACTAATGTTACCATGACTGTGAGTGGCTCTCTACGCACATGGATGGAGTATTTACCAAAGCGTTTATGCAAGCGAGCATCCACGGAACATCAGCAAGTGGCACGAGCGATTTTTGAACGCTTGAATTACTTATATCCATCTTTGGTGAATTTACAAACGCTTGGAATGTGTGAGTCTTGTCACGAGGTATCTTGCGACTTTACAACACATAAAAAGAAACCAAAGACACCTGTCCGCAAGGAGCTAGAAGAAAAATCTAATGATTAAAGAAATGGAGCTTAACACATGAAAGTATTAGAATCACTATTTGGTGCAATTCTTGGGATTGCAATCATTGTTCTTGCGGTTGTCGCAAAGCTATCATGGCTTGCCGTTGCGATTGCCTTTATATTGGCACTTATTGGTATCGCTGGTGTAACCATGGCAATCGCATGGACAGTCCTATGGTTCACGCTCAAAATTACACTTGCGTTTGTTATTTGTTTGTTGGTCGTTGGATTAATGGGAGTGGGTGAGAAAAACAATGGAAAAGGTCTATAATGTTACCTTTAGTGGTACATTCTACGGTGAAGCACGGATTACCGCCCATAGCGAAGAAGAAGCGTATGAGATTGCATCTGACCTTGCGGATTACTTTGACATCAATGTAACATCTTACGAATATGATGCTAGTGGTTCTGTTGAAGAAATAACCGTTGAAGCCATCGAGGAAGAAGAACCAGATTACGAGGAAGATTACGAGGTGTAATTATGCAAGAAAAAGAATTGCATATTGGTGACGTATTCATTTACAACGACAAACCAACATTGATTTACAAAGAAACACTAAAAACGTACCGCACAATCTCATTAACTAAAGGCGGACACTTTATTGTAACAACCATCTTTAAAAGCGAGATTGTAAACCGTAAGATTGTCTACTGTTGTGAGACCAACTTACATTTACTACTAAATGCACTTAAAGAAAGATTACAGGTGTTTAACAATGTTTGATATCATGCATATGTTCCAGATGGCTAGTACAAACGGTTCCTCATATGATTACACCGACAAGCAATTTACAATCGTTGCAAACCAAGAGGTCGCATATGATGAATACGCAACATTAACACTCATGTATAAGGCGTTTGTGATACGATTGAAAGACGGTCGAGTTGTGTATGAGTGTTCTTGGGAAGACCACCCAGAGGGTTTTGTCGATTATGAACATCATGTTTACACTGGGTTTGAAATTAATCAAGTAGACCAATTCTTGGAGCAATTTTATTACACGCTAGAACAGGAGGTCAAGGATAATGGATAGACATAAAACAACAGTCGGAGACATATATATTGATGATGAGGGATTTACTATTATTATATGTCGAATAGATGTGAATGGTGACTATTATATTTTATATGATGATGGCTCTTGCGATACAATACACAATATTACCAACGAATTTACATACATCGGTCACTACGACATTAACCAACTATTTAAAGCCATGGCAGATGCCGAAGAGCAATATATGGATATTGATAAGCAAGTGCTATCAGCAGTTCAATACATGAGTAGATATGTGTGCAATAAAGATGGTGCAACCCATCTAGTCGGCTGTGATATGCGTGTTGATAAAGAAATTGATACCGTGTTTGTACAGATGTATAATGCCATTGGTGCAGGCTACAGATGGATTTCTGTGGCTGATTTAATGCAAGAATACACGACAAAATAATAGCAAAATAAAAAAGTCAAAATTTTGTAAAAAAGTTGTTGACACACAAAACCCCAACTGATATAATGTAATCAACAGGTAAGGAAAACACCTGTTAAACATTAAACAATCTGGGGTTTTATTATTACAGGAGGAACAAAAAGTGAACCCAAGAAATGAAATCAGAAGAAATTGCGATGAGCGAGTGCGAACCATTAAGGCAGCAACACAAGATGGTATTCGCTTGACACCGCAAGAACAACAATCGGCAAGAACATTAATTGGTAATGCAATCAAATGGGATTGTGATAGTGCAGCATTCGCCTTGAGCGTGGCTTTGGAAGAAAACTTGGTGGTGATGTAGTTGCAACCAACAGAAAAGGAATTAAAGAAAATTACCAAGTCAATCAAAGCTGGTCGCAAGTTATTAAAACAGGCTGAAAAGCCAAGGAAGACCAAAGAACAATTACAAGAATTATGGCAAGAACAAGCCAAATTATTACACGACCCATACTGTGCATGGTATTGTGCAATGGTGCGTGACATTATTAGAAATGAATTAAATGAACAGGAGAAATAATTATGCTTTTTAAATTAAGTTTAGACACAAACACAACTTTCGTGAAGACTTTCTCAGCAACTATGAAGCTGCATTGGTTCAAAACCGTGGCTACAAAAATAAAACACAACGAAAAACATTTGAGTTATAACAGGAGGTGGACACATGTCTAAGTTGCCAGAATTTCTGCAAGATAAATCTTGTTTTGACGGTAGACCACATCCAGCGGTACCAGAAGATTTTCTGATTGGGTTTTATCAACGTGAAGCCGAACGAAGAAAACATATGAAACAATGCGATTGCTGCGGACGTTGGTTTACACCTAAAAGTCATAATCATCGGTTTTGCACAACAACGTGTAAACAAAAGTACTATAGTCGGTTATACGCCGAGCAAAGATAACAAGAAATTGATTACGAATTAGAAAACGGAGGTTGGAATGAGTAATAAAGACATCTTAGTAAATTCTATGGCAGGTTATCCACTTACGCTGTATATTGACCGTATGGCAGACAACATTGGCTCTCACAAAGAAGACAATGTAGTATTAAATCATTTACGATATTTAATGTATCAAGAGATTTTAAATGCTGTAGGTGAGCACACATTATCCTTTGAAGCTTTACAACAACAGATTGTCGAGTGGAAACAAATCAAGACAGTCAAAGACATTGTTTTGTTGTTGCCAAATGCAGACACCGACCAATTAACAAAAGAAGACCTGAAGTGTGTCAAACAAGTAATTAAAGAATTAGACCAAGCAGTTACTTTGGTTAGAAAGCAGTTGGAGACCGTGTGCGACAAGTGTTTAACACTCGCTGATAAACATGAAAAACCACATGTAGAGTCACAGGAGCAGAAATAATGGAAGTAACATACTTGAGATTAGACCCCATACAGCCTGAGACAGACATTTTCAATGAGTATATGTCTCAACAAATCGTCTATAGCAGTATCAATCAGTATGGTGCAGATGTTATCATCCCAAAGACATTACCCATGAAACTTAATGGCATCACTTTGGGTCGCAATCAGTTCTGGTCTGATAATGTGCCAGATTTAATTGTAACAACCATGAGACAATGCTGGTCTAATGGACAACCAAAGATTTCCGTTAAGTTTGATTCAGATAATTTATTGACGATATTGCAGTTCTGTGGTACGATATATTTGGAAAATGATTGGTGTATCTCTAATGTTGATAATTCGGTTTTACTGTATAAAGATATACACTCTAAAGTGTACAGATTGTGTGACACTCAAGAATATACAATAGACCAACTTGAGACTATCAGGGATGCATTAAAAGACGCAAGACAAATCGTTATCAACACATATGAAGACCAATTAATTCGTGCATTTGAACATAAAAGTTTAAAGATTGAGTTTAATATTTGACTTTACACAGGAGGAAAACCATTGAAACGTACACAATTATTAAAACAAATCGACACAACAGTTGAGAACATCTACAGTTATATCGATGACAAACACAATCAAATGTATTCTGTATATTCTATTACATTGCCACAAGGTCACATGATTATGTATACTCATAACATGTCTTTCTTTGGTGAAATTAAACCATATACAAAGCTAATGTTTATTCGCAATAGCGGTGAATTGACTACATATGCGTATGGACTATCATTACTGACTTTAGAAGACCAAGTAATGTATGATACCGACCAATGTGGCGACCCAAATGCGGAACTACAGTTTTTGAAATTGTTTGAAACCCATTTAGAGCAAGAGGTATTATAATGTATAAAATCGCTTTTAAACAAGCCAATAAAAAATTACAGACTTTGTACACAAAAGAAGAACCAATGTACTTTTTACAACTCTTAGCTTTTGCAGATATTGAATACTTATTGGTAGAAAAGGTTGATGAAAACGATGGAATTATCAAATGATAAACAACACCTGTATAAAACAATCGAAGAACAAAACCAAGTGATTATCGCCAAGGATGCCTATATTAAAGACTTGCAACATGACTTAAAAGAAACAAAAGATAAGCTGAGTGATGCTAGATGGGATATTTCATGGCAAAAGTTTAACAGGAAGTGGGCAAACGAAGCCATTCAACAAAAAGCAGCCCACGTTATTGGTGGTTTTGAGTATAACACAAGATATGTTCCCTTGGGAACAGTTGTAACATTGGTACTGGCTTGTGTTTCATTTACAATACTGATGTTAAAATGCTTTAAATAGCACAGGAGGAAATCTAATGTATATCTTAGATGAAACTAAATATTGTTGGACAACCGATGATACTTGTGGTGAACCGCAAGCGACCATTAAGGATGCCATAGAGAATTTCTATGAAGACGATTGTCAAAACCTTGATTGTCCAACGGTATGCATCGGACATCCATCGTATTATATTCCAGATATGTTTAATGCAGAACAAATTATGTGGGATATGAACGACAAAATCGAAGAAGATTACGATATTGCGTTAGACGATAAATTAACCGATGAACAAGACGAGGAATTGGAAAAACGACTGCAAGATACGTTATATCAATTCTTGAAAGAAAACCGCTTGGACAAACGTGTATGGACTGTGTTTCAAGAAAAAGAATACAATCCATTGGATTATGGTATCAATCCACAGGAGGACTACTAATGGGATTATATAACGAGTTTTATGTGTTTGTAAACCACAGAGTTATCCCTGTGGCACACTTTAGTATCTACAATAGAAATGTCGGAAGATTTTTCAGAGATAATCTTCGTGACTTTCAACCAAATGAGGAATACATTATTGATGGTTCTTTGGTGGCACGTTTGTTGCAGGCTTGTGAAGATGGAACATTAACTCGCAGTCCATTAGCAAACCCAAGAGACCCATTGATATTCCCTGACGAAGTAACGCAACTATGTCAGATTAAAAAATATATTAATGATGGGCATAAAACAATATACACTCAAATTGATTAACAGGAGGATATATGGAGGTTTACATCTTTAGGAAAGACAGGCGATGTCCATACTTGCATTATGCTTTTCTTATCTCAGAGGTAGAACAATATGCAAATGAACACCTTGATTGGAATAGTATGGAACATAAGGTAGATATTCCGTTCTTACACCAATGGTTGCACGATGCACAAGAAAAACAGCAGTCTTATTCAAGTAATAAGACTGAGATGGTTATTTATCAGGCATCGATTGAAACATTAAAAGATATAATCTCGGTAGCCGAGTCTGGCAGAACAAATGATTGGTTCGAGGTTTTTATTACACGTTTTTAACAGGAGAAAAACATATGAATTACTTAAGCGTTATAGAAGAGAATTTCACAAAAGCTGATTACGTTGCATACTTAAGAGGTTGCATATTAATGTCTCTATTAGAAGACAAGCCTTTGGACTTACCTCAGTTTAAACTATATGCTGACAAGCTGGTGGATGCCCTAGAAAAACAACCAGAACAACCAACAGTTCCACTTCAGATTAAATCTTTTGATTATACAACAGTTGACCCAGATGAACCAAAAGTGCAGCCAAAACCAAAGTTTAACATTGGCGACCATGTAATTATTAAATACAACGATTGCACAGGTACAATCGTTAGATTACCAATGGAGGGTGTTAACTTTCCAGAGGGTTATGTCGTAGAATTAGACGATAATCGTTTTGGTTGGACTGGTACACGTGAGCGTGACGGTGTTGAGTGTAATGGCGGATGGTTTGCTTCTGAGGAAAACTTGGAATTAATCAATCAGGTAGCTTTAGAGCCAAACAAATGGTATCACACTACAGATTTTACTGTGGATGAGCTGCAGGCGTTATTACCAAGTGGCACTCAAGTTGAAGTCGAAGCAGAAGTATTATATAATGATATTAAGACTACACCTCCGACAAAAGTAAAACAAGCTACGGTGGAAAAAATTGCTATATCCGACTTTTATGAAAAAGTGTTCATTGGAACAGTCGGAGACAATTTTTATAAAGAATGGTTTAAAATCGTACAGGAGGACTAAGATGAAAACCAAAAACGACTCTATGGGAACACTAAAATTAAAACTAGAAGTGACACCAGAGAACATCGAATGTTTAAAGTCATTGTTTTTAAAACCTGAAAATAAGACTTCAAATTTCATTAAAGCTAGCACAATGTTATTCAATGGGAAACCTGTGGAGAAGTCCGTAGACGATTTACCGACAGTTGCTACGTTAAGAACTAAATACGGTTATCTTAGAGATGGAGATATCGCTTTGGCACGGTCTAATGATAAACATGTCTATATCGGCGTAGTCACCAACTTTACAGAAAACACGATATATATGAAAAATGCAATCTATGTTTTTGTCGACGAGTCAACAAACAATATTGGCATCCAATGTCTTGACACTTACAGCTTCCTAATTCAAGACCTATGTGGCATAACCAAAAACCAATGACCCAAATCCAAAAAATTAAAAACCAAAAAATAAAAAACAAGATTTCAAAAAATAAAACCCAAGAAAAACACATTGGTTGTTGACAACACAAACCGTCTTGTGTTATCATACATATAGACAACAGGTTGCAAACGCATGGCAAACACCACATTCATTGTGTGATGCATCCCAAACACATCACGCAGGCAATCATACCACCATTCACCACACGGAAATGTTCATGCGTTCATCTACTGTTGTCACAGAAATCAAATACCATCGCATAGAAAACCATGGCGAACACCTGCATGAAACAATCGTGCATCCGCAGCATATATGCTTATACATTATACGTTCGTTATGTGTCCACGTTTTATGCGGTGGTATTTTTTATTTGTATATGTCGTGGTATTAAATAAACGTATATATGTGTCGGTGATATATGTGTTTATCTATTAATGTTTATTGTGGTGTGTTCATGGGTTATTCTATTGACGAACCATGGATGCTTCCACAGAAATAAACAATCGAACATCTGTTTGTTTTAACCATCTGAGATACCGTGGTGCAACACCCATGATTGAACATATGTTCATACGACCGCATCATCCCATGAAATTCATTTATTTGCGTTGTACGGTGGTTTTCACATATGGGGTATACAAATATACCACCGTGGATATAAACACACCGTATAAACGATTTAAATCAATTCTGTGGTGGTTTTATTGTTTATATATATGATATTGTCCACGGATTTTTACATTTGTATATATTTATATGTATATGTCCACGATATTTTACACATGTATATATACATATATATCTCACCCATTTTTTATATGTATATGTGTTCATATATTGATACATATGTTTGTTTTTTCAAGGCATTACATATTGACCGCACACATGTTCGCCACGACCTGCGAGACCGCCTGCAACCAGCGAACAGATGTTCGATTTAATACATTCAAAATTTTCGATTAGATTGAAAACTTTAGATGAATAAAGTATATCGAAAAATCTCAATCAGTTCGAAAACTTTAGATAACTAAAGGATTACAGAACGAAAACTTTCGATATAGTTGTGTTCAACTCAGTTGTATTCAATCATATGAATGTTTGAACATATGAACATACATTCATATAACCGATGTATACTCATATGAACATATATTCATATGATGTGGTACAACTGTATTGTATGCAATTTAATTTCATGAGTACCGCCTGCAAGGGGTATAGCTTTAAGTTATGACTAGCTATAGATTTTTTCTATTATGCAGATTGTTCCTCTAGGTGTATAATGAGTGTAACGAAAGATGATAAATATCTTTCGTAGGTCTTTAACAATTATATATGAAAGGGGTAAAACTCATGAAAGGATTTTCTAGTTTATCAGCATTAAGCGAGTACGTATATAATAATGACTTATACGATACTCATAAGAAAATTACAATTATCTATAGTAAGGATAATTGGGAAAAGCCTTTTACAGAAACTCAGCGAACTTATGAGACTAACACCGACCAAAAATATTTTAATGTAAACGCTTGTGGCTGCAGTCTCTTTGGAAATTGCTTAGATGGTATTGATTTAGGCGTTCGCCTAGATTGGTATAATTGGAAGGTGGAAAAGGTAATTTTGCACATCTAGGAAAATATTGGCGGTAGTGATCACTACCGCCACATTATCAGAATTAGAAAGGATAAAACGTTATGATGTATTTTACAATAGAACAAGAATATAACGCTCAAGATTTAATCGAGTTTTTAATTGGTTACGCTGACGGCAATAGTAAAACTATTCTCGAATTATCTCAAGAGTATCAACTAGAGGAAGTATTATTGGATTTAGTCCATACTAACATAGGGGAACATGTAGACCCTTACGAGATCATCGAAGACATTGAAAATAATTTAGATGAGTATGTAAAGTATTTAATAGACAATGTCGATAATGACTATAAATGTGATTTAATGGAAGAATTGGAAGATTTTGAATAAAACAACGGCGGTACACAAGTACCGCCTTTAGTTTTGCCGTTGTATTCTCAATTAGCATCTACAAATGAGAAAAGCCAGCGTAGTTGATAATTGTTCTCAAATAAAAGTTGCATTATTTGAGTTATACGAGCGTTTTCGAGTGTTCCCCTTATGATTATACGTTAGAGTGGTACACGAGCATACAAGCGAAAATACACGATTTTATAACATATGCATTTTGTCGCTTTTTTGCGTTTGTTTGTTTTGGTGTACATATATCTATGTTTTGTCTCTCTATAGTAGACATCACTATATACCGCTACAAGAATGAGAAATATTATCAATACGATAAAACCAGCGGAACACTACAATTTAATTGTATACAACCAATGTTATATATCTTATATGAATATATGTGCATACATGCATTTTAGTCATGGATGAATACATGAACAGTTATTCATATGTTTTTCATCTGAACGTATGCTCATATGAACACATATTCAGATAACTGATGTTTGAACATATGTTCATATATTCATTTGAAAAATCGTTGCGTGAAATTCGATTGCATACAATACGATTGCAACCATCACCAGCAGAAACCATATCGAAAATTTTAGATGTTAATTAATAATGATAACATTTGTCAATAACACATTGAAAATATTCGATATACAACGGTGTACACCACAAAAACACAAATTCATAACTTATGTATGCATACAAAAGACTGCTTGCGTATTCTCATTTAGACAATACCCCTAAAATTCATTTATTTGCGTTCTACGGCGTTTTTGCACTTTTGCATATAATTATAAGGCGGACTCTTTAGAGACACCTTATAGATCAAATAAATGAACGTTTTATTGAGAGACATTCTCATTTACGCTGGATTTTACCTATGACTTGACAATTTTATAAATTTGTGGTATTTATATATATTCATTAAACATGTGTATTTTATTATCGTAGTTAGTCATAACTTAAAACTATGGCAACCATAGATAAAAACTATTGTACAGAATACTATAGATATGAGACAATAAGACCATAGAAAGCGAGGTAATAGCCTATGGAATTATTGATATTAAAAAATTTGTTTGGAGTTTTGTTCGCCGTATCTATGGTATATCTCATGAATAGAGTATATACAGTATTATCAGAAATGAAAGAGGGTTAACGTGCTAGATAAAGAAAAAAAAGAATATATTTATAGTCAATTAATTGATGTTTATTCTGATGATGAAAGCAAAGAAATTATACATCAATTTGAGCAACTCTATAACGCCAATAGTATTCTATCAATGGATATTATCGAAGTTATCGAGGAAGTGGCGGAGTTAAACCATAACGCACAAAAATTGCCGTGTTGGCTATATGACGTTATATCATATAATGATTTTTGCGACTATTTAGAGTCATTAGAACTCATAGAGG
>ERZ772908.9-NODE-9-length-68624-cov-24.7629_pt1 | contig 68624 bp, 47 predicted proteins | sample MGYA00512121_ERZ772908 | MGnify/ENA primary metagenome ERZ772908 (study PRJEB29015, sample SAMEA2738084) | human oral metagenome | biome: human oral; feature: human-associated habitat; material: saliva | place: China | collected 2264 ... | reverse complement strand
GCGGCAGGCGGGCACTCGGGGTGCGGTAACGCTTAGCCCAGGCGGGAGGCGATGAACTCCACGGTCGGGTTCTCCACCAGCTCGGTAAACTCAATCACGGCGCCTTCGGCAGCAAGATCATCGAGCAGCGCGAAGGAACCCATCGAGTCCAGGCCCAGCGAGAACAGGTCGGTGGTCGGCTCGTCAAAAGCGGTCTGCAGGGAGTCGGGCTCGACGATGTACTTCTCCATGATGGGGCGCAGGGTCTCAAGTGCGGACATTTTTCTCCTCAAGTAGGGGTAGGAATACGGGCGTAAGGTTTAGCCGAAAAGGGTTTAGCCGAAAATTTCGGCAAGCTTGGCGCGCAGTTCGCGGCGAGAAATCTTACCCACGTTCGTGGTGGGCAGCTCCTGCAGAACCTGCACGCGCTCGGGAATCTTGAAGTCGGCGAGCTTCTTCGATGTGAAGAACTCGTGCATCGTGCGGCGCGGGTTTTCGCCCAGGTCGGCGCCTTCCTGCGGCACAATGACCAGGCCCACGCGCTCGCCCACGGTCTCATCCGGGATGCCCAGAACCACGGCGTCAAAAACGTCGGGGTGGGTCAGCGCCAGCTCTTCAATTTCGTCCACGGCAATCTTCTCGCCGTTGCGGTTGATCTGGTCCTTCGCGCGGCCGGTCACCTCAAGGTACTTGCCGGCGACCAGGCGCACAATGTCGCCGGTGCGGTAGAAGCCGTCCTCGGTGAAGCCGTAGCGGTTCGCGTTCTCCTCCAGGTAGTAGCCGCGAATCGTGTACGGGCCGCGGGTGAGCAGGTGGCCGCTCTCGCCGCGCTTAACCGGCTGGTCCTGATCATCAACAATCAGAATTTCATCGTCGGGGCTAATCGGGTAGCCCTGAGTCCTCAGACGCATCTCAATCGGGTCGGTCGAGCGGGTGTAGTTCACCAGGCCCTCAGCCATGCCGAACACCTGCTGAACGGTGCAGCCGAGCACGGACTCGATCTTGCCCGCAACCGCCGGAGCCAGCTTCGAGCCGCCCACCTGCAGGGTCTGCAGGGAGGGCAGGGACACATCGCGCTTCTCAGCGGAGGCAACCCACGCCTGAGCCAGCGGCGGCACCAGCGCGGAGGTGGTCACACCTTCCATCTCAATGAGGTGGAACGCAGTCTGCGGGGACGGATCCGCCGCAAACACCAGCTTGCCGGAGGCGCACATGACGCCCAGAATACCGGGCGAGCTCATCGTGAAGTTGTGCGCGGCGGGCAACACCACGAGCATGGTCGTGTTGTTGTTCAGCTTGCAGATATCGACCGAGCCGCGCACCGAGTACAGGTAGGCGGCGTGGGTGCGAGGAATCAGCTTCGAAATGCCGGTCGTACCGCCGGAGAGCTGCAGGAACGCCACCTGCTCGCTCGCGCGCTGGTTCTCGGTGTTCTGAACGACGCCGGGCACGAACTCTTCAGCGAGCTCCTCGTCGGTCAGCGGGGTCAGCGGCTCGGCAACGTCAATAGCGACCGGCGGCTCCTGGGAGTTCTTGCGCAGCTCGGCGGCAACGTCCTCGTGCAGGGCGGTGAAATCCGCGCCGGGGGTCAGCGAAGAGAACACGTGCGCCGCCGCGTCGGTGCGGGTTGCAAAGTGCACGAGCTCGGTGGTGCGGTGCTGCGGCAGGCAGAACACCGGCAGAGCCGCCGCCCAGAAAATACCGAGCAGGTACACCAGGTACTCGGCGGTGTTACCCAGCTGCAGCAGCACGCGGTCACCGGGCTGCACGCCAGCCTGAACGAGGCGCGCCGCAGCGGCACGACCTGCCGCCTCCAGCTCACCGTAGGAGAGGCGAATCTGCTGGGGCTTGCCGTCCTCATCGAGCTGCGCGTGCGAAATCGCCACGAGCGCCGGGAAGTGCGGCTTCGCGCGGCAGGCATCCAGCAGGAACTCGGGGATGGTCTGGTCAATCCAGTAGCCGGCTTCGCGGTACTTCGCGGCAAAAGACTCGGGGATGAGCGGTGTGGGGGCCAGGGGGCTACGTTCTACGGTCATCTTCTCTCGATTTCTGTGTCGTTTGCGGTTTCTATAGCGCTCACGTGCTGCGTGCGTTCGCAGCGTGATGCCATCTCGTCAATGAGGGCGGGTGCACAACCTACGCCGGGTACCTTTCGGTACCCCTCGCGGCGCGGTAGTGTTGCACTCTTCTTAGGCTGTACTTCTCTAGGATACGGGCGCGGCGGTGTTTACCCTAACGGGAACCCCGCACGCCCACCATACGGGGTGTGCTCTACCCGGGCGGAGCCCTAGGCTACCTCTCGCTGGTCCTCTTCAGAGCCTGGCTCAGTGCGTTCAGCCTCCCGGCTGGCAGCCATAATACGTTCCAGGGCCGGCACAATCGCACCGCGCCAGCACGCATAATCGTGACCGCCGTTGAAGGTCGTGCAGTGTGCCCTCTCCAGGCCCAGCTTTTCCAGGCGCTCCTTCAGCTCACGGTGAGGAGGCACCAGAACCCACTCCTGCTCCCCCACCTCAATCTCAAGGTACAGGTGGCGCAGACGGTCAATCTCGCCCGCCGCCTCCAGCTCGTCCAGGCGGTCCATGACCTGCGGTTGCCACAGCGACGAAGACTGCGCAATCGCGCCACCAAACGCCTCCGGACGGCTCAGCACCGCCAGCAGGGAGGACAGGCCACCCAGCGACTGACCGTTAATCACAATGTTCTGCGGGTCGGTCTTAATGCCGTGCACCGCTTCCAGGTGCGGGAACGCAATCTCCACCAGGTAGTCGGCAATCGGGTTGTCACCGTTCAGTTCCTTCCAGCGGTTCTCACGACCGCCAGAGTGCAGGAAGAACACGTGCATCGCCGGAATACGGCCCGCCTCATGGGCGCGGTTGAGGGTCTGCTCCATGCCCTGGCTGAACCACATCTCACCGTCGAACTGGATGAACAGCGGCGCATCCGGGGCGGGATCCCCCACACGACCGAGCACGTACTGGTGACCGTCAGAGGTCTGCATCCACTCGGGGGCGGGCAGCGCGTCAATCTCTTCCTGAGTCAGGATGAACTCCTGCACCGGCGCGTGCTCAAGCTGCACCACACCCATGCAACGACCGATGCGGTTGCACACGGTCTCGGGGTTCAGCGGGTCACCCTCGCCGGAGTCCAGGGCGGCGCGCAGGCGCACCTGGTCGTCATCGCCCAGCCAGGCGGGGCGCTCGCCGGGCAGCGTCGGCAAGAAGTTGTAGGAGGCACGCCAGGTGGTTGCCATCTGCATGCTCAGCTGCCACCAGTCGGTGCCCTCGATGCGGGCCATGAGGGAACGGTCCAGGTTCTTCTCATCGGTCAGGCGGTTGATGAACATGAGCACCTGCTCCGCCTGCTCGTTGTGGTACAGGAAGGTGACGATGCGCTCGTTCTCGCTGATGCTGCCGTCGTCAAGATGCACCGGCTCGATGATGGGGGTGCCTTCGGAGACGACCTCAAGGATGCGGGCGTTCAGCTCTTCGGGGCTGACCGCCTCGGCGATGAGGGCGCTAATGAGGGGGCTGTCCACGCGCGGTGCCGGTACAGGGCGCGGGATCTTGGGAGGGCTCGGGCGCACAGCCGGCGCAACGGTACGAGGCTGCGCAGAAGCAGCCTGTGCAGAAGCGTTCTGCGCGGGAACGGTCGCGGTGGGTTCGTGCTCGCCCAACGGTTCCTCCTTGGTCTGTGGAAACACTCAATCGGTGAGAATCGGTGAGGAGGCGCATTATCGTTAGTTAGCCTCCACTACCTCACTCTATGGTATCCCTTACCCAAACTCCAGCCAAAGGGAAAAATGAAAGAACCAAAAAATGACAAGAATGACAGCCAGCGCCGCCCAAAGCGGGGTCAAGACTTGGGGCGGTAAAAACAGCTGGCACAAACCGCGCAGTTAAATGAGATGAGGCACCGAGACCGTGCATCAAACCTCTCAAGTCGCAACTTTCAAAGTCTCATGCGGCAGTCTCGGTGCCTCATCTACGGGTTCCCAAAATGGAACCTACCCAGTGCTCGGATCCGTTCATGCGTCAAAGACGGGCGAGCACCGGGTAGGCGCCCTACGCGCAGGGGATCCTGGGTCCCTCAGATCCTAGCGTTCGCTGCTTGGCGCAATGCCGAGCTTTTCCACCCGTACTGAGACGGTTGGCGCAAACTCCCACGCGGCTTAGGGGCGAAAACTACTCGCTTTCGCGGGCCGCCGAAATAGCGTCAGCGGCAATATGAATTGTTTGGTTTTCCTTCGGAATCACCAAAGGCGTACCGGTGCACGGATCAGGAATAATGACCGATTGCAGGTCAAAAACTTCCTGAATAAGTTCCGGTGTAATTATTGCACGCGGATCACCCTGAGCGATAATCCGACCCTGCTTCATTAACACAACATGAGTAGCATACCTGAAAGCAAGGTTCAGGTCATGCAACACCACGGCCACAGTCCGGCCTTCGGAATGCAATTTCTTCGTCAGGTTCAGCACCTCAATCTGGTGCGTGATATCCAGGTAGGTGGTCGGCTCATCGAGCAGAATCAGCGGGGTCTGCTGCGCCAGGGTCATGGCAATCCACACACGCTGACGCTGACCGCCCGAGAGCGCCTCAATGGGACGCTCCGCAAGCTCCAGCACGTTCGCCGCCTGCATCGCCTCCACGCAGGCTCGCTCGTCCTCATCGGACCAGGAACGCAGCAGCGACTGGTGCGGGTAGCGGCCGCGCGCCACCACATCCGCCACGGTCACGCCGCTAGGCGCCTCCGGGGTCTGCGGCAGCATCGCCAGAATCTTAGCGATAGCGCGGGACTTCATCTGCGGCAGCGGGGTGCCGTCCAGGCGAACCTCCCCCTCCTTGAGCGGGTTCACGCGGGCAAGAGCCTTCAAAGTGGTCGACTTGCCGCAGGCGTTCGGGCCCAAGATGACGGTCAGCTCCCCCTCCGGCACCTGAAAATCTACCCCGTTGAGCACCGTATGCTCACCGTAGGCAACCACCATGTTCTCGCCTTCAAGGCGGGTCGTCACACTAGTGTTCACTAGCTCTTCTTCCTTTCGAGGTAAATCAGGTAAATCAGGTACAGGCCACCAATCGCACCGGTCACCACACCCACCTGAATGATGCGTCCGGGAACAGCGAAACGGCCAATCAGGTCGGAGCCGAGCACCATGAGCGCACCCATGAGTGCCGCGGAGGTGAAGCCCACCCCGCCGCTGCGGGAGAGAGTCTTCGCGATGTGCGGTGCCGCCAGGGCGACGAAGGCAATCGGGCCGGTCGTCGCGGTCGCCAGCGAAACCAGAAGCACACCGATGAACAGAGCCGCCACACGGTACGCGTTCACGCTCACACCCAAACCGGATGCCACCTGGTCACCAAAACGAATCGCGCCCAGCGGGCGGACCAGCATCAGCAGCAGCGGAGTCACCACGAGCAGCAGACCCAGCAGCGCGTAGGTACGCTCCCAGGTGATGTCATTGAGCGAACCGGCAAGCCAGGACGCCGCGGTCTGCGCCTGAGTCAGCGAAGCACGCACCACCAGCAGCGAATTAAACGCCGCCAGGGTCGAACCCACGCCAATACCGACCAGCACCAGACGGAAACCGTGCAGACCCGTGCGGCGCGTCAACAACCACACCAGCACCGAGGTAGCCAAGCCACCAACCACAGCGCCCAGAGCAACCTCAACGGGACCGGAATTGAACACAATAATCTGCAACAGCGCACCGGTCGCGGCACCATTCGTGAAACCGATAATATCCGGCGATCCCAGGGCATTACCCGAAATCACCTGGAAAATCGCACCTGAGAGACCAAGTGCCGCACCCACCAGAAGCGCCGCCACAATACGCGCCGCACGCTGCTGAGCGAAAGCCACCGTAATCTGCTTGCCCTCACCCAGCAACGCCGGGATCACCTTATCCGGGGCGATATTGTAGTCACCCTGCAACATGCCCCAAAACGCCAGTGCCGCAATCAGCACCACCAACGCCACATTCAGGATCAGTACGCGCCACGGCACCTGAGCACTCACAGGACCGCGCACAGTCAGCACCGGGCGGCCGCCCAAATCGCGGCCACGACGACGCGCCGAACGATTAGCGGGGGTGGCGGCGGTCGCCATCGAAAGAGCGGAAGAATTCGACATTAGAGAGCCTCCACCTTACGACGAGTCATCAAGAACAAGAACACCGGGGCACCGGCAAGAGTCGCCACGATACCCACCTGAGTCTCCTGCGGAGCCACCAGCACACGCGCCAACACGTCAGCACACAGCAGCCACACCGGACCCACCAGCGCCGAACCATAATTCACCCAGCGCACATCATTACCGAGCAGAGCGCGCACCACAAACGGCACCGCCAAACCCACAAAACCAATCGGACCCACCGCAGCAGTCGCAGCACCGGCAAGCACCGTCACCGCCAGCAACGTCAAATTCTGGGTCGTACGCACACTCACGCCGAGGCTGGTCGCCGCCTCCTCGCCCATACTCAGAGCATTAATCGCAGGAGCCACAAAGAACGCCACCAGCACACCCAGCACAATCACCGGACCCACCGTCGAAGCGATATCCATACCGCGGCCCTCCAGCGAACCGGCAACCCACACACGGAACTCGTTATACGCATCCTGATCAGCCAAAATCAAGCCCTGCGCAATCGCCGACAGTGCCGCAGAAATCGCCACACCCGCCAACGCAAGCTTCACAATCGACCCGTCACGACCACGACCCAGCGTATACACCAGCACCGCAGCCAACGCGCCACCAATCGTCGCAGCAACCATGTACTGCCAAATACCCATCACACCAAAAACCACCACGGAAGCAATCACAGCCACCGCAGCACCGGCATTCACACCCATCAGACCGGGCTCAGCCAACGGGTTACGGGTCAACGACTGCATCAACGAACCGGCAACCGCCAACGCGGCACCCGCCGCAAGACCCACCAGGGTACGCGGAATACGCTGCTCCATCACAATCGTCTGCGCCTGCTCAGAAGCAGTGCCATTGAAAACAGCCAGAACCTGATCCGGCGGAAGATTATTCGATCCGAACAGCAACGAAGCAGCCACAGCCCCCACCAAAAGCACCGCAAACAAGAACAGAAAAGCCAGGCGCTTACCCAACTTCTGCCCCTGAATCACAGAACCCTGACGGGACGTACTCTCCTGCTGAACATCTCGGGACAATGAGCTCGTGCGGGCCACTATGCTCCTTATGCTCGATACAAGAAAACAGGGAGGCACACCCGGCACCCCACAGGAGGGGCACCCGGCACACCGGTAGATAATGAGAGAAACGCCGGAGCGGGCGAGGTACTCCCCCACCCGCATCCGACGTTAAGTCTTAGCGCTTGCGGGCCAGCAGCAGCGCAGCGGCAGCCACCACGCTCACGCCCAGAACCACCACGCCAATCCACGGGAACGCAGCACCGTAAGTCACGGTCTGCACGGTGGATGCGGTGTTAGCCGAAGCCGAAGCGCTCGGGCTCGACGCAGTACCGCGTGCAACAGCCGAAGAGGACGCGCTCGCCGAAGCGGTCGCCTTCTTCTGGGCATTTGCAGACGCCGAAGCAGCGGGAGCGGCGGAAGAACCGGAGGAAGCGGAGGTACCGGAAGAGCCAGCTTCCGCGTTCAGGCGGTCGTACTCCTCCTTGGTGATGGTGTTGCCGTCAGCGTCGGTGTAGACGGTCTCAGCCTCAGCCGCACCGCCTGCCGAACCATTCGAGGAACCGTTCGAGCCACCGTTGGACGAGGACTCGTTGGAATCGTTAGAGCCCTGAGCCTCATCTGCAGAGTCGGAGCTATTAGAGTTCGAGCCGCCATTCGAGGAACCACCGTTGCTCTTCGAGCTGGACGAGCCACGGTTCGAGGAAGAACCCGAAGAGTTCGAGGAGGAATTATCCGAACCACCCTCGCCCACCACGGTGAACTCGGGGCTGCGGTTAGTGTACGCCTCGGTACCCAGGTACTTGCCGTCCTTGTCACGCTTCTCGCCGGTCGCAAGGAAACGCAGGGTGTGGGTGCCAGCGCCTACATCCGGCAGAACGAAGGAACCGGAGACGTTGCCGTTGCCATCGGTCTTCTGCTGGTGCACCACGCACGCACCCTGAGCCGCATCGGAGGGGCACAGGTCGCCGTCGTCCACCTTCACGGACACCACGGTGTTCGCGGGGAAACCGCTCACGCTAAAGGAAATCACGCCGTGCTCGCTCACCGAGGAGGAAACGGTCGAGGAGGTGCCGGGGGTAGAGGCCTTCGCACCGCCCGGAGGCAGAGCGGATGCGGTGCCAACGCCCAAGCCAAGCGCCAGGGTTGCGGCGGCGCAGGCGGTCAGCGCCTTAGAGGTCAGGGATGCCTTCGGGGCTCCCGAAAAAGGTGCACGCATGGTGGTCCTTTCAAAATTACCGGGGTCGAAGCTGAACGCTACCGGGTTCGTGTCAGTGCAGTTCAGTAGGTCAGTGCAGTTCGGTAGGTTGCGACCCGAGTGGTTGGGGGCACCCGGTCCACGCCCCTGTTCAAGGGTGCAAGGTCAAGAGTGCGGGGCGTGAGCCGGTGCCGATATGAATGTGTGGTCAGAGCTTACTTCTTGAGAGAGCTTACTTCTTGGAGGTGCGCAACAGCAGAGCCGCAGCCAAAACCACCAGGCCAGCCGCCGAGAGCAGCAGGTTATTGGCGTTGTTGACCAGCCACTTGGTCAGACCGGTCAGCTCGGTACCCTCAATGACCGGGCCCTGCGCCTTGGTGCCTGCGGCGGAGCTCTGCGAGCCCTGGGCGTTCTGCGAGTTCTGCGAACCAGCGGCTGCCTTCACAGCCTTCTTTGCGTTGGCTTCGGTCTTCTGCACGGTGGCTGCCAGGTTCTTCTGCGCGCCCTGAACCTTCGCCTTAGCCTGCACGCGGTTCACAACCGGAGCGGTGCTCTGCGAGAGGGCGGCGAGGGATGCGTCCACGTCGGTGGCGCGGGTGCTGATGCGACCGCCTGCGTTACGCATGGGCACAGGTGCCGTGGAGGTTGCGGTTGCGGGGTTCTCGTTCAGCTCTTCGACCTGCTGGTCGGTGGCGTCCTGCTCATCGCGGGAAACTTCCTGACGAGGGGTAACGGCACGTTCCACGGTCATGTCAGCAAAACCGAGCACCGCATTTTCAGCGCCCTGGTTGCCGTTGTGCACGACCACACGGTAGGTGGCGGCGGGCATACTCACGGTGGTTTCGTAGCTGAAGCTGCGGTTGTTATCCAGACGCTTCCAGCCGGAGCCGTAGAGGGTCTGCGGGGAGTTGCCGAGGTAGGTCGCGGCGTACACCCAAGTGCCCGGTTCAGCGTTCGGCACGGTCACGGTCACGGTGGAACCGTCACGGCTCACCTGCACGCCATTACCCGCGGTCAGTTCGGAGGCGTTGACCGGCTCGGGTGCGTCACCGGGGGCGTACTCACCGATGGTGAAGGTCGTGTTGATGCCGCCCTGACTGTTGGCGCCGCCGTAGGTGCCGGATCGATCACCCTCACGCAGGCTGCCGGTCAGCAGTCGCAGAGTGTGCTCACCGGAGGCGTACTTGGCGGCGTCTTCATCGTTCTTGAAGGCTGCATTGTCGCGGGTGGGCAGGTCAATCCAGGTGTCGATATGGCCGTTTTCATCGGGGGTGATGACAGCCCAGATGGTGCGGTTATCGTTGACCGCGGTGGCGTCGTTACGGGATACCTTGCCGTCGTCAATCTTCAGGCCGATAACGGATGCCTTCTTGTCTTCGGGGTTGCACCAGCCGTCACCGGTCAGGTGCAGCTTGCCGCCCTGAACCGCCTTGGGGTTCTCGATGGTCAGGCGCGGGGTGAAGGAGTCGTCAGCGGGGGCGCAGGTTTTCGAGTCTTCGCTGGGTGCGGGGGTAGGGTCTGCGGTTGCGCTCGGCTCGGGGGTCGGCTCAGCAGATGCGCTGGGCTCCGCAGTAGGCTCAGCGGTGGCGCTGGGCTCAGCGGTAGGCTCAGCAGTCGCAGAAGGCTCTGCGGTCGGTGCGGGGCTCGGAGCCGGGTCGCTCAGCGTAATATTCTGCGCCACAGATGCACGACGGTCGTAGGTGTTACCGTCCGCATCCACACCGCCCAGGGATCCGGAAAGCACCTGGATACGGTGGCTGGTACCCTCCACGGTCCAGCCCTTGCTCTTGAGCTGCTCAGCGGTCAGACCGGTATTTTCGGGGGTCGGCAAGGACACCTCAACCTCGAAGGTGCCGTCCTCTTTAGCGGTTGCCATGAAGTTTGCGGGCGAGTTGCCGCCCTTCTTGGTAATCGGGTTAATCGCCTGGTGAGCCTCATCCGGCAGGGCGTCGAGGAACTTCACCGCGAACACAGCGCCGCGGCCGGGAGCGGTGCTGGTGAAGCCGGTTCCGCGTAGCACGAGCTTGCCTTCGCGCCACTTCTCGGTGGAGATGGTGACGGTAGCCTTATCCGCCTGCTGGGTGGCTGCGGGGGTCTCCGCGTAAGCAATGGTGGTACCGGTCAGCGCAGCTCCGGGGGTGATGAGCGCGCCAGCGAGAGCCACGACGGCACCGTAGCGGGCTGCGGTGCGTGCGGGTCGAGTTTCGGTCATTGTGGTCCTTGAGGATGGTGTGGTGGGTCGTGCATCCCCTTCCCGCCGCGGGTCTAGGGTGCGGCGGGAAGGGGGTTCAGGAAGCTTCAGCGGGTGATTGCTTCACGGGGTGTTTAGAACACGGCGTTTAGAGCGGAAGCGCCTTCTTGACGTCTTCAACAATGCCTTCGAGCAGCAGCGGGCCGCCGGTGGAGGTCCACTTGGAGCCGTCCACGAGAATCACGTGGTCGTCCTTGACTGCCTTCAGGTTGGTGAAGCCGGAGGTTTCCTTCGCCTTGTTCAGTGCTTCTTCGGCGCCCTGCAGACCCGCGGAGCCCTGCGCGTTCGGGTTCTGCTGGCTTGCGCCGCCGAGGGTGCCCAGGAACATGTAGTCCGCGTCGATGCTTGCCAGGTTCTCCAGGGAGACGGGCTCGGAGTGGCCCTGGCCGTTGCGGTCCTGTGCCTCGGGGCGCTTGAGGCCCAGGTCGTTGAGCACCTGACCGGCGGGCAGTTCCTTGAGAATCAGTGCGGGGCCGTTACCTGCCCAGCGGACGATGGAGAAGGTCTTGTCGCCGTACTTGGGGGCGAGCTGCTCCTTCAGCGCTGCGGCGCTTGCCTCGTATGCCTTGATGACTTCTTCACCCTTGTCAACCATGTTCATGGCGTTGGCGACGTTGCGGAAGTTGATGCGCCAGTCGCCGCCCGCGTAGCCGCAGTAGACCACGGGGGCGATCTTCTTGAGGGTTTCGAAGGCGTCGGAGCGCTTGTCCACGCCGGTGGAGTCGACCAGAATCAGGTCGGGATCAAGGTTGCCAATCTGCTCGTAGTTGACCTGGGCGACGGTGCCGATAATCTGCACGCCCTTGGCGCGGTCGGCAAGGTAGTTGGGCACGCCGGACTGGCCGCGACCGGAGACGGAACCGACGGGGGTCACGCCGAGGGCGAGCAGGCCGTCGAGGGTGGGCTCAGAGAGGACGATAACCTTCTGCGGGTTGGCGGGAACTTCTACGTTCTCCTCGTCAATGTCCTTGATGGTGCGGGTACCGCTGTTGCCGCCGGAGGTGGAACCGCCGGAAGTGGTGGTCGTGGTGGTCTCGCTGCTGCATGCCGCGAGGGCGAGAGCAGCCGAGGAGGCGAGCGCCAGGCCGAAGAATGCGCGGCGGTTAACGCCCGATGCGCCGTGGTTTTCGGCGTCGGTCAGCTCGGTTCGGTTGAAAGACATAGTTCCCCCTAGATTTGACTAAACTATACCTAACCTTACAGATATCTGAGTGTTACATCAAGATGTGTTCTGTTTGCCTTCTCTGACCGCCAGGATACCCGGTTTTGCCGCGGAATTGCGCGGGGTAACATATATCACGCTTTGTCATAGTCTTGCTGACACTATGTCATTTAAACAGGCCCTCTCCCCTGCTGTTACCTTGCTATAAATCTGCGGCGGTTGAGAACGCCTGGTACGCAAAACGCCCCGCCGCGAAGAGCCGCGACGGGGCGCAGACTTCACAACGGGGCGTTGAGGTTTTATAGATGCGGGCAGTGACTGGGCACTGTTACCGGCGGGGCACCGCTAGCAGCCGCAACCGCAACCGGCGCTGGAACGCTTGACCGATGCGGCCGCCGCACGCAGGGAGGCGATTGCTGCCTCCGGGCCGCCGAGCGCCTCATCCACACCGTAGACCGAGCTACCGGCAACGAAGCAGGTTGCGCCCGCCTCCGCGGCACGCAGGATGGTCTCTTCGGTGATGCCGCCGTCCACCTGCACGGTCACCGGCAGGTTCGCGCCCTCAATCGCCTTGGCGGCGCGGGCGATCTTCGGCAGGGTCACGTCCAGGAACGCCTGGCCGCCGAAGCCGGGTTCCACGGTCATGATCAGCAGCATGTCCAGTTCGCTGAGCATGTCCAGGTAGGGTTCCACGGCGGTTGCCGGACGCAGCGCCATACCCGCCTTCGCACCCTCAGCACGCAGGGTGCGCGCCAGCTTGATGGGGGCGATAGCCGCCTCCGCGTGGAAGGTCACCGATTCGCAGCCCATGCTGGCGTATTCGGGTGCCCAGCGGTCGGCGTCCTCAATCATCAGGTGCACGTCGAACGGCACCGGGGAGATTTCGCGCAGACGCTTGACCACGGGCGGGCCCCAGGTGAGATTGGGGACGAAGTGGTTATCCATCACGTCAATATGCGCGGCGTCTGCGGTGGAAATACGCTCCAGCTCGCGCTGCAGGTTCGCGAAATCCGCCGAGAGAATCGACGGGTTAATAGCAATACCCATGGGGTTCCTTTCAAATCCGTGCCGTATGGCGGGTGATGCTAGGCGGTGAAGCGGCTAGTTCTTACGCAGCAGGGCGAGGAACATGGCGTCGGTTCCGTGCACGTGCGGCCACAGCTGCGCGGTGGTCGGGTTCTCCGAAGCCTTCACGACCGGCGCGCCCTTCTTGACCTTGATTTCGGGGGTGTGGCCGGGGTCCTTCTCCCCCGCCAGCACGCTCACGGGTTCGCCGTTCGCGCCTTCGGTGTGCCGGGCGACTTCGCGCAGTGCGGCGGCGGAGTCGAGCAGGCTGACCGCGCCGCTTTCGAGCACCTCTGCAACAATGTTCTGGGTTTCTGCCGCATGCGGGGAGCAGGTCACGTAGGCGATGACGCCGCCGGGGCGGGTCGCCTCAATGGCTGCGTCCAGGAGCTGACGCTGCAGGGGCAGCAGCTCGGCAATATCGCGCGGGGACTTGCGCCAACGCGCCTCGGGGCGGCGGCGCAGGGCGCCCAGACCGGAGCAGGGCACATCCACCATGACGCGGTCGAACAGCTGGCCGGGTTCAATCGATCCGGGCAGGTCGGAGGCGTTCTTGCGCAGGGTCTCGCGAATCTGGCGGCCGTCACCGGTGAGCACCGTGTAGCTGTCCTCGGGCAGGGGGCGCATGGAGGATTCCACGAGCTGCGCGCGGTGCGGTGCCGCCTCGTTGGCGACCAGGGATGCGCCGCGCTGAATACCGAGCGCGCCGAGCAGCGCCGCTTTACCGCCAGGGCCCGCGCACAGGTCGAGCCATGCGGTGTCGGTGCCGTCCAGGGGTGCTGCGGCGAGCGCGCGTGCTACCAGCTGGGAGCCGGCATCCTGAGCGCGGACGGTGCCTTCACGTACGGATTCCAGGCGTGCCAAGTCGCCGGAGGCGTACAGCGCCGAACCTTCAACCAGCTCGCCGTCGACGGCGCCCTGTTCGCGTGCCTCGTCGAGGCTACCCAGGCCGGGTAGCGCCACCAGGTTCACCACGGGGGCGAGGTTGTCCGCTTCGAGCAGCTGCTCAATTTCGGAGGCGGGGCGACCGTGCGCGACGAGTGCCTGGCGCATGGAACGCACAATCCAGCCGGGGTGCGAGGCGAGCAGCGCCATGCGTTCGGTGTCGTCCTTCGCGTCCTCGATGATGAGTTCGTACCACTCTTCGGGGGTGCGCTCGGAGACGCGGCGCAGCACCGCGTTAATAAAGCTTGCCGGGCCCGCACCAATCTTTTCGCGTGCCAGGGACACGCTCTGGTTCAGTGCCGCGTGGGCGGGAACGCGCATGTTCAGCAGCTGGTGCACGCCCATGCGTAGCACGATGAGGGTGGTGGTGCCGACCTTCTCGAGGGGGCGGTCTACGCAGCGGCTGAGGATTGCGTCGTAGGTGCCCTGGTGGCGTAGCGTGCCGTAGGTCAGCTCGGTTGCAAAGCCTGCGTCGCGGTGGTCGAGGCGGTGGCTACGAATCGCCTTGGGCAGCACGAGGTTCGCGTAGGCGTCAGATTCGGCCACGGAGCGCAGTACGTCGAAGACGGTTGCGCGTGCGGTGTCTGCGGTACGCGAGCGTGCGGAGGGTGCCGCCGCGGAGAATTCGCGGGCGGACATGGAGCGGCGGTTGCGTTCGTGGCCACTCTTATTGCGCTGAGAGGTGCCGCCGCCACCGCGTTTGGTGTCGTCGTGTTCGGTCTTGGCGCGGCGTGCGGCGCGTTCGACGCTGGTCAGGCCGTCAAAGCGGCGGCCGGTGCGCGATTCGCTGCGGGAGTTGTCGTCCCACTTCTGCGGGCGACCCTGAGAGCTTTGATTCTGCGAACGCTGATTCTGAGCGCGCTGATTCTGCGAACGCTGGGAGCTCTGGGACTGCTGGCGGTTCTGCTCGCTCACACCAGCACCCGAGCCGGAGCGACGGCGACGCTTACGCTTCGCACCACCCTCACCCTGGCCATAGCCTTGACCACCGCCCTGATGAGACTTGCCCTGGTTGAACTTGCCGTTACCGGCATTACCGGCGTTACCAGGCTTGCCGTGTCCTCCCTTGTAGGGGCGCTTTTCGTTGCTCATGCGAGTACCACCAGGCCTTCCGCCATGTCCTTGCCAGCGCCGCGAGCCCACGCGGGCGCATCCATCATTTTCTTACCGGCAGGCTGAACCTGCAGCAGCGTCAGCGGTTCGGTACCGGTGCCGACCAGTACCTTCTTCGCGTGCAGACGCACCGCACCGGGTGCGAGGGAGCCGCCGTTCGCCTCGATCAGGGAGGCCACCAGGCGCTCGTCGGCAACCGCCAGACCACCGATCTTGAAGCGGTTTTCACCCAGTTCGCACCATGCGCCGGGTTCGGGGGTCACGCCGCGGAAGCGCGCCAGAATCTGCTCGGCGGGCTCGGTCCAGGTGAGGCGGCCGTCGGCAATGCTCATCTTGGAGGCGTAGCTGACTGACTCGTCCTCGACCTGCGCGGTGCCGCTCTCGCCCGCTTCGAGGCGTTCGAAGGTGCGTTCAAGCAGTGCGCCGCCGCTGGTGGCCAGGCGCATGAGCACGCTACCGGCGGTGTCGTCGGCGGCTACGGGGGTGGATTCCTGTTCGAAGGTGGGGCCGGTGTCCAGGCCTTCTTCGAGCAGGAAGGTGGTGGAGAAAATTTCCTGCTCACCGGCGATGAGGGCGCGCTGTACGGGGGCGGCTCCGCGCCATGCGGGCAGCTTGGAGAAGTGCAGGTTGACCCAGCCGTAGCGCAGGGATTCGAGCGCGGGCAGCGGCAGCAGGGCGCCGTAGGCGACCACGGCGGCTGCGTCAGCGTTCAGTTCGGCAATGGCTGCGGCGGCTTCGTCGTTCCAGCGGTTTGCTTTCACGACGGGCAGGCCGAGCTCTTCGGCACGCTGCGCCACCGGGGAGGGGGTGAGCACGCGCTTGCGGCCCACGGGGGCGTCTTCGCGGGTGAGCACGCCGACCACGCGAACCTTATCGGAGTTCGCCAGGTAGTCGAGCGGGGGCACTGCAACGTCGGGGGTGCCTGCGTAAATGATGTTGAGCATGTGAGCCTACTTTCCGAAGCTGCCGAACGAGGAACCTGCAGAACCGGCGCCAAACGCGCCACCGCCGCCGAAGGCGCCGCCCACGCGGGTTGCACGCTCGGTCACGGTCTTCGCGGCGACCGAGTTGTAGTCGGCGGCGCGCAGGGCACGCATCACGCGTCGACGGTCCTCGCCGACCAGGCGGTCGATGAAGAGCTTGCCGTGCAGGTGGTCGGTCTCGTGCTGCAGCATGCGGGCGAACAGGCCTTCACCCTCCAGCACGAGGGGCTCACCGTGGCGGTCCACGCCGGTCACGCGCGCCCAGTTCTTACGCGGGGTCGCGGACTTCTGGCCGGGCACGGACAGGCAGCCTTCGCCGCCTTCCTGGTCTTCTTCGCCGACTTCGAGTACGGGATTGATGATGTAGCCTTCGCGGTCGTCAATGCCGCCGAAGGTGAAGATCTGCTTGGAGATGCCAACCTGTGGGCCGGCAAGGCCCACGCCGCCCACGTCGTACATGGTTTCTAGCATGTCGTCGATGAGTCGTGCCAGGTCGTCGTCGAAGACGGTGATGGGGTCGCAGACGCTGCGCAGCACCGGGTCGCCTACGGTGCGGATGCTCAGGATGGTCATGGTTCTCCTCTGCCGGCAGGTGCCGGGAATGTGCTTACGGATTTCAAAATGGTGGCAGAACTGCGCTGACGGTTTTCTCTGCGGGTTTTCACAGCGGCCGCGCGGGCGCCGTTCTGCCTATTGTTCTATTGTCGCCGATTCAGTAGCGCGAAGCTAGAACGAATCGAGGCGGCAGGGTGAGGGCTGAGCCTCACCTCCGCGGGGGTTTGAAGCCTCTCCCCTATGCCGCGGGCGGAGGTACCGGCCTATGCTCCCGGTGGCGGTACTGATCTATGCCGCGGGCGGGGGCACTACGGGCATGAGCGAGGGGTCTTCAAATTCTTGAACCTGACGGTCAAACTCCCAGACGCGGCGCAGCGCGCAGAACTTGTACCAGTTGCGTTCGAGCACGGCGGGGTTTGCCTGCTGCGGCAACACCTGCGTTTCGCCGAGTGCCACACCCATGAGGACGGGTGCGTCGCCGTATTTCCAGGGTTCCCAGGTGCCTTCGTCGGGGTCGACGAGGGATTCTTCGGCTTTGAGTCCGGCGACGAGCTGCATAACGACTTTTTCGTCAAGTGCTTTGACGCGGCCGCGTTTGTCGGTACCTTTGGTTTTGTAGTCGATGATGCAGGTTCGGCCTGCGATTTCTGCGACGAGGTCGAGGGTGCCCGCGTAGCCGACGGTGTCGTTCCAGATGGTGACTTCGGCGGCGAGGGGGCGGGGCTTGAAGGCTTCCCACCATTCGTCGAAGCGGTCGGCGTAGGCTTGTTCGCCGTTGATGATGAGCTGTTCGCGGCTTTCGTCGAGGTTGTGTTCGCGGCCCATGGCGCGTAGGGCGACGGCTTCGGCGTAGTTGTGAACGCGGTCGCCTCGGGCGGCGGCTGCGTCGCGGTATCGTTCGGAGGCGCTGGCTGCGTCGCGGATAATGGCGAATTTGAGGCCGTGGGATCCGGTGGCGCGGTAGGCGCGCTGGTCTTCGAGGGCGGCTTTGGCTGCCATGTACCCGTGCCAGCCGCTGAGGTCGCTGGCGTGCTGCCCGATGACGGTGGTGATGGAGGGGACGAGGGGTTCTCCTCCGCGGACGCGCGCGTACATGCGTCCGTAGTCGGTGGCTGCGGCGAGTTCGGGTGTTGTCACGGGATACCTCATTCTCGGGTGGTTGTGTCCGCGGCTGGGTTTGTACTGCTGGTGGGCACAAATACCGGTGGGCATAATAAAACCCCCGTTCCTTGAAACGGGGGTTATTTGGTGCGTGATACTGGGTTCGAACCAGTGACCTCTTCGGTGTGAACGAAGCGCGCTACCACTGCGCCAATCACGCTTACGGATAAGACTATACCGAGGCTTGGCGTGAAGGTCAAATTTTGTGCGCCCCTTTTTATCCCCGTTGAGTATGCGGCGGCGGCACAGAGTCTAAGAGAGCTTCCCGCCGGAGGTGGCTGCAGGTTCAGTAATGACTTATGGACTTTGGTCATGAGTTACGGACTATGGGATTGGGTTAGCGTCTTCAGGGATAGCTTTTAACCATTGCTGAAGTCACTAAGTCATGGCTGAATCTCAATCCGGTTTTCGCTGGATAAACAAATAAACCCCCAGTCAGAAGACTGAGGGTTTATTTCCTAGTGTGACCCCAACCGGATTTGTATGGTGATGAGGGCGCATAATGCCGAGCGCGCGAGGGAATTTATTATGCGTCCGAATGCCACGCCGTAAGAAGTGGCGGGGCATGATGCCGAGCGCGCGAGGAAATCCATCATGCCCCGCAGTGCCGCGACGTAAGGAGCGGCGCCGTGAGAGGCTCACGGCGGCACCATAGAATCTCAATCCGGTTTTCGCTGGATAAACAAAAAGCCTGGCTTCCGAAGAAACCAGGCTTTTTCCTAGTGGTGACCCCAACCGGATTTGAACCGGTGTTGCCGCCGTGAGAGGGCGGAGTACTAGGCCGCTATACGATGGGGCCGCAACCTCCGTTAGGAGGTTAGCTGGGATACCAGGACTCGAACCTAGAACAAAGGAACCAGAAACCTTCGTGTTGCCAATTACACCATATCCCATTACTCTATTGAGTTACCGTTCCGTTTTTCGCCTTTCGGCTTATCACCGGAACGAGTAATAACTATACGGGTCTTTCTGGAGGTGTGCAAGCCGAAATCTGGAGAGCCGCCTCACATTCGCGGTTTTATGCCCGCTACTTCCGCGTATTTTCGGGGGTTTTGGGGTTAAAAAGTTTTTTAAATTTCTTTAAAAAGAGGGTTTTGGGGCCGATTTTCGCCCCTCAAAGCAGCTTCGAGGGGGACTCAGAGAGCAGCTTTAGCCCCTCCCCTGCACGCTTGCGTCCCAAATTTTTTTGAAGGTTTTTTCTTCCTGCACCGCTTCCCGGCAGCCAGAGAGCCAGACGGCTGGACAGTCACCCAAGCAGTCATCTCGGGAAAGATCGCAAAACCCTCACCCCACCCCGCACCCCCAAAACCAAGACTTGCCAAAACTTTTGGAGACAACGAAAAAGCCCCGAGGCGAACCTCGGGGCTTGAGTGGAGCGGTTGACGAGACTTGAACTCGCGACATCCACCTTGGCAAGGTGGTGCTCTACCAACTGAGCTACAACCGCATGTTTTCGCTTTGAACTTTTCAGTTCGTCGCAACAACAGGTACTACTATACGAGCCTTTGCCGGGGTGCGCAAACCAAATTCTTGCCACACTCCCCCAAATGGAGCCAGATTCACCCCTATAAAAGATACCGACTAGTAGTTTTACAGGAAATACCCATCACAAAAAATATTCTCAATCTTATGAAAAATCCCCTTATCTGCCGGGTTTCTTCAGACCTTTCGGTCGTCTGATTCCCGCTGGATAAGGGGATTTTCTTGAGCTGGAGCTCTCAAAGTACACATCGCAGGTACTTGCGAGCGCACCAAGCGTAGCTAGAGCTTAGTCGCTACTACCGCCGGAGTCGCCTCCACCGGAGTCACCGCCGCCAGAGTAGTCGGAGCTGCTGTAGCTGCTGTAGTCCGAACTGCTGGAGCTACTGGAGCTTCCGGCGTCGAAGTCGCCCGCGTCCGGGTCGGGGCCCGGGTCCACGAAGTCGTCTTCGTCGTCCTCTTCACGCGAAGAGTCCGAGGTGTCTACGCCCTCAGACGAGGTGCTCACGTCGCCGCCGCGGGCGTGCCGTGCCTGAGCTTCTTGAGCGTTCAGGGCGGCGCGCGCCTCGAAGTAGGCGGTCACGTACCCGAAGGCTGCTGCAACGACAACAGCGACCACCATCAAGACGGACTTGTCCATGTTGGCGATGTACAGAATCAGCCAGATAATGCAGGCGTTGGTGAGCGCCATGAGGGTGCCCTTGAGCAGCGCCTTGCCGATGATGGATTGGTTATTCGGCTGGCTCATGGTTAGCTCAGTTCAGAGGCAAGCTTGCGCAGGCGTGCGAGGGAGGATTCCTTGCCCAGGATTTCCATGGATTCGAACAAGGGCGGGGAGATGCGCTCACCGGACACTGCGATGCGCACGGGGCCGAATGCGAGGCGCGGCTTGATTTCCAGGCCGTCGACGATTGCGGCGCGCAGGGCTGCCTCGATGTTGGCGGCGGTGAAGTCCTCGAGGGGCTCCAGAGCCTCGATTGCGGCGGCGAGGACCTGCGGTGCGGATTCCTTGAGCTGCTTGCGGGCGTCGTCCGCCACGGTAATCTCGTCGTCGCTCTTGAAGAGGAATGCGAGCAGGCCGGGTGCTTCGCCGAGCAGCTGCATGCGCTCCTGGACGAGGGGTGCAGCTTCGGTGAGGACCTGCTCTTCACGCTCGGTGAGGGTTTCGCCGAGTACGCCTGCAGCCTGCAGGTACGGGATGAGGCGGTCGCGGAAGTCCTTGGGGTCGAGCGCACGGATGTGGTCGCCGTTGATGGACTCTGCCTTCTTCACGTCGAAGCGTGCGGGGTTGGCGACAACGTCGTGTACGTCGAAGTGCTCGACGAGCTCGTCGATGCTGAAGACGTCCTGGTCTGCGGAGAGGGACCAGCCCAGCAGAGACAGGTAGTTCAGCAGGCCTTCCTTGATGAAGCCGGAGTCGCGCAGCAGGAAGAGGTTCGACTCGGGGTCGCGCTTGGAGAGCTTCTTGTTGCCCTGGCCCATGACGTAGGGCAGGTGGCCGAATTCGGGGATGAAGCTGGTCACGCCGGTGTCGATGAGTGCGCGGTAGAGCGCAATCTGACGCGGGGTGGAGGAGAGCAGGTCCTCACCGCGCAGCACGTGGGTGATGCCCATGAGTGCGTCGTCGACGGGGTTCACGAAGGTGTACAGCGGGTCGCCGTTGGAGCGGACGACCACGTAGTCGGGCACGGTACCGGCCTTGAAGGTGATTTCACCGCGAACGAGGTCGTTGAAGGTGATGTCTTCGTCGGGCATACGCAGGCGCCACACGGGCTGGCGGCCTTCTGCGCGGTAGGCTTCCTTCTGCTCTTCGGTGAGGTTGCGGTCGTAGTTGTCGTAGCCGAGCTGCGGATCCTGACCGGCTGCCTTGCGGCGTTCCTTCACCTCGTCGGGGGTGGAGAAGTCTTCGTACACGTAGCCGCCTTCAACGAGCTTCTGGAAAATCTCGTTGTAGATGCCTGCGGTCTTACGCTCGGACTGGCGGTAGGGCTCGTGGGGGCCGCCGACGCCGACGCCTTCGTCCCAGTTGATGCCGAGCCAGTGCAGGGATTCGAGCACCTGGTTGAACGACTCTTCGGAGTCGCGTGCCGCGTCGGTGTCTTCGATGCGGAAGATCAGTTTGCCGCCGGTGTGGCGTGCGTACGCCCAGTTGAAGAGGGCGGTGCGGACCATGCCCACGTGCGGGGTGCCGGTGGGCGAGGGGCAGAAGCGGACGCGAGTGTCTGCGGGGCTGTTGAGTACGGGACCGTGGTATTCGGTCATGATGTCTCCTTGACGGTGTGTTTCAGGATGTACGTTACGTTTTTGGGTGCGGACTGCTTAGTCGCGCACGCGGGTGACGAGGGAGCCGATGCCTTCGACTTCAACCTCTACTTCGTTGCCGTCGCGCAGTACGCTGATGCCGGCGGGGGTGCCGGTGAGCAGTACGTCGCCGGGCAGCAGGGTGAAGATTTCGGAGGCTGCGGCAACCTGTTCGGCTACGGAGTAGTGCATTTCGGAGGTGTTGCCTTCCTGCACGACGTCGCCGTCAACCCAGGTGGTGATGTTCAGCGAGTCGGTGTCCAGGTCGGTTTCAATCCAGGGGCCGAGCGGGGTGGAGCCGTCGAAGCCCTTGGCGCGGGTCCACTGGCGGTCTTCGAGCAGGTCGCGGGCGGTGAGGTCGTTTGCCACGGTGTAGCCGAAGATGACCTCGTGCACGCGCTCAAGAGGCACGGACTTGGCGATACGACCGATAACGACGGCGAGTTCACCTTCTGCGCTGACGGCTTCGGAGTACTCGGGCAGGGTCACGGGGTCGCCGGGGCCAATCACGGTGGTGTTGGGCTTGAGGAAGAACTGCGGAGAGGCGGGCGCCTCGGTTCCAGCCCAGTTTGCGATCGCTCCAATCACCTTGGAGCGGGGGATGATCGGGGCGAGCAGGCGCACCTGGTCGATGGGGTAGGTGGTGCCGGTCGGTTCGATGCCCGAGTAGAAGGGGTCGCCGGCGAGTACGCGCAGGGTTTCTTCGCCTGCGTCGCCTTCTACCAGCCCGAAGTGGAGCTCATTATTTACGGTAAATCGTGCAATACGCATACTTTCTAGGGTACCAGCCTTCGAGGGCGCGGGCGGCGGGCGGAATTGGCGGGGCGGGTTTTGGCCCGGCGGGGTTCAATGTTATTAGGTTCGGCGGGGCGCGCCTCCCCTCCCCTACAGCATTTACCGGACACAGCGAATCCCCGCGGGTGTGCGTTCCGGGTGGGAGCGCATCCTGCGGGGATTTCGCGGGTTACGTTAGATTCACGTTTTAGATGAGGCGGGTCATCCAGCCGTGGCGGTCCTCAACGGTGCCGAGCTGAATGCCGACGAGCTCTTCGCGCAGGCTCTTGGAGATTTCGCCGAAGTGCTCGGTGGGTGCCGGGATTTCGAAGTCTTCTGCCTTGAGCTTGCCGATGGGTGCGACCACTGCTGCGGTGCCGCAGGCGAAGATTTCGGTGATGTCGCCGTTTGCCACGCCTTCACGCCATTCGGTGAGGGTGATTGCGCGCTCTTCGACGGTCATGCCGCGGTCCTTGGCGAGCTGAATCAGGGAGGAGCGGGTCACGCCTTCGAGGATGGTGCCGGTCAGCTCGGGGGTGACGATCTTGTTTTCCTTGCCGAAGATGAAGAACACGTTCATGCCGCCGAGCTCTTCGATCGCGTCGCCGCGGTGCGGGTCCTTGAAGATGACCTGCTTGCAACCGTGCTTTTCGCCTTCGGTCTGGGCGATCATGGATGCCGCGTAGTTGCCGCCGCACTTTGCCGCGCCGGTGCCGCCTTCGCCTGCTCGGGCGTAGGTGGTGGAGAGCCAGATGTCTACGGGTTCGGGGGTGCCGAAGTAGTTACCTGCGGGCGAGCCGATGACGTGGTACTGCACGTGCTTTGCGGGGCGAACGCCGAGGTACGCTTCGGTTGCGATCATGAAGGGGCGGAAGTAGAAGGCTTCACCGTCGCCGGTGGGTACCCATGCTTCGTCTGCCTTGACGAGTTCGCGCAGGGATTCGACGAACAGTTCTGCGGGCAGTTCGGGCAGGGAGAGGCGGTGTGCGGAGCGTGCGAAACGTTCTGCGTTCTTTTCGGGGCGGAAGGTCCATACGGAGCCGTCGGCGTGGCGGTAGCCCTTGATGCCTTCGAAGATTTCCTGGCCGTAGTGGAACACGGATGCTGCGGGGTCGAGGACGAGCGGGCCGTAGGGGTGAACTCGTGCGTCGTACCAGGTGCCGCCGGTCTTGTAGTCGCCTTCCCAGTCGATGGTGACCATGTGGTCGCTGAAGTAGTCACCGAAGCCGGGGTTTGCGAGGATTTCGGCGCGGCGTTCGGCGGTGGCGGGTGACTGGTTTGCTTCGTGGCTGAATTCGGTTGCCATCGTTCTGCGTTCCTCTTCGTCTAGTTGCCTCTGTGGGCGTTCTTTGAGTGGCGGTTCTCGCGGCGAGGCGAGGGACCGGTGTGTGCCGCCGAGCGCGTTGTCGTGCGGGGCAGATGGTGCATCTAGCGGTCTGTGCTAGTTGGATGCATCAAAGCTAGTGGTGGATGGTGTCCACCGCCGAGGTGCCGGGCGGGTGTGCCTGACCTGTTTTAGAGTACCGGAAAGATGAGTTTGCCGCATGCGCACCTTTTCTGCCATTCAGGATGTGAACAGGTGAAGCCCGGAAGGTGCGTTCCTTCCGGGCTTCACTAGCGTAGTTCACGTTTTAGCCGAGCCAGTTTTAGCCGGGCAAGTATTAACCGAGCCGTGCGAGCACGTCCGCGCCGACCTGGTCGGTACCACGCACGCTCGCGCCGTTCTCACGCATATCTGCTTCGACAGCGTCCTCAATGCGGGCTGCGGCGGCGTCGTGGCCGAGGTGGCGCAGCAGCATTGCGCCGGCGAGGATTGCGGCGGTGGGGTTTGCCTTGTTCTGGCGGGCGATGTCCGGTGCGGAGCCGTGTACGGGCTCGAACATGGAGGGGAATTCGCCGACGGCGTTGATGTTGCCGCTTGCCGCGTAGCCGATACCGCCGGTGACTGCACCTGCGAGGTCGGTGATGATGTCGCCGAAGAGGTTGTCGGTGACGATCACGTCGAAGCGGGCGGGGTCGGTGACCATGAAGATGGTGGTCGCGTCAATGTGCAGGTAGTCGGTCTCAACCTCGGGGAATTCAGCCGCGATTTCGGTGAAGTAGCGGTTGTAGAGGCGACCTGCGTGGGTGAGCACATTGGTCTTGTGCACGAGGGTGACCTTCTTGCGGCGGGTGGACGCCAGCTCGAAGGCGTAGCGCACCAGGCGCTCCACACCGTGTGCGGTGTTGAGGGAGACTTCGGTGGCGATTTCGTGCGGGGTGCCCTGGCGAATCACGCCGCCGTTGCCGATGTAGGGGCCTTCGGTGCCTTCACGCACAACGACGAAGTCGATGTTGCCGGGGTTGGCGAGCGGGGAGACTGCGCCGGGGTACAGGCGGGAGGGGCGCAGGTTGATGTAGTGGTCGAAGGCGAAGCGCAGCTTCAGGAGCATTTCGCGTTCGATGAGACCGGAGGGAATCTTGCCGCTGCGCGGGTCTGCACCGATGGCACCGAAGAGGATCGCGTCGTGCTGCTTGAGGGCGTCCATGGTGGAGTCGGGCAGGGTTTCACCGGTTTCCAGCCAGTGCTCGGCGCCGAGCTTGTAGTGGGTGGGGGTTACGGTGATGTTTTCGAGCTCGCAGGCGCGGGTGAGGATGCGCTGGGCTTCGGTAATGATTTCGGGGCCGATGCCGTCGCCGGGGATGACGGCGAGGTCGATGCTACGTGCTTCAGTCATGCCTCTACCGTAATACGCGCCGCGGGTGGGCGGTAGAGTGTGCGGGCGGGTTCTCAGACTCTGGGCTAACCCCTATCTCTGCCCGGCAGCGCCTCCTGAAATCTGGGGTTCCGGATTCTGTGGTGTTCAGCTCCTACCGGTTAAAACAATATTCCCCGGCTGATAATTCAGCCGGGGAATATTGTTTATCTACGAGTTCTCACAGGGTAAGAACTTAGACGCTATTAGGAGCGGGTGCAGAGGGTAACCTTCACGTAACCGGGGTTACGAACGCCGGACTGCTTTGCAGCGTTGTTAGCGGAGGAAATCTCACCATTGGGAACGGTGGGGGAAACGAAGGAGCCACCTGCGCCACCTGCGCCTGCCTGCAGCAGTGCGCTAACGTTCTGGCGGTAACGAGTGGGCTCTTCGTTAGCGTTCCACTTCTGGGAGGTGATGATGGAGGAGAGGCCGCGAGCAGCACCGGAGCCACCGCCACCGTAACCTGCGCCACCGCCTGCGGAGACAACGGTCTGGTAGCCGTTGAAGGACTTGCGGGTGTCCGTTTCGCTGTAGGGGCGCTTTTCGTTGAGGTTAAGGGGGTTGGTCGCGTGAACGATTTCCAGCTTGGAGATATCGTTGTTATCGATCTGGTAGGAGTATGCGAAGACGCCGTCTGCACCCTTACCGTCGAAGCCGGAGCCACCCTTGTCACCAGCGGTAGCGGAGCTAAAGAGCTCCTGCTTGTTCTGGCTGGTGAAGCCCAGAACACCGTAGACGTTAGCCTTGTCGTTGTACAGCAGGGGCTGCTCGCCACCTGCGCCACCGACGCCGCCGTTACCACCCTTACCACCGGCAACCTTCATAGCGGTACGCTCGTTAGCGTACGGCTTCAGAACGGTGTAGTGAGAGATGGAGGTCTCAGCGTCGCCACCGGCTGCTGCGGATGCGCTTGCACCTGCGGGCAGAACGGACTTAACGTCGGGGTCGCTCAGGCTGGTGGTGGAAGCGTTGACTGCCTTGGGGTTGTAGAAAGGCGAAGAAGAGGGCATGTTGTTGGTACCGGGCTGGGTACGGATACCCGCACCGCCACCGCCACCTGCAACAGCAATCGGGGTGCCGTCAATAATCAGAGCGGAGGAGCCGCCACCGGAACCACCGTAGAGGTAACGCTTCATATCGGAAGGCATGGGCGCGTTAGCCTCAACACGAGCCTTGGCGTCTGCGGGAACGGGCTGTTCGTTTACGTCACCACCGTTACCGTAGCCCTTACCACCGGTTGCGGGGCGGGTCTGCCAAATAGCCGCGCTGTCAACGCCGGGCTCGGACGCCAGGTAAGCTACACCACCGGCAGCTGCGACCAGCTCAACAACCTGGCCTGCCTTGACGGGGATTTCACCGGTCACGAGAGCACCGGAACCACCAGCAACCTGAGCGGAGCCGCCACCTGCGCCACCAGCAACCTCGAAGCGGAGCTTGTCGACCTTAGCGGGAATAGTAATCTTCAGAGTGTCGCGTGCACCGGAGGGCTGACCGGAGATGCTGTAGTTTTCGGTGGAGTTCCACTCACACTCGGTGGAGGAAGCAAAAGCGGGAACTGCAGCGGAAGCTGCGACAACCGGAGCAGCCCATGCTGCGCCAGCGACAACCTTGCGGCGAGAAATGTTAGTAGACATGTATGTCCTTCGAGAGTGATGTCATTTTGAGGAATAAAAGTTATCACCCGCCGTCGTGTGCGGCGAAGAACGTCACCTGATGAGATTCGAGTGAGTGAAGTAGGCTTGCGCCTAACCTCTTGGTGATAACGACATAATGCTGTACTCCGCTCCCCTATCTGGGAAGACGCGCCTCAGAACTCTTGGTGTTCGTTCTGTCAGGCCTTAGACCTCGGGCGCAGATTTCGGGTACGGCTAAAACTATACCCATCAAGAACCTATCCCGCAATGGTTCCAAAAATGGTTTGATGAGGGGGTTTCCCTTAAACTCTCCGCTTTGATTGAAGGTTTTGCAACCAAAATAGGTTACTTAAGGGAGTTTCAGGTCTCTTAAACCCGAATTCGAACCCCATACAACCCCAAACCCTCAAGTAGTGATTGAATAAATAATCTAGAAAAAAGTAATCAAGGTCACTCAAAATAGGCGTTTTTGGCGTGTCACACACACGTAATCACACACCCACACACACAAAACCACAGAATATTCCTGCATGTGAGAGCAGAAAAGGGGGTCCCAACCCCTCGCAAACACCCCGATACACTGGAACCATGCCCCTCAAGCACGCCGAACCCCAGCAGAGCCCACAGCACAGCACAGAGACAGCCGAATCAGGCCACGCCGTAACGCACACCCGCGGCGTCTCAGAAAGCAGCGACCTGCCCGCCGACGCAATCAGCGCCTCCAGCCGCGTGCAAAACTACCTCAGAGACAAACGCAGCTGGATGAACATCATCGTCGTCGCGCACATGCAGTTCTTCTGCTGCGTGCTCTCCGCAGCCTTCGTCAACAGCTACGGCTGGATCCCGGTCATCTCCGCGCTCTGCAGCACCACCGCACTCTACTTCCGCTACCGCTTCCCCTACGGCAGCATCTACGTGATCATCGCGGCGCTCTGCCTCACCCTCGTGGAGCCCTACCCCGACTCACTCGCCATCACCTGCTACCCGCCCGTCAGCCTCGCCGCCTACCATATCGGCAGGCACTGGACCCGCCGCGCCCGCTTCCGCGGCCTCATTCTCGGCTGGGTCGGCGCACTCGCCGTCACCGTGCAGGCCTCGCTCTCGTTCTTCTACCACTGGGACGACATACCCGCCCGCATCTTCATCTCCCTGATGCTCGGCGTGCTCTGCGGATCCATCTTCACCGTCTTCTGGTTCCTCGGCGACTCCCGCCGCATGCGCGAACTGCGCAGCGAAGAGTTCAAAGAACGCGCCCGCCGCCTCGAATACGAGCAGGAACAGGAACGCCGCCTCGCCGCGCAGGACGAACGCACCCGCATCGCCCGTGAAATGCACGATATTGTGGCGCACTCGCTCTCCAGCATTATTTCTCAGGCTGACGGGGCACGCTACGCCGCGGCGAGCGCCCGCACCGCACGCGCCCAGCAAACACAACAGGCACAGCAGGCAGAGCAGCAGACTGAACAGGCAGAGCAGCCGGGTCAGGCTCAGCAGAGCGAACCGGATATTGCCGAGCAGACCCTCGAACTCATCGCAGACACGGCACGCGACTCCCTCACCCAGATGCGTTCCCTCCTCGGGCTACTCCGCACGGACGAGGCAACCGCCTACGCACCCGTGCCCACCCTCAACGATGTGCCCGCCCTCGTGGAGCAGAGCCGCCGCGCCGGGCTACCCGTCACCTTCACCGGAATCACCGGCACCATGGCACGCACCCTGCCGCAGGGCGCCGAGCTGGCGGCGTACCGCACCGTGCAGGAGGCGCTCACCAACGCGCTCAAGCACTCCCCCGGCGCCGCAACCACCGTCGCCATTCACTGGGGTAAGGACGGCCTGCAGTTGTGGGTTCAGAACGGCCCGGTTTCCTCTGCCGCGGCTCAGCACATTGCCCGCCCGGTACCCGGTAGCGGTAACGGTCTGCGCGGCATGAGCGAGCGCATCGCCCTCTACCACGGCACCCTCACCTACGGTCTGCAGCCCGACGGCAGCTGGCTCGTTGAGGCGGCGCTACCCTACCGCGACCTCTAATACCCGTGCCCTCTACTACCCCGTGATCTAGGATTGAAACTATGTACTCTTCTGCACCACAGACTTCTGCACCACAGACCACCCAGCCGATTCGCGTGATGCTCGTTGACGACCAGCGCCTAGTGCGCGGCGGCTTGAGCATGCTCGTCAACTCCCAGCCGGATCTGCAGGTCGTCATGGAAGCCGATGACGGCCTGGCGGCGATTGACGTTTTTGACCGCATGGTGTCTGAGGGGCAGGCGCCGCAGGTCATCCTCATGGATGTGCGCATGCCGCACTGCGACGGCCTGGAGGCGGCGCGCCGTATTCTGGAGCGTGACGGCGAGCGTGAAGAGGATGAGCGGGTGCGCATTATTATGCTCACGACCTTCGATATTGATGAGTACGTGTATTCGGCGGTGCGTGCGGGTGCGAGCGGTTTCTTGTTGAAGGACACTCCGCCGGAGCAGCTGCTGGAGGCGATTCGTACGGTGCACCGCGGCGATGCGGTGATTGCGCCGTCTGCGACTCGCCGCCTGTTGGAGCATATGATTCCGGTGCTGGACTCCCCCGCCCCTGTTGCTCCTGTTGTTCCTGCCGCCGAGTCTGTTCCTGCTATTCCCCCGGCTGCTGGTTCTGAGCTTCCGAAGGCAACGTTTATTCCGGCTGAGCATGCAAGCTTTGAGACTGTGCAGGATTATCCGCATCGTGAGTTGATTGAGCAGTTGTCGCCGCGTGAGTTTGAGGTGCTGGGCCTGATTGCGCGTGGCTTGTCGAATGCGGAGATTACGCGGGAGCTGGTGCTTTCGGAGGCGACGGTGAAGACGCATGTGTCGCATGTGTTGGCGAAGTTGGGTGCGCGTGATCGTGTGCAGGCGGTCATTATGGCGTATGAGGCGGGTATCGCCCACTAGCGCTCCCTTATATAAGGACACAGCAGAATAAAGGACACAGTGAAGCCCCGGCGGGCGCCTCCTGATTGAGGGCACCCTCCGGGGCTCTTTAGTTAAGTAGTTTCTTGTATCTCGTCGATGATTCGTTCAAAGTCGCTCATCAGCTCAGGCAACTTCTTATAGCGGCAACTCCACCATGTCCGGTTCTGCCTCCGCATAGATGCGGGGGCGCAACCGGGTGACCATATCAACGCTACGGCCGGTCAACTGTTCAATGCGGTGCTGAGCATCGACCATCTGCATGAACTCGTCAAAGGGGGCTATGCCCGGCATCTGCACCAGAAAATCCAGGTCGCTGGTTTTGGTCAGCTCACCGCGGGCGGCGCTGCCGAAGAGTCGGGCACGGCGCACACCAGCGTCACGGAGGATCTGAAGAACCTCCGCTTCATGGGGTAGCGTGTACCCGCGACGCAGATTGGGGTGGCTAGTGCTCATACACCCATCATACGCGCAAAGCTAGACTGCAGGTCAGCCGCTTAGAACCTAGCTCTATGAATCAGGGAGCATATCCGCCCTGTACACGGCAAAGCCCCGGCGGGCGCCTCCTCTCGAGGCACCCTCCGGGGCTCTCTCACGCCGAGTATCCGGGTTCGCCGGGTACTGTAACTATGCCAGATACAGCGGGTTAGCCGCGCATACCCTCAACCGGGGACATGCGAGCCGAACGAGCCGCCGGCAGAGCCGAAGCGAGCATCGCGGCGAGCACACCCACAATGAGGATGACCGCGTACCAGATGTACGGCAGGTCAAGTACGAGCGGGGCGCTGGAGCTCACGGACGCCATCACAATCTTCGCGGAGACCGTGCCGATGACCGTACCGGCAATCATGCCGAGTACCACTGCAGCGAGCGTAATCAGAATCGCCTCAATGGAGATCATGCGGCGCAGCTGCTTCCGGGACAGGCCCAGCGAGCGGAGCATCGCGTTCTCGCGACGGCGTTCGTTGACCGACAGGGTCATCGTGTTCGCCACACCAATGATGGAGATGACCACTGCGAGCATGAGCATCACCAGGGTGAAGGTCAACATGATGGTCAGCAGCTGGTCGAACGTCTGGCGTTCCTGCAGGCCACCGGTGAAGGAGTTGTCCGGGCTGATTCGGTCCAGTTCAGCCTGCAGGGTCGCGTTCTCGCTACTGGTCAGCGGGGAGGCGGCGCGCACCAGAACGACGGTGTCGTTACCGGTTGCCTGGCTGGTGACGGTCAGACGTGCTGCCTTCGTCTGAGCTTCCTGATCGCCGCTGGCGATTGCCTCTTGCATGCGCTTATCGGCTTCCTCAGCTGCGGGGTTGGGAACTTCCTGTGGGTTCTTGGCGTCCTGTAGCTTGGCGGCGGTGGCAGGGTTGACAATCATCAGGTGCTGCTTGGTTACGGACTTGACGGGCTTGAGTTCCACTTCGCCGAGCGGGCCGCGCGCCTTCAGACGGCTGGACTCATTCAAACCAGCGGCCTTCCAGAGGCCCTGCGGTACGAGCACGGTGTCGTCGGCAAGGTTCGGGTTTTCATCCGGCAGGATTGCCTTCATGTCGGAGGAGCTCAACGCCACCAAGTCGGCGTTCTGGTTGGCGGCCTGTCCCTCGTACTCGACGGTGTAGTCAACCACGCCGGCTGCGTAACCAACAGCAGAGGCTTCTACGTTCTTAATGTCCTTAGCCTTGGAGGCAACCTCCTCCGCCTTGGTCACGATGGAGGCGGCCTCAGACTGATCGTAGGAGCTGTACTTCGCCTGCGCAGAAATCGGGTACCGCTGATCCAGCGTCTTGACGAACGATGCGCTCAGAACCGTGTAGCCGGTCAGCACAGTCGACACGACCAGGGTACCCACCAGCACGGCGCGGCCGGTGGAGACGGTGCGCTTGGGAGAACGCAGCGCGTTGGCGAGCGCAAGCTTACCGGTCTGAGTGCGGGTGACCGTGCCGAGGGCACGTACCAGCGGCGGCAGTACCAGCGGGGTGATGAGGAAGACTGCAATACCGAGCAGCAGTGCGGCGAGCATGCCGAGGAAGATCGCGGAGTTACCGTCACGGTTCGTGCTGGTTGCCTTATCGAGAGCAGTCACAACGGCAACCACGCCACCGATGGCGAAGAGCACACCGATGATCGGACCGACCTTGCCGGGCTTGCTGACTTCACGGTTGGTGTGCTCGCTCATTGCGCTAATGGGCGAGATGCGCAGGGCGCTTCGTGCCGGGGAGAGCGACGCCAGAACCGTAACGATGGTGCAGATCAGGGTACTGATAATCACCGGGGTGATTGAGTACGAGATCATGAAGGTTGAGACCATGCTTCCCACCAGCATGCCGGCGGGGAAGGTCAGTAGCGCACCGATGAGGGAGAACACCACGCCCACGGTAACCGATTCGACAAGTAGCATCCGTACGAGAGAGCCGCCGCGGGCACCGAGGGTGCGCAGCAGAGCCAGCTCACGGATGCGCTGGCCGACCAGCACCGCGAAGGTGTTGGAGATGACGAAGGAGGAAACCAGCAGAGCCAGTGCCGCGAAGGCGCCCAGAACCACGCTAATGGAGGTGAAGACCGTGGAGATGGTCTTCTGGTAGTCCTCCAGCAGCTTCTGACCGGTCATGACGCGCGGGTCGTTCTTGGTGTCGCCGCTGCTGAGGGTATCCTGCAGGCTCTTGAGTTTGGCGTCGGTTACGCCGTCCTTGAACTTGAGGTAGATGAGGTTCGCGCCAGCCATGCTTCGGTAGCCTGCCGCGGAACTCTTGTTTTCTGCCTCGGCTGCCTTCAGGGCGGCTTCGCCGAGGCTGGTGCCACCAATGAAGACAGCCTGATTGGTGGTGGAGCCTTCAAAACCGGGGTCGAACAGACCGACGACGGTGTATTCGGCGGTCTTATCAGTACCGGGGGCACTGACGGATTCTACAACGTCGGTGCTGGTGACCTTGCCGTTCAGCGAGAGGTTGTGCTTCTTCGCGAAGTAGGTAGAGACCATGATTTCGTGGTCGCTACTGGGGATTTTGCCCTGCACCTTGTACGGGAAGAGGCTAGAGTCGGCGGGCAGCTGGTCGTACTGCACCTGGGTTGCCTGGTCGCCGGTGCCGAGCTTACCCGTGACAGCGTACTGTACCCAGTAGCCGGAGAGCAGGTCGCTCTTTTCTACTTTCTGAATCTGGTCACGAGTCAGGTAGATAGAGGTGCTGTCTCTACCGTCGGAGGTTGTAGCGGCGGAGGCGACAACCGCCTCGGCGCGGGAGAGCACGTCACCAACGGAGGAATTGACGGTCGCCTGCAACGAGTTGGTGAGCATCATAATGGCTGCGATAAAGAAGGAGGAAATCGCGATGCCTATGCCCGTGAGAATGTATTTTCCTTTGGAGGCGCGCAGATTGGAGCGCGCCACCGTGTTCAGTGTGGTTGCCACGGCTTATCGACCTTCCAGCTGTGCCATTGCGCCGAGGACGGCGTCGTAGGTGGGTTCGATCATTTCGCCGGCGACCATGCCGTCCTTGATGAAAACCACGCGATCTGCGTAGGAGGCAGCGTTTGCGTCGTGGGTGACCATGAGGATGGTCTGTGCGTGGTCGGTTGCGGCGGCACGCAGCAGGCGCAGCACCTCGGCGCCGGAGTTGGAGTCGAGGTTACCGGTAGGTTCGTCGGCGAAGACCACTTCGGGGCGTGCGAGCAGGGCGCGCACGATGGCGACGCGCTGCTGCTGACCGCCGGAGAGCTGTTCGGGGCGGTGGTCGAGGCGGGTTTCCAGGCCGAGGGTCTTGACCAGGTAGTCGCGCCACTGCGGGTCCGGCTTCTTACCGGCGAGGCCCAGCGGCAGGTCAATGTTCTGGCCCGCGGTGAGGGTGGGCACCAAGTTGAACGCCTGGAAGATGAAGCCGATGTGTTCGCGGCGGAATTCGGTGAGGGCGTTGTCCTTCAGGCCGAAGAGCTCGGTACCGCCAATACGGATGGAGGTTGCCGGGTTCGGGTCGGGGGTGTCCAGGGTTGCGATGGTCTGCATCAGCGTGGACTTGCCCGAGCCGGAGGGGCCCATAATGGCGGTGAACTTGCCCTGCTCAAAGTCGACGGAGACGTTGTTGAGTGCGTGGACGGTTGCTTCACCCATGCCGTAGGTTTTGGAAAGGTTTCGTGCGGAGACGGCAACCTGTGCCGTCTGTGCGTGAGGAGTTGTCGTAGTCATAGTTCAATTATTTCACGCAGCATGGCGCTGACTACTGGGTTTTTATCATCCTCGAGGCTGATTTTGGCAGGTGTTCACCGACTCTTGACCTGCAGACGCAGGGGCTATTGCTAAGCCCACGGGCTGAGATGCGTCTGAGGCGGCAGGAACGGGAATCCGGCCTCATCCTTAAGTATGAGTGGCGGTTCAGCCAGGGCTACTACCCCACGCGCAAACCTACCCCTACGTACATACAGAAAGCCCCCGGCTCCTCCCCCACGGGGGTCAGGATGCCGGGAGCTTTTCTCGCTATTCGCTATGTCAGAAGCAGCTGTTATGCCTTGGGCGCTTCGTAGCGCGGGAACACCGGTGCGGGTGCGGGCAGTTCGGTGCCGGGCACGAGCGCGGTGCCGAGGGCTGCGAACTGGCGGGACTCGCCTTCGGGTACGCCGAGCAGGGTCAGCAGCTTGGCGGTCGACTCGGGCATGACGGGCTGCAACAGCAGGGCGACCTGGCGCACGACCTCGAGGGTTACGTACAGGACGGTGTTCATGCGGTCGAGTTCGCCGTTCTTGCGCAGGGTCCAGGGTTCCTGCTCTGCGAAGTAGGCGTTGGTGTCTGCAAGCACGGTCCAGATGCGGTCCAAAGCTCGGTGGAATGCCTGCTCGTCGAAGTCTGCACGGACGGGCTCGTAGAGGGCTGCCGCCTGGTCGAGGATCTGGCGGTCAGCTTCGGTGAATTCGCCGTGGGCGGGGACGGCACCGCCGCAGTTCTTGGCGACCATGGACAGAGAACGCTGGGCGAGGTTGCCGAGGTTGTTTGCCAGGTCGGAGTTGATGCGGTTGATGATGGACTCTTCGGAGTAGGAGCCGTCCTGACCGAAGGACACTTCACGCATGAGGAAGAAGCGCACCGCGTCCAGGCCGAACGCGTCGACGAGGTTTGCGGGGTCGACGACGTTACCGACGGACTTGGACATCTTCTCGCCGTTGACGAGCAGGAAGCCGTGGCCGAACACGCGCTTGGGCAGTTCGATTCCGGCGGACCACAGGAATGCGGGCCAGTAGATGGAGTGGAATCGGGTGATGTCCTTGCCGATGAGGTGCAGGTCGGCGGGCCAGTACTTGGCGAACAGTTCGTTGTCGGTGTCGGGGTAGCCGAGGCCGGTGATGTAGTTGGTGAGGGCGTCGACCCACACGTACATGACGTGCTTGTCGTTGCCGGGTACGGGTACGCCCCAGTCGAAGGTGGTGCGGGAGATGGACAGGTCGTTGAGGCCGCCCTTGACGAAGGAAATCAGTTCGTTGCGGCGGGATTCGGGGTAGACGAAGCCTTCGTTGGCGTAGAGTTCGAGGAGCTTGTCGCCGTACTTGGAGAGGCGGAAGAAGTAGGATTCTTCTTCGGTCCATTCGACTTCGGTGCCGGTGGCGATGGCGTAGCGCTGGCCGTCGCGTACTTCGGTTTCGTCTTCTGCGTAGTAGGCTTCGTCGCGTACGGAGTACCAGCCGGCGTACTTGTCGAGGTAGATGTCGCCGTTTTCTTCCATGCGCTTCCAGATGGCCTGGGATGCGACGTAGTGGTCGGGGTCGGTGGTGCGGATGAAGCGGTCGTAGCTGATGTTCAGCGCGTCGTTCATTGCTTTGAAGCGTGCGGAGTTCTCGTCGGCGAGTTCCTTAGCGGTCTTACCGAGCTTTTCGGCGGTGGTCTGCATCTTCTGGCCGTGCTCGTCGGTGCCGGTCATGAAGCGCACGTCGAAGCCGTCGAGGCGCTTGAAGCGGGCTAGCACGTCGGCTGCGATGGTTTCGTAGGCGTGGCCGATGTGCGGGTTGCCATTGGGGTAGGAGATGGCGGTGGTGATGTAGAACGGAGTTGCAGTCATAACTCTCAGTTTACCGCAGTATTAGGCGAGGCTCTCACCGGGGTTACACTCTGATACGCGGTGGCTCATTGTTTGCGGGGTGGAGGCTGCCACGCAACAGGCTAAACCGCGACAGCCTCCCCGCCCCAGTTCGCTAGGCACGGGGCGCACACCCAAACCACGAACCACCCGCGGCGGGATTAGCTCGAGGTTCGGCACCCTCCTCGCTCCTACAGGGGCACCCGCCCTCGCTTCGCTTCGGGCACCCTGATGTCGCTACGGAGGCCACCGAAACCTCCATGCACCCGCCAGATTGCGTATAGGCGTGCCCACCGGGAGCCCCTGGGTGCAGCTACGTTTTCCGGAAGCGCCCTCAGGGTGTCACACGGACGCTCTCCGCAGCGAAGCAAGGAGGGGCGGAGCGTCCGGGTGACGGGTGCCCCTGCGTAGGCGCGGAGGAAACATGTAGCGCACCCCGTAGTCTTGGGAGACGCGAGGTACCCACCCACCCAATCCCTGCAGGAGCAAAGAGGATAATATGCACCTCAAGCCAGAAAAACCATAAAATTCGGGGAACGCAAAAATCCCGCCGATTCCGAAGAATCAGCGGGATTTTCTTTGAAGTGCGCCCCCTGGGACTCGAACCCAGAACCCATTGATTAAGAGTCAATTGCTCTGCCAATTGAGCTAGAGGCGCTTATTTGTTTTTCAGGGCTTCCCCTGCAACAAGTAAATACTATACGGCATTCTGCGGGCACCCGCAACTCGAGCGATCATGAACTGCATCACATATCTGATGGATGCTGCTGTTCAGCTTGAAACAGCAAGAATCCGGCGCCCACCTCCTCCCCTGTGCGGGATGAGAGGTGGAACGCCGGATTCTTAGAAAGCTATTGCTGAGCTACCGTTTAGCGAGCGACGGAACCTTCGGTGTAGTCGTCGTCTGCAGTGTTCCAGGAGAACAGCTCGCGCAGCTTGCGGCCGGTTGCCTCGATGGGGTGTGCCTCGCCCTTTGCGCGCAGTGCCTTGAACTCGGGTGCGCCTGCAGCCTGGTCTTCCATGAAGCGCTTTGCGAAGTTGCCGTTCTGGATGTCTGCCAGGACAGCCTTCATGTTTTCCTTGACCTCGGGGGAGATCACGCGGGGGCCGGAGACGTAGTCGCCGTACTCTGCGGTGTCGGAGATGGACCAACGCTGCTTAGCGATGCCGCCCTCGATCATCAGGTCAACGATGAGCTTGAGCTCGTGCAGGACCTCGAAGTATGCGATTTCGGGCTGGTAGCCAGCTTCGGTCAGAACCTCGAAGCCGTACTGGACGAGCTGGGAGGTGGAGCCGCAGAGGACTGCCTGCTCGCCGAACAGGTCGGATTCGGTCTCTTCGGTGAAGGTGGTCTTGATGACGCCTGCACGGGTTGCACCCAGTGCCTTTGCGTAGGACAGTGCCAGTGCGAGTGCTTCGCCGGATGCGTCCTTCTCGACTGCAACCAGGGCGGGAACGCCACGGCCTGCTTCGTATTCGCGGCGGACGGTGTGGCCGGGGCCCTTGGGGGCGACCATTGCCACGTCGACACCCTCGGGTGCGGTGATGTAGCCGAAGCGGATGTTGAAGCCGTGTGCGAAGAACAGTGCGTTGCCGGGCTTGAGGTTCGGCTCGATGCTCTCTGCGTAGACCTTTGCCTGGACCTGGTCCGGGGTCAGGATCATGATGACGTCTGCTTCTGCTGCTGCTTCTGCGACGGTTGCGACGCGCAGGCCTTCTGCCTCAGCCTTGGCACGGGACTTGGAGCCCTCGGACAGACCGACGATGACCTTCACGCCGGAGTCACGCAGGTTCAGTGCGTGTGCGTGGCCCTGGGAGCCGTAACCGATAACTGCTACGGTGCGGCCCTGGATCAGGGAGAGGTCTGCGTCGTCGTTGTAGAAAATGGTTGCTGCCATTTCTTCTCCTCAGTAAGTTTGGTATGCGGCCCAGGCTGGGCTCAACATTGACTATTCTACTTGATAGCTTTTGGGGTGCGGGTTTACGAGAGTACTTCTCAGATTTTGGCTGGAAGTATTTGTGCCCTGCATGGTCGGGGTACAGGGTTTGCTGTACCCGTGTTTGCCATATCTGGCGCTCCCCCGCCCGCACTGCGAATACGTGTGTTTCGGTTGTGCGGGCGGGAGAACTGCTACGGGAATGTAGCGTCAGGTATTTTGTGCTAGATGCGCTCGCTCATAGCGCGGGGGCCACGTGCCAGGCCGATGGTGCCTGCGCGAACAATTTCGCGAACACCGTAGGGTTCCAGAACGTCCAGCAGTGCGTTGAGCTTTTCCTGGGAGCCGGTTGCCTCGATGACAAGGGACTCGGGGGAAACGTCGATCACGGATGCACGGAACAGGTCGGCTGCCTGAACGATCTGCAGGCGGACTACGGGGTCTGCCTTGACCTTGATCAGGATGTGGTCGCGCTGGGTGGAGGAGTCGGTGGGAAGCTCGACGACCTTCAGCACGTGAACGAGCTTGTTCAGCTGCTTGGTGATCTGCTCGATGGTGTGGGCGTCACCTTCGGTTACGACGGTGATGCGGGAGACACCGGGGTTTTCGGTGGGGCCCACGGCCAGGGAGAGGATGTTGAACAGTCGGCGGGAGAACAGACCGGAGACGCGGGTGAGAACGCCCGGCTTATCTTCTACCAGAACGGACAGAGTGTGCTGAGACATTAGTTCTCTCCCTCACGATCGAACTCGGGCGAAGTGTTCTTCGCAATCCAAATCTTGTCATTAGAAACGCCTGCCGGGACCATGGGCCAGACCAGGGCGTGGGGGCTGACGGTAAAGTCAATGACGACGGGGCGGTCGTTGATTTCGAGGGCAGCCTTGATGGTTGCGTCCACGTCTTCGTCGCGTTCGCAACGGAAGGTGGCGCAACCGTATGCGTCGCCGAGCTTGACGAAGTCGGGGATGCGTACGGTGCCGTGGCCGTCCTTCAGGTCGGTGTTGGAGTAGCGCTCGTTGTAGAACAGGGTCTGCCACTGGCGCACCATACCGAGGGAGGAGTTGTTGATGATAGCAACCTTGATGGGGATGTTGTTCTGTGCACAGGTGACCAGTTCCTGGTTGGTCATCTGGAAGCAGCCGTCACCGTCGATGATCCACACGGTGGAGTCGGGGTGTGCAACCTTTGCACCCATGCCGGCGGGTACGCCGTAGCCCATGGTGCCGAGGCCTGCGGAGCTGACGAAGTGGCGGGGGCTCTCCTGCTGAATGTAGTGTGCACCCCACATCTGGTGCTGGCCAACGCCGGTGACGTAGTATGCGTCGGGGCCGGTGAGAGCGCTAATACGCTCCAGGACGTATTCGGGCGAGCCGAGGCCATCGCTGGGCTTCTCATAGCCGAGCGGGTAATCCTTGCGGATGACGTTCAGCTCGTTCCACCATTCGGTGAGGTTCGGCAGCTGGTCTGCGAACTCGGTGGAGAGCAGGTCGGTCAGCTCGGGCAGCACGTACTTGAGGTCGCCGACGATCGGCACGTCTGCGAAGCGGATCTTCGAGATTTCTGCCGGGTCAACGTCAATGTGGATGACCTTAGCCTCGGGTGCGAAGGAGTCGAGCTTACCGGTGACGCGGTCGTCAAAGCGTGCGCCGAGGGTGATGAGCAGGTCAGACTTCTGCATTGCGGCGACGGCGGGGACGGTGCCGTGCATGCCGGGCATGCCGAGGTTCTGGGGGTCGGAATCCGGGAACGCACCGATAGCGTTCAGGGTGGTGACGACGGGTGCGCCGATGAGCTTAGCCAGCTTGTGGAACTCTTCGGAGGCACCTGCACGAACCAGGCCACCGCCGACGTAGAAGACGGGGCGCTTGGATTCGGTGATGAACTTGGCTGCTTCGTGAATCTGCTTGGAGTGGCCGCGGGTGACGGGGGTGTAGCCGCGCAGTTCGAGGTCTTCGGGAATGCCGCGGTATTCCATCATGCCGACCTGCGCGTCCTTGGTGACGTCCACAAGCACGGGGCCGGGGCGGCCGGTGGATGCAATGTGGAATGCTGCAGCGAGCGCACGGGGGATGTCCTGCGCGTCGGTAATCATGAAGGAGTGCTTGGAGATGGGCATTGCCATGCCGACGATGTCAGCTTCCTGGAATGCGTCGGTACCGAGCAGTGCGGTGGACACCTGGCCGGTGATTGCGACGAGGGGGACGGAGTCCATGTTTGCGTCTGCGATTGCGGTCAGCAGGTTGGTTGCGCCGGGGCCGGAGGTTGCGATGCACACGCCGGTCTTGCCGCTGGACACGGCATAGCCCTGAGCTGCGTGGCCTGCGCCCTGCTCGTGGCGGACCAGGATGTGGCGGACCTTCTTGGAGTCGTACAGGGGGTCATAGGTCGGCAGAATAGCTCCACCAGGCAGGCCGAATACGTCAGTCACACCCAGGTCTTCGAGGGTGCGGACGATTGCCTGAGAACCGGTCATGCGTTCTGCGGGAGCGTTTGCCGCGTCATCAGAAGTGGAAAATCCCATGGTCATGGAAATGCCTCGTGTCTTAATGGTTCTTCGTTGTACTCAATGTTCTGCGTGGGGTTTGTGTGATCCTCACGCATCCTATGCCCGGGGGTACCAAGCTATAAAAAATGCCCCTCGCTGTTGGTGGTAGCGGTAGGGGCGCTCAGTCGCAGTGAATAGACCCTGCCACTCGCCCTAGGCGACGTCGACAAGGTTTAGAATTCGCTGGAACATTGCTGTCTTCACCCTTCTATGGTGCGCTTCGAGAGGGGGTGAGTCAAATCTCTATGGGGTGTCGTGGTGGTTTTTGCACGGAAACCCCCAAGTCAACCTTCTTCTTTCATGATGTGGACACCTTGCGCGTGTGCGTGGATTCTAGCGCAGGTTTTTGAACAGGTGAGAAAAACTCGCATTTTTGGGCGTCATGGCGCGTAATATGTGCGAAATACTCGTGACCTTCGTTGGTTACCCCGGTAGACTGAAGCTATGACCGAACCGATCATCCCGGTCGCTGATGAGCTGACCGAAGCAAGTAAGTACGCAGAGGTTGTTGACCCCCGTAACTCTGTTGAGAGTAGCGAGTTTTTGACGGGTGAGGAACTCATTCGGGTTCTGCACCCGGTTTTTGACGAGCAGATTATTAACTACGGTGCATACAATTTGGTGTATGCGACGGGCCGTGCGGTTTACCGTAATCCTGATTTGGCGTTGCATCAGTATCCTGATCAGGAGCATTTTATTGTTGGGTATCAGGATGCGCCTGATGAGGTGATTATTGCTCCGGTGAATTTGCCGGCGTTGACGCCTGCGGGTACTGCTACGACGATTGATAATACGAATGCGCTGCATGCGTATCGTGTGGGTGATGACGCGGTGACGCTTGAGTCGGTGAATGGCAGCTCGTTTTATTTGTCGTTTGAGGATAATGCTGAGGTTGCGACTCGTTTTGGCGTTGGCTTGTTGGAGCAGGGTAAGGACGTGGAGGATTTCCGCGAGTTTGTGACGCGGATTTGGCCGGTCCTGTAACGGAGACTTTTCGTGTTGGATGCCCGCTGCTGTTGTGTGACAGCGGCGGGCTTTCGTGTGCCTTGAGTCTGCCACATTACTGGCTTGAGGGACGGTGCACATCCTCGCTCCTACAGGCAAAACACCTAACCACCACGCAACACATTAAACCGCGACAGCCTCCCCCACCCCAGTTCGCTAGGCACGGGGCGCACACGAAACCACCGCGCACCCCAACGAACCGGCGGGATTCCGCGAACCACGGAACCACAGGACGTAAAGAGGAGCGGGGCGGCACATCGGTAGCGCGCCGCGTTTTCCGGATGCGCCCTCAGGGTGTCACACGGACGCTCTCCGCAGCGAAGCAAGGAGGAGCGGAGCGTCCGGGTGACGGGTGCCCCTGCGTAGGCGCGGAGGAAACATGCGGCGCGCACCATCAGAAACAAAGCCGGACACAAGTTCCTCAAGCTCAAAAACTGTATTTATTCAGGGAACGCAAAAATCCCGCCGATTCCGAAGAATCAGCGGGATTTTCTTTCAAGTGCGCCCCCTGGGACTCGAACCCAGAACCCATTGATTAAGAGTCAATTGCTCTGCCAATTGAGCTAGAGGCGCTTATTTGTTTTTCAAGGTTTCCCTTGCAACAGAAAAATACTATACACGAGTTTTTGTGGTGCGCGCAAGTCGAAATAGGGTGAGCCTGGACACATTATTTGGGTGGGGTGTGTGGGACACTAGACTGTGTGTATTGCATGGGGCGCGTCCGCCCTTGGTACTGTGTGGGGCGCATCCGCCGCTCCCCTGCTGATTTCTATTGATGTTTTGAGGAGTTATTGATGAGTGTTCGTCTTGAGCCGGGTACCCCGGCACCTGCTTTTTCGCTGGTTGATTCGGCTGGTGTTACTCATAGTTTGAGTGATTATGCGGGCAGTAAGGTGATTTTGTATTTTTATCCGAAGGCTTCGACTCCGGGTTGCACGAAGGAGGCGTGCGATTTCCGCGATAATTTGGCGTCGTTGAAGTCGTTGGGTTACGTGGTGTTGGGTGTTTCTCCGGACTCGCCGGCGGCTATTGCTCGTTTTGTGGAGAAGGAGTCGTTGACGTTCCCGCTGCTGTCTGATGCTGATCATGCGGTGGCTGAGGCGTATGGTGCGTGGGGTGAGAAGAAGAATTACGGCAGGGTGTATGAGGGTCTGATTCGTTCGACGTTTGTGATTGATGAGCAGGGTGTTGTTGCTTTGGCTCAGTACAATGTGCGTGCGACGGGTCATGTGGCTAAGCTGCGTCGTGATTTGGGTATTGACCCGAAGTAGGGTCGTGCTTTCTGGGTGTGTAGTGTGAGAGGCAGTGGCCCTGCACAAGGGTTACTGTTTGGCGTGTTTGCGGGCTTTTTGCCCTATGGGGGCTTCTTTTAAGGCTTGGAGAACCTTGGTTCCTGGTGTACACTAATTTTTTGTTGCCTCAGACGCATGCATCTTCGGATGTGGGGTGACACTGCGCGCGAGTGGTGAAATTGGCAGACACGCAGGATTTAGGTTCCTGTGCCTTATGGCGTGGGGGTTCAAGTCCCCCCTCGCGCACACACATTTACATTGGGCCCGCCGTCACGGTTTTCGTGGCGGCGGGTTTTCTTGTATGTGCCTTACCGGGGTGGGTGTGTCTCGCCCGGTTGGGTGTTGAACCGTTATCCTGAGAGATAAGCATCCGCGACGGAAGAGAGGACCCTCCCGTGCAGCATCAGCCTTATGCATCGTCAGCTGTTGGCAATTCTGATGCGCTGCTTCGAGCCACTGTCGGCTCGAGTGGCTTGAGTCGACGCGCCGTTTTGCGTTTTGGCGCACTTTTTAGTGCTGGTTTGGCGCTTTCTGCGTGTTCTGGTCAGTCTTCTGCTGGTTCGTCTGCTGGGTCTTCGGCGAGTGCGTCGTCTGCTGATGCGCGTCGTGTGTTCCGTTTTGCGCAGGGTGCGGCGCCGTTGGGTTTGGATCCGGCGTTGTTTCCTGTGGCGAGTACGTATCAGGTGACGGCGCAGGTTTTGCAGACGTTGTTGGTGGCGAATCATTACACGGGTGATCCTGAGGTTCAGGATTCTTTGTGTACTGAGTGGACGGTTTCTGATGACCGTTTGGTGCATACGTTTGTGTTGCGTGAGGCGCATTTTAGTAACGGTTCTGCGTTGACTGCGGATGCTGTGGTGCAGAATTTCCAGAGGTGGCAGGCGTTGGCTACGGGTGAGGGTACTGCAGCTCATGCGGTGCCTGCTCAGCCTTTGTTTGCGTGGGGTTTTGGTGTGCCGAAGCCGGGTTCTATTGATCCTTCGGCGGTGGAGCCTGCGCCTGTTCAGGCGTCTCCGTCGGGTGCGACGACTCCGTCAGCAAGTGCTTCCCCGTCTGCTTCTGCGAGTGCTTCTGAGACCGCCTCCCCGAGCACTTCCCCGTCGGCTTCTGCTTCTTCTGATGCCGCTACCCCGAGCGCCTCTGCGAGCGCTTCTGATGCTGCACATCCGGGCGATAAGAAGACCAGCAAGAAGGCGGATGCTCAGTCGTCTGCGGTGCAGTCGTTCTTGCCGCTGGTTTCGTCGGTGGTGGCGAAGGGTAACTCTGTGGTGGTGACGCTGTCGCGTCCTTCTCTGGCGTTCCCGCGTATTTTGACGCAGCAGGCGTTTGGCATTATTGATCCTTCGCTTTTTGGTGCGGATCAGAAGCTGACGGGTAACCCGGTGGGTACGGGTGCGTTCCATGTGGAGTCGTTCGAGGCTGGCACGGTTCGCTTGCTGAAGAATACCCATTTTGATGGTCAGGCACCTGAGCTGGATGAGATTCAGATTTCGACCCTCACTTCGTCGGATAAGCGTTATTTTGCGCTGATGCAGGGTCATATTGATGCGTGTGATCAGGTGAATTCGTCTGATCTGGGTCAGTTGGCGCGTGATGGTTATCAGACGCCGGGCCGTGACCCGTTCTCGCTGGTGTATTTGGGCTTGAATACGGCGCATCCGGTATTGAAGAATATTTCGGTGCGTCGCGCTATTTCGCATGCTGTGGATCGCGGTGCACTACGTCAGTATTATCCGCAGGGCACCTCGGATGCGCAGACGCTGATTTCGCCGTCGTTCCGTATTAAGGCTGATGATGCGAAGGATTACACGGACCGCAATCAGGATATGGCGCGCTCGCTGCTGGCGACGGCTGGGTACGACAATCAGGTGATTGAGTGCTACTACCCTGCTGACGTTTCTCTGCCGTGGATGGATACTCCTCAGAAGGTGTATTCGGAGATGGTGGCTTCGCTGATTGAGGTGGGTTTGAATATTAAGCCGGTGCCTCTGCCGTGGGCTGAGTATCTGCCGAAGAGCCGCGAGGTTTCTTCTGAACGCGGTATTACCTTGGCGGGTTTCTACGGCATGTACCGTGACCCGTACGCATTCTTTGGCCCGGTGTTGGCGCCGCTGATTGCTGAGCATCAGGTGCGTTCGTTGATTGCGAATGCGCCGTCGGATATGACGACTGGTTTGACGAAGAAGAGTTCTGATGTGCCGTCGTCGGGTGGTGCGAATTCGAATGTGCGGATTTCTGCGACTCCGAGCCCGCAGCCGAGTTATTCGCCGGACCCGTTGACGCCTGAGGAGGAGGCTTCGGCTTCTGCTTCGCCGAGCCCGTCGGCGTCGCCTTCGCCGCAGCCTACTGCTGTGGCGGTTGCGCCGTCGCCTCGTTTTACGGAGATTTTGGAGGCGATTCGTACCGCGGATTCTGCCGATTCGGTGGATTCGCAGCGCGAGTTGTATGCGAAGGTTGTGTCTCAGCTGGGTCAGTTCATGCCGGCGGTTCCGTTGCTGAATGTGACGTCGAAGGTGGCGGTGAGCCGTGAGGTTCAGGGCTATCAGACGGAGCAGAATGCGATTGAGCTGTTCGGTAAGCTGCGCAAGTCGTAGCCTGCGTTTTTAGCTTTTGCGGAAAGGGGTGCATCCCGATTGGGGTGCGCCCCTTTCGCCGTGTTTGGGGCTTTCGTGGGGCTTTCGGTGAGCGGGTGGGCGGGTATTTCTGGAGCTGCTTTCGGGTTGTTGCCGGCGGGTGTAGCAAATGCATGCGATTACGGGTCTTTTCGACCCTAAGAGATTTATTGATATGAACTGCAACACTCTCTCTCGTTTTGTGGATTCTGACTATGCCAACCCCACTAAAAGGGGTAGGCTAGATGATGTACCCCACATTCACTGTGCCCAGGCCGGGCACCCGCACCCCTAAGGGAGAATTCAGTGGTAGCACGTACTGAACGAACCGACGTCGTCCTGGTCGGCGGCGGCATCATGAGCGCCACCCTCGGCGTGTTCCTCAAGGAACTCGAACCGACCTGGAATATTATCCTGCTCGAACGCCTCGACAAGGCCGCTCAGGAATCCTCCAATCCCTGGAACAACGCAGGTACCGGCCACTCGGCACTGTGCGAACTCAACTACGCACCCGCTGGCCCCGACGGCACCGTCTCGGCAGCTAAGGCGCTGAACATTAACGAGCAGTTCCAGATTTCCCGCCAGTTCTGGGCATCCCTGGTTGAAGAGAAGATTCTGGGCAACGCAGACTTCATTAACCCGGTCCCCCACATGTCCCTGGTCTTCGGTGAGGACCACTCCAAGTACCTGGCAGCACGCTACGATTCCTTCCGCAAGGAGAAGCTCTTCGAGCGCATGGAATTCTCCACCGAGCGCGAGAAGATTGGCGAGTGGGCACCGCTGACCGTCAACGGCCGCAAGGGTAACGACCCGATCGCAGCGACCTGGTCCCCCGAAGGTACCGACGTTGACTTCGGCGCCCTCACCCAGCAGATGATTGACTACCTGCAGACCAAGGGTGTTGAGGTTCGCTACGGCTACCAGGTCACCAACCTGAACCGCGAATCCAACGGCTCCTGGACCGTTGACGCTATCAACCGCATCAACAAGGAAGAGCCGCTGACCATCAACGCGAAGTTCGTCTTCCTGGGTGCCGGCGGTGGCGCTCTGCACCTGCTGCAGAAGTCCGGCATTGAAGAGGGTAAGGGCTACGGCGGCTTCCCCGTCTCCGGTCTGTTCCTGCGCAACACCCACGAGGCAACCGCAAACCAGCACAACGCTAAGGTGTACGGTCAGGCTTCGGTGGGCGCACCTCCCATGTCCGTGCCGCACCTGGACACCCGCTACGTGGACGGCAAGCGCGCCCTCATGTTCGGCCCCTACGCTGGCTTCAAGACCAACTTCCTGAAGCAGGGCTCCCTGCTGGACCTGCCGCTGTCCCTGCGCCCGCACAACATCTACCCGATGACCCGCGCAGGCATCGACAACCTCTCCCTGGTCAAGTACCTGCTCTCCGAGCTGGTCAAGGACAAGAACGCACGCCTGGAGTCGCTGTACCAGTACTACCCGGAGGCTGTTGGCGGCGAGTGGGAGCTCATCGAGGCTGGCCAGCGCGTCCAGATTATGAAGAAGGACGCAAAGAAGGGCGGTATCCTGCAGTTCGGTACCGAGGTTGTCTCCGCAGCGGACGGCTCCATCGCGGCTCTGCTGGGTGCATCCCCCGGTGCTTCCACCGCGGCTCCGATTATGCTGAACCTGCTGGCTAAGTGCTTCCCCTCCAAGATTGCCGGTTGGGAGCCTCGCCTGAAGGAGCTCATCCCCGGTTACGGCGTGAAGCTCAACGATAACCACGACCTGGCTGATGAGCTGATGGCTCACACCGCTAAGGTTCTGGGTATTCACAACTAGTTTTCAGCTAGTCGAAAACAATACCTGACAAGGCTTTTTGAGGCTTTTCGGGGCGGTAACCCTCTCTAGCTGACCAACAAGTCAACTATCTGCACTCGCAGAAAAATATGGGAGGGTCAGAAAACCCTATAATGTCACCGCAGGGGCGGGAAGGACAGCTCATTGTTCTCCTCGCCCCTTCTGTGCGCCCACACGCTGAAGCTCATAGGCGCACCACTGTGTACACCCCACTCATTCAAGGAGCCCTATTGGCTGCACACACCAGCTCTTCCACGGAGACCTCGGCACCCGAGGCATCCACCGGAGCTCGCCGCGGACTCTTCTCCCGCAAGCAGAAGCCCGCTGACCCCAAGTACGTCAGCGTCAAGCTGCGCGACTTCCCCAAGGGCAGCATCCTCTACATTCTGCGCCGTGCCATCTACAAATTCGGCGCAAACGGCGGCACCGACATGGCGGCAGCACTCACCTACTTCACCGTGCTGTCCATCTTCCCCGCCCTGCTGGCAATCGTCTCCCTACTGGGCGTATTCGGTCACGGTGAGGAAAGCGCCGCCGTCATCCTCGCCTTCCTCAAGGACAACGCGCCCGCCCAGATGTACGCCATTCTGGAAGACCCCATCAAGCAGATTACAGGCGACCATGGCGCAGGCCTGGTGCTGTTGACCGGTATCCTCAGTGCACTCTGGTCCGCCTCTGGGTACACCGGATCCTTCGGCCGAGCTCTCAACACGGTCTACAACGTGCGTGAAGGCCGCCCCGGCTGGATTCTCAAGCCGCTGAACGTCTTCGTCACCACCGTGATTATCATCCTCGTGGTACTCATGATGCTCATGATGCTGCTGGGTGTAACCGTCCTGGACATGGTCGGTCGGTATGTACCCGAAACCGTGGATATGGAGCTCATCAAGCTCATCTGGCTGAACGGCCGCTGGGTGCTGATTCTGTTCATGGCAATCGCCCTGATCACTCTACTCTACGCCGCCACCCCGAACGTGCGCCGCTTCAAACAGTGGAAACTCTCCCCCGGTGCGGCGCTCGCCCTCTTCGGCATGGGCCTGGGCGGTTTCGGCTTCACCCTCTACGCCAACAACTTCAGCAAGTACAACGCCACCTACGGCCTCATTGGTGGTGTGATCGTGATGCTGCTGTTCATCTGGATTATGAACAATATGCTTCTCTTCGGTGCGCACCTGGACGCAGAAATCATGCTCATGCGCCAGGTACTCGCCGGCGAAGACGACCACGGACACCTGAAGGTTCAGCCGCGCAGCACCACCGCATCCCGTGCGATGAAAGAACAGCGCGAACGCCTCATGTCCGCCGGACGCGAATTGCAGCAGCAGGCGGCAGGCCAGGGCATGCTCCCCAAGCCGAAGGGCCCCTCCATTGCGGATCGCGTGCAGAAGGCGGTGGACACCAACACCACCATGATTCGCACCCTCATTGCCGACGGTAAGGAGCGCCTCGACAACGGCAAGAAACAGCAGGCGAGGACTGACGCCGCCGAGGCTCAGGCTTCGGAGGCAGCCTCGGCAAAGGCGGATGCACGCGCGACCGCCGAGTCAGACTCTTCCGCCGCAGCAAGTTCATCTGCCGAGGCAAAATCTTCCGCCGAGCCGGCCCAGGAGACATTTTTCGACCTGGGTGCCGACAATCTAGGCGCCGATAAGCCGAGCACCGACAACCCGAACGAGGCGGCCAAGAAGAACTAAGAGGCAGCCGAGCGCTCACCCACCATGCGTGTGAAGGGCGCGGGACAGAAACCCTGGTCACTAAGATAGACATATGACCAGTGCAGATTTCTCTCCCGCGCCCTTTGCTGTACCCAACGCCGCTGCGTCCAGTGTTGATGCACCCAGTGTTGAAGCGCCCAATGCCGCCGCGCCCGCCGTTGCTCTCCCTGACCTCGAGTACACCCTCTACCAGCCGCAGCAGCTCAAAAGCCGTATCCCCGCCCTCATGATTCACGGCTTCGCCACCCGCGGTGACCAGCTCTACGGGGGCACCGGCTGGATTCGCCAATATCTGCGCGCCGGATACCCTGTACTAGCTGTCAATCTGCCCTACCACACGAACACATACCTCAAAGACCCACAGTTCACGGTTGACTGCAAACTGCCTGCCCATACGCAGGTTATGAGCAGTGAAATCCCGTTCGATTCGGTGCCCTCTGTCAATACGACGGGTCAGCGCCTCACCCCCATTCACCTGCTCACCAACGCACTTGCCCAGCTGCTGCGAGCCGTCGCCACGGAGAACAACCTCGACGTGGAGCTACAGCCGCGCGCACACGTTATCGGTTTCTCCTTCGGTGCCCGCGTCGGATGGGAACTCGCCCTCACCCACCCGGAGGCGGTCGCATCCCTCACCTTGGGCGGACTGCCCCTGCACGACCACCTCATCACCCTGCGCGCCATGCTCGAAGCGCACGAGGGGACCAGCGCCTCCGCGAGCGCAGAAACCCCCGCGGCGGACTCCACCGCCGAGGCGATCGCCTCCTTCACCTCGATTATTGACGGCTCCCCCATCCAGCCCGACGCGCTGCTGAAGTTCGTGAGGATTCCCTTCGGCCCGTTCTTCGACGTGCCCGCCCTGCGTGCCGGATCCCCGGATTTGCCGGCGGGCCACCCGGGCGCGCATCCGCGCGTACCCGTTGCGGTGGTACTCGGTGACGCGGACACCATCGCCGCCGACGGAGCGGAACTCTACGACATGGTGCGCGGCAACAATCCGCTTAACCGCTTCATCTCCCTGCCCGGCCGCGATCACGTGAACGCACTGACCTCGGGCGCGTTCCGACGCGGTGCGCTCGCCTTTGCGGCAGAGGTGGAGGCGGCAGAGGTAGAAGCGGCAGAGTAAGCAGCCGCAGGCTACGGCGTCCAGGTTCCAGATTCCGGGCGAAGTAAGCGACAACGTCATAAAACGTCAAATTCGCGTGGTGGCTTCACTATCAGCTTTATCGTGCACTAGGTGCGCCAATGCTCGTAGAATGGGAACGTATCAAAAAACCTTTATCTGCGGTTGGACCTCAACCGCACCTCAACAAAGGAGCACCATGCACAAGGTTAAGGCTGTCGTAGCCCTCGCCCAGGACGCACCCGTCACCGTCACCACCATCAACGTACCCGACCCCGGCAAGGGCGAAGCACTCGTCAAGGTCCTCACCTGCGGTGTCTGCCAGACCGACCACCACTACGTCACCGGCGGCGTCGGTCAGGACTTCCCCTACCTGCTCGGTCACGAGTCCGCAGGTATCGTCGAGGCTGTCGGCGATGACGTCACTAACATCGCCCCCGGCGACCTGGTCATCCTCAACTGGCGTGCCGTCTGCGGCGAATGCCGCGCATGCCGCAAGGGCCAGCCGCAGTACTGCTTCGCAACCCACAACGCAACCCAGAAGATGACCCTCGAGGACGGCACCGAGCTCACTCCCGCACTGGGTATCGGCTCCTTCGCGGAGAAGACCCTCGTCGCAGCAGGTCAGTGCACCAAGATCACCGCTGACATCAGCCCCGAACAGTACGCAGCAATCGGCCTGCTCGGTTGCGGCGTCACCGCAGGTCTGGGCGCTGTGCTGAACACCGGTGAGCTCAGGCGCGGTGAGTCCGTGGCAGTCATCGGTTGCGGCGGCGTCGGCACCGCAGCAATCGCAGGCGCACAGCTCGGTGGCGCAACCACCATCATCGCCGTCGACATCGACGAAGAGAAGCTGGCACGCGCACGCGAGCACGGCGCAACCCACACTGTGAACTCCTCCAAGGTCGACCCCGTCGAGGCAGTCAAGGAACTCACCGGCGGCTTCGGCGCAGACCTCGTCATCGACGCTGTCGGCATCGCCCCCACCTTCAAGCAGGCATTCGAGGCACGCGACCTGGCTGGCCGCGTCGTCCTCGTCGGCGTGCCCGCCCCCGGCACCACCTGGGACATCCCGCTGGATGAGGTCTTCGGCCGCGGCGGCTCCATCAAGAGCGCATGGTACGGCGACACCCTGCCCTCCCGCGACTTCCCCGAATTCGTGGACCAGTACCTGCTCGGCCGCCTCGACCTGGACGGCTTCGTCTCCGAGCGCATCCGCCTCGAAGACGTCAACGAAGCATTCGAAACCATGAAGACCGGCCGCGTGCTGCGCTCGGTCGTGGAACTCTAGGAGCGTAGCGTGAGCGAACGTATTGAGCGAGTCGTCACCTCCGGCACCTTCTCGCTCGACGGCGGCTGCTGGGACGTCGACAACAACGTCTGGATTATCGGCAATGACTCCTCCGTGATCATCATTGACCCCGCCCACGACGTCGACAAGATCTCCCGCACCGTCGCAGGCCGCACCGTGGAGAAGATTCTGCTGACCCACGCCCACGACGACCACATCCGCAGCGCAAAGGAGGCGGCAGAACGCTTCGGCGCACCCGTCTACCTGAACCCCGCGGACCGTGTGCTCTGGGAAATGGTGTATCCCTCCTGGGACTTCGACCACGAACTCGCTGACGGCGACGTACTGCGCATCGGCGACACCGAGCTGCAGGTCCTCGCAACCCCCGGCCACTCCCCCGGCTCCGTGTGTTTCTACGCACCCGCCCTCAGCTGGGAGAACAGCGAAGGCGTCGTCTTCTCCGGCGACACCCTCTTCAACGGCGGCCCCGGCGCAACCGGACGCTCCTACAGCGACTTCGACACCATCATCGAGTCGATCTCGACCCGCCTACTGACCCTGCCCGAGTCCACCGCGGTCCTCACCGGCCACGGCGACAGCACCGGCATTGGACTGGAAGCGCCCGAGCTTCCGGCATGGATCAAGCGCGGTCACTAAACCGGTAGCCTCACACTGAGACCCTCACGCTGAGATTCTCACGCCGAAGTTCTCATACTGAGGCTCACCACAAACCGAGCACGGTACACAAAAGGCGGATGCCCCACCACCTGCAGAAGGTGGCGGGGCATCCGCCTTTAAGCATGCGCTAATTACGTTCCAACTGATCCCAAGGAGTCAGCTGCTCCTCATGCTCCTCACGCCACAGGTAGCCATACAAATGACCCAACGCAAAATACAGAGTCGCAATAATCACCGGAATCATAAACGCATTACGGTAATACGGGGCGTCACCCATATAGCCGCCCCACATACTACCCAACGCCATACCAACGCCCAGCATCGAACGAGTAAAGAAGCTCGCCTGAGCGTCCGGAATATGCTTCATCGAACGGTTCAACGACAGCTCATGACCCGCAAAAGCCACACCCAGCGCCGCACCGCAGAACACCAAAGCATAGAAAATCGTGGACGTATCATCACTCGCCGGCAAATACAGGGCACCCATAATCAGCAGAACGCCGCTCACCAGCCAACCATGCCACGGGTTCACCGAACGGGCACCTAGAACCACGGGGAAAGACACAAGCACCATCGCGCCGGTACCGGTCGCAACCATCGCCATGAACAGGTTCATCGAACCATGAATCAGCGAGAAGCCCAGCAGACCCGAACCGACCGCGCCCATACTCGCGCCCAGCAGCACCAGACCAAGGATCAGCACCACCGTCTGCTTATTCGGGCGGACCAGGTTCTTCGGCGGAGACATGCGAATACGCGAAATATCCGGCAGCCACATCGGCGCTGCCAGAACCACAATGAACAGCAGTGCGTCCAGAATCATCGTGATCCAGAAGCCCGCATACTCATGATTCGGGGTGAGGTACGCATCGCCCAGCCGCACCAGCAGAGCAGCCAGCGGGTACATCGACAGGTTCGCCGTCGTCCCCCAAGAAACAGCTGTCGACAAGCGAACATCACTGTACTTATAGTTGCGGCGGTACAGCGACTCCAACGCAAACGGCGTCCACGGCGGAGTCGTAAAACCCATCGCCACGCAAGAGAGCGCATGGTATGTCGTACTCACGTTATTCGGGTCAACCGTCAAACGCCAACCAATGACCAGCATATTCAGCACCGCAGCAATATTCAGCACCGACGTAATCGCCAGCAACGCCCTCAAACCCAGGGCACGCACCAGCATCGGGCCGAGCATAATCTGCACCGAATACGCGCCAGCAAACGCCGCCACCGCATAGCCGCCATCATGCACACTACCCAGGTGGCTCGCCAACAGAATATACAGCGCAAACGCCGAAGAAGCCGCCGGAATATGGAACAGAATCGTCAACACATTACGGGCAAAGCCCTCATCACGGAGCACACCGCGCAGATGGTAACGCTGCTCCTTACCGTTACGCAGGAACAACGCCCAATGCTGACGCAAAATGTCCGGCACCGACGCGTTCGTATTAATCTCATCCGCAGCCGGAATCGGGCGAGGCGGCAACTCCTGCAACACGTGCTCGTTGTTGCGCACCACATCCGTCAGGGAGGTGCCCGGAACCGTCGGAATGCCCGTGCCCGAAGCACGCATTTTATTCAGCGCATCGGAGGCGGGTGCCACCTTCATGGTGCGCGGAGGAACCTCCGGCGCGGATGCGTTAGTGTGCGCATCAGCCGAAGGTTCCACACGATACGTTGAATTCGGTGCCCTGTCCTGAGGTGTCGAGGTCATCATCTCTTTCACGAATAAGCCGCCGGACATGCTACAACAGCAGTCCGGAAGCGAATTTATGCCTACTAGGAGTTTACCCTCACCGACGAGCCGTTCTGACCTTTTTCCACCACAATCTGCGCCGGAATACGGTTCTTCATCTCCTCCACATGCGAAATCAGGCCAATAGTGCGGCCACTATCACGCAGAGATTCAATCGTGCCCATCACCATGTCCAGAGTTTCAGCGTCCAACGTGCCGAAGCCCTCATCAATGAACAGGGTGTCCAGCTCGATGCCGCCGTTATTCGCCTGTACGACCTCCGCCAGACCTAACGCCAACGACAGCGACGCCAAGAACGACTCGCCGCCGGACAGCGACGACGCCTCACGTGGCTCACCCGTCCAGGTGTCAGTAATCTCAAGGTTCAGGCCGCCACCGGAACGGCTACCCTTCGCACGGTGATCACTGAACACCATGCCGTAGCGGCCCTCACTCATACGGTCCAGGTGCAGCGACGCCGAGTGCAGAATCCGCTCGAACTCGGCACCCAGCACATAGCTGACCAGGTCAACCTGATGCTCATAACCGCCCAGCGTATCACCGCGGGCAGCCGCCGCCAGGTTCGCCAACATCTGCGCACGGTCATAACGCTGCGCCGTCTTCGCACGGAACGCCGCATACTCGCCACGCAGCACATGCAAAGAACGCAGCATGCTCTCCCGCTCACCCTCACGAAGAGTCAAACGGTGCGCCGCCGCACGCAACTGCTCAACCTGCTCACGCACACCCTGCAGATCATCCGGCGCCTGCTCACCAGCGGCGGCACGCGCCGCCACCGCAACAATCGCCTCACGACCAAAGCCCTCAAGGAGGCGGGCATGCTCCAACTCATACGCGGCAACAGCCTGCTCCAGGGCATCAACACGCTCGGGGGTGCGCACCGCCGCCTGCACCAGCTCAGCGCTCTCAAATGCCGACTCGCCCAACAGACGCTGCGCCTGCGCCGCCGCCAAAGCATGACGCTCACGCGCCTGCCCCAACAGCAACACCGCACGAGCAAGACGCTGATGCGCCACACGGTAGCCCTCCACAGCCTCAACACGTTGCGCAAAACCCACCGCTGCACGAGCAGGCGCCAACTGCGCCGCAGCCGCCTCACAGCGCGCCGCAGCATCACGGTGACGAGTCTGAGCCTCAACCGCCGCGCTCTCGATGGTGCGCAGCGCCTCCTGAGCCTTCTGCTGCTCACTCCGCACCCGCTCAACCTTCGCCAGCACTCCGTCACGCGCCGTCACGCGCGACTGAGCCTGCGCGAGGCGGGTCTGCGCCTGCTGCAGCTGCGCGGCAGTCTGCTCAACATCGCACTCGCCCTGAGCCACCAGGGTCTCGTACTGGGTGCGGGCGGCGGCAAGCGCCTCGGAGGCTTCCTGATGTGCCTTGGTCGCCCGATCCTTAGCCAGTTCGTGGGTACGCGCCTGCTTGTGTGCCTTGTCTTCACGCTCCTTGGCGGCGTCCAGGTCGGCACGCTCAACCAGCTGCTCGCCCTCGGCAATCCGCGCCGGAGCGGGGTGCTCCACTGAACCGCAGACCGCGCAGGGTTCGCCGTCCTTGAGCTCACGCGCCAGCAGAGACGAGGCCTGGGCGAGGCGCAGCACCTGCAGGTTCTTGAACTCCTCCGTCGCGGCGAGCGCCTGCTGAGCCGAAGCCTGCCACTTTTCCTGCGCCTTCTGCTCGGCGGTGGCGGTGCGCTTGCTCTGCTTCTGGGCCGCTGCGACCGCGGCGGAGGCGGCATCCAGCTTCTGCTGCATCTGCTGGGCTGCATCGTGCTTCTGCTGCGCCTCGGTGACCAGGTGCGCGGCGAGGGTTCGTTCCTCGTCGGCGGTGCTGTATCCCGCGAGTTCTTCGGCGAGCTGCTCGGCTTGGGCGGTGAGGTCGCTCAGCCTCTTTTCGGCACGCGCCCTGTCCTGTTCGAGGGCGTTTGCCTGCTTCAGCAGGGCGGCTGCGGCGGCTTCCTCGTCGGTCAGCTGCGCGTCCTTCTTCTGCAGGGCGCGCAGGGTGTCAAGGAGCGCCTCGAGCTGGATTTCCTGCTCGGCGGGCTCGAGGGAAGGGAGTGCGGCGAAGGTGGTCTCCTCAGGGAAGGTGGTCTCCGGCGAAATGTTCTCATCGCGCAGTGCCGCAAGCAGAGCGTTGCCGTTCTCCTCCAGCGCGGATGCACAGGCCGCCTGCTCCTGCTGGCGGGCGGCGAGCGCCTGCGATTCGGCATGGACCTGCGCGTACTGTGCGTGCAGGGGCGCGGCGGCACGCGCCTGCGCCAGCTCTTCACGCTGCGCCTTGTGTTCGTCGGCGCGTTCGGTCAGGCGGGTGCGGCGCTCGCAGAGCTGCTCGTATTCGCGCCAGTCGGCCTGTAGCTGGGCGCGTTCGGCGAGTAGGCGGGTGTTCCGGTCGGCTTCGTCGGTGAGGCGCTGCTGCTCCTGCTTTTCGCGTGCGGAGGTTTCGCGGGCGCGTTCTACTCCGCCGGCGACCCATGCGTCGAGGGTTTCGGCGGTGACACTCTCAGCGGTGAGCTGTTCGGAAGTCTCCGCCTCCACAGGGTCTTCGGTAGCGGAGCCCTCCCCTGCAGCATCTTCAGCGTCCGGATCCGCAACATCCAGTAGCGCCTGCAGGGCGAGCATTTCTACGCGGGCACGTTCAAGGTAGCCGCGCTGGGTGTTTTCGTCCTGGGCGACTTCCTGCTGGGCGGTTTTCGCTTCTTCGGTGAGTGCGGCGAAGAGCTGCTCGTAGTGTTCGACGGGGAACATCTTTTTGAGCAGTTCTTTACGTTCTTTGGGCTTGGACTTGAGGAATTGCGCGAACTGACCCTGCGGCAGGAGCACGACTTTGAGGAATTGTTCTTTGGTCAGGTGGGTGCGTTCGGCGATGGTGCGGTTGACTTCGGCGACGCTACTGGAGATGGGGGTCCAGGCTTTTTCGTCGGCGGGGTCGGCGCCGGGTGCGAGTTCGGCGAGGGTTGCTTTGGCGCTTTCTTCGCGCATCTGGCCTTTGCGGGCGCCGCGGGTGATGGGCTTGTTGTAGGCGGGGGTGCGGTCGATGCGCAGGCGTTTGCCGTGGAGGGTCACGTCGAGCAGCACGCGCGGTTTGGTGCCGCTGTGTGCCGCGTAGGTGGAGTGCAGTTTGGCGGATTCGCGGTCGCTGCTGGTTTCGCCGTAGAGGGCGTAGCAGATGGCGTCGAGGATGGTGGTTTTACCGGCGCCGGTGGGGCCGTTGAGCAGGAATACGCCGGCGTTGTTGAGGGTGTCGAAGTTGATTTCTTGGCGCTTGGGGTATGCCATGAAGGCTTCGAATTCGAGGCTGTGCAGGATCATGCGTTGTCCTTGTGGCTTTTGATGTGGTCGCTGAGGGTGGTGATGACGTCGCGTTCTTCGCTGGTGAGGGGGCGGTTGCGTACGTATTGGTGGAATTGGTCGAAGGTTTCGACGGGGTCGGCGTCGCGGGTGGGTTGTGCGGCAGCGGGTTTGTCGGCGGCGGGTTGGGTGCTGCGGTAGCTGAAGTGGGAGATGGTTTCGTAGCGGCTGCGCAGGCGGTCGACGGCGCCGACGGGTAGGGTTTCGTCGGTGAGTTCGATGCGGCAGTAGTAGCCGTGTTCGTAGTCGGTGTGTTCGGGGCTGTTGAGTAGCTGCTCCATGGTGCCGCGCAGGGTTTTCATGTGTACGCGGGTTGCCCATTCGTGGCCGCTGATGGTGGGTTCTTCGCCGGGGTTGAGTTCGATGAGGTAGGCGCCGTTGCGGTTGTGTTCTTCGCTGAATGAGAAGCCGAGCGGGGAGCCGCTGTAGCGGATGGTGTGGGTGACGGGGTAGCGCTTGTGGATGTGGCCGAGGGCTACGTAGTCGAAGCCGTCGAAGAGGGAGGCGGGTACCCAGTCGATACCGCCGACGCTGATGTCGCGTTCGGAGTCGCTGCGGGGTGTGGTGTCTGCGCTGCCGGTGGTGTCGCTGACGGTTGCGTGGCTCATGACGATGATGCGGTCGGCACCTTCGCCGCGGGCGCGTCGTTCTGCGGCGTCGGCGCGGATGGCGTTGGTGACGGCGCCGAGGACCGCCTGGTGGGTGGGGTCAACGCCGAGGGCGGTGGCGTGAAGGCGCGGCGCGAGGTAGGGGATGGCGTAGACGTGCACGCGCTGGGTGCCGTCGGTGAGTTCGACGGGGCGGGTGGCGTCTTCGAGGCTGGTGCGCAGGTGCACGCCGGAGGCTTCGAAGAACGCGGCGCCGTAGCTGAGGCGGCGGAAGGAGTCGTGGTTGCCGGAGCTGAGGATGACGTGCACGCCAGCGCGCATGAGGCGGGTGAGTGCCTGGTCGAGCAGGGTGGTGCTTTCGGCGGTGGGGATGGTGCTGTCGTAGACGTCACCGCTGATGAGGAGGGTGTCGATACCTTCGGCGTGCACGTAGTTGAGCAGTTCGTCGATGAACTGCTGGTGTTCGCGGGTGAGGGGGCTGCGGTGGAAGGTGCGGCCGAGGTGCCAGTCGGAGGTGTGCAGAATCTTCATGGTTTCAGTATGGCACTGCGTCATGTTTTGCGCCTCGCAGTTCGTCATTCAGGGGTCGGAACCCACCACTGCGTAGGTGCTCATGCGGAGCGGGGGCTCCGTCCTCAAGGCGCCCCAGCGCCGCAGAGGGGGCACTCCCCCGCGAGCATGAGCGCAAAGCCGTTTTTGTCTAAGCCTCTCCATTCCCGGCGAGGAAGAGTAGCCAACCATCCTCGGCGTAGGTGCTCATGCGGAGCGAGGGCTCCTTCCCCGGTGTCTCCCCATCCGCGGAGTAGGCATCCTACCGCGGCGTAAGTGCTCATGCGGAGCGGGGGCTCCGTCCTCAAGGCGCCCCGGCGCCGCAGAGGGGGCACTCCCCCGCGAGCATGAGCACGAAGCCACTTGGTACCCCCGCACATCCTGAGCACAAAGTCGACTGGTACATCCCCCGCGCATCCTGAACGCACATGGGATAATCGCCCTATGAGTTTTTCTTCTGTTGAGTTCACACGTGCACCTGAGGTTTCGGCTGAGTTTGCGGGCAGGGTGCGCAGTTTGTTGCGTGCGTCTGCGTTGGGTGATGCGCTGGGTTATCCGTTGGAGCTGTTGTCGGCTGAGCAGATTGCGGAGCGCGCCCCTAAGCCGTGGGATTCGGCGTTTGGTGAGCTGCTGGTCAGTGATGATACGCAGCTGATGTGTTTCACTCTGGATGGCCTGACGGAGGTTTTGGAGTGGAATAATGAGGGCGCGGCGGCGGATGAGTTAGCGTGTCTGTGGTTGGCGTATTTGCGGTGGTTCCGCGGTATTGGTGAGGTTCTGCCGGAGTCTGCGCCGTTTTCGTTGGATCGTGAGATTGATGGTTCGGCAGAGTTGACGGCTCGTCGTGGTCCGGGTGCGGCGACGTTGCGGGCGTTGGGTTCGGGCGAGATGCAGTTGGTGTCGAAGTCGTTGAATCCTGATGCTTTGGGTAGTGGTGCGCTGGTGCGTTCGGCGGCGTTGGGTGTGTTGCCGGTGGCGCAGGAGCGTACGGTGGTTTTGTTGGCGGTGCGTGCGGCGGCGTTGACGCATGGGCATCCGGAGGCGTTGGCTTCGGCGGCGGCGTATGCGTTGCTGGTTCGTGACCTGTTGGCGTCCCCGGCTGGCTCGTTTGATGCGTTGTTGGATTCTGCCCGCCGTGTGGTGTCGTGGTGCGGCGCGGTGGGCGCGGATGATTCGATTCCGGGTGATGCTGCGCGTACGGCGGCGGCGCTGAGTCGTGCCCTCGAGTTGCTGGAGCAGGGCGTGGCGCCGGTTCCGCAGGCTGTGGCGGAGCATTTTGGTACGGGTTGGACGGCGCCTGAGCTGTTGGGTGTGGCTCTCTGGTGCGCGGCGGATGCTGTGAAGAGTCTGCCGGCTGATGCTGATGATGCGACGGTGCGTGGTGCCCTGTTTGAGGGGTTGTGCCGTGCGGTGTCGATGGATTCGGATTCGGATTCGGTGGGTGCGATGACGGCGGCGTTGTGGGCGGCGGCTGGTTTCCCGGTGGGTGGCGATGAGGCTGATGCGTGGTCGGAGGCGCTGGGTCGTGTGCGCGGGCTGGATCAGGTGGAGGCGGTGGCGGACCGCTATCTGCGCCAGCTGAGCCTGTAGCGGCGCTGAACCTCAACGGCGCAGCGGACATGCGTAGCGGGGGCTCCGTCCTCGAAGCGCCCCCGGGCGCTGAAGAGGGGGCACTCCCCCGCGAGTATCGTCCGCAAGCCGTCTCACGAATCCTACCTGCGCAAATATCCTTCGCAACCTATATAGGTACAGAAAAGGCTCTCCGGTATCTCGGAGAGCCTTTTCTGTATGTGCTAGAACTAGCGAAACTGAACCTAGACGGCATAGCGGCGATGCGGAGCGGGGGCTCCGTCCTCAAGGCGCTCAGCGCCGCAGAGGGGGCACTCCCCCGCGAGTATTGTCCGCGTGCCGGTCATGCGAAACTATGCCATGAGCACCATCCGCAAGTCTGCTGTGCAGAGCTGTACCGCGAGCGGGAACCGGTGCGCCGTTGTTGGTAGTCGGAGTACTAGTCCAGGTAGTCGCGCAGTACCTGCGAACGCGAGGGGTGACGGAGCTTCGACATGGTCTTCGACTCAATCTGGCGGATGCGTTCGCGGGTCACGCCGTAGACCTTGCCGATTTCGTCGAGGGTCTTGGGCTGACCGTCGGTCATGCCGAAGCGCATTGCGACCACGCCGGCTTCACGCTCGGAGAGGGTGTCGAGCACGGAGTGGAGCTGTTCCTGCAGAAGGGTGAAGGACACTGCATCTGCGGGGACGACTGCTTCGGAGTCTTCGATGAGGTCGCCGAATTCGGAGTCGCCGTCTTCACCGAGGGGGGTGTGCAGGGAGATGGGTTCGCGGCCGTACTTCTGGACTTCGATGACCTTTTCGGGGGTCATGTCGAGTTCCTTGCCGAGTTCTTCGGGGGTGGGTTCGCGGCCGAGGTCCTGGAGCATCTGGCGCTGCACGCGGGCGAGCTTGTTGATGACTTCTACCATGTGCACGGGGATGCGGATGGTGCGGGCCTGGTCTGCCATGGCGCGGGTGATGGCCTGGCGGATCCACCAGGTTGCGTAGGTGGAGAACTTGAAGCCCTTGGAGTAGTCGAACTTTTCGACGGCGCGGATGAGGCCGAGGTTGCCTTCCTGGATGAGGTCGAGGAAGAGCATGCCGCGGCCGGTGTAGCGCTTGGCGAGGGAGACGACGAGTCGCAGGTTGGCTTCGAGCAGGTGGTTTTTGGCTCGCTTGCCGTCGTGGACGACCCAACGCAGGGCTTTCTTGAGGTCTTTGTCCATGTCGGGGTTTTCAGCGAGCTTGTGTTCGGCGTAGAGGCCTGCTTCGATGCGCTTGGCGAGGTCGACTTCCTGCTGTGCGTTGAGCAGGGAGACTTTGCCGATTTGCTTGAGGTAGTCCTTGACGGGGTCGGCGGTTGCGCCGGGGGTGACGACGCGTTGTGCGGGTGCGTCGTCGTCGTCGTTTGCGGTGAGGACGAAGCCGGAGCCTTTGGCTGCTACTTCTTCTGCGGCCTTCTTTTCTTCTTTTTTGGCTGCGGTTTCTTCGTCTTCTTCGTCGGTTTCGTCTTCGCTGTCGGTGGTGTCGAGGTCTTCGTCGAGTGCGAGGTCGAATTCGTCGTCGCTCTTTTTGCGGCGGCCACCGGTCTTGCGCTTGGTTGCGGTTTTGGTGGTGGTTTTGCGGGTGCGCTTGGGCTTGTCTGCCTCGGTTTCGGCAGTAGTTTCGGCAGTGGTTTCAGCACCGGTTTCGGCGGTTGCGCCGGTGGTGTCTTCGGTTGCCGCTGCGGCTTTGGTGGTTGCCTTCTTGGTGCGGGTGGTCTTGGTGGTGGTTTTTGCGACGGTTTCTTCGGTTGCGTCGCCGGTCACGGTCTTCTTGCTGGTTGCAGGTGCCACTAGAACCCTTTCTGGCTTGTGGTGGGGTGTTTTGTTTGCAAAACACCTAAGACCCTGTCAAGTCTGTGCTGGCGTCCTCGGTCGGGGTGTTTGCTGCGTTTGTCCGGTTTAACGCTGTGGGGGCGGGTTTTATTCCGCGTGCGTTGGGCGGTTTGCAGGGTTCCGTTGCTCGTTGTGTGGAGCGGTTTGAGGGCGCGTTATAGCGCATTGACTGTACGGGGTCAATATATAAGTATTGCAGATTTTTGGTTGCTTTCAACTTGACGCGCTGTTTGGGTGGCTTGTGGGCCTGGTTTTGGGTGAGTGCGGCTGTGTGCGGGAGGGGCGTGCCCGGTGGCGCGCCCCTCCCTCGTTTTGTACCTCGCTTTTAGGTGCCGGTTTTAGGTGCCGGGCTTTTAAGGTTTTCGGGGTTTGAGGGTGCTGATGGGTTCGCGGTGTGTTCCGGGTTCGCCGCAGATGGTGTATTTGATCCAGGCGGGTAGGTTGCCTGCGTTGAGGTGTACATCGAGGATGTTGAGGTCCTTTCCGAATGTGTGGCGGTGGGCTTCTTGGCGGAGCATGCGGGCGTAGGTGCTGTAGCCCTTGTACCAGTTGGCCCAGGCTTGGGTGTTGCGTAGTTCGGCGTATTCTCCGTCGGTGCTGTGGGGTGTGAGCAGGCTGGTGAGTAGTTCGAGTGCGTTGAGGCGTACCCAGTGGGGGCTGTCTAGTTTTCCTTTGAGGGCGTTGAGGTAGTGGGTGTAGACGGCGTGGTGTTTGGTGAGGTATTCGCTGTTGGTGCAGCTTTCGTCGATTCGTTGTTTGAGGTTTTCGAGTTTGTTGTGGGCGTTGTGGTCTTTGGGGTGTTCCTCGAGGCGTGGGAGCAGGTCGCGGCTGATGGTGTTGAGTTCGGCGGCGCTGGCGAGGTCGGCGGGGGTGAGGTTTTCGAGTGCCCAGCCGTTGAGGTTGGTGTGCTGGTTGCTGCGGTTCTGTTGAATGCTGCGGCTCTGCTGAATGGTGCGGTGGGTGCGGCGGATCCAGTCTTGCCATTGCACGCATTTTTCGGGCACGGCGCGTACGTGTGCCTGTTCGGTGCCGGGTGTGGCGCTGAGTGCGTGGGTGAAGCTGGCGGGGATGTAGGTTTTGCGGGTGATGCGGGTGCCGTAGCGGGGTGGTTCGAGCGGCGCGCGGTCGGGGCTGGGGTATTCGCCGCCGAAGGCGTGGTAGGTGTATTGGGCGGAGTAGTGCAGGTAGGCGAGCGCTTTTTGGGCGTGGTTGAGCCCGTAGCCGGCGAGGTAGGTGAGCATTTCGGCGGTGATGGGGTTGAGGGTTGCGGGTGCGATGGAGGCGCGTAGGTGCCCGGCGATTTCGGCGGGGATGAGTTCGCGGAGTGCGTCGCCGATGGTGGGCGCGTCACCGGTGATGGGGTTGCCCGCGTTATCGACCGGGTGGGTGGTGAGCAGGTGCGCGGCGGCGTTGATGGCGGCGTCCCAGTAGCAGAGGTCGATTTGGGCTTGGCGGTAGATGGTGCGGACGCCCTGGCGGGCTTCGTCGTGGCGGGTGGTGTGGGTGTGGTCCCAGAGTTCTACGGCGTTTTCCCAGTCGTGGCGGGTTTCGGGGTTGGCTGTGGGGTCGGTGTCCCAGGGGCTGTGGGCGTAGTTGTGTTGGGCGGTGTCGGCGATGGTGTCGCCGTGGCGGGTGAGCCAGGTGTAGTAGCTGCTGTGGCGGATTTCTTCGATGGGTGCGAGGAGGGTGAGCGCTTGCTGTTCGGGGTTGAGCGCCCAGATGCTGGCGCCGCCTGCGTAGATGACGTCTTCGCAGCGTAGTTCGCTGACGATGCGCGGGTCGTGGAGCAGGTGGAGCCATGCGTTGATGGGGATTTGGGTGTCGACGTCCTGTTGGATTTCTTCGATGGCGGCAAGTTGCGCGGTGTTGGGGTGCAGTTGGCGTTGGCGTACGGTGTTGTCGCCGTCGATGATGATGGCGTAGAAGCGGGTGAGGGTTTCGCCGTTGTGGTGGGTGGGGAGTTTGGTGAAGGTTTCGTGTAGGAAGTCGGCGCGTTCGCTGTGGGTGCAGGGTTCGTCGGGTAGGTTGACGCGCAGGCTGGGGCCGAGGGTGTCATCGGTTGCGGTGAGGATGATGAGTGAGTGGTCGGGCCAGTAGCCGTGCTGGTGGAGGGCGCAGCTGAGCACGTCGTATTCGTTGCGGATGGGCGGGGGCGTGTCGTAGCCGCTGTGGAAGTGTTCGTTGTGGAAGTGGCCGCTGTTGGGGATATTGCCGTTGGAAGTATTGTTTGCGTTCATGTCTTCACGGTGGCATGGTTTGCGCGGGTGCGCAGGTTATACAAATAAATCTGTGGATACTTCGGTTCATGTGTCCGAAGGTTCCACAGATTTATTCGTATTGTTCGTTTGTTCACCGAGGTTTGTCCACAGCGGTGCGGGGTGCCGCGTCATAATCTGTCACGCAATACCTGTCACGCACTATCTGATGGGGGGGTATCCCCTACTGGGCGCACCTATTGTTCGTCGAGGAACCGCTCGAAGAGCGCACCAATCTCGTCGCGGCTGGGCACGTTGTGCGCGTCGCGTCGCGAGAGGGGAATCGCAATATCGGAGGTGCGGAAGTTCTCGTCGTAGTTCTCTTCCATGGCCGTGATCATGCGACCGATTTCGGGGTTCTGCTTGACCTGATCGTTGATCTGGCTGTGCACGTGGCGTGCGGCTTCGCGCAGGTTCTCGGTGGGTAGGGAGAGGTGCGCCGCCATGCCCACGTGTTCGAGGGCGGTGAGGGTGCCCTGCGGCAGGTCCGCCTCCGAAATGTACTGGGGAATGTTCACGCCGAAGCCGACGGTGTCGATTCCGTTTTCGGTGAAGAGCACTTCCAACAGGTTGGTGACGGTCGCGTGCACGTCCGCGCTGGGCTTCCACGGGGAGATGCCGTGAATCAGGTCCTTGCGGGAACCGTGCGCGGTAATCGGGAAGGGGCGGGTGTGCGGCACCGGCATGGGGAATGCGGAGACCAGCACGACCAGGGATGGCTTGACCCGCTGGGCGATGGTCAGCACCGCCTTTTCGAAGCGCTGCCACTGCAGATCCGGTTCGGCACCGGTGAGCAGCAGGAACGGCTTGTCGAGGCTATCTTCTACGGCGTAGAGCTTCAGCTGCGGGTATTGCGGCGTTTCGAAATGGTCTTTTTCGTAGCGAATGTAGGGGCGGCGGGCACGGTAGTTGTGCAGCTGGTCGCTGTCGAACTCGACGATTTCAATGTTTTTGAGTTCGCTGAGTAGCACCTGTCCGAGCTGGCCGGCGGTGGAGCCTGCGTCTTGCGGGCTAGAGAGGGCGATGACGAGGGTTAGCCCGTGCATCCTGGGGTCGTCCAATATTTTGGTGTTGGCTAAGTAGAGATCTTCGGGGTTGAGCATCGTGCCTCCTCACTTCTGTCTGGTTCGCGCCGCGCACAAACGTATCTCAGCAGTTCTGTGCTCGGGGCGAAGGGGCGTCTTCTGTTATCTGACGTTTTCCTTAGTCTTTCATTTTATGCCACTACTGCCCTGTCTCGACAGTGTGCGGGCTTTTCTCGCAGTAGGTGAACTTGCTTGGTGTCTCGTCGACGCTCTTAAGACGCTACGGCTCGGCTTCTTGTGTGTTTTTCTGCCCCGCAAGCTGTTTGGGGGTGAGATCTGAACCTCACGCCCTCTTACATATCCGTGTAGAGTAGAAGCAGTAGTCCGCGCGGCTTTGCGCGGCGGTATTCATCCTCACTCTTCGAGGGCCTACAGTTGAGTTTTTCGGGCGCGAGGATGTGCCCCGACTATTTTGAGAAGACATACGCAAAGGAGTAACGATGTCTCTGTCTCTGTCTATTCACAGCACCGACCTTGAAGCGCTCGAAGCTGACGTTCTGATTCTGGGCGTTCTGAAGGGTTCGGACGGCCCGTACCTGGCGCCGAGTTCCCTGTCTGAGGACTCTGTTGAGGGTATTAACGAGCTGCTGGAGGCGCTGGGCGCCTCGGGCGCACCCGATCAGCTGCTGCGTCTGCCCGGCCTTGAGGACACCGGCGCCGGCATTGTGGCGCTGGCGGGTCTGGGCTCTGATACTGCTGAGGGTCAGGAGCGTCTGGATGCTCTGCGTTACGCTGCCGGTTCTGCGGCTCGTCAGCTGGTTGGTTCCGCTGAGGAGATTGCTTTTGATTTCGGCGTTTCTTCGGTTGAGGAAATTGAGGCTATTGCTCACGGCGCTGTGCTGGGCAACTTCATTGAAGAGGGTCTGCGTTTCAAGACCAAGGATTCGATCAAGGAAGAAATCGAGTCCATTCTGATTGTTTCTTCGATTGATCAGGAAGAGGCTGAAGAGGCTCTGGTGCACGGCCTGGTTCTGGGCGAGACCGCTAAGGACGCTCGCCGCCTGGTGAACCTGCCCCCGTCGCACCTGTACCCGGAGACTTTCGCTGAGTTCGCTGCTGAGGTCGCTGAGGATTACTCGAACATTGAGATTGAACTGTTCCACCACGACCGCCTGGCTGAGGAGGGCTTCGGCGGCATTTCCGGTGTTGGTCAGGGTTCGCCCCGCAAGCCGGTTCTTGCCGTTGTGAAGTACACCCCGGAGAACCCGAAGGCTCACGTTGCTCTGGTTGGTAAGGGTATCACCTTCGATACCGGTGGTAACTCGCTGAAGCCTGCCGCTTCGATGATGACCATGAAGTGCGATATGGCTGGTGCGGCATCGGTTCTGAGCGCTGTGGTTGCTTCTGCTGAGCTGGATGTTCCGGTTGCTGTCACCGGTTACCTGTGCCTGGCTGAGAACATGCCCGGCGGTCACGCACTGCGCCCGGAGGACATTATCACCATGCGTGATGGCCGTACCGTTGAGGTGCTGAACACTGACGCTGAGGGTCGCCTGGTCATGGCTGATGGTATCGCTCTGGCTTCTGAGTCGAACCCGGACGTCATCTTGGATATCGCTACCCTGACCGGTGCCGCTATGGCTGCTCTGGGTCTGCGCACTGCGGCTCTGCTCGGTGACGAGGAGATTCGTGACCGCGTGATTGCAGCCGGCGCTGCTGCGGGTGAGTCTTACTGGCCGATGCCGCTGGAGTCCTACCTGCGCAAGAGCCTGGAGTCCCCCGTTGCTGACATCAAGAACATTGGTTCCCGCTACGGTGGCGCGCTGACTGCGGGCCTGTTCCTGAAGGAGTTCGTGGGCGAGGGCATCCCCTGGGCTCACCTGGATATTGCGGGCCCCGCGTTCAATGAGGAGTCCCCGTACGGCTTCACCCCGAAGGAAGGTACCGGCTTCGGTACCGCTACCCTGGTGAACTTCATCGAGTCGTACGCTAAGTAGTCTGCTTGGCTGGGCGCGCGCCCTAACTGGAGCATCCTAACTGGTGCCCCTTATCTGGTGTGCGGCCGCATAGCATAGAGCATAGAGCTGATCTGAGGAGGGCTTTCCGGTACTTCTACCGGGGAGCCCTCCTCTGCGTCTTTTCGAGGGTGCGTTCTGTACGACCGCTGCGGTGGTCCTGTCACCGCACTGTTCTATGACGCGCCCCTTTTCTTGCGTAGTGAAAAATTTGGGGTGTTTGGGCGATTAATCGGCTAAAACCGCCCTGAGTGAACTTAAACGACCTTCAACGGGGGTATTGTTGTATTAAGTGTTTTTCTGCGTACGTGGAGGGCGCGCGACTTTTCGAGCTCGCGGGCCTTTCGCGCATGCTGAGGAACCTACCAATAAATTGGTAAAAAGAACTCATTGCAGGGGTTTCAACCCCAACAACTATGCAAGGGAGCAATATCGTGGCTCAAGAATTCGACATCCTCATCCTCGGCGGCGGTTCCGCTGGCTACTCTGCAGCTATTCGCGCACGCCAGCTGGGCTTCACCGTCGGCCTGGTCGAGAAGGAAAAGGTCGGCGGCACCTGCCTGCACACCGGCTGTATCCCCACCAAGGCGTACCTGCACGCTGCTGAGCTGGCTGAAGATGCACGCGAGGCGTCCAAGGTTGGCGTTAACGCTGTACTGCAGTCCATCGAGATGGGCAAGGTTCGCGATTACAAGGACGGCATCGTCTCCGGTAAGTTCAAGGGTCTTGCAGGCCTGCTGAAGATGAAGGGCGTTGAGGTTATCCCCGGCGAGGGTAAGCTGACCGCTCAGGACACCATCACCGTCGGTGGTGTTGAGTACAAGGGTAAGAACATTATCCTGGCATCCGGTTCGGTCTCCAAGACCTTCGGTCTGCCCATTGAGGGTCGCGTTCTGACCTCCACTGAGGCACTGGAGATGGACTACCTCCCCAAGAGCGCTATCGTGCTCGGCGGCGGCGTGATTGGTTGCGAGTTCGCATCCATGTGGAACGCTATGGGCGTTGACGTCACCATCATCGAGGGCCTGCCGAACCTGGTTCCCAACGAGGACCCGGCAATCATCAAGGTTCTGGAACGCGCGTTCAAGAAGCGCGGCATCAAGTTCAACACCGGCACCCTCTTCGAGAAGGTTGAGCAGGACGCTAACGGTGCTAAGGTCACCCTGGCTGACGGCAAGGTCTTCGAGGCAGAGATCGTTCTGGTCGCTGTTGGTCGTGGCCCGAACACCGCAAACATGGGCTACGAGGAGCAGGGCATCCCCATGGATCGCGGCTTCGTCCTGGCTAACGAGCGCCTGCACACCGGCGTTGGCAACATCTACGCTGTTGGCGACATCGTCCCCGGCGTTCAGCTGGCTCACCGCGGTTACCAGCAGGGTATCTTCGTTGCTGAGGAAATCGCTGGCCTGAACCCCTCCATCGTTGAAGACGTGAACATCCCCAAGGTCACCTTCTGTGACCCGGAGATTGCTTCCGTTGGTTACTCCGAGCCCAAGGCTAAGGAGAAGTTCGGCGCTGAGAACGTTGAGACCGCTGAGTACAACCTGGCTGGTAACGGTAAGTCCGCTATCCTCGGTGCTACCGGTATCGTGAAGGTTGTCCGCCAGAAGGACGGCCCCATCGTTGGTGTTCACGCTATTGGTAAGCGCATGGGTGAGCAGATTGGTGAGGCTCAGATGTGGGTTGCTTGGGAAGCATTCCCCGAGGACGTCGCTAAGTTCATCCACGCACACCCGACTCAGAACGAGTCCCTGGGTGAGGCTGCAATGGTCCTGAACGGCACCCCGCTGCACAGCGCATAATTTTTGCTGACTGGCGTTAGCGCGTCAGCTTAGTATTGACGACCGTTGGTCGTTAGCGGTTGCCGGGCGTATCCGCTGAACAACGCCCCTATCCGGATGCGCGTCGACGTGCTTCAATGCATACGGCGCGCATCCGGGTCACCGCTCACATTTTTCTAGTTCAAGCATTCACAAGGAGAACGGGAAAGATTATGTCCCACACCGTAGTACTGCCCGCACTGGGCGAGTCCGTGACCGAGGGTACCGTTACCCGCTGGCTCGTTGAGGTCGGCGACACCATCGAGGTTGACGCACCCCTGGTTGAGGTTTCCACCGACAAGGTTGACACCGAGGTTCCCTCCCCCGTAG
>ERZ772908.8-NODE-8-length-71828-cov-22.1165_pt1 | contig 71828 bp, 47 predicted proteins | sample MGYA00512121_ERZ772908 | MGnify/ENA primary metagenome ERZ772908 (study PRJEB29015, sample SAMEA2738084) | human oral metagenome | biome: human oral; feature: human-associated habitat; material: saliva | place: China | collected 2264 ... | reverse complement strand
AGCGTTCCCCGTTGGCGTCGCGCGCGTCCAGGGTCGGGTCGTCCATGAGGGTGGTTCGGGTGCCGGTCATGACGGCGTCGGCGCGGTGACGAATCAGGTGCCCGTCAATGCGCGCGGCGGGGCCGGTAATCCACTTGCTCGTGCCGTCAGCTGCCGCAATGAACCCGTCCAGGGTGGACGCACTCTTTGCGGTGATGAAGGGGCGGCGTTCGGCGGCGGCAATGAACCATCGCTCATTCAGCAGGTAGGAGGCGTTCGCGAACTCCTCCATGGCGTGCACGGTAACGCCCTGCGAGCGCAGGTAGGCGGCGCCTCCTGCAGCGTTTTCGGTGTCGTCGCTGTAGGCGTAGTAGAGTTCGCTGATGCCCGCCTCGGCGACGGCGTGGGAGCAGGGGCCGGTGCGTCCGGTGTGGTTGCAGGGCTCAAGGCTCACGTACATGCGGGCGCCGGTGAGGTCGGTTCCCGCGGCTCGGGCGGCGGCGAGCGCGTCGGCTTCGGCATGCGGGGTGCCTGCGCCTCGGTGGTAGCCCACATGTAGCAGGTGCCCGTGCGCGTCAGTGATGACGGCGCCGACGAGGGGGTTCGCACCGCGGATACCCTGGCGTGCCGCCTGCAGTGCCAGGGTCATGGCCTCTGCGTGGCTGAGCTCTTGCTCGGGGCCGGGCAGCTGGAGGGTGCGTGCGGCGGGCAACCCGGCGAGGTGACCGTACTCCGCGGCGGAGTAGTCCGCGTCATTGCGCGGCGAAGATACGCTCGGGGCGACGGTTACGGGCAGGTGCGCGCTCGCCAGCACCTTCAACGAGGGGTTCTGCGGCATTTATGCACGGCCCTTCTGCACGTCGGTTACCTCAACGGTCACGTCGGGGAACTGGGTCTGCACCCGAGTCTTCTGCGCTTCCAGGTTGCGGGTGCGCCACCAGACGAAGAAGCCGACCAGGGTGAAGCATCCGTAGAACACGTACATGAGGGAGGTTGCGTAGTAGCCTGCGCTCCACAGCAGCGGCACGCCGACCAGGTCGACGGCAACCCAGATGAGCCAGAATTCAACCCAGCCGCGCGCCATGCCGTAGGTGGCGAGTAGCGAGCCGGTGAAGATCCAGGCGTCGGACCAGACCGGTTCGTAGGAGCCGAGGGCGCGGAAGATGGGGGTGAGCAGCAGGGTGCCTGCGACCATAGCGACAACCAGGCCTGCGCGTTCGGTGTTGGTAGCCCACTTGGGGATTACCGCGGCGCCTTCGGAGGCGTCACCACCGGCGGCGCGGGTTGCGCGCCAACGATGCCAGCCCCAGATGGATACGGCAATAAACATGATCTGGCGGCCTGCCTGGCCGAGCATGGTCACGGGGTGCGGGCTGCCAACGAGGGCACCCAGGAAGACGGTGAGGAGTAGCAGGTTGCCGAGAATGCCGACGGGCCACGCCCATACTTTGCGTCGCATACCGCCGAGCGCCGATGCCAGGCCGAATGCGTTTCCGAGAACTTCGCGCATGAGGAGGGACTGGTCCCCCACGTGAATTTGTGCGTCGAAGAGCCACCGCAAGATGTCCATTGTTTCTTTCCTCTCTGAGTTGGACCGTGTGTCGGATGCGCGGGGTGCGCATCTGCGGCGGCTCCGGGGAGAGGAACAGAAAAGGGCGGCTACCGCGGGCATCTTAGGGAGTGCCCGGTATCCGTGGTGAGGCGGGAGCAGCGAATCAGCCAACCGCGGCTGAAATCAGTCGGCTGCGGTTGGGGGAATAACGTACCGGCGCCTCGGAGGCGCCTCTCCCCTGTCGTACAGAAAACCGCTGTGCCCAAAACTAGTGTGCTCGTGAACCACATAGTTTTCTCACGCAACAGTTTTCTCAAGCAGCTGCTTCGGTGCACCCTGCACACTATCCCGGTTCCCGGGAGGTGCGGCGGAGTGCGTTCCTGCCTTTTTCTGCTCGTGCTACCTTCCATCCAGACTGTACTGTCGGCACCGGATTTTCACCGGTTCGGCCTCTCTTGCGGGCGGGCGTCTCTAGCGGAGTCTTGGCGTCCTGTGCGGATGCGAAGATTCGTACGATTTTTGCCTGCCTGCGAGAGCGGTTCGCGGGCTGTGACCGCCGGTTCGGAATTTCACCGACCCCGGAGCACGATGTCGATATCGATTATGCCACAGCGCACGCAGCTGGTTTAATTTGTTTTCTCTGGGATAACTTCCGTGACAAGATGACGTTTTATGACTGTGCCCGCAGTGCGGCTTCACGCCCCCTACGCGACTGCCCGCGGTAGCCGCCCGCAGGACCGCTTTGGAACCCAATCCTTCATTTTTCGGGGACGATTTATCACGGTTTCATAACGGTGAAGAGCGCCAAACAGACCAAAGAGTTACGGGGACCTCCAGGGGGTTGCCCAGGGCACATTGAACACCCGTCAATACCTTTATGACAAGGAATTATAACAATAAGGTTAAATTATTGGTTTAAGGTTTACTCCAGGGGTGATTTAAGGTTATTCTTATCTACAGGAGCTCCCATCACCGATAAACCGGTTCCGTTGAGAGCGACATAATTCGGACCATCCGAGCACTCACATCAAACCCTTAAGCTTCTGCCATTTGAAGCTGGAAAACTGGCCGCGGACTGCATTCCCCGGATGGTTTTCACGCAGCATCTGCGCGTACTGGATTGCGCAGTATTGCGGCGCACGATGTTGATGTGCTTCACCATCGGGAGGCAACCACACCGAATTATTTCTCAACGGAACCGGCGTGGGAGCTCTTCCGAATAAACTTCCGGAAGATCGCACGGTATGCGCCTTTGTAAACCTCTATGAGGGAGCGTTGTGCGTGTCAAACGGTCATAAGCTCCCGTTCTTCTGTCGTCGCCTACCGTGGTGCGCGATGGGGGTTACGGGAACCTTGCGGGATGGTTGATCCCGCGCGCTCTGCATTGTCTTGTGGAGTGTGGTGTGTTTGGGTGGCGTATTCGCAGTGCCGGAGCGAATACGCCACCCGTTTTTAACGTGAGGGCGTACCGGACACGCGAAGCGGGGGCTCCGTCCTCAAGGCGCCCCAGCGCCGCAGAGGGGGCACTCCCCCGCAAGTGTTGTCCGGTACACCCTCTTCTCGCAAAAGCATCCAGAAAACGTAACGCTCCCCCGCCTACACGCAGTAGGTTGAGGGAGCGTTATGTCTTTATAAGGCGAAAGCCTGAAGGATTAGCGCTCTACGGAGCGGAATGCTACAACCGCGTTGTGACCGCCAAAACCGAAGGAGTTCGACAGCGCCACAATCTCGCCGGCGGGCAGCTCGCGTGCCTCGGTCACCACGTCCAGGTCAATCTGGGGGTCCTTGTTGTCCAGATTGATGGTGCAGGGTGCGGTGCGGTGGTACAGAGCCAGTACGGTCAGCACAGCCTCCAGGGCACCGGCGCCGCCGAGCAGGTGGCCGGTCATGGACTTGGTTGCGGAGACGGCAATGTTCTTGGTGTGCTCGCCGAAGGTTTCGTGCATTGCGGTTGCTTCGGGCAGGTCACCGGCGGGGGTGCTGGTGGCGTGCGCGTTGATGTGCACGACGGTCTTCGGGTCGATGTTGCCGTCTTCGAGGGCTTCGCGCAGTGCGCGGGTTGCGCCGAGTGCTGCGGGGTCCGGTGCGGTGATGTGGTAGGAGTCGGCGGATACGCCGGTGCCTGCCAGTTCCGCGTAGACGCGTGCGCCGCGTGCCTTGGCGTGCTCTTCGGATTCGAGGATGAGTGCTGCGGCGCCTTCACCCATGACGAAGCCGTCGCGGTCGACGTCGTAGGGGCGGGATGCCTTTTCGGGTTCGTCGTTGCGGGAGGAGAGTGCCTGCATCTTGGCGAATGCTGCCATGGGAAGCGGGTGGATTGCTGCTTCGGCGCCGCCGACGATGACGACGTCTGCCTTGCCGCTGCGGATCATTTCGACGCCGAGTTCCATGGCTTCGGTGGAGGATGCGCATGCGGAGACGACGGTCTGTGCTGCGGCGCGTGCCTTGAGGTTCATGGAGACGGCTGCTGCGTTGCCGTTGGGCATGAGCATCGGGACGGTCATGGGGAGGACGCGGCGGGGGCCCTTTTCGCGGAGGGTGTCCCATGCGTCGAGGAGGGTCCACACGCCGCCGATGCCGGTGCCGAAGGCTACGCCGGTGCGCTCGGGGTCGACTTCTTCTGCGGATTCGGCGTCGGGGCCGGTGAATCCTGCGTCTTCCCATGCTTCGCGTGCGGCGATGAGGGCGAGCTGGCCCGAGGGATCCAGGCGCTTTGCTTCTACCTTGGTGAGGCGGCCGGATTCGAGGGCGGGCACGGCGAGCTGGCCTGCAATGTATACGGGCAGGTCGTATTCCTTGACCCAGGGGTGGTCGAGGGTGGATACACCAGATACGCCCTTGGTGGCGTTTTCCCAGGTGGTGGGGACGTCGCCGCCAATGGGGGTGGTCGCGCCGAGGCCGGTCACCAGCACTTTTCGAGACATTGTGGCACTTTCTCTTCGGTGGTCGATTTGGTGGTTTATCCGGTGGTGTGTGGATAAAAACCTGTAGGGCCCGGGGTTTACAGCGGGCGTTTTCACGCCGTGGAGAGTGCAGTCATCGCACCCTGTGTGTTCCCGGGGTGTGTTGGGTTGAGGCTGAGTGAATAGCGATGCGGCGCGGGCCGGTGAGAGCCCGCGCCGCCTCGTTATTGGTTATAGCTTAGGCAGCGTTCGCGATGAACTCGACTGCGTCGCCAACGGTCTTGAGGTTCTGGACCTCTTCGTCCGGGATGGTCACCTCGAACTTCTCCTCAGCGTTCACGACGATGGTCATCATCGAGATGGAGTCGATGTCCAGGTCCTCGGTGAAGGACTTGTCCAGCTGAACGTCCTCAACCTCAACGCCGGTCTCTTCGTTAACGATTTCTGCCAGACCTGCGAGGATCTCTTCCTTGTTAGCCATTCAGGGGCTCCTTTGTTTTTTCGATGGTCATCGCACCCGCCGGGTGGGGGTACGCGTGCATTACCGAGTTTATCGTGTCTGCGTGGTGTACGCATGCGTCAACTCGGAGTTTAGGGGATGCTTTCCCGCTTTATTTTCTTTCTCGTACACCGGCGCGGTGCCGGTCGTGAGGGGCGGTAAGCATCGGGCTCCGGTGTTTTCCTTAGGGAAGGACGACTACCTGAGCTGCGAATGCCAGGCCGGCACCGAAGCCGATCTGCAGGGCGAACTTGCCGGAGAGTTCCGGGTTCTCCTTGAGCAGGCGGTGTGCGGCGAGGGGTACCGATGCGGCGGAGGTGTTACCGGCATCGACGATGTCGCGTGCCACTGCCACCGTGTCGGGAAGCTTGAGGGTCTTGACCATCTGGTCAATGATGCGGGCGTTTGCCTGGTGCGGGATGAGCGCGCCGAGCTCGTCGGGGGTGATGCCGGCGGTTTCGAGTGCTTGCTTGGCGACCTTCGCCATTTCCCATACTGCCCAGCGGAAGACGGAGGGGCCGTCCTGGCGCAGGGTGGGCCAGATCTTTTCGCCTTCCTGCACAGGGTTTGCGACGAAGTCGCGGTTGCGGATGTCCAGCAGGGAGTGAGTCATACCCACAGTGCCCCAGCGGGAGCCGTCCGAACCCCATACGGTGGGGGCGATGCCGGGTTCGTCAGAGACGCCTACGACTGCTGCACCCGCGCCGTCGCCGAGCAGGAAGGAGATGGTGCGTTCGGTGTTGTCGATGAAGTCGGAGAGCTTCTCAACGCCGATGACCAGCACGTGCTTTGCGGTGCCCGCGCGGACGAGGGCGTCTGCCTGGGCGATGCCGTAGCAGAAGCCTGCACACGCTGCGGAGATGTCGTATGCGGGGCACTTGGAGCCGATTGCGTCGGCGACCAGGGTTGCCAGGGAGGGGGTTGCGTAGGGGTGCGAGATGGTCGAGATAATGACCGCCTCAATGTCCTCACCGGCCACACCGGAAGCGGCCAGGGCGTCCTTGGCGGCATCGATGGCGAGGTCGGCTACCGACTGGTTTTCGCTGGCGCGGTGGCGGGTTGCGATGCCGGTGCGCTGCTTGATCCACTCGTCGGAGGAGTCGATTGCCTCAACGATGTCATCGTTGGGGACGATGACATCACCGCGGGCTGCGCCGTAACCGAGGATGCGGGAGTAGCGGTTGATTTCGTACTGCTTGAGGGTAGTCACGTATTCAATCCTTAGTGCTGATGCTCGCAAGACACTGTGTGCCTCGCATGTCTAAAGTGATGTCTAGTGTGAAGGCTTCCTGGCGTGAGGAGAGCTGGGGGCTCTCCTGCGACGTTTAGCCCTTCAGCGAGGCGAGATCCTCGGGAGTGTTGATGGAGGTGCCGGGCACGCCGCGCATCGCGCGCTTTGCCAGGCCGACCAGGGTGCCTGCGGGAGCGACCTCGATAATGCCGGCGACCTCACGCTCGAGCAGGGTTGCCATGCACAGGTCCCAGCGGACGGGGCTGGTGACCTGGGAGACGAGGGTCTTGACGAACTCTTCACCGGATGCCACGGCGGAACCGTCGCGGTTGGTCAGCAGTGCGGAGGTCGGGTCGGATACCTGCAGGGATGCGGCGAACTCTTCCAGGGCGGGCACGGCGGGTGCCATTGCCTCGGTGTGGAATGCGCCTGCGACCTTCAGCGGGATGACGCGAGCGCGTGCGGGCGGGTTCGCGGCGAATGCTTCGATGGCGGGGATGGGGCCTGCGGCTACGATCTGGCCGCCGCCGTTGGAGTTTGCGGCGACGAGGCCTGCTGCGTCGATGGCTTCGCGGACGTTTTCTTCAACGCCGCCGAGTACTGCAGCCATGCCGGTCGGGGAGGCGGCTGCCGCCTCCGCCATGCCGTTGGCGCGCACGCGCACGAAACGCATTGCGTCTTCGTCGCTGAGTACGCCCGCGAGGGCTGCTGCGGTGATTTCGCCGACGGAGTGGCCCGCGAAGATGAGTTCTTCACCGTCGAGTTCGCGCAACGCGAGGCGACCGGTGACGATGCCTGCAGCCACGATGAGGGGCTGGGCGATTGCGGTGTCCTTGATGGTTTCTTCTTCGGCTTCGGTGCCGTAGTGAATCAGGTCGATGCCTGCCGCTTCGGAGAGTCGTTCCAGGTGCTCACGCACACCTTCAATCTCGAGCCAGGGGCTCAGGAAGCCCTTCTTCTGGGAGCCCTGTCCGGGGCAAACGAGTGCGCGCATGCGGTGCGACCTTTCTGGTTTTTAGTACTCGTACGCGGTGTCTCCGCAGAGACGGAGACCACGGCTAGTCTGTTACCTATGCTACCTTGTTCAGCCGCTTTGCATAAACATCGCAGTGCAAGAATTTTGGGGTGCACTGGGAGCTCAGACAGTGGTTGAACAGTGTATAGCTTAGATTGAATTCACCCATTCGCACAACCCGAACGGGCAAGGTTCAAATAGAGAGACAGCTAACTCTCGGGTTGCCACCCCTATGCTCGTGGATGCGCCCGCGCGTACGTCTCCGCCAGACGCTTCATCGACACGTGCGTGTAAATCTGCGTGGTCGCCAACGATGAATGACCCAACAGCTCCTGCACCGAACGAATATCGGCACCACCATCAACCAGGTGAGTTGCCGCCGAATGACGCAAAACGTGCGCGCCCGACGCCTGAGTATTCTCCACCGTGCGCAGCAGGCGGGTCAGGTCCTCACGAATCTGACGGGCATTCGCACGCCCCCCACGAGGGCCAATAAACAGTGCCGTCACACCCTGAGCGCCCTCCGGAATCCACTGCGGACGACCATACGAAACCCAACGATTCAACGCCTTAAGCGCCGGGGTACCCAGCGGCACCACGCGCTCCTTATTGCCCTTACCCAGCACGCGTACCGTCTTATTCGCCCGGTCCACGCTCTGCAAATCCAGGCCCGTCAGCTCAGAAATACGCATGCCCGAGGCGTACAGCACCTCAACCACGGCTTCCAGACGTAGCAGGCGCGCATCACGAGGATCCTGCGCCCGACGCTCCTGCAGGGTGGTTAGTAGCTGGTTCATCTGCTCACGGCTCAGCACCGGCGGCAGGTGATTCTCACGCTTGGGGGTGCGCATACCGCGCGTGGGGTTGGCGTGCACCAGTTCCTCTTCCTGAGCCCAGGTGAAGAACGTGCGCAGGGTCGAGCCGCGGCGCGCCACCGTAGAACGAGCCGCCTGCCGCAGATGCAACGAACCCAACCACTCACGAATCAGGGACGCATCAATGCTGTCCAGATGACGCACACCGCGGCGCGCCATGTAGCCGAAGAAGCCCTCCAAATCCGAAATATAGGAGCGAATCGTCTCTTCGGAACGGTGCTTCTCATATCGCAGAAAACGCTCAAAACGGTCCAGGACGGGGCGGAACACCTCGCCGGAAACGCCCAGTGCAGAATCGGGTAGAGCAGAGCCGGGCAGGGCAGATTCTGGACCCTCAGCGTGGGGTCCGGGATGATCGGCGGCGAGGCTACGGGTATAGGTCACCGGCAGGGTCGCGGAGGGAGCCTCATCTCGGTTCTCGTTCTGGTTTTCAGCCCGGTTTTCGTGCTGGCGGGCGGGGGTCATGCGTCCCTCCTTTCGTAGTTCCGGTTCCCGACTTTAGCGGCGTTACTGCTTCTCGACGTTGTATTTCTGCCCCGGCGTATCTGCTGATAGCGTGGCGGCGGGGTAGGCTCCGCGCCAGTATGCGCAAGCCTACCCCAATTGTAGAGAGGTTCCGAGCTCTCCACGCACCGCCCCGTCATGACCTGCCGTCCCGTCATGACCGACCGCCGCATCCCGCTATAGCGGGGGTGCTCAGTGGCTCTCCTACGCTGCGGCAGCCGGGCGGACCTTCCTCCAGCTCGTTCCGCTGCTCTCCGCCAGACCGCAGCGGCCCAGGTGGAACAGGTCAGCCATCACGTCGCGAGCACTCAATCCGAGAGATGCGGCAATCTCGTCCACGCCGCGGTAGGAGCGCGGGCTCAAATCGTCCCAGACCCTACCCTGTCGTTCGGTCAGCTCATCCAGCGCGCTGGAGGAGGCAGCCCGGTCCCATTCGCTCTCGTGCTCGGTGCCCAGCTCGAAACCCGCGGCGGAATCGTACTCGAGAATGTCGGCGGCCTCGGTGAGTGTTTGCGCTAGTCCATCGCGCAGCAGACGGTTTGTACCCACCGAGTTCGGCGAGTTAATCTGCCCCGGAACAGCCCAAAGAGTACGCCCAATCTCCATCGCATGACGAGCCGTATTCAGTGCACCGGAACGCCAGCGCGCCTCCACCACAATGGTGTGCCGCGCCAACGCCGCAATCAGGCGGTTACGCTCCAGAAAACGCCACCGCGTGGGGGTGTTGCCCACACTCACCTCACTCATGATGAGCCCGCGGTCAACAATCATGTTCAGAGCATCCGAATTCTGCGCCGGGTACAACCGGTCCAGCCCACCCGCCATGAAGGCAATAGTCGGCAGATCGCTGCCCTGCTGGGTCAGCGCCGCCCGATGCGCCGCAATATCAATGCCCATCGCACCGCCAGAAATCACCGTGTACCCGCGGCGCGCCAGCTCGGCGGCAAGGTGGGTCGTCGCCTCCGTACCGTAGATGCTCGGGTCACGCGAACCGACCAGCGCCACGCTCGGGGCAGAGGCCACATCCAGCAGGTGCCGCGAATCGCCTCGGCACCACAGCCCGTACGGTCGGGCGGGCCCCAAATCGTTCAGCTGCGGCGGCCACAGCGGATCGGCGGGAGTGACCAGCCACGCCCCGCAGGTTGCCGCCATGTGCGCCTCCGCGTTCAGGGTGCGTTCCATGCGACGGTTCCAACGCAGGCGGCGGGTTGCGAGCGCTTTGCTGAACTTATCGCGGTTCATCTGATGCTCACCCGGCGTGTAGTAGTCATTCGCGCTGAAAAACAGGGTGGACTCCCCCTCGGCGGACGCACCCACCGAGTGCAGAAATTCACTGAGCTGCGTATCCGGTTCGCCGTGCTCCCAGGTGTGTTCATCCGGGATGTGCCCGGTCAGCAGGTAGTGCAGGGTCAGCGGCGCACCCAGGGTGGCGAGGGATTCGACCACGAGCTCATCGGCTGGCTCGGCGTAGCGCATCAACTGAGCGGTGCAGCAGCGGATGTACTCGCGGCACGCCGCCTCAAGCTCCTGCGCGCTGAGGGCGGGATTGAAGAGCGGTGCGGTAGCTACGGGGGTGGTTGCGTCTGCGGTATCAGCAGATTTTTTGGCTGCTGATACCGCATCCTCTTGGTTTGCAGACCCCGGTGCCTCATCCAGGTGCACCGGGTTCAGGCAGGAGGCGAGGAACCCCGGCAACCGCGCCGCGTTATAGGGGCTCGGCGAGGGTTCCTGCCCCAGCGACAGAATATGCGCCACCCTCTCACGCACCAGGGCGTGCGCATCCAGGGTGCGGCCTGGCAGGCGGATCTGCAGTTCCTCCTGCACAAAATCCTCCGCCGCGCGCTCCTCAAGCACATGCTCTTTTGGCACACGCTCTTCCGATGCTGTTTCTCTCAGCCCATTGTCTTTCAATTCGGCCTCTTCAGCTCGTTTTCTCAGTTTCTTCTCACTCATGATCTTCTCCTCTCGTGAGTGGCTCAATCTCGTGAACGCTTCTTCGTTAACACCTCGGCGTTCAAAGCGTCGGCACGCTATTTCAACTGCCCCTGCTGCCTCAAAAAGAGCGCCACATCCAGGTGCTCCCGGCTCGGGTAGGCGGCGCCCTCCAAATCGGCGAGGGTCCAGGCGATACGCAACACCCGGTCATAGCCGCGAGCCGTCAGCGTTCCGCGATCCACAGCGGCGTTCAGCTCGCCGGTGAGCTTCGCATCCAGACGGAGCGGACCGCGCAGAATCTTGCCGTTCATCTCCGCGTTCGTCTTCAACCCGTACGGTTCCAGGCGCTCCTTCTGAGCCTGCCGTGCCGCCATGACGCGCTCGCGAATCTGCGCCGAGCTCTCATTCACCTGACCGCCCGCAAGCTCCGTGGACGACACCTTCGGAACCGTCACATTCACATCAATGCGGTCCACCAGCGGGCCGGACAGACGCCCAAAATAGGCGCGACGCTCACGCGGGGCGCACGTGCACTCCGTACCGGTGCCCACGTTCATGCCGCAGGGGCACGGGTTCGCCGCCAGAATCAGCTGAAAACGCGCCGGGTACGTCGCCGACGCGCTCGAACGGTCCAGGGTCACGGTCCCCGACTCCAGGGGCTGACGGAGCGAATCGAGCACCGTGCGTTTGAACTCCGGCGCCTCGTCCAGAAAGAGCACGCCGCGGTGCGCTTTAGACACGCAACCCGGGCGGGGAATGCCGCTACCGCCACCAAGAATCGCCGGCGCGGAGGCGCTATGATGCGGCGCCTCAAAGGGCGGCTGACGCACCAGCTCGCTCAGGTGCTCCCCCGCCGAGCAGAGGGAACGAATAGCGGTCACTTCCATCGCGGCATCATTATCGAGGGTCGGCAGGATGCTCGGCAGGCGCTCCGCCAGCATGGTTTTACCCGAGCCGGGCGGGCCTGTCAGCAGCATATGGTGGCCGCCGGCAGCTGCAATTTCCAGGGCGAAACGGCCCTGTGACTGACCGGCAACATCGCTCATATCGGAGGGAATTTCAGTCGGTTTCGCTACCGGTGCGCTCGCCTCCGTCTGCGGGGCGGGCGGGTAGGTCAGCTTCTGACTCTCCGCGCCGAGCGCGGCAAAAACCTCAGCCAGGCAGCGGAAACCGCTCACCTGCGCGCCGGGAATGAGCGCCGCCTCCTCAGCGTTTTCGGCGGGCACAATCACGCGGTGGTGTCCGGCGTCCACGGCGGCTTTAACTGCCGGCAGGATGCCCGGCACGGGGCGTAGCGTTCCGTCCAGGCCCAGCTCACCCAGGAAGACGCTATCGCCGCTGGGGTGCAGTTTCTTCTCCGCCTGCAGCGCCGCAACCACAATGGCTAGATCGAACGCCGAGCCGCGCTTGGGCAGGGTCGCCGGGGTCAGGTTCACCGTAAGCCGGTGCTGAGTGAGGGTGATGCCGGTGTTTTTCGCTGCGGAGCGCACACGCTCTTTCGACTCGTTGAGGGCGGTGTCAGGCAGACCCAGCAGCACGAAGCCGGGCAGGCCCTGTGAGATGTCAGCCTCAACGTCAACAATGTGCCCGCGCAAGCCCACGAGCGCCACGGAATAGGTGCGTGCGAATCCCATTACGCCACCGCTTTCAGATGCTCGAAGGTAAAGGTTTCGCAAGTTCCGGTCACCGCAATTGCGTCGATGCGAAAGCGCGGAAAATCCAGGTTCTCGCGCAGCCTGCACCAGAGAATCGCCAGCGAGCGCGTGCGGCGCGCCTTATCACGGTCAATGGACGCGAACGGGTGCCCAAAGTCTTCGCTGCTGCGGGTCTTGACCTCAACGAAAACCAGTTCGTCCTCGGGGTCAATGGCGATCAGGTCGAGCTCCCCGCGAATCTGTTCGTGTTCCAGTCCAGCGGGCGGTCGCCAATTCCTCTCCAGAATCCGGTAGCCGTTCGTCTCCAGGATGCGGGCGGTCAGCTCCTCGCCCCACCTACCGACGCTGTGGGCGCGAGGCGAGGTTCTGCGGAGCAGGGGTCTGTTGGGTGCGCTTCGGGTTGCGGCGCGGGCTGTTATTCGGGCTGTTGTCATGGGTCTCTCCCCCGGTAGATAGCGGTAGTGCTTCTACTGTGCCCGCCGCGCGCGTGCCCGAACGCGGTTAACGAAAAACTGTGGATAACCTCGGTTCCCAGAAGGAATTAGAGGTTATCCACAGCCATTTATTTGAAATTTTGGGGCATATTTTTCAAAAACACCGCTCGAGTGCCGATTCGCCGCGTCATATTCGTGCTGGTTTATCACGCAGTTTCATCACGCAGTTTCATCACGCGGTTTCATCACCCAGCGCTGCCGCCCGGTAGCTCAGCAGCCGCCTGCTTCCCCCGGCAATGCGGTGAATCAGGCGTGAGCTAGGTGTTAAAGTCCGGCATTTCCGGCACGGTGAACTCCTGGTTGGGCAGGCGCTCCTCCACGTTCACGTCACGTACCGAGTAGGCGTGCACCTTCTTCACAAAGCGGTTGGAGCGGAATACATCCCACACCCACACGTCGCTCATGCTCACCTCAAAGTAGAGGGTGCCGTCCTGCACGTGCGGGGTGACGTCCACCTGGTTTGCCAGGTAGAAGCGTCGGTCGGTTTCTACCGCGTAGCTAAAGAGCGACATGACGTCTTTGTATTCGCGGTAGAGCGCCATTTGGGCGTCGGTCTCGTAGTTTTCGAGGTCTTCTGCGCTCACTGCTCTTCCTTTCCTGGTTAGTACTGATTCAGCGGTGGCACGTTAGGTTTTCGCCAGCTTCCGAGGCGCGGTTTTCAGGAGTGCCACGCGCCCTAGCCGCGCTGTGCCGCGGCGGCCTCAATCTGCTCGGCGGTCGCCGGAAGCGACCATGACAGTCGATGCTGCAGGCTGGGGCCCTGCACGCTAATCGCCTCGCGGTGAGCGGCGGATCCGTAGCCTTTGTTCTTTGCCCAACCGTACCCCGGATAGCGGGTATCCAGCTGGACCATCAGCTCATCACGTTCTACCTTCGCTACCACCGATGCGGCGGCAATGGAGGCGCACTTGTAGTCGCCCTTAATGACCATGGTCACCGGCATCTGCGCGGGGTCGCCTGCGCCTTCCCACGCCTGGGCGAGCAGTGCGTTGTAGTGTGCCTGCGCCGGGTCCGGTGCCAGCGCACTGAACAGGTCTTCCTGCGGAGGGGTGAACCAGTCGTGCTTACCGTCCAGCAGGGCGGCGTCGGCACGGTATCCGCGGCGCGCCAGCTCTGCGAGCGCACGCTGGGCGGCAAGCCTCAGCGAGAGGGTCATGCCGAGCCGGTCAATGTCTGCCGGTTCCACGTGCCCGACCGCCACGGCGCACCACTGGCGGATTTCGGGAACCATGGATTCGCGGCGTGCCGGTGAGAGCGCCTTGGAGTCGATCAGCCCGCCCACTTCGAGGGTGGCGTCCGGGGTGAGGATTGCGACGCCCACGGTGACCGGGCCCGCCATGGAGCCGCGGCCCACCTCGTCGATTCCGGCAACCGTGCGGGCGCCGGAGGCGAAGAGCTGCTGCTCGTACTCGAGGTCGGCGGCGGGCGGGGTTGCTTTCACGGGCTTAGCTTGAGCGGGTTTCGTTGCGCTCTTCTGAGCGCTCACCATCATTCCCAAGCTCGCTTACTCGCTCGGGGTGGAGGTCGGCTCGGGAACCGAGGAGAACACCGAGCTCTGATCCTGCAGCAGACCGAAGTGGTTCAGCGGCCACGCCACCACGAACACGTTGCCCTGCACGTCGTCCTTGGAGATGAATGCGGTGCCGTCGCTAATGTGGTAGCGGGAGTCGGCGGAGTTGCTGCGGTGGTCACCCATCACGAAGTACTTGCCGGCGGGCACGGTCACCTTGAAGGGGACCTCCGAGGGCTGGTTGCCGGGGTACAGGTACGGTTCGGTGATTTCTACACCGTTGACCTTGACCTTGCCGTTGCCGTCGCTTTCGACCACGTCACCGGGAGTCCCGATAACGCGCTTGACCAGGAAGTTCGAGGAGGTATCCGGCAGAATACCCGCGAAGGACAGGGCGTCCTTGAGCGGGCTACTGGACTTCTGAGCGGAGGGAATCCAACCCTGAGAGTCCTTGAAAACGATCACGTCGCCGCGCTTGGGCTCGCTAAAGTAGGAGCCCGCCACGTTAATGAACACGCGGTCGTTCACCTGCAAGGTCTGCTCCATGGAGCCGGAGGGAATGTAGAAGCCACGCAGCAGGAAGGTCTTGACCAGGAATGCGATGACCAGCGCGTAGAGGATGACGGTGCCGCCCTCGCGTGCCTGCACCCAGAACCATTCGCCGAGGCGGCCTTCTTCCTGCGCCTGGGAGTAGGTCAGCTCTGCCTGTTCGGCGCGCTTAGCCTTGCGGCGTTCCTTGGGGGTCATTTCGGAGAAGTCCTTGGTGGTTTCCACGTCTGCGGCGTTCTCCTTATCGGTGGTTTCTTCACGCTCGGCATTCTTCGCTGCGGCATTCTGCTCGGTAGCCGTCTTCTCAGCTGCTGCCTTTTCGGCGGCGAGGCGCGCGAAGTATTCTTCCATTTCGCGGCGCTCGCGGCGGCTTTGAGGCTGGTATCCCTCAGGGAAGGGGCTGGTGTTCGCAGTGTTCTTGTCGTCTGCCATGCTGGAGTGAGCCTTTCGTTTGAGAGATACCTAGCTCGAGTGAAACGGTACCTAGCTATTGTATCGAGAGTGCTTGCGCTCTTGGGCTTTTATTTCCTGAGAGCGGCAAGGTTCTCAGAAAACGGGGTCTCAGAATATGCAAAAACCGCTCCTTGCCCGCGGAATGCGGTTGGGGAGCGGTTTGCAACAGAATTCTGTATCTATAAAGATTAGAACTCGCGCTTCTCGCGGATACGAGCAGCCTTACCGTGGCGGTCGCGCATGTAGTACAGCTTTGCACGACGGACGTCACCGCGGGTCACAACCTCGATCTTCTCGATGGAGGGAGAGTGAACCGGGAAGGTACGCTCAACACCAACGCCGAAGGAAACCTTGCGGACGGTGAAGGTCTCGCGAACGCCTGCACCCTGGCGGCCAACGACGAAGCCCTTGAAGACCTGGATACGGTGGTTCTTACCTTCAACGATCTTAACGTGAACGTTCAGGGTGTCACCGGGGCCGAATGCGGGGATGTCGTCACGGAGGGACTTCTTGTCGAGGAAGTCAAGAGTCTGCATAGTTGTAGATCTCCAGAGTCATCTGCCGCAGGTCAAATAGACTCAGATTGCTCTGCCCCACTGCGGGACAGAAAACTTCATGCTTCGGACAGGATTGGTGCCCGAAGGTTGACATCGTTGGTCGCTCTTCCCCCTGCGGCAGGGGCGTGCCCGATGTCAACACAATGCTCCATTATCCCAATGCGCCCGCGTTTATGCAAGCATCCGGGGAGCACTTTTAGAAGGGGGGTTCGTCACTCTGTGCTCCCCCGCCCTGGGATGCGCCGTTCTGCGCCGGAGTACCCTGAGCGGTCACGCCCGGTGCCTCCGCGTTCTGCTGGGGTGCAGGCGAAGGAGCATACTGCTGCGTGTACTGAGGTACCTCCTGCAACGGCGCACCCGGCATACCCTGCTGAGGCGCACCCGGCATACCCTGCTGAGGCGCACCCGGCATACCCTGCTGAGGCGCACCCGGCAGGGAGCCTTCGTTGACCGTGCGCTTCTCCACGGTGCGGGCAAAGGTACTCGTGCCGTAGTTCAGGTCGTGACCGATGCCGAGGGCATCCACCTCTACGGTAGTGCCCTGCGTGCCATCTTCGCGGTTCCAGCGGCTAATGCGCTGGCGGCCACTCACGACCAGCGGCTGCCCCTTCTCAATGGAGGTGGCAATGTTCTGGGCGAGGCGGCGGTAGGCTTTCACGGTGTACCAGTTGGTGGTGCCTTCTTTCCAGGTGCCGGTGGCGTCCTGCCAGCGCGGGGTACTGGCGAGGCGAAAGTTCACGACGGGCACCCCGTTGGGCAGGGTGCTCAGTGCCGGGTCGGAGGCGGTGAATCCGCGGATCAGGATGGTGTCGCTCATGGTTTCTCCTTAGAAACTAGTGGGTGGGTTCCTTCACCTTGCCAGGGCTGACCCGCTCCTGCATCCGGCGGTTACCGCTTCTGTGGATAACCTCGCGTTTTACGGTTTTGGGTGCCGCCTGTGGATAGAGTTTTTGAACTTTTCACCCCGTTTTTTCAAAAATCGCCTGCGGGCAACGCATTCCCTGCAGAAATATGACGGCTATGCCCCATTCGACATCGTGATAGGTATCATCGTGATAGGTATCTCAGCGTCGGGGCGGCTATTTTTACCCTCAAGTTAACTATTTCTATCCCGCGCCCTCTATCCTTGATGATGCGGTGCACTCAGCCGCATCCCGTCTACCCGCCTTGGAGAATCCGTGAGCAAAAAGCCCGCGAACAACAACCTGCCTTCTTTACAGGAACTTCAGCAGCTACAGCGCAACCTGCCCAAGCTGCCCGACTCGATGGACCCGCAGAAGAAGCGCCTCATTTACGGTCTGCTCGCTGTGCTTGCCGTGATCGTGCTGATTATTGGCCTGGTCTATGTGAGCAAGAACGGTGTGGACGGCCTGCTCGGCTCCGATAAGAGCACCTCCGCCACCGATGAGGAAGAATCCAACGTTCCCACGGAAACCCTCGCCGAGGTCAAGAACCCCTACAAGGCGGTTGATCCCGCGACCGCGCTCGCACCGGATTTGGCGACCGCGAAGAGCGAGCTGGCGTCCCTGCAGGTGAAGGAACGCGCGTCGAAGAATGGCTACTCTCGTGAACAGTTCGGCCCCGCCTGGGATGACGTTGACGGCAACAAGTGCAACACTCGCGACGACATTCTGCGCCGCGACCTGACCAATGTTCGTTTTAAGGCGAAGACCCACGCATGCACCGTGATTAGCGGCACTCTGGATGACCCGTACACCGGCAAGACCATCGATTTCAAGCGCGGCAAGAAGACCTCTTCGGCTGTTCAGATTGACCACGTGGTGGCTCTTTCGAACGCATGGCAGACCGGCGCGCAGGATTTGACCGCAGAGCAGCGCCGCCAGCTGGCGAACGACCCGGAGAACCTGCTCGCTGCAGATGGCCCGGCAAACCAGCAGAAGTCCGATGCGGACGCCGCCGACTGGCTGCCGAGCAACACCGCCTACCGCTGCACCTACGTGGCACGCCAGGTGCACGTGAAGGCGAAGTACAAGCTGTGGGTGACCCCGGACGAGAAGAAGGTTATGGAGCGTGTCCTCAACTCCTGCAAGGACACCAACCCGACCAAGAAGTAGCCCCGGCTAAGAAATAGCCTCTCGGCACCTCGCGGCGTACCAACGTAAACACATAAAGAAAACCGCCCCGCACCCTGAGTTTTGGGTGCGAGGCGGCTTTCTTATGTGGCGCCCCAGGAGGGAATCGAACCCCCGACCAAGAGATTAGAAGGCTCCTGCTCTATCCTCTGAGCTACTGAGGCCTTCCTCTAGGGTACATGAGAATTTATGCTTCTCATGCACCGCGCCTCTCACGCGGGGGCTGTTCCGTTGGGCAGCTCATCCGGCTGGCGCGGCATCCATCGAGCGCGCCGGGAGCTTACACCGGGAGTTCGCGCTGGGAATTCACGCTAGGAGCCTACCTTGGCGGCTTCTCGTTCTGCCTTCTTCACCTCGCGGCGGCGTGCGCGGCGGCTTGATGCGCCGGGGAACAGCTGCCACCACAGGCGGATGGTGGTGCGGCGAATCTGCGTGGGGTGCAGGCTCACGTACACCAGGCGGCGGGTTGCCGGGTCGAGGGCGACCAGGTAGATGATGTAGCCCAGGCAGATGACGGTTGCGATGAGTCGGCCCATGTCCTGGTTGAAATCGCGCAGGTAGGGCGAGACGTTCAGCTGGTCGCTCACACCATACGCCATGAAGAACAGCGTGGTGATGAAGTACCACATGAGCTGGAAGTGCGAGCGCAGGCCGGTTGCGGCGAGCATCGGGATTGCCCAGAGCAGGTACCAGGGCTGAATCATGGGGCTGCACAGGAGCATGAACAGGATCGCGAGGCCGGCGTGGCGCACGATGTTGCGGTCGCGTCCAACGAATGCCATGGCTACTGCGCCGAGCATGCCGATGCCCTTGCCGACGGTCTCGATGAGCTTGCGGATGACCTCGAAGGCCTCACCTTGAACGAACAGGGAGGCGGCGCCGATGAGCAGGCCGAAGGGGGTGTACCAGATGTACTGGCCGCCGGTGGTGGACAGTGCCTTGATCCAGCCGAATTCCAGTCCGGTTACCCAGCCCATGAGCGCCATTTCGGCGAGCAGCAGCACGCCGGAGAGGCCCCAGAAGATGAACTTGCGCGGCCAGGAGGCGTTCTTACCCGCCCAGAGCAGACCCACGAAGGGCAGCACAACGAGGGCGAGCGGCTTGACGGCAACGCCGAGGGCTACGAAGGTCACGCCGAGCGGGCCGCCCCACCAGGTATCGCGGTAGCGCTTGGCGTAGTAGAGGCCGCCGAGCATAAACATGGTCATGAGCGAGTCGTTGTGGCCGCTGGCGATGAACGATGCGATGAACAGCGGGTTCGGGCCAATCTGCCAGAGGGCGCGGACCTGGTTGAAGCCGTGCGCCTGGGCGAGTTTTGCCACGTAGAAGAGGATGCCGATGACCGCGAGCACGGAGAGCAGGCGGAAGTAGAAGAGGGAGAGGTCGATGTTCTCCCCCGCCAGGCGCACAATCCACTCTTCGAGCTTGAGGGAGACCGGTCCGTACGGGGGCGGGGATTCCGCCCACATGGGGTCGGCACCGTTCTGCATGAAGTTTGAGATTTCGGAGACACCGTGCTTGTACGGGTTGAGGCCGTGCGCCATGACCATGCCCTGGCCGTAGTAGGAGAACATGTCGCGGCTGTAGATGGTGAAGGCGAAGACCTGCGGCAGGGACCAGCTGGTGATGACGGCAATCATCCAACGCATGGTGTTGGGTTCGTTCCAGTCGCCCATTTTCTGGTAGATGCGCAGCCATTCGCGGCACATGATCATGGCGCCGAGGGCGAGCATGATAATGCCGGTGATGACCCATGCGGCTTCGAATCGGATGGCGCGGATAGTGTCGTAGCGCCAGAAGCTGGAGCTGTCGGCGAGCCAGCCGACGGCGTAGGAGCCGAGGGTGACCATGATGGAGCCGATGGTGCCGATAATCAGCGTGCGCAGACGGTGATTATTGACGTAATCCAGGAGTTTGGGTGAGAGGGGTACGTCGTGTGCGCCGGGTGTGGTGAGCCGGTGTGCTAGCTCCTTTGGTGCGCGCATAACTCCCTTTCTGTCTGCATCGTCGTTCTGGTTTTTATCATACCGGAGCCCTTAGATGCACTCGTGAGAATCACTGCCGCGAAGACGCTTGTGGACATACCGCAGGGCACACCGGATAGCACACCGGAGGGCACGCGGACTGGTGCGGTTCTCCCCTACTGCCGCCGTTTACGCATCCTCTCGTGCCTCGATGTGCCCCGATGTGCCCTTTTGTGACGTGCTGTTCGCCGGGCCGGCGGCGTTTGGGGGTAGAGTGGGAGGGTGAGTATTTCTAGTGAACGTATTGTATGGATTGACTGCGAGATGACCGGCCTGGACGTGGAGAATGACGCTCTCGTCGAGGTGGGCGTTCTGGTCACGGATGCCGATTTGAACATTCTGGGTTCTGGCGTTGAATTCGTCATTAAGCCCGGTGATGAGTCTCCTGCCGGCGCGCTGGAGAACATGAATGACTTTGTGCGTTCGATGCACGAGGCGTCGGGTCTGCTGCCCGATATTGAGCACGGCGTATCGATGGATTACGCGCAGGAGCAGGTGCTTCGCTACATCAAGAAGTATGTTCCGGTGGCGGGCAAGGCGCAGCTGGGCGGCAACTCGGTGGGCATGGATAAGCGCTTCTTGGAGCGTTACATGCCCGAGGTCATGGCGCATCTTCACTACCGTGTGATTGATGTGTCGACCATTAAGGAGCTGGCGGCGCGCTGGTACCCGGCGGCTCGTCACAGCGCCCCGGCGAAGACCGGTAACCACCGCGCACTGGGCGATATCAAGGACTCGATTGATGAGTTGAAGTATTACCGCCGCGCTATTTTTGTGCCGCAGGGCCCGGATGCGATTGCTTCAGCGCAGATTGCGCGTGAGGTTCAGGCTGAGCGTGCCGCACGCGAGGCGGCTGAGCGCGAGGCTGAGGCATCCGCTTCTGAGGCGGCCGAGGCGTCCGAGGCGTAAGCACAGCATGTAACGAGCATCACGGCTTTTCAACTTGGCAGGTTTCTGAATCTCCTGTACAGTAGTATCCGTTGCATATCGCAAGGGAAACCAAGCGAAGCACATGGTGGTCGTAGCTCAGTTGGCAGAGCGCCTGGTTGTGGTCCAGGAGGTCGCGGGTTCAACCCCCGTCGATCACCCCGATGGAAAGGGTCGTTATGGTTATCCGTAACGACCCTTTCGCTTACCCTCAATCCGGTTCACCCGCACACGGTGTACCCGGCAAGTTCCCACTCAACAGTTCCCGTTCAACACAAGCAAAGGATAATTCCGTGGCTATTCGCCCCATCGTTATTCACGGCAACCCCGTTCTGCACCGCCCCGCGGCACCCGTCACCGAGTTTAATGATGAGCTCAAGGAGCTCGTGGCTGACATGTACGAGACCATGGACGCATCCAACGGTGTGGGCCTGGCGGCACCGCAGATTGGTGTGGGCCTGCGCATCTTCACCTACAAGATGGAGAATGAGGACGGCGTTCCCCCGCGCGGCTGCATCATCAACCCGGTACTGACCCTGGGCAAGATTTCTACCGCTGACCCGGACCCGTACGAGGAGGAAGAGGGCTGCCTGTCCTTCCCCGGTTACGGCTTCCCCCTCAAGCGCGCCGAGTGGGTGACCGTGAACGGTCTTGACGAGCACGGCAACCCCGTCCACTTTGAGGCGACCGGCTGGTTCGCACGCTGCATGCAGCACGAAACTGACCACCTGGACGGCAAGCTGTACGTGAACCGTCTGAACAAGAAGTGGACCGGCAAGATGAAGAAGGTCGTGAAGAAGGAAGGCTGGACCGTCGACGGTAACTCGTGGACGCCCGGCGTGGATCCGGATCCGTTCGGCCACTAATCACGGGCTCTTCTGAAGGTCAGAGGCCTTTCGAGGAGTTTAAAACGAAGACCGCGAATGCGCTTTTAGAGTGCATTCGCGGTCTTCGTTTTCTGTCAGCCGATGATTTTTCCGTCAGCTAACGGTAGCGTGAAACGGGTCATCCTATGAGCCGGGTTCTGTCTAAAACGCCGCCCGAAGGGGCGTTTCGAGGCAATCATCTATCTAGAACGTACGTTGCCGCACGTCTCAAGCAGCCTACCCGAATACGCACCCCACCTCCGTGAAGGAAGCTGACGGGGATCGGGCGCACTACCCTACCATGGCGTATTCTGTTTGACCTTGCTCCGAATGGGGTTTACCTAGCCGAGCGCGTCACCGCGCCCGCTGGTGGTCTCTTACACCACCCTTTCACCCTTACCGCGGCGAACCGTGGCGGTTTACTTTCTGTGGCACTGGCCTGCGGGTTACCCCGAGTGGATGTTATCCACCATCCTGTGCTGTGGAGCCCGGACTTTCCTCGAAGCACGTGTGCCTCGCGATTGCCCGGACGGCCCGTTTCACCCAACCCATTATACGCACACCCCCGGCGGTGACTATTTCTCGGGTTCCCCCACGGGTGCGCAGGGGCGTACTGAGGCATGCAGGGACACTCCAAGGGCATTCTGGCGCCTCGCAGCTGCACTGCGCCTCACAGCTACTCTGCGCCTCGCGGGTACACTGGAGAGATGCTGATTCTTCTTCCCCCCTCTGAAGGTAAAACTCCCGCCCCCGCAGGCAACGCACCCGTCTGCTTTGCTGACCTCTCGTTCCCCGAACTGACGGCTGAGCGTGAGAGCGTCCTGGAGGAGCTGGCGGCTGTCAGCTCTGGACCCGACGCCCTGGCGGAGCTCAAGGTGGGTGCATCCCTCGAAGCAGAGGTGGAACGCAACACGCGCCTGCTCACCGAACCGGCGCAGCCCGCGATCCGCACCTACACGGGCGTACTCTTTGAGGCGCTGGATTATGCGAGCTTCTCCCCCGCCGAACGCGATGCCGCGCACTGGTCGCTACTGATTTCTTCGGCACTGTGGGGTATTCTGCGCCCCGAGGACGCGATCCCCGCCTACCGCCTGTCAATGGGTGTGAAGCTGGGCTTGGTGGGTGCGCTCGCCTCCTTCTGGAAGGGTGCGTTGGGTACCGCACTGGAGGCAACCGCGAAGGACCAGCTGATTCTGGATTGCCGTTCTGCCGCGTACGCGAAGTCGTGGGTGACTCCCCCGGCGCAGACTCTGGCGGTTCGTGTGGAGCGTGTGGCGGCTGATGGGTCGCGTAAGGTCGTCTCGCACATGGCGAAGCATTACCGTGGCCTGTTTGCGCGCTACCTGATTCAGTCGGGTTTGGCGGCTCGTCCTGTTGACGGCTCTACGGCGGGTATTGCCGAATTTTTGGAGGCGGTCAGCGAGGACTGGTCAGTGGAGTGTACCCTGCCGACGGCGCGTAAGGCGGGCGTTTTGACACTACTGGTGCATGAGCAGTAGGTCGCCCAACTATTTGTTTTCGCCTATTTTTTGCATCATATTGAAAATTTTTTAACTATTTTTCTAGGGACTTAAACCCGTATCGTCCCCTGTAAAACCACATTTCCCCACATTTCAGGGGTTGCCTTCAATGAGTAGAGAAGGCGGTTAGTGTCCAACTATCCGCCTTCTTTTTGCGAGTAAAAATGTTTATAGTGTTAAACGGCTCGCCATTGGTGGCGGGTATTTCACTCACAAACACTCATATTCCCAACTCAGCACACACGAAGCACGACATGCCATCTACGTGCAGCAAACTCTCAGAGGCTTAACCAACGGTTATTAGTTTGCTAGCGTAGAAGTGAACACTCAGAAACACGTCGATGGGACAATATCATGTCTATTTTTTCCTCTCGTCGCGCCCTTTTTAAGGGTGCGGCAGCACTAACAGTCGCTGGCGCTTTGGGTGCGCACCACGCCGGTGAGCAGAGCGCTCAGGCTGCCACCTTGGACGTTAAGACCACTCCGCTGACGTTTAAGATTACTGAGGCGTCATTTGATATTAGCGGCTTCAACCTCAGCTACGAGATTACCGGTCTGCAGGCTGTGCTTGATACCGGCCTGTACACCCCGTACATCGAGGCCGGCTACTACACCAAGGAGAAGGGCTTCAAGCAGTTCTACTTCTTCGCTCTTGAACCGAAGAAGCGCATCGAGAATGATGTCTACATTAGGCACCACATCATTAATCGTGATATCACCGGCGGCCCGAATGCAAACTATGGTATTCGTCTGTCTCTTCGTCCGCGCCGTGAGCAGTACACCATTCTGCGCACTCTTGAAGTTCGCCCCACGATTGACACTGAGTTCGCGTGGGCACCGTTCATTGTGGACATTGATATGGATGGCGAGTACGCTCCCGATATCTACAGGTCATGTAGCGCGAAGGTTCTGTTGCTCGATAAGAACCGTTGTTTCCACCCCCAGCGTGCGGTGACCCGCGGCGACCTGATGGATGCTATCTACCGAAGCGCCCGCTCGCCGAAGGTGAAGCTTCCTGCGCGTTCTCCCTTCCCGGATTTGTCCCCGAAGGATGAGCGTTACCCGGCGTATATTTGGGCGTATCAGAACGGTCTGACTTCCGGCTGGTCTGACGGTAAGATGCACCCGGAGGCGGTGGCTAGCCGCGCTACGATGGCTGCGTTCTTCTACCGTTACTTTATGCTTACCCCCGGTCGTCGTTCTTATTGGTTCCGTCCCACTACCCCGCAGGATATGAAGCCGGGTGCCCCGTTCTACACCGAGTCGGTGTGGCTGCACTCGTCGGTGAATATCGATACGAGCTATCACTATAAGAGCAAGGATTTCCGTCCGACCAAGACTGCTACCCGCGAGGAGCTGGCTCGTGTCCTGTCAATGCTCGACATGCTTGACACCATCCCCAACAGCCCCTATATCGATGCTTAAGATTTGGCAGGTGCCGTGAACCGGACGGCTGACCCTACACGTTTTAGCGTGAGTTGACTTCTGAGAACAGCAACTGAAGATAGCGACTATAGAAGGGGCGGTGAGAGTTTTTCTCTCACCGCCCCTTTTTTGGTGTGGTCTTTTGGGGGTCGGGCTTTATATAAAACCGGGGGCGTAATTTTCGATTTTTTGTCTTATAACTCTCATTGGAATGTTTTTCTCGTGTTTTCATTGAATGTCTAAGACGCGGGTTGGTAGGCTGAAATTGCACTTCAGCATGCCGCCGCTACGGGTCCTCTACTATGTGGATTCGGTGCGGGTTCGGTGCGGTGGACTGTCACTCATTGATCCTCTCAACTTCTTTTCTCATTCGCCCTCTTTCATGCAGAAAATTCAGGTTGGATAATGATGTCCTCTTTCTTTAAACCTGCTCGTGGCACGCGCCGAAAAGTTGCGGGTGCTTCCCTGGTTTTGGGTTTGACTCCGTTGCTGGCTTTGACTCCGCTGCTGGCTTTGACGCCGGTGGGGGCGCAGCCGGCGCCCGCCTCCCCCGCGCAGCAGGCAGATACGCAGCAGGCAGCACTTCAAGCAGCGCCCGTGCAGAACGCACCCGTGCAGAACAAACCTGCGCAGGGTGATAAGCAGGATGCTTCCCTGCCGACCCTGCGCGTGTCCAGCGGCTCCCTCGACATTCTTCACGGCGGTACCGTGCACGTGGAGGGTACCGGGTTGAGCCCCGAGTTCTTGGCGCATCATGAGCTACGTAGCCTCACGATTGCTCCGAAGGGCTCTTCGACCTACGCTAACCCCTACCAGAAGGTCGATCACCGCGGCCTTGTCTTTGACGCCCCGAAACCGGCTGCTGACGGCAGTTTCAGCGCTGACCTGACGGTTCCGGCGAATAGCCTGCCTGCAAACCTGGAGTACGAGGTCATTCTGACCTACCGCCCCGTAGATGATGCGCACCCCTATGCGTGGAATACTGAGGATCGCGTCCGTACGGCGCTGCCGGTGGAGTTCAACCTCCCGAAGGCGCAGCTCCCCTCCATCACCTATGATGTTTCGGCTATTTCTGAGGAGCAGATTGCTTCCGGCCAGCCGATTGAGGTGACGCTGACGGGTACCGGTTTTCAGGATGTCAGCTCCGTGGACTTCACCCTGTCCGAGCATGATGAGCAGGGAAAGGTCACGAACTCTAATGTGGCTTCGCTTGGTGAGCTGAAGGCACCGGATACGGAAGAGAATCAGCGCATTTTCAAGGGTCTGATTCCTAACGGCTATTTCCAGAAGAAGATTACTATCCCTGCGGGAGTCCTGAAGTCCGGTAAGGGGTATTCCCTGGATGTTTCCGGTGTAGAAACCCACGGGGGGAACGGGTGGAAGAAGCTGTCGCGTAAGTTCCCCTTCGTTCCTGTGGGCAATAATCCTGCGCGCATGGCATATCAGGATAATTCGTTCAGGAATACCCTGCCGAAGGTATCTGTTGCTGCGCAGGATTTTGATCCCGGTCAGGACCGCGTCTATAAGGTGACTATTTCTAATATCTCACCCGAGGTGGACCTGGGGTACTACCTTGAGTCTGTGGCGATTTATAACGCTACCTCTGGTGAGAAGGCACCTTTTGCGAAGAATGATGTAGCCGACCAATACTATAAGCGTGACGAGCTGGTAACCCGCAATGCTGACGGTACTCTGACCGTGGAGGTTGAGTATAAGGTTGACGGTTATTCCAGCTATAGGCCGACTTCTCGCGGTTCAGTGGCTGAAGTGCGTGTGGTGTTCTCGGACTATGAGTATTCGTACGGTCACCATAAGTTCACGGTGAGCACCCAGCTTCCGATGGCGCCTCTTGCCGCTGATGCTTTTGATTGGGTGAACCCGGCAAATGTTCAGTTGAAGGTCGATTCGGGAACCCTCAATATTTCTCAGGGTGGCACGGTGTCGGTGACGACTTCTCCGTTGAGCGCTGAATTCCGTAAGAAGTACACTTTCTACGAGCTGGTTCTGGTGCAGCGCGGATCGTTGTACGCGTATGCGGAACACAATAGTTATGCGCCTCTCGACGAGTACGGCGGGTTTCTCAAGGACTTGAAGCCCCAGGTGCGGGAGAACCCGGACGGTAGCCTCACCTACACGTTTGAGGTTCCCCCGCAGTACATTGAGGCTGCCGACGGTGAGCTCTTCGATGTGGTGATGACGTACTACTGGTCGTCGGATGAAGCTGAGCTGGAACCTTGGAGTTTGGCGGACCGTTTGTATGCCCGCGCCCATATTGATGTGGTTCAGGATGCGCAGCCGACCCGTGGGACCTACACCTTCAGTCAATCCGCTATCAATGACCCGTGGAAGGATACGACGCTGCGGGTTGAGGGACGCCATGTCCTCGTGCGGGCTAGGGAACTGATTTCTAATGATTCTCCGGTCATCGCTATCTATGAGGCTGACCCTGCAACGGGAAAGATGGTGGGTGAGCCTGTGTTCACTCAGCGGGTGGACTACACGTACTACGGGGTTAACTCCAGGTGGTTCCGCAATAACTATTTCAGCACGGAGATGAAGATTCCTGCGGGTACGTTGAAGCCGGGCAAGCTCTATTTTATTGGCATGTATGGGGACGGGCTGCCTTACCCCGGCATGGAAGATTCTCCGGGTTCTATGCTGAATGATGTTGCTGAGTTCCTTCCGGTGCATTCTCCCGAGCACGAGTCCACGGGGCCCGCACTGCACTTTGGGTCGGTGGGCCTGAGCCCGTACGCGAAGACGAACTCATTTACGGCACGCGCTACCGGGCTCTCTGCGCCGGGTGAAGGATCGTACCGTCTCTCGGTGCATCATGTTGATGAGCAGGGACGTTTGACCGGTCAGACGGTACTCCAGCAGGCGATTCCCGCCGATCGCATCCAGAATGGCAGGGTGGAGATGGACCTGACGATTGCTCAGCAGCTGAGCTATTCGGGCGCTTATCGTCTGGTCTTGGAGAAGGTCACCCCCGGTAAGGATGGTGCTGCGGAGTCGGTGGAGCAGCTTGATGTCGAGGATATTCCTCTGAAGCTGACGCGTGAGGATGAGCTGCAGGCGGCTGAGAGCTGGTTTGCTGATCGTGATATTTTACCTAATCCTTCGCCGATGTCCTGGAGTAGCGGTATGACGCGCCACGATGTGACGGTGTCGCTGTACCGCCTGGCGGGTTCCCCGAAGGTTGAACTGCCTGCAACCAGCCCTTACGCGGATGTGGCACCGAATGACCCGGACTACGCCGCGTACATTTGGGCTCGTCAGAAGGGCATTACCTTCGGCTGGGCGGACGGCAAGTTCCACCCGGAGGCGAAGCTTTCGACCCCGTCGACGGGGGCGTTCCTGTACAGGTACCAGAAGGCGATGGGTCAGGTCACTCCGAAGGCGCCGACCTCTGCCTCGCTGCCGAAGAACAGTAGCCTGCCGGGCAATAATGATGCGCCCCGGAGCGCTAGCGGCTGGCAGCATAAGGTTCGTCAGGGTAGCGCTTTCTGGCGCGAGGCTCAGTGGGCTGTTGATCACCACATGTGGGGTTACCGCGTTGATGGGGAATACGTCTATGAGGACTTTGATAGGTCTTTCGTTTCCTCTGGTGATTTGAAGTTGATGCTGTATCGCATGGAGCACGGCGGTAGCCACCTCAAGTAGCGCCCAGTTGTGGTGAGGGGTAACCGGTGGGCTGGAATGTTCGGATTAGTTCGGCTTTTCAGCCCGCCGATGCCACCCCGGTTTTTCTTCCCTGCCTTCTGCGAGTTCTTTTGCCCAGCACCAGGCTTTACGGGGCTTCTTCTCCTCTGTTTTTTTGGGGGGGTCTTTTCACGTTTTATCCGCTCAACTTCTTCACTTGCTTCATCTACTCGCTCGCTTCACTCACCGTACAGTTTTTTGTAGATGGGATAATGATGTCTTCATTCTTCACACCACGAGGCGCCCAGCACCACCCGGCGAGCGCCCGCGCGCTCAGCCTATCGTTGCTGCTGGGTTTGAGCCCGCTTGCCGGTATCACCCCGGCGGCACTGGCAACACCGACCCAGGCAGCATCTGACCAACAGGCGCCACCGGCGCAGGTGACCCCCGCCTCCCCTGCAGACGAGCAGAAGAAACCTGACAACCCGGTTGGCATGAAGCTCACCTCGGGCACCCTCAATATTTCTGAGGGCGGCACTGTTTCCGTGACCACTGCGCCGCTGAGTGCCGAGTTCCGCGCGAAGTACACGTTGTATGAGTTTGGCATTGTGGAGCGCGGTGAGAATTACTTCTGGTCACAATACGGCAATCCCCTTCCTGAAGCGCAATACGGCAGCAAGGTTGCTGACCTCCGCGCTGAGGGTAAGGCACACGATAATCCTGATGGGAGCGTCACGTTCACTCTTGACATCCCGAAGCAGTGGATGATGGTTCCGGAGGGAACCCTCTTCGATGTGGTGTTGACCTATTACCCGTCCGGTAAGCCTGACCCGCGCGACTATCCGTATGAAGATCTTCGTAGCACGGCGCGAATTCCTTTGCCCACGGTGCGCGACCCTGAGCCTGATCAGCCGACGTACCGTTACAGCATTTCGGCGATTGATAAGCCGTGGCAGGATACGACTCTGACGGTTGAGGGCTACCATATTCTTCCCCCGAATATCGTAGGCGGGTACGACAGCCAGGCGTACGTCACTCTGTATGAGGCAGACCCGGCTACGGGAAAGATTATGGGACGCCCTGTTTTCTCCCATGTTGTTCCGTTGACGGGCAACTGCTTGCATCACTGTACGGGTTTCCGCAATAACTATTTCGGCACGAAGATGACGATTCCGGCGGGTACGTTGAAGCCGGGCAGGCTCTACATGATTGGCATCTACGGTTCTAATCTGCCTCACCCGGGCGAGGAGGACTATAACGGCAGCTTACTGACCAGTGTTGCGCAGTTCCTTCCGGTGCGGTCTGGGCAGCCGAGCGATAACCAGCCGAACCCTGACCAGCAGTCGGCGCGTCCAGACTTGTACATTCCGTATAAGCGCCTCAACCCGTACCAGGAGATGAATACTCTCACCGCGCGCATCTCGAATCTTCCGAAGCTTACCGAGGGCTACTACCGTTTCTTGGTTCAGGCGACGGATGATTTCGGCGAGCTGACCGGTGAGAAGGCTTTGGAGCAGGTTATCCCTGCTGAACACGTTCTGAGTGGTTCTACGGATGAGAAGCTGAATATTCCTGGTAGTACGCTGAATTATGAGGGGTCTTACAGGGTTGTTCTGGAGAAGGTGACCCCCGGCAAGGATGGCTCGGCGGATGCGGTCGAGCCGGTGGCTTCTGAGAATCTTGATCTCTTGGCAAATACTGTTGAGGAGCGGAAGGCTGCTGTCGAGTGGGTTAGGCAGCAGGCTCTTCTGGACGAGAGTAAGACCGTTTTGAGTCGCCGCGATGTGACGGCGGCGCTGTACCGCCTGGCGGGTGCACCTCATGTTGAGCTGCCTGCAACCAGCCCTTATGCGGATGTGGCACCAAGCAACCCGGACTACACTGCGTACATTTGGGCTCGTCAGAAGGGCATTACCTTCGGCTGGGCGGATGGCAAGTTCCACCCGGAGGCGAAGCTTTCGACGCGTTCTACGTTGGCGTTCCTGTACAGGTATCAGCGGATGGTCGCGCCGGCTCCTGTGCCGGAGTCGAGCAGTTTACCGTCTTCGTCGGTGCCCAAGAACAGTAGCGTGCCGGGTGATTCTCCCGTCCGGGTTTCGCGTTCGCATTGGTCCGATTATGAGCGTACGGATACTGCGTTCTGGCGGGAGTCGCTGTGGGCTACTCAGCAGTTCATCTGGGGTTATAAGGATTATTCTCGCCGTTACGCTGAGGATTTCAGTTCGGATACTGTTTCTTCTTCGGAGTTGGCGGTCATGCTGTACCGTATGGAGCACGGCGGTAGCCACCTCAGGTAGCACCGGTCGTGGTGTTAGCCATCTTGGTTGGCTTTCGTCAAATAGGCGACTTTACGACTCTGTTTATGTGCCACTTTTATTGTGGGTGACTTTTATGTTGCCTTGCCCACCGCATTGTGAATATTCTCAACCTGCAGAGGTTGCATAGGTGCGAATTTTTCGAATGCGGTGGGTTTTTTGTGCTTTCTTTTTTGTACAGTGACCAGTGTTTGTGCTTATCAGCACAATATTTAGGCATATTTTCCACGTCATGCACATACTTTTTAAAGCTATACTTCACCTTAAGACATGCGATAAAACACACAGACAATTTCGCTCTGATGACCTTTCAGGTTCCAGCACGTCTTAACTATTTGCTACGGTGTTTATGCGCACCACACTCGATGCGTGACACCGATAAAAACTGATTGGATAACAATGTCCTCACTTCCCAACCACATGCGCTTTGCGCTACCCAAAAACATGGCTAAGAGCGGCTGCGCCCTCACTTTGGCGGGCGCCATGCTCTTGCCCCTCTCCCCCGCGTTTGCGGCTCCTGCTGCTACTCCGGTAGCAGCCCAGGCTGTTGCACAGGGCGAGGTTCAGGGTGCCCAGCGCCTGCAGGTTACCTCCGGCACTTTTGATATTCTCAAGGGCGGCAACGTGACCGTTAGCGGCTCCGGCTTCTCCAAGGACTTCGTTAAGGGCAAGTCGTTCCGCCTGTACGTTGTTCCGAAGGGTGAAAGCATCGCTTTCCCGCCGCACCGCCCGCGTGATTACCCCTTCTATGTTCAGGATGTTCCCGCCTCCGCTTTTGCGGCTGACGGCACCGTGAACCTGACCGCTTCTATCGACGCTAACTATCTGGAGGCCAATGGCTCGTCCTTCGATGTTGTGCTCGGTTACCGCGATGACGCTGAAGACGGCTGGATTCCCGCGGACGAGGTCCGTACCGAGCTGAAGGTTGCGGATGTTCCCACCGTTGATTCCCCGACCCTGTCGTACGGCGCTTCGTCGGTGAATGCTTCTGAGAACACTAAGGTCACCGTGAACGGTGCCGGTTTCGATAACATTTCGTACAACGGTAGCGAGTCGCTGATTGTTGCGGTTCGTGCGGTTGATCCGGCGACCGGTAAGGCGACCGGCCCCGCGCTGGCTCAGTCGGAGGCTAAGTTCACCTCCTACTCTGCTTTCTTCGGTCAGTACATGGGTTACACCAACGGCCGTTTCTCGACTGTTCTAGACATCCCGGCGGGCACCCTGAAGTCTGGCAGCTCCTATGTTGTGCAGACTTTCGAGTTCAACGTTCCGGAAGATAACGATGAGGCGAACAGCCAGGCGCTGAGCACTCAGGCGTTTGTTCCGGTGAACGGCGAGAACGTTAAGAAGGCCTCTCCTTCGGTTTCTTTGAGCACTGACAAGGTGGATCTGAGCTCTTCGACCACTATCCGTGTGAAGGGTAAGGATTTCAACGTCCCGGCTGGTGCTACCGTGAACGTGCTGTTCTCGGCTGCTGAGGCTGACGGCAACCCGACCGGTGAGGCTCTGGAGAGCATCACCCTGAGCGCTGACCGCGTGGCAACCGGCGCGTTTGAGACGACCGTTAACGTTGACGGCACCAAGCTGGACGCTGATGGCCACTACGCTATTTTCGTGACCGTGAACTACGCCGATGGTGACAGCGAGCGCATCGCGGCTGATTACCTGACTTTGACCGGTGAGTCTGCGAACAAGAAGGCTCGTGAGCGTTTCGCTGATGTTCCGGCTGCTCACGCGAACCACAAGGCTGTTCTGTGGGCTGCTGATCAGAAGCTGATTGATTCTCGTGAGAAGGATTGGTTCGGCGTTAATGATGATGCGACCCGCGGTGAGCTGACTGTTGCACTGTACCGTATGGCTGGTTCCCCGAAGGTTACCCTGCCGGCTACTAGCCCGTACCCGGATGTGAAGACCGATGACCCGAACTACACTGCGTACATTTGGGCTCGTCAGAAGGGCATTACTTTCGGCTGGTCTGATGGTAAGTTCCACGCGAATGCGTCTGTTTCTAACGCTACTGTTGCGGCGTTCCTGTACCGTTTCGATGGTAAGAAGCCGGTTGTTGCGACTGAGGCGCCGTACACCGATGTAAAGGTCGGCTCTGCGTTCTACCGTGAGATTACTTGGGCTAAGCAGCAGAAGCTACAGGTTTTCCCGGGCTCTGAGTACCACCCGTCTGCGCTGGTGAGCCGTGGTGAGCTGGCTGGTTTCTTGATGAACTACAAGGTCCGCTAGGGCTTTATAAGGTTCGCTAAAGCTGGCCTCTAGGGTCTATGGATTATGCCGGGCTGGCGGCGATGAAACATTGGTTTCAACGCCGCTGGCCCGGCTTTTCTGTGCTCTTGCGGGGTGTTTATGAGGTGTCTGCAGGGTGTCTGTAGGGGTGTGAGTGGGGCTGTTGTCCGCTAATGTTCCGCGGTTTTCGGCGTATTTTTGGCGGTTACCACGCTAGTGTGGGCTGTACCGCATGTGGGGCGCGCCTCATGCGGCACCCGCTATTGGGCGGATTTTTGGGTGCTCTACTCCCCTCTTTTCAAGAATGTTCTGTGGAGTGTAAATTAATATTTTTCAAGCTGTGGTTTATGCTTAGGACTGTTGCGCCCCCTTGGTGCGCGCCCTTATCCGGCTGGGTGCGTAGAACTAGAGGGAGCCCATTACACACCGATACATCAACCACATTGAGGATTCATGTCCCAGGATTCTAAGCAGTCGGCTGATACTGCCCATAATTCTTCTGCACCTCTGCTGGCACCGGAGGGCACCCCCGAGGCTTCTTCTCAGGCTGAGTCGAAGAAGCGTAAGCGCCGCCGTATTGAGCTGGCTGTTGGCGCTGTGGCGTTGGCGGGTGTTTTGTATCTGCCGTTCTCTCCGCTTTTCTCTTTCTATGATTCGTCGGAGGCGCGTCTTTCTTCGGCGGATACTGCTGCGCCGGCGCCCGCTTCGGCGACTTCTGCACCTGTCTTGGTGTCAAGTTCTTCGACGCAGGGCCCAAAGATTCTGCGTCCGTCCGTGACCGCGCCGGATGCGAACACTATGTTTGCTGATGCGCCCGAGGATTCTGCGTACTATGCGGGTATCCGTTGGGCTGTTCGCACTCAGACGATGGAGCCGGTTTCTGAGGACAGTTTTGGTGTTGAGGATCCGGTGACTCGTGGCGAGTTGATCACCATGTTCTATAAGCTGGCGGGTTCGCCGGCGGTGACCCGTCCGGAGCATTCGCCGTATGCGGATGTTGATGAGTCTGACCCGAACTATGATGCGTACCTGTGGGCGCGTCAGGAGCGTATTACGTCCGGTTGGGTTGATGGTAAGTTCCATGCGGAGGCGCGCCTGTCGAATGCTTCTGCGGTGGCTCTTCTGTACCGTGCTGATGGTGCGCAGAAGATTCAGATGTCGGGTTCTTCGCCGTTTAGCGATGTTTCGTCTGCGACTCCGTTCTACCGTCAGATTGTGTGGGCGTCTCGCCATGGTGTGTCGACGGTGTCTGAGGGTAATGCTTTTGAGCCGACGGCTCAGACGTCTCGTGGTCGTGTTGCGATGATGATGTACCTGTATTTCCGCACTTCCTAGTTTTTACACTTCGTAGTTTTTACACTTCCTAGTTTTCGCACTTCGTTTTAGCGCTTTGCTTTAACGTGTTTGCTGGCCCCGTACTCCCGGTGGGAGTGCGGGGTTCTGTTTTTGAGCTTCTGTTTTTCAGGTTTTAGCCTGCTGGGCTCAATTTTAGTGGCTGGTCAACCTGTGAAAACCCTCAGAACCTTCAAGTCTCTCTTGAGTGTTCCTGATATCTGTTCAACCCTTTGCTAGGGTGAAAGTATCCCCTGGATCGACGGGGATATTCGACCACTTCTCATTGGGTTGGCGCAGATTCGACGAAGATTCCTCACCACCTTTTTGAAACTGCATCGGCGCGATGGGTCCGACCGATAAGGAATGATTATGTCCGCTCTTCCGAATTTCAAGGCTTCGTCCTTCTTCCGTGCAGCACGGGGTTGCGGTGCATTGGCGTTGGCTGGCGCGATGGTTCTGCCGATGGCTCCGGCGCTTGCTCAGAATGCTGCTGCGGATGCTCCTGTAGCTGCAGCGGCTGGTTCTCTGCCGGCTGACCCTGCTCCGAAGGCCGCTGTCCCCCAGAAGGCTGACGCTTTTACCCCTCACTGGCGTTACAACGCTCTGGCTGATACGTCTAAGGATCAGGAGCTTCTCTTCTCCGGTTGGGACTTCAACGGTGAGATTCAGTCCCCCAAGGGTGTGCAGATTCTTGTTCGCGAGAAGGGTTCGAACACCCCGGTTCTGGCAACCAGCGACATCATCGAGTACAACGACCCCGAGTATTCGTCCCAGTACCAGCATGGGCTCCTCAACGGTAACGTTAAGATTCCCGCTAACACCCTGAATAAGGCAAAGCAGTACGTTGTCGAGGTGTGGGGTAACAACGGCTACCAGGAGGGTAGCGAAGACCTGGTGGCCCCCGTTGTCGGCAAGGCACCCGAGGGTCGCGGCACCCTGCTTGCTTCTCAGACGCTGAACTTCAATGGTTCTGATGGTTCGCAGGCTGCGGATGTTCCGGGTGCTAAGGCAACCCAGGAGTCTACCCCGACGTTCGAGGTTCTGTACGACGGCAAGGCTCAGCTGCTGTACACCGTCGAGGGCGGTACCGTCCACGTGAAGGGTTCGGGTTTCACTAAGGAGTGGCGTGAGAAGCATGGCAAGGTGGCGGTTTACCTGGCCGCTTCTCAGGGTGTTCCCGATGGTGACCTTCTGCCCGCTGATGACACGCCGCTGCGTTTTGAGGAGGGTAAGGACTTCACCATTGCTGAGGACGGCACCTTGGATGCTCAGCTGACGGTCAAGCCGGACGTGCTTCAGCGCTACTATGAGCCTCGCTACTACTTCCCCGGTATCCTGCCTTACGAGGTGCGTTACGAGGTTGACCTGGTTGCTGAGCAGCAGGGTCAGCCTCAGCTGACCATTGAGGATTTGTGGGCTGGTAAGAATGTGATTCGCCGTATTCCGGTGCAAACTCAGGCGTTCCGTCCCAGCCCGTTTGCCCCCAAGGTGGAATACAAGGCTCTGGGTGACACTGCCGCAGATCAGGACGTTTACTTCTCGGGTACCGGTTTCTACGGTGAGATTCACTCCGTCAAGGGTGTTCAGTATGTTATTCGTGAGAAGGGTTCGAACACCCCTGTTCTGGCAACCAGCGACATTATTGAGTACAACCACCACGACCGCGCCTTTGAGTATGTGAACGGTGTAGTGAACGGCACCGTGAAGGTTCCGGCTAACACCCTGGATGCTTCGAAGAAGTACGTGGTGGAGGTCTGGGCTAATGACGGCTACAGCGAGAGCGGCGAGTTCCTTGCCCCCGTTGTAGGTAAGGCACCTGAGGGTCGCGGTGAGCTGTTGGCTTCTCAGGATCTGAATTTCAAGGGCTCTGACGCTGTTGAGGATAAGAAGCCTAGCTTGACCGATGAGCAGCGCAAGGAACGCGCTACCCGCGGCGAGCTGGCGGTGGCTCTGTACCTTCAGGCTGGTGCCCCCGAGGTGAAGCTGCCGGAAGTCTCTCCGTGGCCGGATGTGAAGACTGACGACCCGAACTACGCTGCGTACATTTGGGTTCGTGAGAAGGGCATCAGCTACGGCTGGTCGGACGGCAAGTTCCACGCGGACGCCGGCATTTCGAACGCTACCGTTGCGGCGTTCACCTACCGTGCGTCGGGTTCTCCTGCGGTGAAGGGCGATTCTCCCTATGCGGATGTTAAGCCTGGTGCTCCGTTCTATCGTGAGATTCTGTGGGCTAGCCAGAATTTGCCTACTGTGTACGGTGGTTCCTATTTCCTTCCTAAGCAGCTGCTGACTCGCGGCCATCTGGAGACTGTTCTGGCGGCTTTCCAGTCTCGCTAAGCTGACTCGCTAAGCTGGCTCTGTTTATCGTCTAGCCGCACGAATAACCCCGTGTTCCCGAGCAGATTTTCTGTTCGGGTGCACGGGGTTCTGTTTTTGGGTTCTGTTCTCGGGGTTTAGCTTGCTGAGTTTAGCTTGCCGAGCTCAATTTTTAGTGGCTGGTCAACCTGTGAAATGCCTCAAAACCTTCAAGCCTCTCTTGAGTGTTTCCTGACATCTGTTCACCCCTTTGCTAGGGTGAAAATGTCCCCGAAACCGACGGGGATATTCAACCACTTCTCATTGGGTTGGCGCCGATTCGACGGAGATTTCTCACCCCAGGGCCCCTATGAACCTGCATCATCCCGGTGGGTACGACCCGTTAGGATGATGCATGTCTCCGCTTCCGAATTCTAAGTCTTCTTTCCTCCGTGCGGCGCAGGGTTGCGGCGCACTGGTGCTGGCTGGCGCTATGGTTCTGCCGATGACTCCGGCACTCGCCCAGGATGCGGCACCTGTTGCTGATGCACCGGCGGCAAATGCTGTGACCCCCAAGCCGGCTGCTCAGGACGCAGCGGCGCAGCCGACGTACTCCACTGATTATGACGGTATTCTGTACACCGGCGAGGGCGGCACCGTGACCCTGAAGGGTGCCGGTTTCACCAAGCAGTGGCGTGAGCAGCACGGCACCGTTGTCTTCTACATTGCTGCTACGAAGGACCGCCCCGGTAACGCTGAGCCTTCCACGTCGATGCTCCGTTTTGAAGAGGGTAAGGACTTCACCATTGCCGATGACGGCACTTTTGAGGCAAAGCTGACCATCAAGGCTAAGGCCCTGGAGAGTTTCTACACTCCCATCGATTATTTCCCGGGTATCACCCTGGACGAGGTGCGTTACGAGACGGGTATTTTGACCGAGGCTAAGGGCCAGCCGCAGTCGAGCATTAAGGATATTTGGGCTCGTAAGAACGTTATCGCCCACCACCCGATGTACACCCGCGCTTACCATCCTGAGATCATGGCACCTAAGTTGAAGTACGATGCGCTGAAGGACACCACGAAAGATCAGGAGCTGCTGGTCCAGGGTGAGGGTTTCGTTGGGGAGGAGCTGCCTGGCCGTGAGGGTGTCATGTACGTGATTCGTGAGAAGGGCACCGCCACGCCCGTCCTGGCGCTGAGCGATATGAAGTCCTACTATGAAGGCCCCGATGGCGTAACCCGCCTGGAGGGAGGCACTCTTTACCGCACCATCAAGATCCCCGCAAACACCCTGGATCCGTCTAAGCAGTACGTCATTGAGGTGTGGAGCGACTACGACTACGACCTCACCAAGAAGGACAGGCCCCTCATCACCCCGATTGTGGGTTACGCGCCGGAGCACCGCGGTGTTCTTATGGCTCGTCAGGATCTGAAGTTTGAGGGTGTTCCGAACTTCACGGATGCTACCGTACCTAAGGGAGAGTACAAGAGCCTGATTTCGAAGCTCACCTACCAGGAGCAGCAGCAGCGCGCTACTCGCGGCGAGTTGACTGCGGCGCTGTACGCTCAGGCTGGTAGCCCCAAGGTGAACCTCCCTGCAGTCTCCCCTTGGCCGGATGTGAAGACTGACGATCCGAACTACGCCGCCTACGTGTGGGCTCGTCAGAAGGGCATTACCTTCGGATGGTCGGATGGTAAGTTCCACGCGGATGCCGGTATTTCGAACGCTACGGTTGCGGCATTCACCTACCGTGCAGCGGGTTCCCCGGCTGTTTCTGGTGTTTCTTCGTTCACGGATGTTAATCCGAGTTCCGCCTTCTACCGTGAGATTCTGTGGTCCACTCAGCAGTATGTCATTAATCCGGATTTCGGCGCTTTTAATGCGACGGACCTGGTGAATCGTGGTCAGCTGGAGCAGATGCTGTTCAATTTCCAGAACCGCGCTAAGTAAGGCGGACTAGTTCTACGCTGAATACCCCGTGTTCTCGAGCAGGTTTTCTGTTCGGGCACACGGGGTTCAGCTTTTACCGGCTGATCAACCTGTGAAATGTCTCAAAACCTTCAAGCCTCCCTTGAGTGTTCCCTGACATCATTTGGAGGGTTTGATAGGGTGAAAATGTCCCCGAAACCGACGGGGCTTCCAACCATTTTTCTCATAGGGCGCGCAGATTCAACGGCGAATTCCCTACCCGCCGTTGAGCCCGCAGAGCCCTGCGAGAAACAACTTTAAGGATGTGTTATGTCCTCGCTTCCGAACTCTAAGTCTTCTTTCCTCCGCGCTGCTCAGGGTTGCGGCGCATTGGCGTTGGCTGGTGCTATGGTTCTGCCGATGACCCCGGCACTGGCTCAGAATGCGACCCCTGCCGCTGATGCCGCTGTTGCTGCCGCTACCCCTCAGGCAGCTAACCAGGTCGCTGCGGCTACCCCGACCCTTGAGGTTTCCATCCCTGACGGTTACAAGTACGACGGCGTGAACCCCTCCCTCGTCACGACTGAGGGCGGTACCATCCATGTGAAGGGTGCGGGTTACACCAAGGAGTGGCGCGCTCAGCACGGTACCGTAGCGCTGTACATTGCTCCCGCGAACTACGCGCCCTCCGGCTACGAGATTCCGACTTCGAAGATGCTGCGCTTTGTGGAGGGTCAGGACTTCACCATTGCCGATGACGGCACTTTTGAGGCTGACCTGAAGGTTGAGGCGTACAAGCTGGCGGCCTACTACTTCGTTGATGATGACAACTTCCACGATCCGACCGGCGGCACCAAGTATGATGTCCGCTACGAGATTCACGTGGTTGCTGAGCAGAAGGGCCAGAAGCCGCTGACCGCTCAGGAACTGTGGACCAGCAAGAACGTGGTGAGCACCCAGGTTCTGAACACTCTGGGTGAGAAGCCGGAGCCGTTCGCACCGCGCCTGGGCTACAACGGTGTGGCTGATCCCGCAAAATCGCAGGATCTGAACGTTGGCGCTCAGGGCTTCTACGGTGAGATTCACTCCGTTAAGGGTGTTCAGTTCGTGGTTCGTGAGAAGGGTTCGAACACCCCGGTTCTGGCAACCAGCGACATTATCGAGTTTGACCACCCCACCGAGTCTTCGGCGTACCGTGACGGCAACCTGTACGGTAACGTGCATCTTCCGGCAAACACCTTGGATGCTTCGAAGAAGTACGTGATTGAGGTCTGGGCTAACAACGGTTACGGCAAGAACGGCGAGCTACTCGCGCCGGTCGTGGGCAAGTCTACCGAGGGCCGCGGTACCCTGCTCGCGTGGCAGGACCTGGACCTGAACGGTACGAACGGTTACCGAGACGCAAATCTGCCCAACGCGCAGGATCCTAAGAAGGACGACCAGAAGCCTGCTCCTTCCGATGAGAAGCTGAAGACTCCTGCAACCCGCGGTGAGCTTGCTGCTGCCCTCTACGTGCAGGCGGGTACCCCCGAGGTGAAGCTCCCCGAGACCTCCCCCTGGCCGGATGTGAAGACCACCGACCCAAACTTCCCCGCTTACGTGTGGGCTCGTCAGAAGGGCATCACCTTCGGCTGGTCGGACGGCAAGTTCCACGCTGACGCCAGCGTTTCGAACGCAACCGTTGCGGCTTTCACCTACCGCGCGGCGGGTTCGCCCGCGGTTATGGGCGACTCTCCTTACAGCGATGTGGCTCCCGGTTCGGCGTTCTACCGTGAGATTCTGTGGGCTCAGCAGAACAAGGTGGTGCTGAACGCTAGCGGCGCTTTCGATGCTCAGCATATGGTGACTCATGGTGAGCTGGAGACTCTGATTGAGGCGTTCCAGGCTCGCGCTAAGTAAGGTCGTTTAGACCGCCCACGTTTGCGGGGTAATGCCCCGCAGAAGTAATGCCCGGTCTGCACGTTCCCTTGAGGATTCTCGTTGAAAGGTTCCTGTCGGGGTCGTACAGGCCGGGCTTTACTGTGCCTAAATTTTTGAAGCCTGCTTCTTGGCAGCTATTCAGTAGCTACTTTGAGCGTTTACTTTTCAGTCAGGCTGGTCCATGCGGCGGCGGGTTCGGTGCTTGCCGAGTGCGCGTCCTGACCGGTTGCCACGCCGGTGGAGACGGTGAAGTCCCACGGGTCGGTGTTCAGTGCGGACAACTTCGTTTCGATGGTGAAGCCGCGCTCGGCGAGCAGGGCGCGCAGACGGTTTGCCGCCGACTGTAGCCAGAGGGATTCGCTGGCGGCGTGGGAGCAATCAATCAGGGCGATGTTGCTGCCGTCGATTCGTGCGGTTTCGCGGAATTCGCTGGCGGGGTGGTGGCGCAGGTCGGCGGTAATGTACACCTGCGCGTCGGTGGCGCGCACCGCGTCGAAGAGGGAGTCACCGGCACCACCGCAGAGGGCGACGCGGCGGATCGGCTGGTCGGCGCGTCCGGCGATGCGCAGGCCGCCGGCGGTTGCGGGCAGTGCCGCAGCAAGGCGTTCTGCCAGCTCCTTGAGGGTGATTTCTTCGGGCAGGGTGCCGAGGCGGCCGGTGCCTACCGCGTGTTCCTGCTCGTCGAGTACCTGGGTTTGCGCTTCGGTGAGCGGCTCGCGGTCAATCAGGCCGATAGCGTCGCAGAGTGCTTCGTTCACGCCTTCAACGGCGGCATCTGCGTTGGTGTGCGCGCCGAGCAGGCCGCATCCGCCCTCGATGAGGGTGTGCAGAACGTTGCCTTTGTAGTCGCTGTCGGGGATGAACTTTGCGCCGCGGAGTAACAGCGGGTGGTGGGTGATGAGCAGCTGTGCGCCTTCGGCTACGGCTTCTTCGGCGGTGGCGGTGAGGGCGTCTACTGCGAAGAGGACGGTGCTCACTTTAGCGGCGCCACGTCCAGCAACGAGGCCGGAGGCGTCCCATCCGGCGGCGAGTTGCGGCGGGAAGAGCGTGTGGAAGGCGTCGACGACTTCTGCGAGGGTGGGGGTTTCTAGTTTTTCAGTCATACCTCTATTGTGGCAGGTGGCGCAGTGGGGATGTGGCGGGGTTGCGGGCGGTTTACGCCGAAGCCTGCGACTGTGCAGGAATGGCTGCGCAGGAATATTGTGCGGCGCGGCGGTGTTCTTTAGGTAGTGTGGTTTTCTACATGTTAGTTCGAGACTCACTATTCGAGGAGGAATCATGACTGATGTTGTACTTGCCGGCGGCTGTTTCTGGTGCCTGGATGCGGTGTACCGCCAGTTCCGCGGGGTTGAGGCGAGCGTCTGCGGCTACACGGGCGGCGATACTCTCGACCCCGATTATCGTTCGGTGTGTTCGGGTACGACCGGGCATCAGGAGGCACTGAAGCTCAGTTTTGACCCGCAGGTGATTGACCTGGATACGGTGTTGGATATTTTCTTCACGAGCCACGACCCGACGAGCTGGGATCGTCAGGGTGCGGATACCGGTTCGCAGTACCGTTCAGTGCTTTTCTACGCGGATGAGCAGCAGCGTGAGGCGTTTGAGCGTGCCGTGGCACGTGCTCAGCAGCTGTACTCCTCCCCCATTGTTACGGAGATTAAGCCCTTGGGCGTGTTCTATGAGGCTGAGGAGTATCACCAGAATTATTACGCGTTGAATCCGGCGCAGGGTTATTGTGCGTTTGTGGTGAGCCCGAAGGTGGCTCAGGCGCGCCGTAATTTTGCGCATCTGCTCCGCTAGCTGGTCTGTTAGCCGCTCTGTTAGCCGGTGCTTCCGGTTCAGTCGAGGTGTATTACGTTGTTCACCCCGTAGCTGTCTTTTGTTGTGTGGCAGCTACGGGGTTTCTTCGTGTGCACCGGGCTATTTGTTGTTCGCCTGCGCTTTAGGGTTGCTATAAGGTGCGCCCGGTATGATGGGGGTGTCGACTCACTCCTCCTTGTCCGTTGACCTCACCGAAAGACTGCTGATGACTAGCTCCTCTTTTAAGCCCGTCGCTTTGAGCCGCCGCGCCGTGTTGGGTGTGGGCGGTGTTGGTCTTGCCGCCGTGTTGTCTGCGTGTGCGCGTACGGTGCATCCGCCGGTTGATGTTGCCGCTTCTGATTCGGCGAGCCCGTCTGCTTCGTCGGCGTTGCCGTCTGCGAATAAGTCGTATAAGGGTAAGGTCACTTTCGATAACTTTGAGAAGAACGGCGAGTACGTTCCTGCCACGGCTGAGAAGAAGGCGCAGAATGTGCCCAAACCGATCATGCCGGAGAAGGTGCAGGAGCTGAGTATTGACGGTATTTATGCGCTGATTGGCTATTGGATTTCTAGTTTTAATTATCTGGCGTTGACGGGTGATATTGAGCCGTTAAAGAAGACGGATCCTAGTAGTGAGTACTATAAGGAGCTTGAGCCGATGGTCAAGCTCTATGAGACGGGGCGCGGCTGGATTTATGACACGAGTGAGCCGATGTCTGTGTATCTGACGACGGATACTCCCACGCAGATTGAGGGTGACCGTATTCTTTATTTCTGGCGTGCCCGTTCGCTGGTTGATCAGAATGGGAAGAGGCATCTGACGGAGGGCGATAACCGCGATAAGTCCCTGGTTGGGGCGGCGGATGCGCAGGGCCAGGCGATGAGGATTGTTGTGGAGTATAAGGAGGGTGCTTGGTTTATGAGCACTCAGCAGGATAAGGACGCTGATAAGAGCACGGAGTCTACGAGTCCCTCAGCGTCCTAGTGCACTCATTGCAGCTTTTGAAGTTTTTCTTCGCAAAAGGATATAAGTAGCGACATTTGATAGCTACTCACGTGTTTAGGGTATGATGGGGGTGTCAACTCGCTCAATTCCCTTTGTTGACCTCCTTTGAAAGGCTGATCATGACAAGCCCTTCCCCCACTTCTGCTGGCGTGAGCCGCCGCGTGGCGCTGGGTGCGACCGGCGCCGGTATGCTGGCTGCATTGACGGCGTGTGCCAGCGATATTCGCCCGCTGGCTGATGGTAGCGCATCCAGCTCTCCTTCTGCTTCTGCGAGTGCGTCCGAAAGCACATCCGCGAGCGCCTCAGCTAGTGCTTCTGCTTCTTCCCGCAAGTCCTACAAGGGCTTTGTGAAGTTCGATAACTTCGAGAAGAACGGCGAGTACGTTCCCGCTACGGCTGAGAAGAAGGCGCAGAATGTGCCGAAGCCCCTCGTTCCTGCAAACATGAACGATCAGAACGTTGACGGCATATACGCGTTCATTGGCTACTGGCTGGCGAGCTTTAACTATGCGCTAATGACGGGTGATACTGAGCCGATGAAGAAGGCTGACCCTGCAGATGTGTATGTTACGGATTTCCAGGAATTTGCGTATATGTACGAGAATGATCTGGGTTGGATGTATGGTGTGGATACCCCGGTTACTATTGAGCTGATTACTGGTTCGCCTCAGAAGGTTTCCGGTAGCACTACCCGTTATAACTGGCCAGCTTACATGAACGACAGCCCTGATGCGAAGATCCATCGTGAGGGCAAGTCTGACGTACCTTTTAAGACGGCTTCTAGCCCGAACGGCAAGCTGATGAAGGCTATTGTGGAGTACAAGGATGGTAAGTGGTTTATGCTCACCGGCGATGAGGACTCTTCTTCGAAGGCTTCTGACTCTTCCTCCAGTTCTTCTTCTGTATAAGATTCTCGTCGTACTGAATGAAGACATAACAGTTTGAGATGAGCTTCTCCCCCGCCCGCGGTAATGCACCGTGGGCGGGGTTTCTTTATGCCGAGACTCGGTGATGCTTTGCGGCAGCGTTAGGCAGAGCTTTGTAATCGACGCTATATGACGGCTTCTGAGGGGCGGCTGTGTGATTGCCGGTATGATGGGGTTGTCAACTCACTCAATTTCCTTTGTTGACTTCCTATGAAAGGCTGATAATGACGAGCCCTTCCCTCACTTCTGCCGGTATGTCCCGCCGCGTGGCACTGGGTGCGACCGGTGCCGGTGTGCTGGCTGCATTGACTGCGTGTGCTAGCGATATTCGCCCGACGGCTGAAGGTTCAGCGTCTAGCTCTGCTTCCGCGGGTGCTTCCGAAAGCGCCTCGGCTGCTGCTTCTTCGGACAAGTCCTATAAGGGCTTCGTGAAGTTCGATAATTTCGAGAAGAACGGCGAATACGTTCCCGCCACTGCCGAGAAGAAGGCGCAGAATGTGCCGAAGCCCCTCGCCCCGGCGAACATGAACGAAGATAACGTTGATGGCATGTACGCGTTCATTGGCTACTGGCTGGCAAGCTTTAACTATGCGCTAATGACCGGTGATACTGAGCCGATGAAGAAGGCTGACCCTGCAGATGTGTATGCGAAGAGCCTGCAGGAACTTACGATCATGTACGAGAACGATCTGGGCTGGATGTACGGTACGGATACCCCGGTTACTCTTGAGCTGACTAGTGGTTCACCGAAGAAGGCGTCCGGTAAGGGTACCCGTTACGACTGGCCGGCATACATGAACTACAGCGCCGATGCGAAGATTCACATTGAGGGCAAGTCTGACCAGCCCTTTAAGACCGCTTCTAGCCCGAATGGCAAGCTGGCGAAGGTTGCCGTGGAATACAAGGACGGTAAGTGGATTATGCTCACCGGCGATGAAGGCTCTTCTTCGTCGGCTTCCGCTTCTTCTAGCTCTTCTGCTGCCTAGGTCTTCTGTCTAGACCCCACCATAACGGTTCAGGCATAACAGCTTGAGCTGAGCTTCTCCCCCGCCTGCGGTAATGCACCGTGGGCGGGGTTTCTTTGTGCCGAAACCCTGCCGGAACTCTGCGGAATCTCAGGGAACACCCAGGGGAAAACCCGGCGGATGTTCGGGGGCGGCGGAGGGCGCCTCGGGTACGCTTAACGTATATACATTGATGTACTACATGTGGTCTTTACCTGCAGGTTGTGAGCTTCGTGCTGACGGCTTTGGGGGTGAAGGTTCCAACGAAGGACTTCCGATGACTACTTTCTTCACTCGACGTACTGCCCTGGGTGTTGTTGCTGCTGGCGCGCTTTCTGCGTTGACTGCGTGCGCTAGCGATATTCGCCCGCTGGCTGATGGTACCGGCTCGACTTCTCCGTCGGAGGCGGCGACCGCCTCCGAAACCGCCTCCGAAACTGCTTCCGCGTCGGCGTCTGCGAGCGCTTCTCCTTCGGCGTCTGAGAGTGCTTCTGCTGCTTCGGGTCTTCGCTCTTCGGGCAGGAAGTATAAGGGCATCATCACTTTCGAGAATTATGTGGAGAACGGCAAATATGTTGCGGCGACCGCTACGAATCCGGCTGAGAATGTGCCGAAACCTGCGCCTCCTGAGAACTTCAAGGAGCACAGTGTTGATGGTGCGTACGCTTTCTTGAGTTTCTGGCTGGCGAGCTTGAACCATCTGATGATCACGGGTGACCCGGAGCCGATTGAGATGGTTTACTATAAGGGCTACGGCTGGGAGAAGTATCAGAGCACAATCAAGCTGTATGCATCGGGTGCTGGTTGGGTGTACGGTACGGAAACTCCGTATATTGTTGAGCTGCTGACTGATGCTCCTCGTGAGGTTCCCGGCAGCAATAATACTGCCTTCATTTGGGAGGGCCTCGCCCATATGGACCCGAAGATGAAGCGGCATTATAGGAGTCAGCCTGATAAAGAGACGAGCGCTGAGGAGTCAAAGAAGAAGGTGGCAAGGTTCCGTCTGGAGTACAAGGACGACAAGTGGGAGCTGTCTAGCGCCGCTTAGTTGCCGTCTGGCGGAGGGTTTCCTCTCGCGGTGATTTCTCTGTTATACGACCCCGCATCTGGTAAAACGCTGGGTGTGGGGTCTTAATTTTCTGAACATTCGAGGTGGGCGCGGGGCTATTTGGTGGCTCTCGGGTACCCTTAAATGTATATACATTGACGTACTGATAGGCCTGTACGGGATGCGTATGCACACCACGGTGTGTGGCGTGATTTGCTTTGTATTGGCTCCAACGAAGGGCTTCCGATGACTACCTTCTTCACTCGACGTACTCTCCTGGGTGTGGGTGCGACCGGTATTCTTGCGGCGCTGACTGCGTGCGCTAGCGATATTCGCCCGCTGTCGCAGGACTCGCGGTCGCAGGGTTCCGGCGGTTCCTCCGGTTCGGCTTCTGATGCTGCTTCTGGCGCGGCTTCTTCTGCGAGCGCCTCTGCGTCGCCTTCGCCCACTGATGATCACACTCCCGGCTCGTATGTTGGCCCGATTAAGTTCAATAACTACGAGCGGAACGGCACCTACATTGCGGCGAGTGCGAATGCACCGGCGCAGAACGTGCCGAAGCCCCTCATCCCGGAGAAGATGAAGGAGAACAGCCCCGAGGGAGCCTACGCGCTGATGGGTTATTGGCTTGCTTCCCAGAATTATCTGATTCTGACCGGCGATGTTGAGCCGCTAATGAAGGCGGATCCGGCGAAGGCCTTTTTGAAGAACTCTAAGACCATGATTAGGCTCTATGAGTCGGGTCTGGGTTGGATTTACGGTTCGGATCAGCCGTACAAGATTGAGATTGCGGAGAATGAGCTTCAGCCGGTTGCTAATAAGCCGGACCGTTATGAGTGGCTTGTAACCGTCGCGTATGATCCTGCCGCTAAGTACCACATTGAGGGTGAGCCTGATGCGACTATCGTTGAGGAGGAAAAGACGATTCCTCGCACGACGAAGTTCATCATGGAATACAAGGAAGGCATGTGGCGCATGCTTTTGAACAACAATAGTTAGTTTCCCTCATCTTCTGATACGCACTACTTAAGGATTTTTCATGGCAACTTTTCTTTCTCGACGTGCCGCATTAGCTGCTGCTACCGGTGCCGGCGCGGTTGCAGCACTGACTGCTTGCGCTAGCGATATCCGTCCGCTGGCTGATAGCTCCGCCTCCGGTGAGGCTTCGGCCAGTGCCAGCGCTTCTGAGTCTGCGAGCCCTTCTGCTAGCGCCTCTTCGGGTGGTTCTTCTGAGAAGTCCTATCTGGGGCCGGTAAAGTTCGACAACTATGAGAAGAAGGGCGAGTATATCCCTGCGGATGAGACGCATAAGGCGCTGAACATGCCTAGGCCTCGACCGCCGGCAAATATGTACGAGAATACTGTTGATGGAGCTTACGCGGCCTATAGTTTTTATGAAGCAAGCCTCAACTACTTAGTACTTACCGGTGATGTTGAACCGTTGAAAGAAGCTGATCCTGTTGGCAAGGACGTCAAAGCTTTTCAAGGTTATGTAACTGTATACGAAACCAATGAGGGATGGTTTTACGGTTCGGAGAAACCGGTTCAAACTGAGATGCTAACCCCCCGGCCTGAAAAGGCATCAGGTAGCGACACCCTCTATATTTGGCCTATCAGATTTGTTAGGGATTCTAATGCGATGTCTCGCATTGAAGGGCGAGCAGATGAGCCTATGTTCCCTAGTAAGGCTTTGACTCCTGACCACGCCAAGCTGAAGTTGTCCTATAAGGACGGTAGATGGTTTTATGCCGCCACTAAGGGCGGCGAGCAGAGCACTCCAAGCCCAAGCGCTAAAGCATCGACTGAGGCTACCCCTAATAACGCCTAGAGCATCTTTGCAGAGTTCACCTTAGGGGTGAGGATCTACCTCACTTATAGGGTTAATAAGCTCCAGAGCTTCATCCCTTACCCTACTTATCATTTAAGGATTTTTCATGGCAACTTTTCTTTCTCGACGTGCCGCATTAGCTGCTGCTACCGGTGCCGGCGCGGTTGCAGCACTGACTGCTTGCGCTAGCGATATTCGCCCGCTGGCTGATAGCTCCGCCTCCGGTGAGGCTTCGGCCAGTGCCAGCACTTCTGAGTCTGCGAGCGCATCCGCCTCGGCATCTGCTTCAGCGACTGAGTCTGCTAAGAAGTCGTACAAGGGCACGGTGAAGCTCGACAAGTACGAGAAGAACGGCGAGTACGTTCCTGCCACGGCTGAGAAGAAGGCGCAGAACGTGCCGAAACCTATTGTTCCGGAGAAGATGAACGAGGCAACCATTGAGGGCATGTACGAGTTCCTCAGCTACTGGGTGGCAAGCTTCAACTACATGTTTATGACCGGTGATTACGAGCCGCTCAAGAAGGCTGACCCGTACTCCCGCTATGCGAACGAGGGCAGCAATGCTGTTATCATCTACTCTTCCGGCAGGGGCTGGGTATACGACACGGATACGCCGGTTACCGTTCAGCTTCTGACCGACGCCCCGAAGAAGGTCGCGGGCGGACCCAACCGCTACGATTGGCTCGGACGCATCATCTATGACCCCAACGCGAAGATCCACATTGAGGGTCAGGACCCCGCTCCCCTAGTCGATGGATCCACTAAGAGCGAGGCAACCAACTTCGCGGCGGACTACAAGGACGGTGCGTGGTACATGCTCAGTGATGAGGATGCTGATGCATCCTCTTCCGAGAAGAGCAGCGCTAGCGCCTAAAACCCGCCTCTAAGCGGCTGGTTCTAAAAGTGAGGGAAGCTCCCGTATGCAGTTGAGATTGCATGCGGGGGCTTCCTCTTTACCTACGTGCGGTGGCGATGTTCCCTTATGCGTTCATGAGCGGACTTTGAACATGCATCAGTTCCTTCGGGTACGCTTAAAAGTACACTGACAAACCGTTTAGGGGTTCTCATGCCTACTTTCGTTACTCGCCGCACCGCCCTGGGCGTTGCTACCGCTGCCGCGCTCGCTTCCCTGACTGCCTGCGCAAGTGATATTCGCCCGCTGGAGGACCCGAGCGTAGTTGACCCGATGCGCCCTTACAAGGGTGACTTGAAATTCAATAGCTACAAGTCCACCGGAACCTACCGCCCCGCAAGCACCACGAAGAAGGCGGAGAACCCGCCCATGCCCGTTCCTCCTGAGAACATAAAGTCGAAGACGATCTCGGGCATGTATGCGGCGCTGGGCTACTGGCTCGCAGCCCTGAACTATCTGACGGTTACCGGCGACGCTGCCCCGTTCAAGGACGTGGACCTAGACGGTATCTACGTACAGAAGATGAAGATATACGTAGACTTGTACGCGAAGGATGAGGGGTGGATGTACGGCACCGATACGCCGCTCTTGGCTGAGCTGATCGAAGAGACTCCACAGAAGGTTGACGATGAGCAGTACCGTTGGAAGGGTATTGGCCGTAACCATAAGGCCGCCGTTCTCCATTACGTACCGGAGGACAGGGATATTCACATTGCAGATACGAGCGGCAGCTCTGCTAATGATGAGGTCACTTTTGTGTTGAATTATCGGAACAATACGTGGATGGTCACCATTGAGACGAAAAGCTCTTCGACAGCTGCCCCCGACTCCTCGGGCGGAAGCAATTCTGGCCTCAATGTTTAGGATGCAGTGGCATAGACACCGACACCACGTACGCCTAACAAACAGCACTTTTCGTTAGCTAACGCAGTTTTTGTAGTATTTTCCCAGGTTTAATACCCAAGAAATCATAAACATATCCAAATACACTAAGGTACCCTGAAGTAGATGCACCGATAATCTATTGAAGGGTACCTTATGTCTACCTTCGTGACCCGACGCGCCGCCCTTGGCATCGCCACCACCACCGCGCTCGCCTCCTTGACCGCCTGCGCCAGCGATATTCGCCCGCTCAGCAACCAGAGCACGCCCGGGGAACAACGCTCCTACAAGGGCGAGCTGAAGTTCAACGGCTACGAATCACGCGGCACCTACGTTCCCGCAACCAGCTCGAAGAAGGCGGAGAATCCGCCCAAGCCTGTCCCTCCTGCAGAGATGAAAGCCAAAACGACGGAGGGCATGTACGCCGCCATAAACTACTGGTTGGCTTCTTTCAATTACCTTATGATTACCGGCGACATTGAGCCGTTTAAGGCTGTGGATATAAACCGAAACGATATCTACAAGGCCGAACCTTTCGTCGAATTTTATGAGAAGAACACTGGCTGGGTGTACGGTACTGATGCGCCATTCTCAGCAGAGCTGACCGAGGACGCTCCGCAGAAGGTTGACGAACAACAGTACCGCTGGCTGGGTGTTGGCCGGTATAACAAGGAAGCAAAGATTCACTACACAGATGGCAGGGAACTCACCATGGCTTCATTGAGTAGCGGCCCCGGTGATTATGAGTTCTTCTTTATCTTGGAGTATCAGGATGGCGCCTGGACGGTTCGGAATGAACCAGCCAAACTTACAACGAGCTCACCCAGCTCAAGCGCGAGCAGCTCCGGCACCTCCATTTAGAACCCCGGTCATATCGTAGTCGTGCGAAAATCTCTGTGCCCCGTGTTTTTCGTCATCTACCGCCGCTTTTACGGCGTTGAAGGCGCACACAACATTGGGCTGGCCGCTCCCCTGCGATATTCTGGAATTAGTTCAATACCGGCACATACTTTATTCACCTCAGAAAGAGCCCCATGTCTACCATGTATACCCGCCGCACCGCCCTGACCGCACTGGGCCTGGGCACCGCTGCACTTCTTGCCGCATGTTCCTCAAAGTCCTCCGAATCTTCAGCAACCGCGAGCGCATCCGCACCCGAGTCTTCGGCATCCGCGAGCGCTACCGCATCCGTCTCCCCCACCGCGGAGGCAACCACTACCGTTGAGCCTGGCCCCAGCATGAAGGGTGAGGTCGTTCTTGCCGACTACTCCTCCACCGGCACTTTTGAGCCCGGCACCAAGGAGCACAAGGCAGTGAACGTTGCGATCCCCGTGGAGCCGGCGAAGCTGCGTGAGAACAGTGTTGAGGGTCTGCACGCGTTCATTGCGTACTGGCAGGCTACCCTGAACTACCTGCTGCTGACCGGTGACGGTACCCGCTTCACGAACATTGACCACACCGGCGACTACTCGACCGTGGCTGAGTTCTTCCAGAGCATGTACGCTTCGGAGAGCGGCTGGGTTATTGGTTCGGAGCGTCCGATGGTTCTGTCGCTGACCGCTGACCGCCCGACCAAGGACATCCGCACCGGCTACTACACTTGGGCAACCGAGATGGTGATTGATGGTGCTGAGGGTGCTGGCGTGTACAGCAAGACCAACGATCGTGTGCAGCCGCTGACCGAGGTGTTCAAGTACCCGGGCAAGCCGGTGGCTGGCCAGATTGTGGCGCACTACCAGGACGGCACTTGGCGTATGGTGCGTCGCGCTCCAGGTACTGCGTCTGCTTCGCCGGTTCCGTCGCTGAGCCCGAGCGCTTCGGCTGAGGGTACTGCGTCTGCAGAGGCGACTGCTGCAGGTTCGGCGGAGGCTACTACTGCTTCTGCTGAGGCGTCGGCACAGTAGATTCCGGGTCCCCTATACCGCTGAGAAGCCACATGTGTTTCGAGAAGCCACCATTATGGTTGCTTTTCGAAACACATGTGGCTTTTCGCTTTTACTCTTTCTTGAATAAAGACAGATATAAACAAAAAAGCCTTGATTCCGAAGAACCAAGGCTTTTTCCTAGTGTGACCCCAACCGGATGGGTACGGTGATGAGGGCGCATAATGCCGAGCGCGCGAGGGATTTCATTATGCGTCCGAATGCCACGCCGTAAGAAGTGGCGGGGCATGATGCCGAGCGTGCGAGGAAATCCATCATGCCCCGGAGTGCCGCGACGTAAGGAGCGGCGCCGTGAGAGGCTCACGGCGGCACCATAGAATCTCAATCCGGTTTTCGCTGGATAAACAAAAAGCCTGGCTTCCGAAGAAACCAGGCTTTTTCCTAGTGGTGACCCCAACCGGATTTGAACCGGTGTTGCCGCCGTGAGAGGGCGGAGTACTAGGCCGCTATACGATGGGGCCGTGAGATTTACATCTCTTTTACCAGGTCTCCCTGGCAACACATATAACTATACAGAGGTTCCCGGAAACAACCAAATCGAAAAGCGGTGAATTGGGTCACATATTTTACACTGAGTGCAAGACCCACCGCATAGGCTCTTGTCCAACTAAACAGGCACTCCCCCGACTACCTCAAGCAGGCTGCCTCAAGCACCCGCCGCGCCTACCTCCAGCTCAATCAAGTACGACAGCATCAGGGCACAAAAATGCGCCCCGCACAGTGTACGGGGCGCATCCGCTCAAACTAGAGCGAGAAACTATGCCTTACGGCGACGAAGCACCATCACAGCAGCGCCAGCAATCAGCGCGAACGCACCGACAGCAGCCAGGCTCAGAACATTCTGAGCACCGGTCTTAGCCAGCGAGCCCTTGCTCTGAGGCACAGACTTGGTAGCCGAAGCGCTCACCTGAGAATCCGAACCGGAGCCCTTAGACTGATCCTCAGACTTCACCGAAGAAGAGTTCTTCAGCGGCGCGGTCTTCGCGGTGGTTTCCAGCTGGTCGTTAGCTTCCTCAGCCTTCGACTGTTCGTCCTTAGACTGCTCAGCCGCAGGCTTCTCTGCTACTGCAGCAGGTGCGGAAGGCGATGCCGAGGCGTTGGCGGGGAATGCCGGCTCGTCAGCCTCATCGCGGTTATCTGCATTGCCGGCGTCCTTCGCATCGTTGACGATCAGCGAAACAGCCGAATCGTAATTGCGGTTGGTAGCCACGTCAGAACCAGCGGTGACGGTACCGAGCATGTAGCCCTGGCTGTACTGCATGGTATTCGCGGGAACACGCAGGGTCGCATCGAAGGAGTACTTGCCGGTGCGTGCGTTGTAAACAAACGCGCTCGCCGGAACAATGGTGGACACCTTCTGGATGCTTGCCAGTTCGCTATCGGTCAGCTTGTCGAATCCCATCGACCATTCGCCTTCCTTGACGAGGAACAGGCGAATACCTTCGGCCGGGGGCTTCTCAAAGTCGTAGCCGGACACGTGGAAGGTGTAGGGGCGGGTAATGTCGACGGTACCCTCAGCGAAGTTCAGGGTGGGGTCAATCAGCACTGCGGTAGCCTGCTTCGGGTAGCCCTGGAAGGGAACCTTAGCGGGGTTGATGGTCGCGGTGGAGGTGAACTCACCCTCAGAAACCTCAGCGTGGAACTTCACGATAGAGTTCGGAACCAGCTTCTGCTGCGAGGAAGGAATAGCCTTGCCGTTGCGGTCCACGGTCGCCTTGGAGGTGTAGGTGTCGGTCATGGAGCCGTCACCGGTCTTCGAGTTCAGCACGTAGGGTACTGCCGCGGTGGTGTTAGCGATGTCCTGCTTATCCACTGCGATGACGGAGCCATCCTCGGTGACGGTCAGGTCGTTAGCCTTACCGCCGTTCATCTCAACCTCACCGATCACGCGGTCAGTCTTAGCATCGAAGATGGCGATCTTGCCGGTGCCGAAGTCGGTCACGTACACCAGATCGCGGCCCTCATCGTTCTCCATGGACAGCGCCTGGGTACCGAACTTAACGAACTTCTTGAACGCACCGGTGCTCAGGTCGTAGACAGAGATACCGGAGTTCACGCCGTCCACACCCTGCGAGGAGACGTAAATTTCGTTCTCGGAGTGGTCAATAGTGACATCCGAGGGGCGAACCTCAACGGAGGAGTTCTCGCCGCGGGTCTGAATAACCTGCTCGGTCTTGAAGGTCTTGGTGTTGATGACGAAGACCTTGCCGCCGGTGCGCTCGGGCACGTACAGCTTGTCTCCATCAATGGTCATGTTCATGCCGATGTAGCGGGTACCGCCGTTGGGGGCGCCCTCCAGCTGCAGCTTGGTGACCTCGAAGGTCTTCATGTCGATTGCGGACACATAGTAGCGGCCGGTCACGAACACCTTGCCGGAGTTGTGGTCCACCAGCACAGAGCGGGGGTGCTCAATCCAGTTCGGGTCGCTCTCAGCGATACCGTGGTTAGTCCAAATCTGTTCCATGGTGTTCTGGTCGAACACGGACAGGGAGTTATCGGTGGTGTTAGTAACCCACACGGTGCCGGACACGTCATCAACAGTGATGCCGTACGCGGAAATGTAGCCAAATTCGCCGTTCTTATCCAGCTCGAAAGGAAGCGCTGCTACTTCTTCAATCTGAAGAGTGTCTGCGTTGACACGAGCAATGGTGGAGGCGAGGTCGCCGCGTGCACCCACGCCGACCATCCAAATCTTGTTGGTCGCCTTAGAGTAAGCAACCTGGTACTGGCCGGGCAGACCCTGGGTAATCTGCGCGACGGACGCGGAGGTGTCAACAACGCGGCTCAGCGATGCGGTGGAAGGAGCCGAGGCGCTGGGCGAAGCGGTCTGATGTGCGGTATTCGGTGCTGCGAAGGAGGCAGGAATCATGGCTGCGCCGGAGATTGCGAGCGCGAGGGAGCCGACGGCGAGCCCCTTCAATGCTTTACCTGAGGAGGGAGTGAGGTTCAATGTGTGTCCTTCAAATGTGTAACGGAAGTGCTCACATGCCGCATGCGAATGCTAACGAGACACCCGTGAATATGCGGTGACATATTCGACGGCACGAAAAGCAGAAATGCAGGTAACGCATAAATTTACCTACCTTCTAATCCTCAATGTTTTCCCAGGAAAATACAAGCAGCGACGTGGGTGTGTTTTGTGTTTTTGTGAGTGATCCCCTAATTCACCTTCAGTATCACGTGAAGGTTGATGCGTTTCCAGGGTTTTTCCTTGCTCTTACGGGCAAAAACCCTGGTCACTAGGGGTATTGTGATGCTTTTATATTTACACATTAATGTAAAAGTTTAGGTGAGGCGCGCCAGCGACATTCACCACGGGCCACACATTTTTTAACATTCAAAACCTATATTTTTACAAGCAAGTGCACATATATAAATATGCTTTAAAACCACCCACCCAGCATTAGCCCAAGCGGGCACGCAAAAGGCGGGTACTCCCTCCCCCAGATTCAAAGAATCCGAAAGAGAAAATACCCGCCTTCTCACGCGTTACATCGAGCATTTACGCCCGAAAACTAAACGCTACGCTTATGCCTTGCGGCGGCGCATCACCAGAGCAGCACCCGCAACCAGAGCCACAGAAGCGAAAGCAACCAGCGGCATCACAGCGTTCGCACCAGTGTTCGCCAGAGCGCCACGCGAAGAGCCAGCCTGCGAGGAACCTGCGTCGCTCTTAGCTACCGAGGAGCCACTGCCCAAATTATCGGAGCCACCTGCAGAGGAGCCACCGTTCTTCACAGCCGAACCGGACTTATCAGCCTTCACAGCATCCGGAGCGGGCTTGGAGTCAGACTTGGAGTCCTGTGCACCGGTCTTAGCGTCAGACTTCGAATCAGACTGAGATGCCTGATCCTTGGAGGTCTGATCCTTAGCCTCTGCGGTGTTCTCAGACTTAGCGTCAGACTTCTTATCCTCAGGCTTCGGGTCAGCCGGCTTCGGATCTGCAGGCTTCGGGTCAGCAGGCTTCGACTCCTCAGCCTTCACACCGGTCACCGTCGGGTAACCCGCAAACTGCAGGGAGGTCGGGGTGATACCCACCGGAGCTGCGCTCACGTCGGTGTCCTTCAGGCCAACCTTGAACTTCAGAATCGAGTTAGCCTTCAGCTGCTGAACCGATGCGGGAACGTCGTTACCCTGGCGGTCCTTGCCGGGCAGAGTGGTGTACTCGCTGGCGGTGGTAATCTCGCCGGTGGTGCCGTTGAGCACGTAAGGCAGGGTCACCTTCTCGTCGCGGTCCTTCTTGTCGAGAACCAGCACGGAGCCGTCCTTGAGCAGGGTCACGTCGTTCGCGGCTGCACCGTTCATCTCAACCTCGCCGATGACCTCGTCAGCACGGCCGTCGAAGACAGCCACCTTGCCGGTACCGAAGTCGGTCACGTACACCAGGTCGCGGTCCTCATCGTGCTCCAGAGCAAGCGCCTGGGTGCCGAACTTGACGAACTTCTTGAACTCGCCGGTGGTCAGGTCGTACACGGAGATACCGGAGTTGACGCCCTTCACACCCTGGGAAGAGACGTAAATCTCATTCAGCGAGTGGTCCACAGCAACGTCGGAGGGGCGAACCTCAACGGTGGAATCCTCACCCTGAGTCTGGATGGTCTTCTCAACCTTGAAGGTCTTGGTGTCCACGACGAAGAGCTTGCCGCCGGTGCGCTCGGGCACGTACAGCTTGCCGCCGTCGAGGAACAGGTTCATGCTGATGTAGCGGGTGCCGCCGTCGGGTGCGCCTTCGAGCTGAATCTTCTCAACCTGCTTGGTCTTCAGGTCGATTGCGGAGACGAAGAAGCGGCCGGTCACGAACGCCTTACCGGACTCGTGGTCAATCAGAACGGAGCGGGGGTGCTCGATCCAGTTCGGGTCGTCCTTCTTCACGCCCTCGTTGGTCCAGATGAGCTTGAGAGTCTGCTGGTCGTACACTGCCACGGAGTTGTCGGTGGTGTTGGTAACCCAGACGGTGCCGTCCACGTCATCAACGGTCACACCGTACGCGGAGGTGTAACCGTACTGGCCCTTGTCGTTCTTCTTCACGGGCAGCTCGGCGAAAGCCTCGGTCTGCAGAGTGTCTGCATCCACGCGTGCCAGGGAGGAAGCGAGGCCGCCGCGTGCACCCACGGTGGGCACGAACAGCTTGTGGTTCTTCTTGGAGTAGCCAACCTGGAACTGGCCGGGCAGACCCTGAATGATGTTCGCAACGCTACCGTTTGCGTCCACGGTGCGGTGTGCCTCGGTGGAGGGGGTGGTGGCGTTGTTGTCGGCCGCCTTGGTCTTGGTGGCGGTTGCCGGGTAGCCCTGGAACTCGCGGGTTTCGGGGGTGACCTGCTTGACCTCGGAGTTGTCGCCTGCGGTTGCGGTGACCTTGAACTTCAGGATGGAGTTCGCCTGAATCTCGGAGGTCTTGGCGGGAACCTCGTTGCCCTGCTTGTCCTTAGAAGGCTTGGTGGTGACCTTATCTGAGGTGCTGACGGTGCCGGTGGTGCCGTCGAGGACGTAGGGCACAGTTGCGGTTGCGCCAGCCTGCTTGTCCACAGCGACAACGGAGCCGTTGGGCAGTACGACCAGGTCGTTTGCCTTGCCGCCGTTCATGGCGACCTCAGCGATCAGCTTGTCTGCTGCGCCGCCGTCAATCACGCCGACCTTGCCGGTGCCGAAGTCAGAGACGTACACCAGGTCGTTCGCCTCGTCGTTGTCCAGCGCGAGTGCCTGGGTGCCGACCGGGATGAACTTCTTGAACTCGTGGGTGGTCGCGTCGTAGATGGACACGCCGGAGTTCGCTCCCTTCACGCCCTGGGAGGAGACGTAAATTTCGTTCTGGGAGTGGTCAATCGCGATGTCGGAGGGGCGAACCTCACCCTCAGCGTTGCCCTTGGTGTCGAAGCTGGTCTCCACCTTGAAGGTCTTGGTGTCGATGACGAAAATCTTGCCGCCGGTACGCTCGGGCACGTACAGCTTACCGCCGTCAACCAGGATGTTCATGCTGATGTAGCGGGTGCCGCCGTCGGGTGCGCCTTCGAGCTGGATCTTCTCAACCTGCTTGGTCTTCAGGTCAATCGCGGATACGAAGAAGCGGCCGGTCACGAACGCCTTACCGGACTCGTGGTCAACCAGAACGGAGCGGGGGTGCTCAATCCAGTTCGGGTCGGTCTCCGCGATACCCGCGGTGGTCCAGACCTGCTGCATCGTTGCCTGATCGTACACGGACACGGAGTTGTCGGTGGTGTTGGTAACCCAAACGGTGCCGTCTACATCGTCAACGGTGATGCCGTAGGCTGCGTCGTACTGGTAGCCCTTGTCGTTCTTGACGATGGGCAGCTCGGCGACAGCCTCAATCTTCAGGGAGTTTGCGTCAATGCGAGCGATAGTAGAAACGTGCTTGTCGCGGTCTGCAGTGCCCGCAACCCAAATCTTGTTGGTCTTCTTGGAGTATGCGACCTGGAACTGACCGGGCAGGCCCTGGGTGATCTTTGCCATCGCCTTGTCGGTGATGGTGCGAGCGTCAGTGCTCTGGCTTGCCGCCGGGGTGGAGTCTGCCGCGAACGATGCGGGGATGGTGGCAACGCCGGAAATTGCCAGTGCCAGCGATCCAACGGCGAGGCCCTTGAATGCCTTGCTTGAAGCGAGGTTCATATGTATGTCCTTTTTCGTGGGTGGCGCGTGAAGGTGCGTCTCTCCCCCACCGATGGGTGGTGAGGCGCCGCGTTTTTCCTGCTCTTTGGTATGGGTTTCGTGGGCCCATGAGGAAGGAAACTAGTCTTCACACAGTATTAAGTAAGGCAACCTTTAACTTACCTTCTAGGTAATACTTACTTAGCGCACAGGATTTTGCAAGATTTTAGGCATATATAACGCAAAATTTCATATGCCAGGCACAGCCTGTCACTAAAACTCCCCGAGGTGCGGCAATGTAGCAGCACGGCACGACTCGGCGCCCCGAAATAGCACGCCAAAACGGTACCCCGACATGGCGCATCCCAAAGCGCACCGCAGGGCGCACCACCCAGGGCGCGCCGTACAACGGGGCATAGCGAAACCCCCGCCTCCAGCAAAAGCCAGAAGACGGGGGTTTCACGCAACCCCAACAGGCACGCGCAGTGCCGGGGGTAGCTAAATTTAGGAGCCGTACGAGAATTAGGAAACGTACGAGAAGTCAGTGAACAGCAGGTTCTGCAGCTTGTAGCGGCGAATGAAACGAGCCAGCTCCGCGCGAGTAGTCGGCGCGGTCGGGTTGAACACACCCGAAGAATCCAGCACGATATCGTTCGCGCCAGCCCACGCAACGTAACGGTGCAGAGTACCGGCACCGAGCACGTCGCGGAAACGAGAACCAGCAGCCTCGTTCATTTCAGTCAGCTGAACCTCCGCGTTGTACTGGAACAGCACAGCCGCCAGCTCCTCGTGAGAAACCGGTGCGGTCGGGTCAATCTTGTCGCCGCCAGTGAGCGGCTCGGTGATCTTGCGGTCACGAGCCCAGTGCAGCGCATTCGCGGTCGGGCGACCTGCTGCATCCGCGAAGGGGGCAACCTCAGAGTTTTCGCTCACGCCAGCGTGACCAGCAGCGTGGTTCAGCAGAGCAATAAGCTCCTCACGGGTCACAGGGCGGTCCGGCTCAAACGCGCCAGTCTGCGGGTTCGGCATCAGCCACTTCTTCTGGTTCGCCATGCGGATATCCTCAGCGAACGGGTGGTTACCCGGAACATCCTCGAAAGAAGTCTTCAGGATCTTAGTCTCAGCCACGGGGATGCGCGCAGCAATCTGGTGGGTAACCTCCTGGCCCCACGGGTCGGAGCAAATATCCAGCTGCAGGGCGTGATCAACACCCTCACCCTGCATCAGCTCGATGGGGAACTGGTCGCTACCGCTGAAGCTGTCAGCGTCACCGTCAAATTCGGGGGTGAGCGGCCAGGAGCGCAGAGTTTCGAAAGAGTCGTTACGAACGTAGCCGTGGCGTACGGTCAGGGTGGTGCCTTCGGTGAGGAATTCGCGCAGACCGTGTGCAGTGTAGTTCACGGTCATACCGGTTTCGGTGATGGTGGCGCGCTGAATGACGAGGCGCGGGCCTTTAGTTTCCTCGGTTGCCGGAGCAATGTTGGTGGGTGCTTCGTCAGCCTGCGCGGCCTGTGCTTGCAGGGTCAGTGCGCCTGCAGCGGCGGCGGCGGAAGCACCCTTTACGAAGAATCGTCGTGAGAGTCGATGGTTAATCAAGGGCATGATTGTCCTATTCAGTTCTTGTTTGAGTTGAGTGAGTTACGGGTGGCAGGACGCACAGACATTGGCGTAAACGGTGAGTGAGGCCGATACGGTGGGTTCCCTCCCCTGTGTGCGTGAGTGAGACGCAGCATGCCGGGGTGCGGGTGTCTGTCGGGCGGATGCGCGGTGAGTGAGACCGGCACGGTTCCCTGACCCAGTCATCTAGCGTACCTTAAGGTCCCCTTTAAAGCGAAGACGAAACGGCGGTGATTTTACGCCCATTTTCGATGTTCAACGAAATAGGGGCGATATCTGGCAAGGTTTGCCGGAAGTTGGTATGGGTTCTTGATGGGGTGATTTTGAATTACCCAATGCCGCGGTGTTCCGAGATGTGGAATATGTGGGTTTCTGAAGTTTTATGTGTGACACGCCGTTTCAAACCCTTTTCAAAGAGTTATAGTTATTGGTACCCTATCACTGTTCCTATATTCTCAACAAAGGAGTTACCCATGGAGGCCAAGGAATTCTCTGAGAAGGCCCTCCTCTTTTTCGCCAAGTCCAAGTACGCCGACCTCTTCGGCGTAGCACTGGTCATCGCCATCGCAATCGCCTCAGGATACCTGAGCACCAACCTCGCCAAATACGTCGACTGGGGCCCGATTACGAACTTCATTCCCCTCGGCGTGATTTCCGTGATTAACGTGGGTATTTCAATGATGTCTACCCGCCTGACCGGCCGCCTCTCAAACATCGGCAACGTGCTCGGCATTATTAACACGGCACTGTCTGGCGCAATTGACTACATTCTGGGCAACAAGGCGGCAATCATCACCTACCCGGTGACCTTCATCGTGTACACCTTCGCGATTCGTAGGTGGCAGAACTCCGAACGCGGCAAGGCGATGGAACCGCCGACCGGCGCGAAGGGGCAGCTGATTATTGGCGGTATTGTGGCCGGTTCGTTCGCGTTCTCCCTGATTGCGAACTATGTCGGTTACGGCGGCAAGACCTCGTTCCTGTTCTGGATCACGACCGTAGTGTTTGGCCTGTCCCTGTCAGCAAACATTCTGAACGCGCTCAAGCTCACGATGCAGTGGCAATTCTGGTTCGTGTACAACACCGTGCAGTGCATCAAGGCGCTGACCCAGGGCAACTTCGCGAACGTCGGCAAGTACATTTTCTACATCATCAACAGCGTGGCGGCGCTCCTGCTGTGGACCCGAAACGGTACCGCAGCCAAGGAAGCGGTGGCGGTGGCGTAGGGGGCGGTTCCCTCCGGGCGGTGACAGCACTACTCTGCACCCTAGTTGCTAACACATAATGAGGCCCCTCAGCCTGTAGCTTACTGTTACGGCTTGAGGGGCCTGTTTTAATATTTCGCTATTTGTACCCAGAATTACGCATATTTGTTAAAATGAATAGACCGGAGGGGCTTTCATTGAGGACTAAGAATCTTTCAATATTTGTTTAATATTTTTATGACCGGCCGACCGACTGACCGAGTTGAGAATCTTTCATTATTCGGCTTGATATACTTAGTGTATGGTTACCGTAGGCGGGCACCGCGTTGAGAATCTTTCATTATTCGCCTTGATATACTTACGTATCGTCGGTACGCAACATGAGGTGTGTTGAGAATCTTTCATTTTCGCCTTGATATACTTATACCGCCCTTGATGTGCCAGGTCACGTGGTTGAGAATCTTTCATTATTCGCCTTGATATACTTACGCGCCAGCGCGCCTCCAGCGTCTCCAGGTTGAGAATCTTTCATTATTCACCTTGATATACTTATGCGCGGAGCTGATTCAGGTTCACGTCAGTTGAGAATCTTTCATTATTCGCCTTGATATACTTACCTGCTTGAAAGCCTTTGAACCGCGCTAGTTGAGAATCTTTCATTATTCGCCTTGATATACTTACAGGTTCAGGAATACCGAAACCGTCCAGGTTGAGAACCTTTCATTATTCGCCTTGATATACTTAAGCCCGCTGCTGAACCTTCTGAGGATCAGTTGAGAATCTTTCATTATTCGCCTTGATATACTTAACACAAACCGGAAAGCGCACGTGGGCTCGTTGAGAATCTTTCATTATTCGCCTTGATATACTTAAAAGCTGGATACCAGGCATTCATCGTCGGTTGAGAATCTTTCATTATTCGCCTTGATATACTTACAAAATCAAGCACGCCGTAGCATGGACTGTTGAGAATCTTTCATTATTCGCCTTGATATACTTATCCATTGACGAGCATGTTTACGCGCGATGTTGAGAATCTTTCATTATTCGCCTTGATATACTTATCTGGCTCTTCGTGATCACAGTGTGCAGGTTGAGAATCTTTCATTATTCGCCTTGATATACTTAGGTCGTCGTCGTCATCGTCCTGGTGGGCGTTGAGAATCTTTCATTATTCGCCTTGATATACTTATCGAGAAGTACCCGGTAGAGTCTAGCGGGTTGAGAATCTTTCATTATTCGCCTTGATATACTTAGCCCAAAGATGGTTAGAGCGTCCATACCGTTGAGAATCTTTCATTATTCGCCTTGATATACTTACGGTGAGCGGAATATCCGGCAGCGTGTCGTTGAGAATCTTTCATTATTCGCCTTGATATACTTAGCATGACCGCCGCGCCGTGGCTGCGGGAGTTGAGAATCTTTCATTATTCGCCTTGATATACTTAACACCACCGACACCTCACACACGCTTCGGTTGAGAATCTTTCATTATTCGCCTTGATATACTTACACCCCCACCGTCATCCAAGAAATGCCAGTTGAGAATCTTTCATTATTCGCCTTGATATACTTAGGGGCTTGTAAATCAGAGCGATCTCTGAGTTGAGAATCTTTCATTATTCGCCTTGATATACTTAGCCATTCTCACCAACCACGCCGGGGCGGGTTGAGAATCTTTCATTATTCGCCTTGATATACTTAACTGCCCGGTCTGCTGGAAGATTTGGACGTTGAGAATCTTTCATTATTCGCCTTGATATACTTAGGTCGCCCCTGAATCGTATCCACCCCATGTTGAGAATCTTTCATTATTCGCCTTGATATACTTAGAGTAGACTGGCACCATGACGACACAATGTTGAGAATCTTTCATTATTCGCCTTGATATACTTATGCCTTCTTTGCGGCGGCGATTCGGTCAGTTGAGAATCTTTCATTATTCGCCTTGATATACTTACGCGCCGTCTTCACCACGCTTAAAACTGGTTGAGAATCTTTCATTATTCGCCTTGATATACTTAACCCGATCAAATCCTACGAGCCGCGTTCGTTGAGAATCTTTCATTATTCGCCTTGATATACTTAGACTAGGTGTCGAATCGTCCCATAGCGAGTTGAGAATCTTTCATTATTCGCCTTGATATACTTAGGGTATTTTCGCTCTTGCGATCTTTTGTGTTGAGAATCTTTCATTATTCGCCTTGATATACTTACTTTTGGCGTAGCTAGGCGTATAAATACGTTGAGAATCTTTCATTATTCGCCTTGATATACTTAATCATGGACAGCATGATACGCCACGGGGGTTGAGAATCTTTCATTATTCGCCTTGATATACTTACCAGGTGCGTGTAGACCAGCTTCGCGTAGTTGAGAATCTTTCATTATTCGCCTTGATATACTTAGAGCTTCACGGTGCGACATGTCAGGGTTGTTGAGAATCTTTCATTATTCGCCTTGATATACTTACAGGTCGTAGAGCTGTTCCAGGTAATCGGTTGAGAATCTTTCATTATTCGCCTTGATATACTTAGGTTTCGGCACCGGCGACAGTTGGGGTTGTTGAGAATCTTTCATTATTCGCCTTGATATACTTATATGGATGACGGTAAGAACCTTGATGTTGTTGAGAATCTTTCATTATTCGCCTTGATATACTTAGCGCTACGCCGCACAATCTCTGAGGGTGGTTGAGAATCTTTCATTATTCGCCTTGATATACTTAGATTCTGTCATCATTGAGGAGTCAAGCAGTTGAGAATCTTTCATTATTCGCCTTGATATACTTATCGCCCGGCGCCTTAGAGCTGTAGAACTGTTGAGAATCTTTCATTATTCGCCTTGATATACTTACAGCCGTAAGACTCAAGATCTTTAAATGGTTGAGAATCTTTCATTATTCGCCTTGATATACTTAGTACCGGCACATCATCCCCAACAAGGAAGTTGAGAATCTTTCATTATTCGCCTTGATATACTTACCACCTGAGGACACGCCAGGGCGGTGTGGTTGAGAATCTTTCATTATTCGCCTTGATATACTTACTTCCTGACAAGGTGCAACACCTGTAGGGTTGAGAATCTTTCATTATTCGCCTTGATATACTTATACCTCATTGGCGACACTCGCAGAGATGGTTGAGAATCTTTCATTATTCGCCTTGATATACTTAGCATCCTTGAACTCACGCTCATTACCATGTTGAGAATCTTTCATTATTCGCCTTGATATACTTAACGCCTCACGAGCATACCGTGAGGCATTGTTGAGAATCTTTCATTATTCGCCTTGATATACTTACCACCCCGAGGGTAAGCTGGCAATCGACGTTGAGAATCTTTCATTATTCGCCTTGATATACTTATCCGCGTCGGAATCAGCGACAAATTCCGGTTGAGAATCTTTCATTATTCGCCTTGATATACTTATTTCAGCGGTGCGCTGCGCCGCACGGTTGTTGAGAATCTTTCATTATTCGCCTTGATATACTTATAGTTAGCGACGGATAGCGCATATTTCCGTTGAGAATCTTTCATTATTCGCCTTGATATACTTACATTTCATGGCATAAGCTAGGCCCCCTCGTTGAGAATCTTTCATTATTCGCCTTGATATACTTACCTAAACACCCCTGCACCTGCTCCCGCTGTTGAGAATCTTTCATTATTCGCCTTGATATACTTAGGTGCCAATCGTGAACCGCTCTTCACTGGTTGAGAATCTTTCATTATTCGCCTTGATATACTTACTTCTGAGAATCCGCCGTGCGCGGCGTTGTTGAGAATCTTTCATTATTCGCCTTGATATACTTACTAGGTTGTTTAGGTCGTTCGGTTTCATGTTGAGAATCTTTCATTATTCGCCTTGATATACTTAATCGTGGCGTCACTAATGCGAAGCTTTTGTTGAGAATCTTTCATTATTCGCCTTGATATACTTAAATCGCCCGCGTGCCACGCGATATCCTTGTTGAGAATCTTTCATTATTCGCCTTGATATACTTAAGTAATCGAGCGTTTCCCCTAGTCAGGGACATAAATTGGGCAGTTTTTCGCAAGAAAAACTGCCCCATACCTGTCTCGAAGCTCATCTCTAGACGAGATCCGAAAGAAAAAATAAGTCGGTGGGGCAACGACCATGTTTGGTCGTTGCCCCACCGACTCATTTTTGTGAAGCTCCGCTAGAAAATATCTAAAGCTTCCGGCTTCTCCTCCATCTGTTGCACCTCCGGCCCCAAATGGCGAATCGACCCAGCCCACTGGGCATCCGTAAAACGCATAATACGAATCGCACCACCCGGCGGAACCTCAACCTGCAACCGGAACAAATCAGAACCCGTCGCGTTCCCGTTCAGATAGTACTTCGCATACACGCTCAGCTGCATGCGGTCAAACCCCAAATCCAGCAGAACATGACGATAACGATTCGCCAGCTTCCGCTCATTCTTCGTCTTCACCGGCAAATCAAACATCACCATCAGCCACACAGGATCAGCCATCCTCACACAACTCCTCAGCAGCCGTCAGCTCCCACACCGGAACCGACAACCTATCACGCTTACCCTCAACATAGAGAGCAAACTCAGAACAAAAATCCTCTATCACCGTACGGAGCTTAAACGGCGAATCATCATTCACCGCGTCAGACAGCACCTGAACCAGAGCCGCCTTCTCCTGTCTACCCAGTTCAGTAGAACCAGCAGAAATCAGCTGATACACCGCATAATCCACAGCGGGGCGGAACGGCTCGACCAAATCATCGACCAATGCAAAAGCATTCGAACGATGACGGTGGAACAGCGACAATGTAGGGCACAACCCCGCAGCAATCACACGAGTCAAAACCCTACCGCGAAGAATCGTGTACCCATAATTGAGCATTCCATTCACCACGTCATCCGAGAGCTGCTGACGGCGGAATCCCTGTTCTGGAAGGAACGCGCCCCAATACAGGCGCGCCCCCTGAGCCTCCACATTTGACGGGTCACCAGAACGTACCGAACGAGCCAACGCACGAATATCTGCAGCACCCGGCCGTCCCATCGCATCAAGACAATTCGCCTGACCACGAAGCTTAGCCTTCACGATCTGCATCCACGCATTCTTCGCGCGCGGTACACTCAACTCAGCCTGAGCCTCATGACGAGTAAACACCTTCGTATTCTCAGACCAGTGATACAACGTAGAAATCGGCTGATTACGCCAATCACAAATCGCGGCAGCAACGTCAAAACGTTCCAGTCCAGCCACTAGGCCGTAGCCCCAGGAGCACCCCATACCAAGGAGGATAAAATCGACCTCAGCAAGTGGCGTGCTCCGCTCCCCCGCCACGATTCGCCCCCTCTCATACGACAGAAAGCCCTCATAGGCAGTGAAATCAAGAACACGCCACTTACTATCCATCACGCTCTCCTAGCCTTCCACGCCCAGAGCACGCAACGCCGAAAAACGAACCTCGAACGAAGTCGGCAGACTGCCATTGCCGCGCCAACGAGGGAAGCCCAAATTATTGCGGCGGATAACCTTTGACGTTTCCAGTTGGAAGAAATCGCCTACAGATACAAGGGTGCCTTCTTTCACAATCTTGAACAGGTTCTTTTCGTCCTCATTCAAGGTACCAGCGTTCATTTTATCTTGAATTTCATCTGGAAGTTGTTCCCAGGACAATAGCGCCGGTCGAATCTTTAGGCGTCCTGCATCGTTAAATCCATCAACACGCCAACGCTTCTCGGGCATGAGCTCCAGAAACTGCCCCAACTTATTCTTACGAATATGGGTGATGTAATCTGCAGGTTCAAACTCCAATTCATCATTCTGAGTAATCCATCCAAACTCAACCGCTTCACCACTCTCAACCATCTTACGCACACCATCCTGCATGCCACGGAACGACTGAGAACCAGGGTGAATCGGCATACACAGAACGTCGCGGCTACCACTCTCACGCATCAGCCACGGGAACTCCGCACCGTACACGCGGAGCATACCGACCTTCAGTTCGCCCTTTTTCGTCAGCCAGCCGTACAAGCGAGCATGATGAATCGACTCACCAATCTCAGCCACACCACGAGGAGTCAAAATCGATGCAGCGTTCTCCGGGAAGAACAGCACCTCATCATCAGCCTCAACAAAGCGGCCATCCGGCAGCTCAAGCGAGCGGGCAGAATCCTCAGGAAGCTCTTTCAACTTACCCAGAGCCTCCTTCATAGCCAGGTAAATCTCCGGATCAACGATGCGCTTCACAGCGTCAGACGGCCATGCAGAACCCAAAGTCTGCTTCTTCACCGCAGAGATAGTTTCCAGATGCACCGAGCCATTTTGCGGACGCAAACGAAGCGGGCTCACTACCGCAATAGAGTCGTCCTCGATAGCCTCAGCCAACAGGTCGCCCAGAACAGTAGCTGCCTTACGCCACTCCAAGAACTTCTTCTGAGAAGCCGGGTACAGGCCAGCGAAATCGCGCCAGCCATTATCACGCTTCGTCTCAGCAGACTCACGCTTCAACTGGTGGCGCTGCTCCAAAGTCAAAGCAACCGAACGGTTCAGGAGGGTCATGACCGCTGCATCAATTGCGTGGTGGCGTACGTCAAAGCGGTTCTTATCGTGTTCACCGCGCAGCAGAATACGCTCGTCGATGCCACCCGCACGGCGAGATTCACGAGTCACCGAACCCGCATACACGTCAAGAACCACACGGCTCTTATCATCAGGGGCAAGGCCCTCATTAAAGTGCTGCTCCAAACGCTCACGCACCGCCACAGCCGCATACGAAGTCGAAGCCAGCGAGCGCTCATCAATCGGATCGTCAGCCTCGGTTTGCTTGAGGCGGCGAATCTGATTCTTGAACATTTTCGCCTTCTTGGGGTCTTTAAAGGCCTTCAACTGGCGGACACGGTCAATGGTCTCCTTGAACCTCTCCGGGGAAGCCCAGCGGTAAAACGGGGTGTTGTTCTTCTGCCCGTTACAGTAACTGCACACCGCCGCCAAATTCTCACGACGAGAGGAACCGCCACCAGCACGCGGAACAATATGGTCCAGCTCAGAAGTAGTCGTCGTAATCATCGTGCCGCAGTACAAGCACTGGCACTCCTGCTCCTGAATCACCAGGTGACGGCGAACATCCACACGCTTCGGGTTCTCCACGCCAGACTCACGCAGTTCGTTGCGAATACGTTCGTTCTCTTCACGGTTCTTCTTCTGCTCACGCAGAATGTCCTGACGCTGAGCAGGACCCATTAGGCCGGTGCGGGCATGCTCAACCGTGATTGCCTGCGGGCGGCCCCACTGACGCTCACAATCCAGCACAAAACGACGCAGAATCGTCAGAACGCGGTCCACCGTAGGCTGTCCCGTCTGCTCCTCCAGCTTAGCCAGGGGCGGGCGCCAGGTATCGTCCACACCAAAGACAGCCTTGCGAGCCTCGTGAAGACCCACACGGTGTTCGTGCATGTACTCACTCAGCTTAGACAGGGTCGTCGCGCTGTATCCTGCTCGGCCAGCTTCGAAGGCGATATTAGAAAGAGCTTCGCGTTCCTCTTCAGGCCAGCTCTCGAACAGCTCATACAGGCCCGCTTCAATAGCTGCCTGAGCGGTGTCATCCGTTGCGTCGGCAAGGAACATAATGAACAGGCTGCGTAGCTGGTCGTCATCGTTCGATTCCCACCACTTGCGTGCTTCAGTCTTCGCCTTCATTGCCTTCTCGAAGGCTGCCGACGAACGGTCGAAGGGTGCGGTCTTCTGCTGAACATCCTCAAGAACCGGGGCAATAAGACGGTTGCCCGGAACGCCAATCTCCTCAGCCACATCAGCCCAGCTCGGCTGTTCCTTACCCGTGTAGGACATCAGGAAATCAACCGCAGCATCGTATTCGCCTTCGGAAAGCTCGCGCTTGGCACGGGAATCAGTACGTACACGCAAGTTAGCAACAGCGTCGAGAATACGGAACTCCTGGAACTCCAGCGAGGCGCGGCTTGCGCGGATTTCGGAGGGATTCAGCGGATCCTTACCCACGCGGTCCTTCGGCACGTAGGGACGCACGTGCGTAAAGACAGCTTCGCGAAGAGCCTCATACTGGTCCTCGATACCCTGAACCTCGCAAATACGGCGAAGCTCAGCCAACTGGTCCTCCTGGCGCACCTTCGCGGCCATTAGCGGCTGAGTGCCGTAATCAGCCAGGTACTTCCCAGCCTTCTTCGGGTTATTAGCTTCCTTCGCGTTGTAGTTGCGGCGAGGACGCATAAGAACCTCATTATTAGCGGCAAGAGCACCCAACATACCCAAAGTCGGATTAGCCGGAACCTTCTCACCAAACAGCTCACGCGCACGAGCCAGAATAATCTCAAAAGTCTCCGACGGCTCCTGCGACGCCTTCTCCAGCTGGTCAAGAGACCACCACGGATTAGCCCAACCACGGTGACGAGCCATATGACGCACAGCGCGCACCAAATGCTCATTCAGCTCATCAGCGCTAGCTAACTTGATAGATGCCAGCAGTGCACGGGAGGTCCACGCCTCATAGGTCTCAGGCTCAGGTCCCTCCGGCACGGAGTAACCCAGATTCGTCAGCACCATATCAAGGTCGCGCAGACGCTGCTTACGGCGACGGTTCATGCGCATCGTACGACGAGCAATACCACGAGTTTCCTTACGACTCATCGGGGTCTTGTTCTTCGTCGGGTCCAAACCGCCGTCATGGCGGAAAGTAACCAAAGCCAACTTCTGGATAGGGAAACCAGCATCATCAAATTCGATAGCAGCAAGACCAACAGAGCGGTCGCCGACATCAACACCGATACGGTAGTTCTTCATGTCCGTAGACATGGCATACTCCTTTGTGAGTGATTGCAATCAAGTGCAGGCATTGCACTCTTGATAAGCATTATTGCGCCCATCTGAGACTAACAATAACCTGACTACGCCATATACGCATCCAAAACCGTCATTCTCACCCTCAAAAGCGCAAAAAAATTTTTATGTGAAGCGCTTGCAGAACCCCCAAACCCCTGTGCTAGAATCGGTAACGAAAGATTCTTAATAAGGCATCCTTCCGATGCTGACTTCTCACCGTCCGGCTCCGAATAGGAACGGGCGGTATGTTTTTAACTTCCTTATCTATTGCAGGCATTTGCAGGCCTGCATATCCCCGAAGACTCAAAACAAACAAAGACCCCCGCCGGGGGCTTCCTAAGCGACCCGGCGAGGGTCCTCACGTATGAGAGGGGTTGGCGCGGTTCAGGTAAACCAGACTAACCAAGCTAACCATGCAAACCGGGCGAGCTTCGAGTCTCACGGGACTAGAAAGAACAGCGCATCAAAACCCGAGCCGGCCAAAGCTCGGCCCCGGCGAACAGCGGAACTAGCGCTCCGCCTCCTCACCCAGCATGCCCTCACGAGCCAACGCAGTCAAACGAGACACCGCACGGAAATACTTCTTCTGATAACCACCAGCCAGCATCTCCTCAGTAAACACCTTGTCAAACGGCACACCCGAAGAAACAATCGGCAAGTCCTTGTCATACAGGCGGTCAGCCAACACCACAAAACGCAGCGCCACCGACTGCTCAGTAATCGGGTGAACATCACGCCACGCAATACCATCCAGGCCATCGATCAGCTGACGGTAACGCGACGGGTGCACCTTCGCCAGATGCTCCACCAGGTCAGCGAAGTTATCAACACCAACAGTCTGGCCGCCGAACACTTCCTCAATCTTCGCATCAAACGCATCATCAGCAACAGGCTCCGGCGCAGCAGGCAGGCCACGGTGACGGAAATCCTCACCATCCACACGGTGCACCTCAAACTGCGAAGCAAGCACCTGAATCTCACGCTTAAAATCCTCAGCCGCGAAACGGCCCTCACCCAACGCACCAGGCAGCGTGTTCGAGGTCGCCACAAGCTTCACGCCAGCATCCGCCAGCTCACGCATCAGACGAGACATGAGCACAGTATCACCCGGATCATCCAGCTCAAACTCGTCAATACACACCAGCTTGTAGCTGCTCAACGCCTCAACCGTCTTACGGAACGTCAACGCACCCACCAGGTTCGTGTACTCCACGAACGTGCCGAACGCCTTCGGGCCTTCCACATAATGCCACAGCGACGCCAACAGGTGAGTCTTACCCACACCAAAACCGCCGTCAAGGTACAGGCCAGCCTTCGTCGAATCCTTCTTCTTGCCACCAAACAGGCGACCAAAGAAACCGGCACCAGCGCCGCCACCATTAATCTTGTCGCCAAAATCCTTCAGCTTCTGCACAGCCTCAGCCTGCGACGGCTGATTCGGATCAGGAATGTAGCTATCAAAAGACACTTCACCAAAACGCTCAGAGGGGCGGAAACCCGCCAGCAACTCATCAGCAGAAACGCGAGGGATGCGGTCGGTCAAGTGTACGGTCGTGGTGGGCACAAAAACTCTTTTCTTCAGTGACGGCGATGTGACTTCCGCTTTAAGTGTAGTACTGTCTAACACCCCGCGTGAGCCGTATGAGTTGCCCGCCACATTACGGGCATGGGGAGGGGCGGCGGCGGGGTGCGGGGCCGCTCTGTTTTGTTTAGGCCGCTCAGTTCCAGTGGAGGTGCTGCTCCGCGCCGGTGGAGGTTCGGTCATGACCTAGCAATTTCAGCCATGACTTAGCATCTTTGGTAATGGTTAAAACCCCAGCCTAAAGTCACTAACCCATTACCGAAAAACTAAGTCATTATCGATTCCCGCCCACATATCCGACGCAGACCCAAATTCGGTATTGGGTTACGGATTTGTGCCATAGGTTAGTGTCTTTGGTCGTAGTTAAAAACCATGGTCGAAGACACTAAACCATGGCACAAATT